>ORJL011207305.1_pt1 | contig 14483 bp, 14 predicted proteins | sample 1779941 | NCBI WGS metagenome assembly ORJL01 (sample SAMEA104232317, study PRJEB22302) | groundwater metagenome | biome: forest; feature: aquifer; material: groundwater | place: USA | collected 2011-08-07 | depth 5.8 m
CGCGTAGGCCAGAGAACCGATTATGATAAATTGGTTTTAGAGATTTGGACTAATGGCGTAATAACCCCTAAGGATGCGCTGCTTTATGCTTCTAATATATTGCAGAGACATCTTGATGTTTTTGTCAGTTTCGGGCAGCTGCCTGAAGAGGAAGAGGAACCGGAAATGACAAAAGAGGAATCGATCCTTTATGAGAAATTTAGGCTCCCGATTTCTGAATTAGAATTGTCAGTCCGTAGTTCAAATTGCCTTAGAGAAGCTAATATTAAGACAATCGCAGACCTCGTAAAGAGGGGCGAAGAAGAAATGCTGGGTTTCAAGAATTTTGGAAAGAAATCCCTTGTTGAAATAAAGGAACTTCTCGCGGGTATGGGATTGACCTTAGGGATGCAGATTGATTCTAAAAAATTAAAGAAGGGCTAAGCCTGGCTCAACGCTAAAATTTGTTATTGTGCCTAAATTAAGGCTAGCGTTGAGTAATTTCCAAGTATCTTAAGTGAGGGGAAATTATGAGACACAAAAAATCAAGACATCAGTTGAACCGTTTTACCAGTTGGCATAAAGCCACCATAAATAGTATGGTTCGCAGCATTGTTATTAATCAACGTATAAATACTACTTTGGCAAAAGCTAAGGCAGCCAGGTCAGCGGTTGAGAAATTAATTACGCTGGCAAAAGAAAATACATTGACGAATAAGAGGCTGGCGTTTAAAGTGCTGCAGGACCATAAACTTGTGAGCCTGCTTTTTAACGATATCGGCCCGCGCTTTAAGAATCGGGTTGGCGGTTATACTCGTATACTTAATTTAGGCGTAAGGCGCGGTGATAATGCCAGTCTTGCAATATTAGAACTTAGTGAAATAAAAAAAGAAGAGAAAAAACCCGCAAAGCTTGAGAAAACAAAAGAAATCAAGTCGCAGCAGGGGAAAAAATCCGAAGATGTAATCGAGAAGCCTTCGGTTGAAAATAAGAAACCTGCAAAAGACGAGCATGTTTCCGAGAAGCCTGATACGACGAAGAAGCCGACCAAGAAGTTTTTGGGTGGATTGCGGGGCATATTTAAAAAAGAACGGGATTCGCTCTAAATTAGGGTATAGTAGTTAGTAGGTAGTGTTTAGGAAGTTTTATACCGATATACTACATACTAACTACTTTTTAATTACGTGCTATTGAAATATGCTTATAGATACGAGGATAGCTGAACGCTTAAAGAAGGTTAACCCTTCATCGACTCTTGCCATTACCTCTAAGGCTAAAAAACTAAAGTCTGAAGGTAAAGATGTGATAACCTTCGCCGCGGGTGAGCCGGATTTTGATACTCCTGAACCTATTAAAGATGAAGCCATTAAAGCCATAAAAGAAGGCTTTACTAAATATACTCCCACCACAGGAACCGCGGAATTAAAAAAACTCATCTCGGATAAGTTCAAAAAAGATAATTCTTTAAATTATCAGCCTAATCAAATAGTTGTTTCTTGCGGCGCAAAACATAGTATATTTAATGCGCTCTTGGTTTTGGTAAATAAAGGCGATGAAGTATTAATACCTTTACCATATTGGGTAAGCTATCCCGAGATGGTACATTTATGCGATGGTAAGCCTCGTTTTATCAAAACTTCCGCCGCAAACAATTTTAAAGTTACCCCTGAAGAATTGGAGCGCCATATAAGTATCAAAACTAAAGTTTTTATACTTAACAGCCCTTCAAATCCTACCGGTTGTGTTTATTCAGAAGAGGAATTGCGTAAGATTGCCGAAATTTGCGTTAAGAAAAATATCTTTGTAATTAGTGATGAGATATATGAAAAGATAATATTCGATAACAAAAAGCATATATCTATAGCTTCTTTTAATGAGGATATATATAATCTTACGGTTACTGTTAACGGAATGTCTAAAAGTTATTCAATGACCGGCTGGCGCATTGGTTATCTCGGAGCCCCAGTAGATATAGCGGAAGCAATTTCTCGGCTGCAGGATCATTCTACTTCTAATCCGGCTTCCATAAGCCAAAAAGCGGCGCAAGCTGCTTTAAATATGCCGGATGAATTTTGCGTAAAGATGTGCGCAGAATTTCAGGCTAGGAGAAACTATATCGCAGGCCGTTTAGATAAAATGAAAAATATAAGTTATGTTCTGCCGGGAGGGGCATTTTATGTTTTTTGCGATATTTCTAAAACTGGACTTGGCTCTATGGTTGTTGCTAACCGTCTTTTGGACGAAGTTTCGCTTGCCGTAATACCTGGAGAAGGTTTCGGTAAAGACGATTATATACGTTTGAGCTTTGCTGCCAGCATGAAACAAATAGAAGAAGGTATGAACAGGCTGCAGGGGTGGCTGGATAAACTATGAGACCTATGACTATTGCCGAGAAAATACTTAGCCTTCACGCAAACAAGGAACTAAAAGCCGGTGATTTTGCTGTTTGTAAAATCGATTTTACTTTTGGACAAGACGGTACGTCTTCCATTATTATAGATAGGATCAGAGAATTGGGCGCGGGTTCTTTGAAGACCAAGTTTTGTATGGTAATTGACCATAGCGCTCCTTCCCCCAGTGAAGGTGTTTCTAAAGTCCATAAAAAGATGCGCGTGTTTAGCTCGGATTATAATGCCATGCTTTATGATATCGGTTGCGGTGTTTGTCATCAAGTTATCCCGGAATCCGGGCAGATTTTGCCTGGGACTTTGGTTCTGGGGGCTGATTCGCATACTTGTACTTACGGGGCATTGGGCGCGTTTTCTACGGGTGTAGGCTCAACGGATTTAGCAGTGGCGTTATATACCGGTAAAAATTGGTTTAAGGTTCCTGAAACCATTAAGATAGTCGTAAACGGTAAAATTCCTAAAGGAATATATGCAAAAGATATTATTATACATATAATCGGTAAAATCGGCGCAAACGGGGCAACTTATAAGGCAGTAGAATTTTCTGGTTCGGCAATTGATCAGTTGGATATGGATGGCCGTTTTACTATTTGTAATATGGTTGTTGAAATGGGGGCAAAGGCAGGTTTTATGCCTCAAGATAAAAAGACGATTGATTGGCTGGTTGCGCATGGAGTTAAAAGAAATAAAATTAAGACTATTGCTGCAGATAAAGACGCAAAATATTGCGAAGTGCTTGAATTTGATATATCGGAACTTAAGCCATGCGTATCTATTCCTCATAATGTAGATACGGTATCATTTGCAGAAAAACTAAAAGATGTTAGAATAAATGAAGCATTTGTAGGTACCTGTACTAATGGAAGATTGTCGGATTTAAAAGTAGCGGCCTCGATGCTTAAGTCAAAACGAGTAGCTTGCGGGGTTAAGTTTATTGTAGCTCCGGCTTCCCGTAGCATACTTCTTGAGGCGTTAAAATTAGGAATAATAGATATTTTGGTAAAAGCAGGCGCAGTGGTGGTAGCTCCGGGTTGTGGACCTTGCGTGGGTACACACAATGGTATACCTGCTGACGGAGAAATTGTAATATCTACCGCGAATAGAAATTTTAAAGGCAGGATGGGTAATCCAAATGCCTTTATTTATTTAGGTTCAGTTGCGACAGTAGTTGCCTCAGCGATTGAAGGTCGAATTACCGACCCTCGAAAATATTTATAACCATAAGGAGCTCTATCTCCGCTTCGCGGAGTTTCACTGAATCAAAACATAAGGAGTTCAAATGGAAATACGCGAATTATTGTTGTTGTGCGTAGAAAGAAGGGCCTCAGATTTACATCTTACTGAAAAAGAACCTCCTATGTTGCGTATTGATGGTAAGCTAATACGCACAGAATTCCCTCCGTTAAATAAGGAAAACCTCAAGCGCATGATTTATAGCGTGTTAACTGATCCTCAGAAAGAAAACTTTGAAAAGGATTTGGAGTTGGATTTTTCAGTTGCCCCTCCAGGGATGGACAGGTTTAGGGTTAATGTGCATTTGCAGAAAGGTTCAGTTGAGGCAGCTTTTAGGCGCGTGCCTTTGATTATACCTTCTATTGAAGAGCTTGGGCTTCCGGCTGTAGCGATTGATTTAGCGCGCAAACCAAATGGATTAGTCCTGGTTACCGGGCCTACCGGTGTAGGTAAAACCACTACATTGGCCGCTATGGTTAACATGATTAACAATGAAAGAGAATGTCTCATTCTTTCGATAGAAGACCCAATTGAATTTATCCATGCTAATAAAAAGGCAGTTCTTAAGCAGCGAGAAGTTTATGCTGATACGCATTCTTTCTCCGAAGCTTTAAAGCATGCTTTGCGTCAGGACCCGAATGTTATAATCGTCGGCGAGATGCGTGATTTGGAAACTATATCTACAACTCTTACGGCTGCAGAAACAGGCCATTTGGTTTTGGCAACTTTGCATACTCCTGATGCGCCGCAAACAATCGAAAGAATTATCGATGTTTTTCCTCCACATCAGCAGCAGCAGGTAAAATTACAGTTAGCAGACTGCCTTCAGGGCGTAATTTCGCAAATTCTTGTTCCTAAAGCTACCGGTACCGGTAGGCTTCTTGTAACTGAGGTTATGGTGGCAACTCCAGGTATTCGAAACCTTATCCGTGAGCAGGAAATAGAGCAGATACCTACTTTGATGCAAACCGGAAGTCAATACGGTATGAAGACGATGGACAAATCATTGAAGGAACTTTATCAAAAAGGTTTAATTACTTTGGATGTGGCAATGTCTAAAGTTAAGAATATCGAGGAGTTCAGGCATTTATGATAAAGGCGAAAAGCATACGGCTTGGCGATAATATAAATACGGATTTTATTATTTCCGGGCGTTATAAATTCTCTATTACCGATATGAAAGAGCTTGCAAAACATATCATGGAGGATATTGACCCGGAATTTCCTAAGAAGATTACTCCCGGGGCTTCGGTTATAGTTGCCGGTAATAATTTCGGCATGGGGTCTTCTCGGGAGCAGGCGCCGTTAGTTATTAAGGAATCGGGAATTGTCGCGGTTCTGGCCAAAACTTTTGCCAGGATATTCTTCCGCAATGGTTTTAATGTAGGATTGCTCCTTATTGAAGTTGATACGGACAAAATAGCCGACGGTGACATGCTGGAAATAGATATTGATAAAGGTGTTATTAGAAATGTCACCAAGAATATTGAACTCAAAGCTAATCCTATCCCTCCGTTTATGCAAGAGTTGTTAAAAGAAGGCGGAGTGGTTAGTTATATTAAGAATCACGGAGAATTGAAAATTTAGCTCCGACTTTGTCGGAGTTTCGCTAAATTAAAACTTATGGTGCTCAAATGAGCTACAACGTAACTTTAATACCTGGCGATGGAATTGGCCCGGAAGTAGCATTGGCTGCAAAAAGATGCGTTGATGCTTGCGGAGTCAAAATTAATTGGGAAGAAGCCCTTGCCGGGCAAGATGCACTCGATAAAACTAAAGAGATACTTCCTAAAGTCACTCTTGATTCAATCCGAAAGAATAAAATCGCGCTTAAGGGCCCGATAACTACTCCGATTGCCGGAGGATTTCGTTCGGTCAATGTCGCAATAAGGCAGGAATTAGGCCTTTTTGCCTGTGTGCGCCCTGCTAAAATTTATGAAGGTGTTAAGTCTCGCTATGAAGATGTTGATTTGGTTCTTGTGCGGGAAAATACCGAAGATCTTTACGCCGGAATTGAGTTTGAAGAAGGTAAAGATGAAACAAAAAGCCTAATTGAAGAAATTCAAAAACGCACTCCTAAGAAAATCCGCTTGGATTCCGGGATTTCCATAAAACCCATATCCAAATATGCTTCAGAGCGCATTGTAAGATATGCTTTTGAGTATGCAATTAAATTTAACCGTAAAAAAGTAACCGCGGTCCATAAAGCCAATATTATGAAGTTTACCGACGGGCTATTCTTAAAAGTAGCAAGAGAAGTCGCTAAAGATTATGAAAACAAAGTGGCTTTTGAAGAAGCAATAGTGGATAATATGTCCATGCAGCTGGTTCAGAAGCCGCAAAAATATGATGTTTTGGTATTGCCGAATCTTTATGGTGATGTTATATCGGATTTATGCGCCGGCCTTGTTGGAGGATTAGGTGTTGCCCCAGGTGCAAATATCGGAGATGGTATCGCGGTATTTGAAGCCGTGCATGGCTCAGCTCCGAAGTATAAAGGTTTAAATAAAGTTAATCCTACGGCAATGATACTTTCAGGCATGCTTATGTTGCGTTATATGGGCGAAACTAAGGCAGCAGAAAGACTGGAAAATGCGGTTAAGGAAGTATTAAAAGAAGGAAATTCAGTAACCTACGATTTAAAAGATTTTTCTAGTAAGACCCCTGCAGTCGGAACAAGCGAAATGGCCGACGCCATCATCGCAAAGCTTCGCTAAACAATTCTTTATGAAATTTTAATATCTTTCACCCTAGTGGTTTTCTTGCTCAAAAGAGATTTTGCCTCACACCAATTAAAATCTAGGGGCATGCCAAAGTTCTTTCGCATCTCGGTGGCGAGGAACTCAGCCGTCGTGCTCTGGCACAGACGGCTTTGGACATTCCTCGCCATCCTAAACATTGTCGCTAACGCTTCGTTTAGGATGCCCGAAATGCTCAAGCGTGCTTTGGCTAAAATCTCTATTCGCGCGAAAACCACTAAGGTTCGGATATTAGAATACTCTTAGCGGGCGGCTTGGCTGTTTTCGGACAGCACGTTGAAGATGCGAGCGGCCATGGTTTGCCAGCTATCACATATACGCAAGAGCGAGCATTTTCACCCGAGCGAAGATTTGCCACGGCGGGGCAAATCGAGCGGTGCTGGGAGAAAATAGCCAAGCCAAGCCCGCGAAATAAAACTGTTTTGCTAATTCGCAAAAGTCTAAATTTCTTGTAAGTAATAAATTTTCGTGTTAATATAAATAAATATTTAACGCGAGGAAAATTTATGAAAATATCAGTTATCGGCGCGGGTAATGTCGGAAGCTTAACGGCATTACGCTTAGCGCAAGAAAATCTCGGGGAAATATTTTTGATCGACATTGTCAAAGGGCTTGCCCATGGAAAGTCACTGGATTTAGAAGATGCCCAAGGAGTACTTGGCATTAATTATTCTTTAAAAGGTTCTGACGATATAAAAGATTTACGTGATTCCGATATTGTCGTGGTTACTGCAGGCCTTGCGAGAAAACCCGGCATGACCAGGGAAGAACTGGTAGGTAAAAATGCTCAAATCTTAAAAGACTTGTCCTTAAATATAAAAGATCTTGCTTCGTCTGCGGTTGTTATCGTTGTGACTAATCCATTGGATTTAATGACGTATCTTGCTCTTAAGATTACCGGATTCAGCAGTAAAAAATTATTCGGCATGGGCGTAACTCTTGATGCGTCTAGGTTCGCTAATCTTATTGCTCAGGAATTAAAACTCATGCCTAATGATGTTGAGGCTGTAGTTGTGGCTAGCCACGGAGAAGGCATGCTTCCTTTGTCCCGGTTTACCAAAGTTAACGGAAAATCGTTGGATTCAATAATGGATCAGGAAAAAATAGATAGCTTGGTTAAGAGGACAGTAGGAAGGGGCGCAGAAATCGTTTCAAATCTTGGAAGCGGAAGCGCTTTTTTTGCACCTTCTGCTGCAGTCGCGCAAATCGCCAAGGCAATCGTAAAAGATGAAAAACGTATTTTAGGCGTATCGGCATATCTAGGCGGTGAGTACGGCGTAAACGGCGTATGCCTGGGGGTTCCGTGCTCTATAGGTAAAAACGGTATTGAAAAAATAATTGAACTTGATTTGAATTCCGCTGAAAAAGATTTATTTACAAAATCAGCTGATTCGGTAAAGGGGCTTTTGAAGTCTATAGAAAGCTATCTCTAAAGAAGGGCGATATGGATTATGATTTGGCGGTTATAGGCGCGGGCTGGGCAGGATTTAATGCTGCGGTTAAAGCCAGGGATTTAGGGTTAAAAGTATGCCTTATAGATAAAGGACCCTTAGGGGGCGTCTGTCTTAATTATGGGTGTATACCTACCAAGACTTTAATTCATTGCGCAAAACTTTATTCATTAAGCATAAAATCGGAAATATTCGGCGTTAAGAATATCGAAACGAAACTGGATTTTCCTAAAATGGTTGCCCGTAAGAACACTGTAATAAAGCAGCTTCAATCCGGTATCCAGTTTATGCTTAAAGGAGTTGAGCTTATCAGCTCACATGCCGCATTGGTTTCGAATCAGGAAGTAGCATTGGCAGATAAGAATATAAAAGTTAAGTCAATACTTATTGCCACCGGCTCGCAGGCACAGGAAATTCCGGACTTTAAATTCGGCGGTAAAATTGTTTCCAGTAATGAAATACTTGATTTAGAAAATATTCCTAAAAAACTTTTTATTATCGGCGGCGGGGTTATTGGATGTGAATTCGCATCTTTGTTTTCGGCTTTGGGCGCAAAAGTTACGATTGTAGAAAAACTTAGCCGGCTCCTGCCTTCGGAAGACGAAGAGATTTCGCGTAAAATGGAGTCAATTTTTAAAAAGAAAGGTATACTTGTAAACACAAATTATCAGGCAAAGAAAGAAGATGCTGATAATTATGATTTGGTTTTGGTTGCAGTCGGGAGGATTCCGATTACCGATAATCTTGGATTGGATAAAGTAGGCATAAAACTTGAGAAAAAAGCAATTTCTGTCGACGGATTCCTTAAAACTAATATCGAGAATATCTACGCAGCCGGAGATTGCACGGGCCAGGTAATGCTTGCAAATTTTGCCGCGCATCAAGGCATGATTGCTGCAAATAATATCGCTTGTCCGGATAAACTTAAGAAAATGCCGCAACATAATGTCGCCTCTTGTATATTTACTGACCCTGAAGTTGCTGCGGTTGGCTTAAGTGAGGATGAAGTAAAATGGAAGGGAATTAATTTCAGGATTAATAAATTTTATTTCCTTGGTTCAGGGATGGCCAGAATTACCGAAGAGATAGAAGGGTTTGTTAAAATCATATCTAATCAGGACACCGGGGAAGTTTTAGGGGCTTCTATCATTGGGCCGAGGGCCACAGAATTAATTAATATCCTGACATTGGCTGTATCCGCCGGTCTGAAAGTTTCTCAGGTTGCCGATGCTGTTTTTGCCCATCCGACATTTTCCGAGTCTATCGGGGACGCATTAAAAAATTAATAAAATAAATTATTATGAAATTGGAGTTTCTGGATTTAGGCTTGGTTGAGTTTAACCAAGGGCTATCATGTCAGAAGGAATGTTTCGCCAGGGTTAAAGACGGCCATATCGATACTGCGGTAGTTTTGTGCCGGCATTACCCTGTTATTACCTTGGGCAGGAGTTCTTCAGCGGTAAGTACTGATATTGATAGAAAAGAATTGGCCCAAAGGAAAATTGAATTAGTTGAAGTAGAGCGCGGCGGCGATGTTACTTACCATGGGCCTGGACAACAGATGGTTTATATCGTGACGAAACTTGATTATTTTCAAAAAGACCTGCATTGCTTTATGGAAAAAATTGAACGTTTGGCGATAGATATACTTTTTGATTGCGGGCTTAAAGCAGTTAGTAAAAAAGGGCTTAGAGGAGTTTGGTTTGGAGATAAAAAGATTGCTTCGATAGGAGTTGCCGTTAGAAATTGGATTACATATTATGGGTTTGCAATCAATGTTAAAAAGGATGATTTAAATAATTTTTCCTTGATTAAACCATGCGGTATGGATATAATGATGACATCTTTAGAGACGGTTCTTGGTCAGGAAAAGATTTTTTTTGATATAACTAAAGCGGTCAGAAGGAGATTGGAACATGGTCAAGGTTTTTTTGCCTGAGTTAGGGAAAGACATAACTGGTGCAACAATTTCTTTCTGGTTTTTTAAAGAAGGCCAGAAAGTTAATGAAAAAGATGATTTGGTTGAGTTAACCACTGATAAAGCAGCGTTTAATCTGCCTAGTCCTGCTTCCGGAGTTATCAAAGAAATACTCTTCCATGAAGGCGATACCGTTAAAGTTGGGGAAGTCCTAGCCCTGATCGAATAACCTTAAACCAAAACTTAAGGTACTCAAAAAAAATACTTGACAAAAAAAGTTTTGCAATTATAATTAGCAATCTATATTGGTGAGTGCTAATTAAACCAACAATATGCAGGAGGTGCAGTTATGAAGATTCAACCATTGGGTGATCGCGTTGTGGTAAAACCTTTGGCAGCTGAATCCAAAACCAAAGGCGGTATACTTTTACCTGATACAGCTAAGGAAAAGCCACAAGAGGGAGAAATTGTAGCGGTAGGTAAAGGTAAAGTTTTGGATAGCGGCTCAGTACAGGCATTAGAAGTTAAAGTCGGCGATAAAGTGTTGTATGGTAAATATTCCGGTAATGAAATCACTTCTAAAGACGGAGATGAGCTTTTGATTATGCGGGAAGAAGATATCCTGGCAATTATTAAATAAAGCAAATAACGCCCGAACATAGAGGAGGAAGCATGGCAAAACAGTTGTTATTTAAAGATGAAGCCCGTAGAAAAATCTTAAGCGGTGTTGAGCAGTTAGCCGCAGCGGTAAAAGTAACGCTTGGGCCAAAAGGCCGTAATGTGGTTATTGATAAAAAGTTCGGTTCACCTACTATTACTAAGGATGGTGTTACCGTAGCTAAAGAAGTAGAATTAGAAGATCCTTTTGAAAACATTGGTGCCCAGATGGTCAAAGAGGTAGCAGAAAAGACCTCTGATATCGCCGGTGACGGTACTACTACTGCTACTGTTTTAGCGGAAGCAATCTATCGCGAAGGTTTAAAGAATGTGACTGCCGGTTCAAATCCCATGGCTTTAAAACGCGGGATCGAGAAGGCAGTTGAAAAGGTAATCGAAGAGTTGAAAAAGTTATCGACTCCTATCAAAGACAAAAAAGAAGTTGCTCAGGTTGCATCAATCGCCGCTAATTGCGACAAAAATATCGGAGATTTGATTGCCGAAGCAATGGATAAAGTAGGCAAAGATGGTGTTATCACCGTAGAGGAAGCCAAGTCTACTGCGACAACCCTGGAAGTGGTCGAAGGTATGCAGTTTGACCAGGGATATTTATCACCATATTTTGTAACTGATGCGGAAAGAATGGAATGCCTTTTGGATGATCCTTATATCCTTATTAATGAGAAAAAGATATCTTCTTTAAAGGATTTGTTGCCTCTATTGGAAAAGGTCGCCCGTACAGGTAAACCGCTTGTGATTATTGCCGAAGAAGTTGAAGGCGAAGCGCTGGCAACTTTAGTTGTTAACAAAATCAGGGGTACCCTTGCTATCTGTGCGGTAAAGGCTCCCGGTTACGGTGACAGGCGTAAAGCAATGCTTGATGATATAGCTATTCTTACCGGCGGCAAGGCTATAACTGAAGACCTGGGTATAAAGTTAGAAAATGTGGATATCGAGGATTTAGGCCGTGCAAAGAAAATAAAGATTGATAAAGAAAATAGCACTATTGTTGAGGGTGCAGGCAAGACTGCTGCTATCAATGCCAGGATCGCTCAGATCAGAAAACAGATCGAGGATACGGATTCTGATTATGATAGAGAAAAGTTGCAGGAACGTTTAGCTAAGCTAGCCGGAGGGGTTGCGGTTATTAATGTCGGGGCTGCTACCGAGACTGAAATGAAAGAAAAGAAAGCTCGCGTAGAAGATGCTTTGCATGCGACTCGTGCAGCCGTGGAAGAAGGTATAATTCCCGGAGGCGGAGTTGGTTTATTGCGTGCAATACCTGCACTTGATAAACTAAAGCTTGAAGGCGATGAAAAGATCGGCGTTGATATTGTCAAGCGTTCTTTGGAAGAGCCGATTCGTCAGATAACTCAGAATGCAGGATTAGAAGGTTCTGTTGTTGTGCAGAGGATCAAACAGGAGAAGACTAATGTAGGTTATGACGTGAATCAAGATGCCTATGTGGATATGATCGAGGCCGGAGTTATTGATCCGACCAAGGTTACTCGTTCTGCGTTGCAGAATGCCTCCAGTATATCTGCTTTATTGCTTACTACTGAAGCGTTAATCGTAGATAAGCCGGAAAAAGAAGATAAGATGCCGGCAATGCCAGGTGGTGGAATGGGTGGCATGGGCGGCGGTATGGGGGGAATGTATTAAAATAGGCAGATTCTAAGCCATAAAAAGGGCGAAAGCTATTGCTTTCGCCCTTTTTATTTGCCCCTGTTTCCTTGACAATGTGGTGTTTGTATGATATACTTAATGAACTTTTTGCCATAGGGGGATAGACATGTCTTTAGAAATATTCGCTAAAACTAACTGGGTTGATCTAGTCATCGTAATTGTTTCCTGCAGAATATGTTACGTTGCTATGCGAACGGGGTTCTCGGTAGAAATATTTAAATTCTTTGGTGCGCTGCTTTCTATCTATACGAGCATGCATTACTATCCTTTTTTGTCGGATTTTATCGGGCAGTTTATTAAAATGGAAGGGGATGGGCTTGCTTTTATGGATTTTATCAGTTATATAGTTTTGGCAGTTTTAGGTTATGCGCTTTTTATTTTAATGCGACATACTTTCGCGCGTTTTATCAAATTAGAGGCCGTGCCTAATTTAAATAAGTTTGGAGGTTTGTTTTTGGGTATGTTCAGGGCGGTTTTTTTAACCAGCCTCATAATGTTCGGTTGTGTTATTTCTACTTTAGATTATATGAAGACTAGCGTGCATAGTTCATTTTTGGGCACACAAATCCTGAGTGTCGCTCCAAACACTTATGCCTGGATGTGGGATAATTTAATGTCTAAGTTTATGACTTCGGAAAAATTTAATAATACTATACTGGAAGTCCAAGATAATGCCAATTCATGAAGCTATCTGATTTTTATAAACTTGTAGTAAAATTCGGTATTGATAGAGATCCCCGCCTGGATAAAAAGTCTATTAAATCTTATCCGGATACGGCGATTTTATACGGCTCGCCGAACACCCGAGTTAAAAAAATACTTGTGGGTATTGATATGGAAGTTCCGGAAATTCTCCTTGCGGACAACTTAAGAAGCAAAGGCGGATTAGATTTGGTTTTGTCTCATCATCCGGAAGGCCGGGCTTTTGCGGTTTTTTATGAAGTAATGATGCTGCAGATCGACTTGCTGGCGAAAGCAGGTATACCGGATAAGGTAGCCAGGCAGCTGTTAGATGAAAGAAAAAGAGAGGTCGAGCGAAGGGTCTTGCCGCAAAATCATATGCGCTCCAGTGATGCCGCCAGGCTTTTAAATATGCCTTTCATGTGTGTTCATACGCCTGCCGATAATCATGTTGCTAGCTTTATCGAAGACCTGCTTATTTCCAAGAAACCGGATAAAGTTCAGGATATCGTAGGCATCCTTGAAACTGTGCCTGAATATCATCAGGCCAAGGTTGATTTTTCCGGGCCCCGTATAATCTTAGGCAGCCCCAAACGGCCCGTCGGTAAAGTCTTTGTTGAAATGACCGGTGGCACAGAGGGCTCCAAAGACGTGTATGATAAATTATATAAAAAAGGCATAAGGACTTTAGTTGTAATGCATCTTAGCGAAGAGCATCTAAAAAAAGTTAAAGATGCTAACCTCAATGTAGTTATAGCCGGCCACATATCTTCCGATAACTTAGGGCTCAACCTGCTTTTGGACCGAATTGAAAAGAAAGAAAAATTAGAGATAATAGGTTGTTCCGGTTTTACGAGAATTAAAAGAATTTAATAAATTCCCTCATATATAGAATGCCAGGACGTATTCCCGATAATGTAATTGATGATATTTTAAACCGTGTAGATATCGTTGAGATAATCTCCGGGTATATACCGCTTAAAAAGGCCGGTAGGAATTTTAGGGCAAATTGTCCTTTTCACAACGAAAAGACACCGTCTTTTATGGTTTCTGCCGATAAGCAGATTTATCATTGTTTTGGTTGCGGTACCGGCGGTAATGTATTTAATTTTCTGATGCAGTATGAGCGCCTGGAGTTTTCCGAGGCAGTAGCTTTGTTGGCCAAAAAAACCGGTGTGGCCCTGCCGCAACTTAGCCGGCATGACCCGGAGAGTTCTGATACAAGCACGCAGCTATTAAAGATTAATGAACTGGCCGCAGATTTTTACGCGAATAATTTAAATTCTTCTTCGGCGCAGCCCGCAAAAGACTATTTGTTAAAAAGAGGGTTGAAGCCGGAAATCATTTCATCATTAAAACTGGGATTTGCTCAAGATTCATGGGATTCTTTGATCGTTTATCTACGCTCGAAGAATTTAAAGCTTTCGACTTTAGAAAAAGCCGGATTAGTACTTAGTAAAACTAGCGGCGGGTTTTACGATAGGTTCCGTAAGCGTATAATTTTTCCGGTTTTTGACATTAAATCCCGGGTAATTGCTTTTGGCGCCCGGGTTTTAGATAATACTTTGCCTAAATATGTGAATTCTCCTGAGACCCCTATCTATGTTAAGGGAAGAAATTTGTATGGCTTTCATTTGGCGAAGGATGCAATACGAAGGGAAGATCTTGCTGTAATCGTAGAAGGTTTTCTGGATTTTATTTTGCCATACCA
>ORJL010586065.1_pt1 | contig 14479 bp, 13 predicted proteins | sample 1779941 | NCBI WGS metagenome assembly ORJL01 (sample SAMEA104232317, study PRJEB22302) | groundwater metagenome | biome: forest; feature: aquifer; material: groundwater | place: USA | collected 2011-08-07 | depth 5.8 m
ACGCTTCGTGGACATTGTGGTCAGTGATAAGTACGCCAATCCCTTTATGTTTCAGGTCGCGAACAATGCGCATGATATCTTCAACGGCAATAGGATCAATTCCTGCAAATGGCTCATCAAGTAAAATAAACTTCGGTTCGGTTGCAAGTGTACGCGCAATTTCTGTTCTGCGTCGTTCACCCCCCGAAAGCATATATCCCTTGCTCTTTGCAAGATGAGAGATACCGAATTCTTCAAGAAGTTGATCGCATCGTGCATCTCTCTCTTTCCGGGTCATTTTCATCATTTCTAAAATTGCCATTACATTTTGCTTTACGGTCAATTTCCTGAAAATAGAAGCCTCTTGTGGCAGATATCCGATACCCATACGTGCTCGTTTATACATAGGTTTGCGTGAGATATCATTATTGCCGACAAATACTTTTCCTGCACTGGGACGGATCATTCCCACAATCATATAAAACGTTGTTGTTTTTCCTGCGCCGTTGGGTCCCAATAAGCCTACTACCTCACCCTGTTTTACTTCAACGCTTACATCGTTCACCACAAGCCGTTTACGAAATCGTTTTTGTAATCCCTCTGTCCGGAGGGATGTAGCAGATGTTGTTGATATACTTAATGAGGTTGCACCGTTGTTTGGTTCTTCAGCAGGTACCATCATATCTTTTTGTTCGTTGTCATTCATCATATAATAATTTTTACCGAACGAGCGGTTTTTCTTTCCAGTTGAATCCCGTTAAATTATAATCTTCTTCATGTCCGTTTAATAGCCGTTCGGGAACATATTTCCCTTCAACACCGCCGGTAACTTTTAATTGGTCAATTTTCCCATTGAGAAATAATATGGATATATGGTCTCCTGTGGTATTGTTCATACCATCGGGTGTTGTACCATCAAAAAGGTAATATAAAATTGTTGCTGTCCGGTCAACTTCAATATTGTTCAGTTTATTCTCATTGAAAAACATCATCATATCCTGACCGCTGATTTGATGATACCGTTTCGGCAGGGCAAGATCCGCTTGCGATATTGAAATAGCATGACCGTGGAGATACAAGACACGCAATCGTTTTTTATCCATTTTAATAAACATCGAATCACCGGAAGATTGTGTTGTTATCCCGTTCTCTTGAGTTTGCCAAACAAAGGGTGTTCCCCGTAGTTCGATGCTATCGAGTTTTGTATAGAACATTGTACTTCCCGCTTGAGAAGTAACATCACTTCTTTTCATGGAAACATTTCCTGTCGCGATTAACCGTTCCGGCGCTTGCTGGTATGTTTCCATCGTATCCGAAAGAATAATTACTGAATCGGTTACTCCCCCCGAAGTATCAATTTGTACGGCACGGGGACGGTCAAGCATGAGACTGTATTTCACTTTTTTATAATTCTCGAAGTGCCCGCCGCTCAGTGTAAGGTTATTTTCACTGCTCACAATAACAACATTGCTCTCAGCAATTGTTTTTTGTTCTTCGCGATAGTACACTAAATCATCTGCTGTAAGTACGCTTGCTGAATCAAGCACTTTCACTCGCTGCCGGAAATGTGCCATTTTTTCTTTCGAGTAATATGAACCGAAATCGGAAGTCAAAATCATTTTACCGTCATCTAACCGAACATTAGTATTCGATTCTATGATACGTGTATCTCCGTAGTAAATCCCGTGTTCGGCTCGCATTGTCAAACTATCCTCCGTGACAACGATATTTCCGAGAAGGTCTACCTTGTTGCTTTGTAGATACTGAGTTGCTCGTTTACAGGTAACAATTGTTTTCCCGTGACTGAATTTTACATTGCCGATAAGTTGTCGTGCCTGCTCTCCGTTTAGTTCAAGCCCCACTAAACTATCTGCATGATGCAAATAAATAATATTATCCTGCGATTGAGCCCGGAATGGGGAAAGGGACATAAGAATTGCCCCTGCCATGAACATTAAAAATCGTAATCGTGTTATTGCTCTCATTACTCCGATCTTCCCTGTCCGGTTACCTTGAATATGGTATAGTTTTTTAATCCTCTGTCGGATTCAAATCCTGTTCCCTGTATATGTTCGGTCGGTGAAAGAATGTCAACAAAAGCAGGTGTTGTTACTTTCTTGGTTCTGTTATTCCAGTATAAATCCTGTGTTTTTAAAGTCGTCCCGCTATCGGAAATAACAACTACATTACCATGTGCCTCTAGATCTTTCGTAAGATCGTTGACTCTTCCATTACTTGCAGTAAGCACCGATGTATGGTGTTCAAACTCGTCGTAAAAATCAACAACAACACCCGAATCAAACAATGTGTATTGTTTCTCTGTATAGGTAGCCAGATGTCCTGTTTTTAAAATGGCAATCAGTTTCCCTGAGTCAGTCATTGTGATAGTTGTTTTCCAGCTTTCCTGTGAAGGTAAATCCTGGCTTACCACAGTATTGGAGACTGCGGGCTTTAATTTTTCTTCGCACCCCGTCATCAACACCAACATCCAAACACAAACAACCAATGAAGTAAATACTCTCATCAATTTTCGTTTCCAAGTCCTGCTTTAACAAGCTCATGTAAGTGGACTATACCGACAGGACGGTGGTTCTCATCGACGACAACAAGCTGTGTAATAGAAAACGCTTCCATCTCCTGAAGTGCAACTTCAGCAAGCAGTTCTTTAGTGATGGTCTTAGGTTTGCAGGTCATTGCCATTTCGGCGGTAATATTTGTAACATCTGTAGTTCTTTGGAGTAACCTTCGTAAGTCACCGTCGGTAATAATTCCGAGTAAGACATCGTTTTCGTCGACGACACACGTAGCTCCAAGTCGTTTCGATGTGATTTCCAGAATAGCATCTCTGAGAGGTATATCGCGAAAAACTTTTGGAATGGCATCGCCTTTCACCATGAGCTCTTCAATTTTTAAAAGCAATCGCTTGCCCAAATTTCCGCCGGGGTGGAACATCGCAAAATCTTCTCGAGTGAAGTTCCGTTTATCCAATAACGCCATGGCGAGTGCATCACCCATCACAAGCATAGCAGTACTGGATGAGGTAGGAGCTAAATCAAACGGGCAAGCTTCTTCCTGTACACTCACATCTAATAGTATCGAAGATTGTTGCGCTATTCTTGAGTTCATGCTTCCAAGCATAGAAATTACCGGTACGCCAATTCGTTTGAACATTGGCAGAAGTTGTTGAATTTCTTCCGTATCGCCGCTTTTTGATAAACACAGAACAACGTCTTCACTTCGGACCATGCCGAGATCACCATGAATGGCATCCGAAGGGTGGAGGAAGAGAGAAGGTGAGCCGGTTGAATTAAGTGTTGCAACTATTTTTCTGGCTATTAACCCCGATTTCCCCATTCCCGTAACAACAATTCTCCCCTTGCAGGAAAACAGTGTATTAACCGCCTGAACAAATGAATCTCCGATACGGTGTTGAAGCTCGGTTATTGCTCCGGCTTCTATACGTATCACTTCTTTCCCTTTTTCTATTAAAGATTGAGCATCGTTCATAGTTGTTGTCACTTAAAAATTCGTTTCATTCGTGTAAAAAAAGTTGAAGGTTCTGCTTCAATCGGTTTCAATTCTCCGCGTAACCGGAGTTTTGATTTTAATTTATTATAGGTAAAAAATGCACGTGTTAAATCACCATCAGTGTACTTCATCAAATCGGCAAACAGATTTTTTGAGTCTAATGCAATCTTCGGGTCACGGATATTCTTGTTTAACATTAACTCGTTGTAATAATTCGTTATCGGCACCAAAAGTACATATTGTTCTTCACTGTTATATACCCATAATCGTTTATCTGTCCTGCATATTGCTAATTGTAATATATGGTTTTCGCTTGTCACCATCTGTACTTCACGTACTGCTTGCATACACTGCGGGCAGGGTTTGCCCGGTTGCCATGTTGAGTACGTCCATCTTCGCAATTCTGTATATTGCTCCGGTATCGTATTCGATGTATTATGAACAATCTCGATTGAGATTTGCTGTAAGGAATATTCCCTTGCTGTCACCGAGATCGTTCCCGTGTCAGTCTCAATCATACCGTACGCAAACACAGGGGCAAGCGGTTCATCAAAATTCGGGGTATCTGATTGCTCTCCGAGAATTATTTCCCCGTTTCCGCGTCTTCCCTCACCAATAACAACTAAGGAGTCGAACCTGCTCCGATATTTTTTGTAAACTTCACGTTCGTTTGGAAGAATACTTGATAGAAAATTAATCTCTCTTCCGTTCAACGGGCGCGGGAATTCTATATTCTCTAAAGCCATGATGAAATTCGTTGATTAACTATTCTATAGTGAAAACATTAACTGTGTGAATAAAAACAATCAGCTATATCAAACCTTGTGCTTGTAAAATCTTATCGAGCAACTCTCGTACTGCACCTCGACCGCCTTCTCTTGTAGTTATATAATGCACTTGCTGTTTAACGACAGGAATTGCATTCGGAGGAGCGGCGGAAACACCAACGAGACGTAATAATGGAAGATCAAACTCATCGTCTCCGATGAAACACACTTCGTCATCGTTTAGCGAATATTTCGCTTTCAATTTTTCATACGCAGATAATTTATCGAAGTGATTTTGATACACTTCTTCAATCTTTAGGCGTCCCGCTCGTACTGTTACTGCTTCCGAGTGTCTGCCGGTAATAATCGCAAGAAGAATGCCATTCTCACGCGCCCGCGCTATTCCATACCCGTCATGAGCATCAAACGCCTTCGATTCTATTCCATTTGCATCAATTATTATACGCCCATCCGATAAGACCCCGTCAACGTCCATTATCACAGTGCGGATTTTTTTGAGTTTTGCGTTGAGGGTTTTCTGAGAAATTGGTTTAGTGGGCAAATCGTTCTTTCACAATATCATCAATAGCGATTACATCTTTCAAAAGGTCTTCAAGCAAATCAAGTTTCAATTGACTTGCCGCATCGCTTTTTGCTTTTGCAGGGTTCGGATGCGTTTCAATAAACAATCCGTCTATACCTACAGCTACACCTGCACGTGCAATAGGGAAGATGAACTCCGGTTGTCCGCTTGTGATTGCTTTTCCGCCGCCGGGTAGTTGTACCGAGTGTGTCGCATCTAATATAACGGGATACCCAAGCGAGCGCATAATTGCCAATGAACGCATATCCACAACTAAATTGTGATATCCGAATGTTGTTCCGCGTTCTGTAAGAAGAATATTCTTATTCCCGGTCATCTCAACTTTTTTTGCCTGATATTCCATATCTTCGGGAGCTAAGAATTGTCCCTTCTTGATGTTCACAATCTTCCCGCTGAATCCCGCAGTCTGCAATAATTCGGTTTGTCTGCACAAGAACGCAGGTATCTGAATGATATCGGCAACTTCTGCCGCAATATCTACTTCCTCACCGGTGTGAACATCAGTGATGATCGGTACATGAAATGTACGTTTCACTTCATGCAAAATTGTCAATGCTTTATCGAGATCAAGTCCGACGAATGATTTTCCGCTTGTCCTGTTCGCCTTTTTATATGACGACTTGAAAACAAAAGGAATGTTCATTTTATCGGTGATTGTTTTTATCCGTTCTGCTGTACGCAGTGTTATATCCCTGCCTTCAACTACGCATGGACCTGCAATAAGAACGAGTCGTTTGTTCCCTCCAAAAACAATATCCTGAAGGCGAACTACTCGCGGGTGCTTTTTCATGGAATGATTATTATACCGTTTTCTTTAATACCCTGCTTCGCCGTAAATTGATAAGCGTTAAGTGTATAATTCAGGGTTGTCGAGCCGTTTGTAAATGTCGTGTCCCATCGTCCTAATGTATCGGTAACAAACGAGAACGATTGTACGGGAGTAAGATTTGTTAATTGTAAAGTCGAAGCATATAATCGTATCGGATCACCGCTTCTGTTTTGAAACTTGTATGAAAGTCTGTATGTAGCAGGACTTGGAACCGCATTCAACACAACAACGGATTTACGAATCGTTCCAAAGTCGCCAACTCCCACAATCGTGTATTGTCCGGTTGCGGTGATCTTGATGGGAGCAGTAACAGTCATATACTCAACAACGGTGGGGCATGTTGCTTGCTGAACAACGTGAACTATAGGCTCAATAAAAATATTGTTGCTTGTGTCTGCGCTGATAATATTGTATCGGAACGTTCCGCCGCATATCTTTGGAAAGCTTAACTGCACAGTAAATGATACGCCGGATTGCACGCTATCAGGGCTTACCACCGATTGCACATCGGCTACAACATCTCGTTCATTGCTTCTCTTGTCTTCTTCCAATGAAAGTGGGTCGCAAGAGGTAAAAACGAGGCTTAAAATCAATGTTATAAATAATAGGAGTTTCATGTATTATCAAAAGTACAAAATTGAGGTGAAAGTAACAAAGAAGTTAAAGAAATGAGAAAATAGGAAAAAATTGCCCTCTCCTCTTAATTTTCAACATGCTAAACATGAATTTAATTCCCGCATGACCATAAATGGTCACGCTATTACAAACAAAGCCCGATAAATCGGACTGGATATATAGTCCCGTTTACGGGGCTTTATTCGATGTAGCGTCCCGATTTATCGGGATGCGGATATGGCAACCCGAGCAATCTTATCTAAATCATCGTATCCTCTCCTTAACCTAACAGCACTGCCCCCTATGAACGGCTCGTTCTTCCTACTTCATCAAAACAAGTTTCTGTCTGTTTTGATAGATGACTTCGTTTCCCGTACCTGTCACTTCAACTTCGGCAAAATATATTCCTGAATTCAAATGTGACCCGTCAAACGAGACGGTATATGTTCCCGGTTGTCGTTCCTCATTCATTAACGTAGATATTACTTTGCCTGTGATATCATAAACAACTAAGCGAACAAACCCGGACTTTCCCATTTGTAAATTCATAGTTGTTGTTGGGTTAAATGGATTGGGGTAATTCTGTGTTAACGAAAAATTGTTTGGGATATCATAAGATAATGTACCTACTCCCAATGTGGTGGTATGATACCCTCGAACTGTTATATCATCAATAAACATTCCGTCGCGTTCCGCTCCGCCATCCGAGGAAAGCCTGAATCGTAACCATAACGGATTATTAACATACAACGATAAATCGATTTCCTGATAGATCCAATCCATCCCGGGAGAGTATGCATCATACCCCCAAAGCCCGATAAATTGCTTACCGGATCCTGTTGCTTTTCTACTGATTGAAGATTTCAATATCCGCCACACACTACTGTCTGTCGATAACTCGACAACACCGATATCATAACTTGGTTCAATTGCCCATTTAGTTCGGAATGATAAAATTACTTTATCAAAACCTGATGTTTGTATCGGATGATTCAAGATAAGACGCAAATCAGAATTTGCCGGGTAGTCTCCTTCAGGGCTGTCGGCTAACGATTGAAGAGAATTAAATCCCTGATTTGCTATTCCCCAGCCATTGGAAACCCAGTTATTCATCGTCGTTCCATCATCTGCAAGCAGTATTGTTGAAGTTCCGGGAATAACAGAAACCGTATCGTAGCGTAAATAACCTGATGTGTCAGAAAAAGTAAATATCAATGGAGTAGGAACTCCACCCGTAAAATTAGATTTCATCCTCCCAGAAAGTTCGGCAGAGAGTTTCCCGGTAGTTGGTAAATATTCAATCATTGTAGAATCAACAATCCACTCAAAGATTGATGGGTTTCCCGATACACGTACATTTAAATTATACGAGTCTTCTAATCCTTTATTGCGCGCATAAACCTGAAGTGTAAATGATTCTCCGGGCAATAAGACACCGTCACTGTTTTGATCCTGAATATCAATGTAATGCAATACAGGATACATCCCAGCGACCATTGCGATATGTAGATTTGAATTTAAATTTTCTTGTGCTAACGGGAGAATAGAAGTTGATGGGGGCCAAAAGGTCGGTCCCACTTCAGGAGTCATTGCAAATGTTTGTGGTTTCGTGATATCGCCAAACATATAATCATCCGATGTGCCTCGTGTGCCGTATCTGACTGTCTGCTGATCTGTTCCTAAATGATATCGGTTTGTTGCTGTCATATCAAAGGCAAACTCACGATATAATACAGAATCCATGGTCTCCTGATTGGTGTAGCCGTAGGGATAAATCAGATAATTTCCGAATGTGTGATAATTTAATGCCGTTCTAATTACGTGAGCACGCATAAATCGATCAATCGCGGCAACTTCCGGTTCTGAAAATGGCGCAGGTCCTCTATACGTGTCATTATTCGTGGAAGTACTCGATCCGTTGTTTTCCGAATTCCACATATAATAGGGTCCATAATTTCTATTTAAATCAACGCCAAAATAGGTGTCATTATTGTTCTTTCTGTTTTTCCTCCACATTCCACCCCCGCCCGGATTTGTAGTTTGGTTATACACATAACCGTCAGGATTCACAATCGGGATAAACCAAAGTTGTCTGTTATGGATGAGATAATTTGCCATTGTATTATTCTCATGATTCTCAAGAAGCCACCACATGTAATACATAACAACCATCAACCCTTCCGGTTCTCTCGCATGATGTATTGCTGTGTAAAGAACTTCGGGTTCATTTGCCTCATGAATACCCGGGTTATCCGAAATTTTTACAGCCCATAACGCCCGCCCCTCGTTGGATGTGCCGATACTTTCCCGTTCACTAATATAATTTGGGAAAAGTATATGCATCGAGTCTAATTGTTGAATCATCTCAGTATACGTATAATATCCGCCCATGCTTCCCTGACCGAAGCCCAACGCGTTCATTGTACCTTTATGCAGTTGTGCGGCAGAAAAATTTTCAAGATCCTCCACAACAACAGAAAACATAATTCCATTTTTGGTAAGTTGTTGCCGGGCATAATTATCTGTTATAAATTCCATCCACCCGCCGATACTTCCTGTCGTTCCTTCGGGATCAATCCCACAATCAAAAACTCGTTCCAACACAGATTTATCAGTTACATATATCCGTAACTGCTGATAGAGTGGATGATTACTGCAATACACTACACTTGTTATAAAAATAAATAAGCTGATCCAAAATAATTTCATAATGTTCTAATCCAATAGTATTCGTTGACGATGTAAAAAGAGAAAACCGAAATACAAAAATAACAATCTGCACCTCTTGCTTCCTTTTAGTCGGAAAACTCACTCTTTCCCACTCCTAATATACTTCAAAATTACATATTTTTGACAATATGTAAAGGATTTGTATTTTATGTTCACATGATTGAACCTCCAATCCGTCTTGAGCAGTATTCTTTACTAAATATTCACGGTAATAGCATCCGGCTCGATGTACGTTATACAGAAAACGAAGAAAAAAAGCCCATTATTATTATCTGCCACAGCTTCATGGCATTTAAAAATTGGGGATTTTTTCCGTATCTTGCAGAGCGCATCGCTGAAGCAGGGTATATCTCAGTCATTTTCAATTTCTCCTTGAATGGCGTTATTGGGGACGGTTCACGCATAACGGATTTTGATGCATTTGCAAAAAATACATTTAGTCGTGAATTGGAAGATCTTAACACTGTTGTAAATGCATGTCGTGATGGAGTAGTTGCAAAAACATACGCCGATAATGAACGAATTGGTATCCTCGGACATTCTCGCGGTGGTGGTATTGCAATAGTCCATACCGCACATGATAAGCGCATAAAAGCCCTGACTACGCTCTCTACAATATCTACGTTCGATAGATGGAGAGAGCATCAGAAAATAGAGTGGAGAAAACAAGGATATTTAGCCCTTGCTCGCGATTCAACAGTAAGCCCCTTACGGCTGGACATTGACTTGTTAAAAGATATTGAAACAAACTCTGAACGATTGAATATTTTAAATTCCGCCTCAGAGATAACATGCCCATGGCTTATTGTTCATGGGAAAACAGATGTAACTGTACACGTAAAAGAAGCGGAAGCGTTATTTAACGCTTCCAATAAATCATCAACGCAATTATCATTGTTTGAGCATATCGGACATTTATATAATGCCGCTTCGCCAAACGAGGATCAGTATAAAACACTAAACACCATTGTAGAACCATCTATTCAATTTTTCAAACGATCGTTGTAAAGGAAGAATATGTATCTCTCGAAGACCTTAAAAACTAATCTTTTCCCCGTTGCTGAACAAAGCGTAACCACCCAAACTTTATGGATAACAACATGTACAGTCTTAACCGCAATTGGTGCTCAGGTTGAGATTCCACATGTTCCTGTTCCCTATACATTGCAAACATTATTTGTTCTTCTTTCAGGCGCAGTTCTTGGCAAACGTAATGCAACCATAAGTCAGCTTATGTATCTTGCACTCGGATTAGTTGGAATTCCTGTATTTGCTCAATTCGGTTTCGGGTTTGCAAAATTGCTTGGACCTACAGGCGGGTATTTGTTAAGTTTCCCTGTTGCCGCATTTGCAGTGGGATACATCATCGATAAAAACCGATCATATCTGTGGTCGTTATTTGCGATGATAATCGGAGCTGTCATTATCTTCAGTTTAGGAACAATTCAACTCAACTTTACCCTCATTCACGATTGGAAACAATCATTTGCAAGCGGTTTCCTTATCTTCTCATGGTGGGATATGGCGAAAATCTTTACAGCCGCTTCTGTTGCGCATCTGATAAGAAAATTCTAATTGCAAAGGTGTCTTTATGAGTAACATCCCTCCGCAACAAAACGACGACGACGAAATATGGGATGAGTTTGAATGGGAAAAATTTATGACGGAACAAGACCGTAAAACCGATATGTTTATGGAATTGATGGATCGTTATAAAGATGACCCCAACAGAGACGAAATTCTTGCTCGCGAAATGGGATGGAATAAAGGTACGAGTAATGATGAAGGTATATCCGGCGAAGAATTGATGCAGGAATTACTTGACGAGGATAATGAAGGGGAAGAATGGAAACTCGCCGCCGGCTTACAGCAGGATGAAGCCGATGATGACCTTGAACTTCATCATTTTAAGAAAATTCCGGCATTTCAAAAGGCTCACGAGTTTGGACTCCGCGCTCAAAATATGATTCAGGATATGACCGACAAAATGCGGGAAGATACCGATGTTATTGATTTCTTTTCGAACGTGTTAATCACAGCGGCTAAAATGGCAGGAGGAGCAAGCTATTCAGAGGATATTCGTCTCCTCGGTGGAAATATCGCCTATTGCAAGCGTGCGCTGAATGCCGCAAATAAGGCTATCGAATCTCTTCAACTTCTCAGAGAACGGTCGGTCATCAACGAAGGACTATACCTTTCACTCAGTAAAGATGCAAAAGAAGTCCGCGACGAAATAGCCCTCTATGTTGTCGAGCTCCGCGACCGCTTCCGAACAGGGATGTAGTAATATTTTCTCATTGAATGCTGTCAACTTAAGGAATGCACACTCCTTTACCGGGAGGGAGTTCTACTCCCGACCATCAGCAATCTAACAGGACTTTCAGTCCACCGTTTCATCGTGTCGGCAGGTCTTTCGATCTGCCTTTTCTATCCACGAAGATAAACCTTTCTCACCATGAACATACTCTATTGCCGTCCGATTTATCGGACGGTTTAGTTTTTACTCAATCTCTCTCCTCATCAACACTGCCGATTCACATGCATGAATCTTAAACTCCACAGATGAAGTAATATTTCCTTCCACACTGCTCCTTTTAACTCTTGAAAAACCCTTTCGTTGAAAAAATGATTCAGCCGTATTCGTGAATAAATACAGTTCCGTCAACTGCTGTTCTGATGCCATCTTCAATAACGAATGAAAAAGTATTGTCCCGATTCCGTGATTCCTATATTCCGGTAACACTGCCGCCGAACGAACAAGAGCATGAGGGGGATAAATCTCCAACCCAATCATCCCGGCTATATTTCCCTTCGATTCTGCAATCAAAAAATTCTCAATATGGTCTGCAACTCCATCAATCGGTAATTGGGTTTTATGTAACACATCTGCAAGTATATCGTAATCCTGTTTTTTAGCTTTTCGTACTGTCAATGAACTCGTCAAGTAAGTATATCCTATGTTGTTATTTCCGCGTTAATACGCACACATTCCACAAAAGCGTATTGTTGGTATACGTTTGTTTGAAGCCCTGAGTTTCAAGTGTCTTGATGAGCGCGCTCCAATCATGCCAGTATGGGCGAAATTTCCCTCTGAACAGCGTACGAAGTGCAATTAATCCCTTAAAACTGATCTGAACAAGAATGTTCGGGTTCGGATAACTGAATGCATACGTCTGTTTAGTTCGGTTACCGGAAATACTCAACAACTTAAAAACATCTTCGTAACAGCATACAACTTTATCCAAAACTACAATATCAGCATCACTTATAGCTTTATTCAATTGAATCACATCCCCAACATGGTATTGAGTCTTTTCAACCAAATTAAGCTCTTTGGAAAGCTCTTTTGCTCCTGCAATCATCCCTTCCGAAATATCAATTCCCGTTGCAAAAACAGCGCCTTGCTTTAACAACGATAAATGAAGTCCCCCAACACCACACCCTATTTCAAGCACAGTTTTCCCTGCAATACCCTGAGAAGCAATTCCTTCGATAAGATACTTCTGCTCCTTACCCAGACCTTTTTTCTTAAACTCTTTCAAATACCGTTTCGCTTGATCGGTAAAAAATTCATTTGTTCCCTGCAAGGAACACGATTGACAACAACTCATATTACCTTTATACTATATTATGAATATCAGTGTAGAGACGCATTGCATGCGTCTCAAAAAAAATAAATTAACTCTCATTTTTCCCGCATCCTCTTCACATACTCTACCAAATGCGCAAGTGTTAACAACATCGAAATCGAATGTGAAAGATCGTGCGAAGATAATTTCTGCCGTTGAAGTAGTGAACGTATTCCTTCTTTTCTCACAAAACCGGAAGAAAGAAACCCATCATTAAATAACATCTCTTCCACGTATGCTGAAAGTTCGTTCACATACCACGTATGATATGGGCGAAATGGTTTTGCATTATCAAATTGTTCTAACCACTGCATCCCACTTCGTCTGCTCACACTTGAAATAAATTTATGATACGCCATTGGTACATATCGCAAGGGGTGTTCTCCATACGGAACGCTTACATGCCCGTAAGAAATAGGAACATGTTCTAATAATGGTTGTTGAGAACTTATCACCGCCTCATGAAAACGATGCGACCACCGAATCGATCTGTCTGCCTGTAAAAATAAATCATAAAATTCGTTATCACTGTATGGCATGTGACAGGCAATAACGCTCGTCTGTAACGGATACCCGTGTGCATAATGATGTGCCCATAATTCATACCACGAAAAAGCATCAATTTGCTCTTCGTAAGCGGGCAACGAAAGCGACTCAAGCCATCCAGTTAATCTCTCATGAGTTGAGTGTGATTCTTGGTGATAAAAATCTTTGCCGACAATATCACTGTTCCACACTCCCGTCGCGTACATCGAAAGCAGAAAGTCAGTTATATCATCCGATGACTTCGCATTCTTCGCTGCTATTTTCGCGCGAATACCTCTGCGGAATTCACACCCCGCGCTGTCAAGAAGCATCGGCGTTGTTCCTGCCAACGTGTGAAACGCATTCATCTGAAATGCGATATCAATGGTTGTATGTCCGCTTCCATGCGTAATCACATCATTTGCCAATGTTCGAAATCTGTCAAAAAATCCTGCGCTTGATGAAATAATGCTATGGCGTAACTGTAATTTATGACTTATTTGCGTTGCCAACGTAACATCGGTGCTTCCAGGCTCTCCAAATGTCATAACCGAAAGTAATTTGGGATGATGAGACAATACTGCAATCGTGGCACGTGAATCCCATCCACCACTTAATGCTACAACTGAACCCGGTCGCTTCTCTATTGCGCGGTTATTACATGCAATAAACGTTTCCACCATCGAATCGGTTGTAGTTAGTGAATTAGTATAACCCGGGTTCCAATATGTTTTCTTCTCTATTCCGTCGCGCGATACTATTAAATATTCTCCGGCAGTTGCTCGTTGAACTCCTTCAAATAATGTTTTCTCACCAAGGGGAAACCCGATAGTAAGAAGATCAATAATGCTCTCAGTATTCAGTGAAGGCGATATTACACCCGAAGCAAAAAGAGGGTGAAGATCGGTTGTAACATAAACCTTTCCATGAGTCTCTGCATAAAATAATGGAAATCTTCCCAATCGATCAGTCACTGCAACAAGGAGATTTTCTTTCGCATTCCAAAAGAAAAATGCAAACGGACCGTTCAGTTCCTTACAACACTCAACCCCGTGCTTTGCGATAATATGATAGGTAAATTCTGCTTCAGAGGATGAACCAAGGTCATTGTACAATTCACCGTAAAAAAGTACAGTTCCTGCTTCACCGGTAAAAAAAGCATTCGTTCTTTGGAAATGTTTCGTATAAACACCACCCATTGCAAACGTGGGAGAAGGGAGTGCCGGAATTATAGTTTCCATTTCCGGTAAAGGCGCCGAACAATCTAATATGG
>ORJL010197960.1_pt1 | contig 14475 bp, 7 predicted proteins | sample 1779941 | NCBI WGS metagenome assembly ORJL01 (sample SAMEA104232317, study PRJEB22302) | groundwater metagenome | biome: forest; feature: aquifer; material: groundwater | place: USA | collected 2011-08-07 | depth 5.8 m
ACTATCTGCCCGGGCACCAGGATGCTGCCAGAACCTACCTGGACGCCGCCGTGCAGACGATGTACTGGCTGTCACGGACCATCAAGCCGTACCCCTACGAACACCTGGACCTGGCTGAGATAAATGCGGAGGGCTCGACCACGGTCGGGCAGGAATACCCCAACCTTATCTTCATGGCCGATAACATCTCGTTCAGCGCCGGTGGGGTCGATAGCTACGGAAGCATATTGGCTTCTCATGAGACCGCCCATCAGTGGTTCTACGGTCTGATTGGCAATGACCAGCTTTACGAGCCCTGGATGGATGAAGGAATGGTCTCCTGGCTCTCCTACGGGCTGCTTCGGGTAGAAGGGGTGCTGTCGTTCGACCAGATCTGGCAGAGCCGGGTGGTCAACCCTCCGATTCCCGATCTGCCGGTGAACTCCGGCATCTACACCTATGACACGGAAGGTCCGTATCTGGCCGCAGTCTACCGAAGAGGGGCGATCTTCATAGAGGAGCTATACAGGACCATGGGAGGCCAGGCTTTCTTCGCCGCCCTCAAGGAATACGGGGCTGCCGTGTCCGGACGGATCGGCGCCCCGTTCGCTTTCCTGGATACGATGCAAGCCCACACCCAGGTTAACCTCAACCCCATCATATCGAGATACTTCACCTATCCGCGCTACAGGGCGGCTGAGCCACTGCGGGTGTCCGCCCATTACGCTTCAGGTGTATGGTCAGGGACAGTCGTGGTCACCTTCGACTCGAACGCCCCTCTGGAATTGGTACGGGTATACATTGATGACGTCCTGCATATGACAGCGCTCCCGGGGCACGTCATTATCGAGGCAGACACGCTCGCGGAAGGTCCGCACCTTCTCACCATTCGAGCTGGCGATGGTCTGAGGGAGTCCGATATCGTGAGCGCCTTCACAGTCAGGCGCCCTTCTCCGGTGCCTTCGCCCCCGGCGCTGCCAACCCCGACCATGGCCCCTCGGTCGCCCGCCCTGGCGGACGAGGAGCCGGTCCGAGAGATTGTGGTTGCGACTCTGGAAGAGGATCGGGTGTCGCCGGAGGTCAGGATGGCCGGATTGGCCCTCTTTCTTCTTTCCTTGATTGTCGTGGTTTGGGGGTTGTGGACCAGTATTCGAACAGGAGGGAAGGCTGATGCTTAAGAAGCTACTATTCATCGCGGGACTGGGCATGCTCATCTGGGCCGTAGTGCGAACCCTTGAGGAAAGGTACCGTGATCTGGAACTGGACCTGGAGGAGGAAGGCATGGACGGAGGCCCTTATTCGCAGTGAGGGCGACGCCGGAGCCCGGTATTTCTCTCTCTACTATGTACCCTTCATGGTGCTATAATTATCATGACTTCGAGAGTCCGCCTTGCATCGCGTAAACCGGCGCGGTAACCTGACTCGTGGTTTCTACTGGTCCGGCGGCCATCGAAGCCCAGAGCAATGGGAGAAAGAGGTGTAGCATGGGTCTTTTCGACAAGATCGTGGCAAAGGCAACTGAAGTAGGGGCTGACGCGGCCCGCGAAGCGGGCAAGGCAGCAGAGACCGGTCCTCTAAGGCTTTCCATTCATGGGCTGCAGGGAAAGCGCGAGGAGCTAGTGGGGACGTTTGGCGCACAGGCGCTCGCGCTCTATCGGGAAGGCCAGATAGCCCATGCCAGCCTGGAAGAGATCGCCGGGCGTGTGGCTAGCATGGACGATGAGATCAAAGCAAAAGAGGCACAGCTTGCTTTGATAGAGGAGAAATACAGGAATATCAAGGGGTAGCGGGCGGCCAACCGGAACGCGCATCTCCGCTACTCAACTTCTCTTAACGAAGAACAGGTGTATTCTTCGAGCCTGTGGGGCGCGACCATCTTAGTCTCGCACGCCCGGGGGCCTCGGGGACGTGAGCTGGAAGCTTTGGATCTTGACTCTGCCGGCTCCCGCCGGTGATCTCGGTTTCTGGCTTTTGGGCTGACATCGCGGTCGCGCTGGAGGTAGAGCCACGACATGTCGTGGCTCTACGTGTTTGCTGGTAGTGATGTGAGTAGCCTCCAGAAACTGATACCGGTTGTCGTCTTCGTCCTGGCGTCTCTCTCTTGTGCGCAAAGCAACGCCAGCACGGTGGTGCTATATACTTCACTTGATCAGCCAATCTCCGAGCCGATCGTTCGGGAATTCGAGGCCCAGACCGGCATCCGCGTTCTCGCCTCCTACGACGTTGAGGCTGCCAAGACCACCGGATTGGTGAGCCGCCTGGCAGCGGAGAGAGGGAATACGCGGGCCGATGTCTTCTGGAGCTCGGAATACGCTCAGACACTGTTGCTGAAGGATGACGGGCTGCTGGCCCCCTACGATTCTCCAGAGGCCGCCGACATACCGGATGCCTATCGTGACCCCGACCGGTTTTGGACAGGCTTCGCCGCCCGGGCCCGTGTCATCCTTGTCAACACCAAGCTCGTCCCCCAACAGCAGTTCCCGGGTTCGATTTTCGATCTGGTCAACCCAGCCTGGGGCGATGGGGAGGTCGCGATCGCCAATCCGCTGTTTGGTACCACCAGCACACATGCCGCGGCCCTTTTTGCGGTCCTTGGCCCTGAGAAGGCCAAGGGGCTATTTGAACAGATGCGGGCACGGGGTTTTCGAGTGGTGGATGGGAACTCGGTGGTGCGCGACATGGTCGCCAGCGGGGAGGTCAAGGCCGGCATCACCGATACGGATGACGCCAACGACGCCGTTACCAAGGGTGCGCCCGTGGTGGTGATCTACCCGGACCAGGACGACGGTGGATTGGGAACGCTGGTCATCCCCAATACTGTGGCGCTTGTGAAGAATGCCCCACACCCGGCGGCTGGGAAACGCCTCATCGATTTCCTTCTCAGTCGCGAGGTAGAATCCAGGTTGGCCAGGTCGGGCTCACTGCAAATGCCGGTTCGAGATGGGGTTCCCACTCCGCCCGGGGCGCCTCGTCTCGGTGAAATCCGTGCGATGACTGTCACTCCGGCGGCCGTGGCCGGCCAGTTCTCGGGTTCTTCCGCCTGGATCAAGGAGATCTTCCTCCGCTGAATATGCCGCTTCTGCGAATCGATGGTTAGAGGGCAGATGGGGAGCCGGGATCCGGCCACGGCTCTGCGCTCGTCTCCGTCCCCTTGGGCAGCGCCTTGCGTACCGTGAGGCCGGGGCGGGACTGGCCTGCAGGTGTAGGGTTTGCCATTCTCGGGGCTGTGACCCTCCTGCCGGTGGCGGCCCTGGTCATGGCCTGGCTATCCCGGGTTGGTGCCGGAGATTGGAGCTCACTGAGTTGGGCTGTTCCCTCGGGACGCACCCTGCCCCTCCTGGCCAATAGCCTGGTGCTGGCGGTGACGGTCGCGGCCATGGCGTCAGTAATCGGAGCCAGCCTGGCCCTTTGGATCCAGAAACCCAGCTCAGCCGTGCGACGGCTAGTGCGACGTATCTATCTGGTCCCTCTCTTGCTGCCTCCCTATCTCCTGGCGCTGGTTTGGATGGCCCTGGTCGGCCGCCGCCAGGTAATCGACCAGGTCATCGATCTGATATTAGGCCCCGGACGGCTGGCGTTATCGTCTTATGGGTTCTGGCCGGCGTCGATAGTTCTCGCCCTGGCCCTGAGTCCCATTGTGACCTTTCTGGTCTTGTTAAGCATGGAGGCCATCGAACCGGAATTGGTCGAAGAGGCGTCACTGTTACGGCCGGACTGGAGCGTGGCGCGCAGGATTCTCTTACCCCTACTGGCCCCTGGAATCCTGGGAGGAGCGGGGCTGGTCTTCGTGCTGGCCCTGGTGGAGTATGGCGTCCCAGCGGTGCTCCAATACAATGTCTATGTTATGGACATCTATGCTTCGTTCAGCCAGGACTCCGACCCTTTGCGCGCGGTGGCCTCGTCGATGGCGCTCTTGGTTCCGGCCGTGGCCGTGATCGCCGGGTCGCGGCTGGTAATGCGGGGAGATACACTGCGAGGGCAGCCTCGACGCCCTCTGCCGATTGCTATCTCGGAATGGCCTCTTGCCGCCCGCGCTGTGATCAGAGTGGGGGTCGTGGCCAGCCTGGCGGCGGTCGCCGGTCCGGTGCTGGTCCTCGCCTTCCGGACGGGATCACCGCGGGTCTTTCTGGACGCCGCCGCCGGGTCCGCCGGCGAGATAGCCTTGACCTTGGGGGTGGCGCTCGTCTCGGCGACCGCTGCGGGTTTCCTGGCGGTGGCGGCTGCGGTGTGGCTCAGGGGGAATCGCAGGTTTGGCAGGATCGGCTGGCCCATCTGCGCTGTGCCTCTGGCTTTTCCGGCCCCGCTCACGGGCATCGCGTCGATCTACCTCTGGAATCAGCCCTGGTTCGATTGGGGCTATGGGACCCCCTTTCCCCTGGTCATGACCCATCTGGCGCGTCTTCTCCCCTTCGCCCTGTTCGGAGCCGCCGTCCAGGTGAGTCGAATCGATCCCCTCTTGCTGGAGGCGGCCTCGCTCCATGATGTTGGCTGGTGGAAACGCCTCTGGAGGGTTAGTCTGCCTCTCCTGGCCCCGGCGATCACGATCTCCTGGCTGGTCGTCTTTGTCCTTTCCCTGGGGGAGCTTGGGGCTTCGTTGATGGTCGCTCCCCCCGGCCAGGCGACCCTGGCTATTAGAATATACAACTACATGCACTATGGAGCGACAGACTCGGTGGCCGCCCTGTCTCTAATGATACTGGTGGCCGCCGCTCTGGCAGGAGGCGCCGCCCTGGCGGCTGCAAGGGCGTTGTGGCCGAGGACGGCATAGCTTGAGGGACGCCCTCACGCGTCCTGTCCCCTCTCCCCCTGGGAGAGGGCCAGGGGGCAGGGACCGCCGGGGATTTCCCCTGGAAATCACAAAGCGCCCAAGGCGCACCATGAAACGAATCCAATGGGGGTTAGACGGGATTTGCCGAGTGACTAGATGATCGAATTGCGTCAGGTGAGCAGAGTCATCGACGGGACCTGCGTGCTGAGCGATGTGTCCCTCGAAGTAGCTTCGGGGGAGGCCCTGGCCGTCATCGGTCCATCCGGCAGCGGGAAGACCACGCTTCTGCGCCTGATCGCCGGACTGGACGTCCCCAGTTCGGGACGCATCGTTCTGGCGGGCCGGCTTGCCAGCGGGAACGGTACCTTCCTCCCCCCGCATCAGCGTGGTGTCGGCATGGTCTTTCAGCGCCCTTCCCTGTGGCCTCATATGACCGTGGCGCAGAATGTCGGCTTTGGCCTCGCCAGGAAGCCCTCTAGGGATTTCGCCCGTAGGCTTCAGGAGGTCATCGATCTGACCGCCCTGTCCGGGTTGGAGAAGCGTTATCCGCATCAGTTATCGGGCGGCGAGATGCAACGCGCCGCAATTGCGCGGGCCATCGCCCCCCGGCCGCGCATTCTACTTCTTGACGAGCCCCTGACCGGTCTGGACCCCGAGCTTCATGCCAGCATGCTGGACCTCCTGCGCACGGTTCGTGCCGAGACCAGGGCGGCCTTTGTGTACGTGAGCCACGACCACCAGGAAGCGGAGGATATCACGGAACGGGTTGCGGTCTTGCGACGAGGAAGCTTGGAATACGTGGGAGATTGGTTGGGGGCCAAGTCCTTGAAAAGCAAATGACGGACCACGTCTCGCACCAGGGGGCAGCGGGATCGCGCCTATCGACAGCGCTCCGAATCGTACTCGGGCTGCTGGCGATCGGCGCCGTGGCGCTGCTGGCCAGGCTGTCCCTTCCTGAGCGTCCCCCCGGCTCTATGGTGATCAGGCCTCCCGGCGACCTTTCTGCCCTGGCGGTCCAGGGAGACATACTTTGGGCCGGCGGCGCCGAGGGCCTGGTCATGGTCGACCGAAGTACGTCGGTGGTGAGCCCGGCGCCGGACCCGGCCAAACGCTTCCGGTACGTGAGAGACCTGCTGGTGGACCGTGAGAACGCCTTGTGGGTCGCCCACAGAACGGGCCTGAGTCGCTACGCCAACGGAGAATGGAGGGACCTCGAAGGGCCGGACAGCCTGCCTCCGGGCCCCACGCTATCCCTCTGGCAGGACCGGGCCGGCGGGATCTGGGTGGGCGGCGAAAACGGCGTGGTCCACCTTTCCGAGGGATCCCCGGTGAGACACACTACGGCCGACGGGCTAGCCGCTCCAGAGGTGGATGTTATTTTTCAGGATCGGGATGGCGTTATGTGGTTCGGCTCGGCCTCACCCACCCAGGGAGGTCTGACGAGCTACGATGGCCGCGCCTGGCGTACGTTCTCTACGCGTGAAGGACTGGCCCACAATTCAATCAATGCCATCATTCAGGACCGCATCGGGGCGCTCTGGTTCGGGACCGGCTTCGACCAGCGAGGGGGCGCCAACCGGCTGTCAGGGGGAGTCTGGAGCACACTGACCCGCCAGGATGGCCTGGCCGGAGAGAAGGTCCGGAGTATCTTCGAGGACCGCCAGGGACGTTTGTGGTTCGGATCAGAATACGATGGCGTAGCGGTGTTCGACGGTCTTAATTGGAAGATATTGACCACGGACGATGGGCTAGCCAGTTGGGAAGTGAAGAAGATCGTACAGGACCCCGACGGGGTCTACTGGCTGGCGACCATGGACGGGCTTACCCGGCTGCCGGCAATGGACTGAGAACCTGGCTCGACCACCCATGTGGGTTGTACCCCGACCGATGCCACGAATCTCAGTTAGAGCCCCATCTTCCGAGCATAGACTTGCCGGTTATGTTCCTGATTAGCTGATGCCGGCTGCTTTTGGGTCAACCAGGAAGAGTGAAATGCCGTCTTCCGGGGCGCGAGAGTTTGCTGACGGAAAGCATCGCCATGGAGGCTGCTACGTCCGGGATCTCCCCGTTGCTCTGTAACCAGACCACCCGGTAGGCAAGCAGACGGGCGATCTCGGCCTCGGCCCTCAGCTCAACCAGACGTTGCCTTGCCAGGGGGGTCATTGCTTACTGGTAGCCCGTTTTTCCTGGTTTCCGTGCAATAGCGGGTGAGCCTCTCGATGGCGCGACGGTGTCCATCGTTGGCCTTCGCGAGTTCCTGCTCGACAAGGAGCTTCCCAGTAACAAGGATCTTCATCCTCGGTGGTGCCCATCGGGGCGTGGGGAGTTGGAGGCTCCGAGCCCATCATGGCGTCAGCAGACGCGGGCAACCAGGCGTGAACTGGCGCCCACTTCCGCCATCCGTCGGTGGACTCGTCCGGCGAATGGCCGATACGCGCCGGGGGCAATCAGCACTGCAAATCGGCCGAACTACGGATGTCCGCTGGCTGACTTACCCGTATGATGGTCTTACCTTGGCCGGGGCAGACGGGGGTGTGTTGGAACGTGGGGCAAACGTCCGTCTTTGGCCCGGTGCGGACCATCCCATATCTGTCTTGAGGTAGGCTCGATCCGGGCAGCGACTGGGGAACCGACCAGCAGTTGCGGCCGGATATCTTCGGAGGGGAGGTCAGAAAATGATGATCTTCAAGCATAGACTGAACGCGTTTTGCTGCGCTTTGTTAGCAGGGTTCTTCCTGACAAGCTTGTTTGCTGTTTCCACATATGCCGATGGCGTGGTCGGGAACGGCACACCAGCCAGTTGCACCGAGGCCGCGCTTGACGCCGCGTTGGCCGGGGCCGGCACGATCACTTTCAACTGCGGACCCGATCCCTGGACGGTCATTCTGACCAGCGAGAAGCTGCTCGACCATCCAACCACGATCGATGGCGGCGGGAAGATCACCTTGAGTGGCAAGACAACTGACCGCGTTTCGACGCGCATTATCAACGTGTATCTGCCGGATTTTGGCGGGATCGTGGAACTAAGGAATATCACGCTCACCGAGGGGTATGCCGACAACGGCGGTGCCGTCTTCATCGGCCATGATCAGGGCGTCAAGATGGAGAATGTCACCATTCAGAGCAGCCACGCCACTCTGGACGGGGGCGCGATCTATGTGAACAACAGCGCCACATTGACCCTCAAGAACGTTGTACTGTACGGCAACACGTCAAGCGAAGAAGGTGGGGCAATCTACAACCACATGGGCACGGTGGATTTGACCAACGTGAGGTTTGATTCAAATGTAGCCGATGGCTGGGGCGGCGGTATGAACAACGAGCAGGCCGTGGCAACCCTCAAGGCCGTCACCTTTGTGAATAACCGTGCCGGCGTCAATGACGCTGTTGGCGATGACGGCAAGGGCGGCGGCGGCATCGACAGCTTTAACAGTGTTCTCACCGTGACCGATTCTCTCTTCGAGAGCAACCATTCCTACAACTCCGGGGGAGGCTTGAGGATCATGGGTGGTGGCACGGTCTCGCTGACCAACGTCACCCTGAGCGGCAACAGTGCACAGTACTCCGGCGGCGGCATCCTGAACTACGTGGGCGCCGCGACGCTGACCAACGTCACCCTGAGAGGCAATACCGCGACTACCGGTGGCGGTATCCGAATGGTAGGCCTTGGGACGCTCAGAAACACGCTTTTGGCGGGGAACGTCGCGGGTAATTGCTACGCCGAGTCCAATATCCTTTCAGTCGGCAACAACCTTTCCAGCGATGATTCATGCATCGGGTCCCTGAACCAACCTGGTGACAAGAACAGCACCGACCCGCTGTTGGGCGCTCTACAAGATAATGGTGGTCCTACTTGGACCCATCTGCCCGGGCCCGGCAGTCCGGCGATCGATACCGGGTCAAACGGTGGCTGTCCTGCCGCCGACCAGCGGGGCGTACAGCGTCCGCAGGGTGCGGCCTGTGACATCGGCGCGGTGGAGGTGGTGGCGCCAAGCCCCACGGCTACGCCGACGCCGGCCGCGACCGCCCTGCCAAGCCCAGTGCCGACCGGTACTGCAACGCCGGTCCCAACCGGTACTGTAGCGCCGGTCCCAACCGGTACTGCAACGCCGGTCCCAACCGGCACACCGATTCCAGTGGGGACGGCTACGCCCACGCCCACCTCCGTCTGGCCCTACCAACCGGCCCCTGTCCCGGGCAGCGAGAAGCCATCTATCGCCGTCAACCCCGGGCGCGGCTACGCCGGCCAGACTGTCGCGGTGAGAGGCCAGACGGTTGCCACTTCGCCGGGAGTGCGCGTCGTGTGGGTAGAGAACGGCATGACGATTCTGGCGGCCCAGGCCACCCGCGACGCGGCTGACAACTCCTACGTTGCGCAGATTGCGGTCCCGGATACGCTCTCGGTCGGACCGACACGGGTGTGCGCCCAGGCGATCGGTGTAGCGACGCCAGCCTTCGCCTGCGCCGACTTCACCGTGGATAAAGAACCCTCGGGCCAGATCGGGGGAAGGCTACCCCTCGACGTGCTGCCGTCCGATCCTGCGAATAGGCCCCTCTTCAAGCTGCTGGACAAAGGCGGCAGCGAGTTGGCGCGCGCCCAGGTGGCTCCCGACGGCAGCTTCCAGTTGGCGGATGTGACGCCCGGCTTCTACAACTACGCTGTCAGCGGGCTGTTGCGCCAGCCGGTTGACTCCGGGCCCGTCAAGGTTGGCGCCAGCCGGCTGGAAGAGGTGGTTGCCACTCCGGGGAAGTCCTTCTTGTTCTTTGACCCGGTGAGCGGCCAGGATTGCACCAGAGACAAAGCCTCCATTGCGTCGGTCGATGCGCTGTATACCGACCACGGCTCGTATCAGTCCCTGGCGACCCCCGGCAGCTTGCAGGCCGCCCAGTACTTTGCGGGAAGGAACTACACGGTCCTCACCCGCGATGATTTCGGCACGTACGTCGCCGGCTTTCCTGTGCCGAACAATCGTTTCTCGGTACAACTACAGCAGTTGGACCCCAACGCGAAGATCGACCGGGTGGAGTATCATATCCTGCTCGCCGACAAGCGGCTGTTGCAGTTGCCGTCCTCGTCGGACGATCAGGGCTACCCGATCTCCTACGATGTAGGCGATCTCCCGCCCGGCCGGCATAGCTTGTACGTGTCGCCGGTCGTGGGTGGCGTGCGCCAGTGCCCCTACTACAAGAGGGTGACCGTCATTCCCGGGCCCGCTGCCATCAGCCGGGCCACGGCGCAGGACCGGGCGACCAGCGCGGACAAGAAGCCGTGCAACGGCGAGCTTCGCGTGCCGCCCGGTTGGAAGCCGTCGGAGCCGTGGAAAGATCCCAAGCCGTATTACGTCTTCTCGTGTATCCTTCCCCCCACAGGGTCAGGTTTACCTGTGGGCTGGCCGGATGGCGGCTCCCTGCCGATCCTGGGCAACATCCGCAGCGAGGTTGACGCCAGCTTTGCTCTGGACGGCTGGCTCAGCTTTGCCGGTTACGGGGCGATTACCAAGATGGAACCATATGTCTTCGCCCGACTGCTGGGCGATGAACAGTGCAACTACCGCAAGAACTGGGTGGAGAACAGGGCGATCGTTGTGGACCCGTTCCGGCCCGATCTGGCCAGCTTGGACTTGCCACAGGAGCGCGTCTGCACCCCGAAGTTCCACCGCGATTTCCCCGTGCCAATCTGGTTCTCGTTCAAGAACAAGGCCGTGGCGCACGCCTCCGTCTTCATGAACCTGGACGGCAAGATCGACTTTTCCGCCGACGTGCAGCCGTTCGCGCCGCACGCCGCCCTGGAGCTGGTGGCGGACGTTACCCCCAACCTGGGCGCAACCTTCACGGTAGACTTTCTGGTGGTTGGAGCCGGGGCTGAACTGAAAGCCGAGGCGAGCAACAAGCTCGACGCAGCGCTGAACACCGACTGGAAGCCCCCCTACAAGATAGACGCCTGCACGCGGCTGTACTTGCGCCTCACGCCATACGTGACTGCCGGCATCGAAGCCTGGGGGATCGAGCTTATCAAGCGGTTCAATCTGACTGACATAGATGTCGCCAACTATGATCGCTGTCTCAAGCTCCCTGCGGCCGCAGCGGCTGCTGCGCCCGCGGAGACAACGTACCCACGGGTCATGGCCGCGCCGTCTCTGGCGACCGCGTCCGATGGACGCATGTTGTCTGTCTACGTAGAAGATACTGAGCCGGCCGCGGCCAACCCAGCCCCGCGGGTGCTCGCTCGCTTCTGGAACCCGGCCACGCAGAGCTGGGGCGAGTCTCTGCCGATCAGCGGCGATGATCGGGCCGTCAATGATCCGGTGCCCGTGTTCTTCGGGCCGAACGACGGTTCCGCCATGGTTGCCTGGGCGCAGACGGAGATGACGATCGAGGAGGAGAAGGCTGCGACCAGCCTGAACGACCTGCTGAGCCGCCTGGAGATATACTATGCAATCTGGAACGGGACGGCGTGGAGTTCGCCGGCCCGCCTGACGAACGACCTGCTGGCGGACGGTCGTCCGGCAATTGCCGGCGACGTGGAGGGGGTAAGCCTGGCCTGGACGCGCAATCTCGGGGGCGCCACAGCCGACGACTACCGCGTCGCTTTGATGGAGTGGAACGCCTCAGCGGGGAGTTGGGGAGCGATGCAGTTGTTGAGTGCTGGCGCGGCCGGTGGCCTGAACTACCAGGTAAGCCTGGACCGCAAGGTGTATCCCGCCACGAACAGCCGCAAGACGGCGGTGGCCTGGGTGTACGACGCTGACGGCGATGTCGGCACTGGCGCCGACCGGCGCATAGCCCTGGCAGCGCGCACATTCCAGGCGGGTGACGTGAGCGATTGGGTTGGTCTCGACCCACAGCCGTTGCCTCCGCGCGTTGCCATGCCCAGCGTCCGCCTCAGCGGGAACGATGAGAGCGCTCTCAAACTGGCCTTCCTGGCCGACACTGCTGACGCGAACACAGCGGAGTCTCGCGCCAGTTTCAGCCAGGTGTGGACGGCCGACATCGGGCTAGCCGGCGCCACGGCCCTGGCGTCCGCGACGGCCTTGACCGATGAGGGGGGCCAACCCGTAACCGGTGAGCGCCCCGCTATGCTCAATGCAAAGAACGGTGAGACTCTGGTGGTCTTCCGGCGCTTCGGCGGGAACGGCTCCGGGGCCGGACTAGGGCAACTGGCCGCCTCCCGCAGCGTCCCTGCCGCCGCCGGCGGTAGGAGCTATGCCCCGCCAGCGGCCCTGGCGAACAGCACTGGCGGGCAGCTCTGGCAAGCCGCGGCCGCGATCAACCCGCTGGACAATAGCCTGAGGCTGCTGGCCGTGCAGCGGGGGACAGGCACGGCAACCGTAAGTTCCGCGCTGGGTGCGTCCCAGGTGCCGGGCACGGGGCGTCGCCAACTCAGCAGCGGGGCCGATCCGGTGGTCTCCGTGGCCTATCTCGATGGCAGCGATCCGGCGCTCGACCCGACATTGACCCTGTCGCGGCTCCACGCGCCGGTGGGCAGCCAAGTGGTGGTTACTGCGACCGGGCGCAACCTGGGCCGGCAGACGACGGACGCGGCCGTGCGCTTCTTTCGCGGCGCGCCGGGCAGCGGCGTTCTGGCAGGAGAAGTCGCCGTGCCCGCGGTGCAGTTCAACCAGCCATTCACAGCCACCTTCACGTTCACGGTCGCGACCGGCGCGCAGCCCATTTACGCCCAGGTCGGCGTCGTTTCTCCGCAAGGTAGCCTTAGCCCCCAGGTCGATCTCAGCTCAGCCAACGACGTAGCGACCGGCGACCTCAGTGCGCTGCCTCCGCCCGGGCGCGTATACGCCGGGGTGGACGAGCTAGTGCCCGATCTCGTCATGGTAACGCTGCAGCCCGCGGACGCCGAGGGCGTGGCCGGTTACCGTCTATGGCGCAGCACGGCTATCACCGGGACCTATGATCTTGTGGCCGAAACGGCTGGCACAGAGTTCGTGGATGCTGGGTTGGGCCGCGGCCAGACCTACTGTTTTCGCGTGCAGGCCTTTGACGATCGTGGGTTCCAGTCGGTCTTTACCGCGCCCGTCTGTACGCAAACCGTGCCGTACAGAATCTACCTGCCTGTTGGGTTGAAGGCGTGGCAGAACGGATGGTGACGGCGCGCTCACTCGGACGTACAGCCTTGTCCCGGTGACGAGGCTCATCGGTTCCCGGCCGCGGGTATCGACCATTTGACGGAAGTGTCCTTGGTGGATTGCAGGAGTGTTGGAGTGGATTGCGAAGATGAGGGGTAGGGCTGCGGCAAGGATTATGGGTAGGAGGCGTGGAATTCAAGGCCGCGGGGTGGCTGGCGGGGAATGTGCCGTGACCCAGGCGGCGACCTGGGCCCGCGACGTGAAGGTAAGCTTCTCCAAGATGTGGCGCACGTGGGCGTCCACCGTGCGCCGGGAGACGACGAGTTGCTCGGCGATCTGACGATTGCTGCGTCCCCGCGTGATCAGAGCAGCGACCTGCCACTCACGTGCGGTGAGCGGCTGGACCTCATGAGCCGCGGCCGGCGCCGCTTCCGGCTCGGATAGAGCGCCGGGTGGTAGGTTGGAGGAAAGCGCATACGCGACGATCTCAGCGTGAGAGAGAGCTTCGCTCGCCGACCGAGCGGCCGCCAATGCGTCCTCTCCCAATGACTCCCGCGCGGCTGCAAGGTTCTGTTCGTAGACGGGACCGGCGTAATAGCGGACGGCTCCGATGCGTGTGCGTAGCGCCTCGGCCGCGCCTAGCAGCCAGGCGGCACGCGACCGTTCAGCCTGAGCCCATGACGCCTCCGCCAGGGCGTCCAAGCAATCAGCAGTGTACTGCTGGAACCCAGTCTCCCGGCAGAGGCGCAGCCCCTCGAGGAGGACCGTGGTGGCGCCCGCCGCGTCGGCCCGGCCAAGAGCGATCCGCCCCAACCATATCAGAATCCCCGCGATCAGATCCGTGGCCCCCAGGCTGTTGGCCAGCGCCCGGGCGTCCTCCAGTATTGCGCCCGCACGCTCATAATCTCCTTGCAGGCACGCCAGTTGTCCGAGCCAGCATCGCGCCATGCAGGATGCCCTTGGCTCCTGACCGGCCTCCGCCAGCGCGGCGGCTTCTTCGTAGTGCGCCTCAGCCAGGCGCGGGTCGCCCGCCAATTGGGCGAGGAGCCCGAAAGCCATGAACGCGGCCGAGACGTTTAGCGTATCCCCCAGCTCGCGAGCGAGCGGCAGACACTCCTCTACCAAAGACCGTGCGCCGGCGAGGTCCCCCTGGCGCACCGCCAGGACGGACGCTTCCATCTTCGCACGCACCCACACGGCAGTCCGCTCCGGCGCGCCGGTCAGGAGCCTCTCCACAACGGCGCGCCCCTCGATGTAGCGCCCGCGAATGTCCCAGGAGCGGGACAAGGCCGCAAACAAACGCAATCCGGCCGTCGCCTCTCCGGGCGTATCTGCGCTCCATTCAAGAGCGGCCCGCAGGTTGTCGAACTCTGTGTCGATCTGGGCGAGACGGGCCGACTGGCCGTGCCCCCAAAGGTGTGGCTCACCCTGTTCCGCCCACTCAAGGAACCAGTCCCGATGGCGCCGGTGGAGGCGCTCATCTTCGCCGGCTGCGCGCAGTTGCTCGGCAGCATACTCCCGCACCGTCTCCAGGAGGCGATAGCGCATCTCCCCGTCCGGCCGCCGGTGCGCCACTACCAGAGATGACTCGATCAGGCGCCCAAGCAGGGGCAGCACATCCGGGGCCTCCGGCTCATCCTCGGCGCA
>ORJL010240855.1_pt1 | contig 14473 bp, 10 predicted proteins | sample 1779941 | NCBI WGS metagenome assembly ORJL01 (sample SAMEA104232317, study PRJEB22302) | groundwater metagenome | biome: forest; feature: aquifer; material: groundwater | place: USA | collected 2011-08-07 | depth 5.8 m
AATTCGTGAGCGCGTCGAACCAGACGTAGGTGACGAAGTCCGGAGCGAAGGGCAGCGGGATCCCCCAGTTCAGGCGGGAGATGGGCCGACTGATGCAGAGGTCCTCCAGGACGTTGCTCTTGAGAAAGCCGAGAACCTCGTTTCGCCGGTAGTCGGGTTGAATGAACCCCGGGTTTGCTTCGATGTGTTCGACCAGCCATTGCTGGTGAACCGTCATCTTGAAGTAGTAGTTCTCTTCGACAAGTTCTACAACAGTGCCCCAGGAAGGATCGAACGAGCCATTGGGCAGGCGGTCCTTCTCGGTGAGGAAGGTCTCCTCTCGTGAGGAGTAGTAGCCGCTATGGGTGTCCTTGTAGAAATGGCCATTGGCATGGAGTTTGGAGAGAACGGCTTGGACGACCGCCTTGTGGCGGGGGTCGGTGGTGCGGATGAAGTCGTTGTTCGAAAGATTCAACTTTCCAGTGAAGCCCTGCCAGGTGGCCGCCAGATCGTCACAGTAGGCCTTGGGCGTCTTGCCCAGTGCGAGGGCGACCTGTTGCACTTTCTGGCCGTGCTCGTCCACTCCGGTGAGGAAGAAGACTTCCTCGCCCATGCTCCGGTGCGCGCGCGCGATGACATCTGTGACCACCTTCTCGTAGGCGTGGCCCAGGTGCGGTTGGCCGTTCAGGTAGTCGATGGCCGTTGTGATGTAGAAACGCTTGCTCATGCTGGCCTCAGTATGAAGCAGCCCGTGGCCGATGGCAAATCTTCCCGCGAAGGAGGGGTGGGACCCCGCCGCTGGCAGGCCTGAAAGGCCGAATGACGATAGCCCAGGGCAGAGCGCGGCGACGCCCTGGGTAATCCGTTTCCCCAATTCTTCACGCGCCCTGTAGGGGCGAAACTTGATGGTGCCGGTCGTTGGCCGAGCCCGTCATGGTTTCGCCCTTTCAGGGCTTGCCCGCTGGCAAACCGTTTGCCCAAGGCGTTGCCTTGGGCTATCGCCTTCGCAGCCCGTTGGGGTTGTTCTCCCCTCGCGCCGTTTCCCGGGGTAGCTCGTTTCTCGCTGCTGGGCTGGAGGACCGAATCCCGTTGGGATTCTCGGCGGGGACGTGACATCGTGAGGCGTGTTATCCCTGGCTAAGCGGCTGCATCCTCTCCGGCCGCTCTGAAGACTTCTGGGCCTCTCGCCTCTCGTAGGCCCCACTCTCATCTCGTCCACCCCGCGAAGGGGTGCAACCACGGCCCAGGCTAAGCCTGGGCAAGGCGGCCTAGACGCGGGAGAGTACAATGCGTCGCTTACGTACCCATCGGCTTGGCGCCTGGTTTGCGTTTCCAGACATACCGAAACATCAGTGTTCGCAGGGCCGCCGTCAACGGAATCGCGAGCACACCGCCCATCACACCGCCCAGAAGGGTCGTGCCGGTCATGACGGCGATGATGATCGTGAGCGGGTGGAGGCCTACCCGATCGCCTATGATTCTGGGGGAGACCACCAGTCCTTCGATCATTTGCACAACCCCGAAGAGGAGGAGGACCAACAGGGGATGCCACCAGTCGCCGAACTGCACGATCGCCAGCGTCACGGCGGGCACAAGGCTGATCATCACCCCGAGATAGGGCACGACCCCGAGAGCTCCAGCCAGAAGGCCCAGCAGCAGCGCGTAGGGCAGGCCCAGCAGCAGAAAGCCGATGGTCAATAACGTGCCGGAGCACATGGCCACGAGCACCTGGCCGCGGAAAAAAACGATTAGACAATCCTTGATGGCCGTCAGCACAAAGACGACTTCCTCTTTCAGCCGCGATTCATGGATGGGCAGGTAGTCGGTCCAGCTCGTGTTAATGCCGCGTTTCTCCACGAGAAAGTAAAAGACATAGACCGGCACCAGTGCGAGCCCGGCCACCAAGCCTGCCCAGGAGGCAGCCCTGCTCGCTTGCCTGAGGAGCCAGGTGCCAACGGCCGGCAGTGATTTCGTCAGCCATGCCTGGGCGTCCGATCCCATTTGTGAATCCCATGCAGCCTTCGCCTTCAAGCCAAGCGGGGATTTTGCCAGCGCATCACCCAAGGCGGCCCGTAATTTGGAGGCGAAGTCGGGCAATTCGCCCGCCAAACGGGTGACCTCCACGATGAGTTGCGGAACAACGGTCACCAACAAGATGAGCATTAGCATCACCGCAAGGAAGAAGACCATTAGGATGGCGCGCGTCCGGGGAACCTGGAGACGTTTCTCGAAGAAATCGACGACGGGATCAAGAAGGCAGGCAAGGACCCCCGCCAACGCCAGCGGTAGGAGTACGGAGGAAAGCTGGCCGATGACCCAGGCTGCCCCCCAGGCCAGGAGGCCTATCAACGCCGCCAGGACCCCAATGGCCATTGCCGTGAGAGCACGCCACAGCAGTTGGGCCTGTTCCGGAGTGGGAGATGGGAAACTCATTGTGGTGTGGAGTGTCCGAGAGGCATTATCCCTGGCCCAGGCGTTTGGACTTGTCGGCGGCGGCTCGGACCGCGTTCATCACAGCGCCTCTGAATCCGGCTTTCTCGAGTTCGTGAACGCCTTCGATGGTTGTGCCTCCCGGGCTGGTGACCATGTCTTTGAGCGCCCCCGGATGCATACCCGACTCCAGGACCATCTTGGCGCTGCCCATCACTGTTTGGGCGGCGAGCCTCAAGGCGATATGCCGCGGGAGGCCCGCTGCCACCGCGCCGTCGCTGAGGGCCTCGATGAGCATGTAAATGTAGGCTGGACCGCTCCCGCTCAAGCCGGTGACGGCATCCAACAGCTTCTCCTTCACCTCGTAAACCTCACCGACCGAAGAGAGGAGCTGATGGGCTGTGGCGGCGTCGTCACGCGTGGCCCATTCTCCTGTGGAGTAGGCTGAGGCGGACATCCCAACCAGAGCAGGCGTGTTGGGCATCACGCGGATGACCCGTGCACCTTCAAAAAGGACCTCCTCCAGTTTCTTCAAGGTGACGCCAGCGGCGATGGACAGCACCAAGTGGCTATCCGTCAGAAAGGGGCGGATCTCATCGAGCACGGCGACGATCTGGTCGGGTTTCACAGCGAGGATGACGACGCTGGCGTTGCGTACAACCTCCGGATTCGTCGCTGACGTTCTGGCGCCGACCTCCCGCTCGAATACCGCCCGGGCCTCCTCAACGACGTCACTGGCCACGATCTGGTCCGCCGCGGCGCAGCCGGCACGGACGAAGCCTTTCGCAAGCGCACTGGCCATTTTGCCCGCGCCGATGAACCCGATCGAGAGAGTGGTTGTCATGGGGGCAAGCTAACAGGGGTATGCCGGCGCTGAAAAGCAGAATTGGCCGCCGGACCACGGTTCCTCGCATAGCGAGGTGCTGCTGGTAGCCGCGGATTTCAATCCACGGTAAGCCGGTGGAGTGCGGTTTCGTCGCGTAGCGACGATTGACACGCGGGCATGTTGTGGCGTTCGGGCGTCGCGACGCGACGCATACCGCGGGTGCGCAAAAACCGTGGGATAAAACCCACGGCTACCGTCGGTCCGTCGCTCCGCGACGAGGATTCGGAAATGCTGTGGTGGTCGCTGAACTTCCGTTTCTGCAAGTCGTTGACTTGCAGGCGAACGACTGGCTGGTTCACGGGGAGTGGAGGAACTCGGCGCACACCCGACCGAACGCGTACGGTCAGCGAACAGGCGGCCGATGTCCCCCCCTCTACGCGTGTGCGGTTCGGTGAAGACAGCGCACAAAAAAACGGCGGCCTGTCTGGCATGCCGCCGTTGTGGCTGGGAAAAGGGATTACAGGCCCTTACTGATCATGTAACGGAGCAGGTCGCCCACGCGGCAGCTATAGCCCCACTCGTTGTCGTACCAGCTAATCAGCTTGAAGAAGCGCTTGTTCAGCTCGATGCCCGAGCCTTTGTCGAAGATCGACGACGCCTGGCAATGAACGAAGTCGGTGCTGACTACTTCGTCCTCGGTGTAGGCGAGGTAGCCTTTGAGATAGGTCTCGCTGGCCTTCTTCATGGCGGCGGCGATCTCCGCGTAGCTGGTCTCCTTGACGGTGCGGACGGTCAGATCGACGCAGGAAACGGTGGGTGTGGGCACACGGAATGCCATGCCCGTGAGCTTGCCCTTGACCTCCGGGCAAACCAGCGCGACGGCCTTGGCGGCGCCGGTTGTGGAGGGGATGATGTTGATGGCCGCCGTGCGTCCACCTTTCCAGTCCTTCTTGCTGGGGCCGTCCACGGTTTTCTGCGTGGCGGTGTAGGCGTGGATGGTGGTCATAAGGCCCTCCTCGATGCCGAAGCCTTCTTTGAGCAACACATGCACCAGCGGCGCCAGGCAGTTCGTGGTGCAGGAGGCGTTGGAGATGATGTTGTGCTTGGCGGGGTCGTACTTGGTGTGGTTGACGCCCATCACCAAGGTGATGTCCTCGTTCTTGGCTGGGGCGGAAATGATGACCTTGCGGGCGCCTGCCGTGATGTGGCCTTTGGCCTTGGTGGCGTCGGTGAAGAGGCCGGTGGATTCGATCACCAAATCAACCCCGAGTTTCTTCCAGGGGAGCTCGGCGGGATCTTTGGCGCTGACGACCAGGATGTCCGCGCCGTTCACCACCAGGACATCGTCCTCGACCTTGTCCGCGGCGGACTTCTTCGAGCTCACCGTGCCGCTGAAGCGGCCCTGGGTGGAGTCATACTTCAGCAAGTAGGCCAGGTTATCCGCCGGGACGATATCACCCACGGCCACGACCTGGACCTCCTTGCCCACCAGGCCCTGTTCGACCATGGCCCGGAAGACCAACCGGCCAATCCGGCCGAAGCCATTGATAGCTACTTTGATTGCCATATCTGTTCTTTCTTGTTCAAGTTTCAACTAATGATCAAACGGTACAATAAAAGCGCATGTTACCGACGTGCCCCCCCCCGTCAACGAGAATTCCTTGGCCACCCGGGCGCGTCCCGTTACATTCTCCCCGCGAGGCTGCGGGAACGAACGCCGCGGCGGCGCCCGTGATGGCATGAAAAACCTGGTCTATTTCGATCTCGAAACGCAAAAGTCCGCCGATGAAGTCGGTGGATGGCACAACATTCGCGACATGAGAATGAGTGTCGGGGTCACGTTCAGCACCGCGCGTGGAACCTACAAGATTTACGCGGAACGGCAGGTGAATGAGCTCATCGAGGAACTGCGTCGCGCGGACGTGGTGGTGGGGTTTAACAACCTGCGGTTCGATTACGAGGTGTTGGTGGGGCACAATCCGTTCTTCGACCCGCAACAGATCGCCACGCTGGACATGCTGGTGGAGTTGCAGAAAACACTGCCGCACCGGCTCTCGCTCGATTCAATCGCCACCGCCTCGCTGGGAGTGGAGAAGACCAGCGAGGGGCTCCAGGCCATCCGCTGGTTTCGAGACGGGAAACTCCTGGAGATCGCGGAATACTGCTGCTATGATGTGAAGATTACCCGCCTGGTCCATGAGTTCGGCGTGGCGAACAAACAGATCTTTTTCAACAACCGGTTCGGGAAACGGGTGGCCGTGCCCGTCAGTTGGTAGGTCAGTGCCGGAGGCTGGACATGGCCAGGTTGGCACGGCGCAGCCGGTTGGACAGTTCGAGGGCGATGTTACGCATAACCACCATTCCCAGGTGGGGCTCGCGGTGCACCAGATCGTTAAAGGCCGTCCGTTGCACGACCAGAAGAATGCTTGGGTGGCTGACCACAGCCTCGGCCACCCGCTGGGCGCCATCCAGAAAAGCCAGTTCCCCGAGTATCTGCCCATTGCCCATGGTGGCGATCGGTTTGTCCTGATCGTCGAGAATGATATCCACTTGGCCGCGCATCACCACGTAGGCTTCGCTCCCGGAATCCCCCTTGGCGAACACTCTCTCACCGGCTTTGTAGAGTTTCTGCGTGAAGAGGCGCGAGATTTTCCTCAATTCGCCATCCCCGAGCCCATTGAAAATGGGCAGCGCGCGGAGCAAGTTGATGATGGCCACCCCCACCTTCTGGTCTTGAAACATCCGGTCGATGATGTCCGCGATCGATTTGGCGTGGGCGGTCAACCGGGCGTTCTCCTGGCCGTAGGCCATGTTGAGCTTCACCATCTTTACCACGTCTATATGGTCCAGCCCGGCGCTGAATGTGCTGGGCAAGTAGGCCACCGGAACAAATCCGAGCTGCTCGATACTCTTCAACAGGCGCGGAGCGGTCATCAGGATGTCCACCTCGATATAGACGGCGTTGAACTTGTCCTGCGCCAGCGTAACGGCTCGTTGCACGATCGTGCCGGGGGACAAGTCATCCGTGGCGAACTGCTCCACCACGCGCAGGCACCGGTCGTATTCGTCGAACAAATAGGCAAGGCCGGCCGTAACCCCCCCGCCCCGGCGGGCGATAATGGCGCGCAGCGGCTCTCCCGGGGTGGTACGGAACAACCCCCAGCCAATATTCAGGGCACCCGAGATCTCCGTCGGCGGGTTTGCGGACTGGGCCTGGGCGCGGTGCGTCTTGTACTCCTCATGAGTGGCGTCCTGGAACTCGGTTTCCGCCTGGAGCGGGTAACCCGTGACCCCGTCGCGCACCGAAGTGGGCTGAGGCAGCTTAAGGTTGTCCAGCACCGTGGTGGCGAGCTCGCTCACTTGCGAGAGGGACTCCGAGAGGGGCTGGCGGGAAACCATGTCGGCGCGCGCCAGGCGGAGGTAGTAAAGCACCCCTTCCCGATGGCGAAGCATGTGTTGGAAAGGTTGAAAGCCGACACAACTGAAGCCGAGTTGTTCGCACACCGCCTGATGCTCGTTGTCGGACGCCAGAACCCGGGTCACCACCAACTGCCGTCTCTCCTCAGCCATCCGAATGACCTTGCCCCACAGCGTGGCAGCGGTTCCGTTGGTGTAGCTCTCGGGACGGGAGATGAATCGCCCGGCATTGAGAACCGATTTACGATGCGCCGAAGAAGGGGGAATCACTGAAACCGCGGCATGGAGTGCTCCGTCCACTTCCGCTCCCCAAGTCTCCAGACCGCCGGGGGACACAAACTGCTGGTTCGCCCAGGCCAGGTCGTACACCCGCCGGTCCGGGTGGTCCTGCCCCAGCCAGGCTTTCATCAACTCGTGCCATGCCGAAGCGTCCTTGGCAGTGAGTTGCCGGATTAGGGTGCCCATGTGAATTCGGGTGTAAATCTAACAAACAAACTATCCAAGCCGGGTGGAAAACCCCTGTGCCGCCATCAAATGGTGCCCGCGACAGGACTTGAACCTGTACGATGTTACTCACTAGAACCTGAATCTAGCGCGTCTGCCAATTCCGCCACGCGGGCGACACCAAGCACTCGACACCAAACCTCACCGGCCCGCCCCCGTTTTCCAGGACGCGCGCCCGCAGGCTCGTGCAGGCGCACCGATCGCGCCTGGAGCCAGTAATACGCCACCCACCGGGCTCGGAGCAAGCGAAATCCTGATTAAGGCGTCCATGAAGATGCTTTGCGTGATCCTCACGCGTCTTGCGTGAAAATTCACCCCCCACCCGTCTCCGCCAGGGCTTTTCAACCGGCGCCTCCCGCCCGGCGCCCGCCTCAGCCACAGGACGGACTGCCCTCGCCCAGAGCCCATCGACGACCCATCGTGCGCCCATTTTGGCCCAAAACAGCCTCTGGAACGGACTTTTCGCCGGTTGAGGGCATGCGTTTCGATGGTAATGAGCAGTCCCCTATTCACCTTGTCCGGCAGTCAGAAGCCGTTACTGCCCCCTACTTATCCCCTTGGCACCGCGTATGCTAAATAATTTGATAGAAATGTCGTTGACACTCGGACTGGATTATCTAGAGTGCAACACAACGTAACCCAAAACTAAATACAGTTACAAACCTTATGAACCGACTGCTACGGAAAAACAAACACGGGGCGTTCACTCTGATCGAACTCCTGGTCGTGATCGCCATTATCGCCATTCTCGCCGGCATGCTCTTGCCCGCGCTCGCCAAGGCCAAAGCCAAGGCACAGCGCATCAATTGCGCGAACAACCTGCGCCAGATTGGCATCTCGTTCCGCCTCTTCGCCACCGACAACGGCGACCGCTTCCCGATGTCCATCTCCACCAACGACGGTGGTTCGGCCGAGTACGCGGTACCTGCGCCCGGTGCCGCCGGCGTGACCACCTTCCGCCACTTCCAAGCCCTCTCGAACGAGCTGGCGACCCCCAAGATCGTCCTGTGTCCTTCGGATAGCTTGAACCGCGTGCAGGCCACCAACTTCACAGCCCATGTGAACAGCTTGGCTAACGCGAAAAAGGGCAACCAGTGGATCAGCTACTTCATCGGCCTCAATGCTGACGAAGGCCGTCCCCAGATGCTTCTGGCCGGCGATCGCAACCTCACCAACGGAACGCCGAAGCTCGACTTCAACGCCACAGTGAGTATTGCCGTGCGCCTGGGCGGTTCCAAACCGACTGAACAGCAGTCCAGTGGCGCCTCTGCGGGCACCGGCGCGGGCTGGAACAACAACCTGCACCAAAACTCCGGCAACATCGGCCTGTCTGACGGCAGCGTGCAGCAAGTCACCGGCCCTCGCGTTCGCGAGCAGCTCAAGAACTCCGGCGATGATGACAACATCATCTCCGTGCCGGGAATGAACTAATAGACCGTCTCGACACTCGAACACAGGCGCCCCTAGCGGGGCGCCTTTTTCTTTGGTCCCTTCACGCGCTCAGCCGGATGATCTCGCGGAGGGTAGTCTGGGGGCGAAAACCGACGGTGGCCTCCAGTTTCCTGGTATCTGGCCGTCGTCGCCGCATGTCCTCGAAACCAGGGGCGTAGGCCTCCTGGTAAGGCACGTACTCGATGGTCGAGGTGGAGCCCACGACTTGGATGACCAATTCTGCCAGCTCACGAATGGTCACTTCCTCCGTGCCCCCCACGTTGAAAACCTCGCCGCACGCCTTCGGGCAGGCCTCCAATCGGATCAAGGCCTCCACAGTGTCCGCCACGCAGCAAAAGCAGCGGCTCTGGAGTCCGTCGCCGAAGACCTTCAGTGGTTCTCCAGCCTTGGCCGCCGCAATGAACCGCGGCAGGACCATGCCAAACTGCCCGGTCTGGCGCGGACCCACTGTGTTGAAGAGCCGTGCGATGACAATCGGCAAACCCCTCTCGCGCGCGTAGGCCAGCGCCAGGAACTCATCCATCAGTTTCGAGCACGCGTAGCTCCATCGCCCCAGATGGGGCGGGCCAATCAAGAGGTCATCCTCCTCGGAGAACAGGCTCTTCTGGCTCTTGCCATACACCTCCGAGGTGGATGCCACCAGTACGGGCACATGGTGGTGGCTTGCCACGCTTAAGATCGCCTCCGTCTCATCGAGGTTGGTCTGGATGGTATGGATGGGGGATTTGATCACCAGTTCCACCCCCACAGCAGCCGCCAAGTGATACACCTGGTCAGCGCCCGCCACCAGATCGTCCAACTCCCCGCAGCGGGAAACGCGCGCCTCGATCGTGCGCAACCGCGCGTGCCCCCGCACCTGCGCCAGATTGTCCCAACTGCCCGTCGAGACGTCGTCCACCACAGTCACGACCAACCCCTGCGCCAGCAGGCGCTCCACCAGATGTGATCCGATAAAACCGGCTCCGCCGGTAACCACAACGTGCTTAACGTTCATAGCATTAGTCTCCCGACCAGAATGATTGTGTTCATAACCGCGCCCCGGCTTCTCCATCCACGATCAGGCTGCAATTGGGATGGTATCGTAACAGGCTGGCGGGCATAGATACGTCGATTTCACCGTGGATGGCGCGGTGGATGATCTCCGCCTTCGTCGGCCCGCTTGCCAGAAGCCAGACCTCACGCGACTCCAGCAACCGCCTCATTCCCACCGCCACGCCCCATGTGGGAAGCTTGGAATGGGCTAGATACCTGGCGGAGGCGCTGCTCGAGGCCGGATGCATTTCCACGCGTCGAGTCTCGCTCTCCGGCACGGATCCGGGCTCGTTCAAACCCAGATGACCGTTGAGGCCAATGCCCAGCAGAGTCAGATCGAACCCGGTCCCGATCGCCCCGTCGTACTCCCGGCAAACACGTTCCACATCAGGGGCTTGGGTATCGATCCAATGGAAACGGTCCGGCGGGAGGTCGATACGGTCGATCAAGTCCCGCTTGAGCATGTTCACACACAGGCCTGGGTCCGAGGAGGCAAGGCCGCCGTATTCGTCCAACGCAAAGAGTTCTGCGTTGCGGAAGCTTGTCACCCCTCGTGACACCGACTGGATCATCGCCGCATAGACGGGGGTTGGAGTATGACCTGCAGGGAGGCAAATCCGGAGGTTTGGATGCAGGCGGAGACGGTCACGCCACCAGCTCGCAATCCCCTCCACCCACGCGCTCAAGGTTTCAAAACGGAGAATGTGCATTGTCTTAGAGGGGTTTCGAGATGAATATCGGCGATGAACCCCGCTCCGGGCAGGGCAATTTTGGTCTTGGTCATACACTCTTGCGGCTTCCGGCTACGATTTAGCCACACAGAGCACTATTGGCAAGCTTGGTGTGGTGTCCAGATCAAAACCAGCCGCACTGCCACGCCCCTAGACGGCGCCGGGCGGATCCGCCCGGCGCCGTCTAGGGGCGTGGCGCTTGGCTGGTGAGGCGGTAGAAGGGATTACCCACGAGGGTCAATGGCTAAGTGCTTCGGGCGGGGACAGGCGAGACAGGTCCTTGCGTAGGTTTCACGCGAGGTGCGTGAAATCGGTGCACGAGAAACTCAGCCTTGTCCCGTCTTGTCCAATCCGGGAGGGTGCCCCGGATCGGCGGTTCCGTCTTCCGCGGTGGTGAGGAAATCTGGATAGAGCTTTCGTGCGCATTCGGGGCAGATACCATGGGAGAATGTGGCTTGAGAATGCTCCTGGATGTAGGTTTCCACCCGCTTCCAGAAGCCGCGGTCGTCGCGGATTTTTTTGCACGAGGCGCAAATGGGAATGAAACCGCGGAGGGTTTTGACATTGGCCAGCGCGGTTTCCAGGTCGCGGGTCTTAGATTCCAACTCCTGGTTGGCGGCAGCGAGGGCCTCAGCCCGCGATCGCATGTTCCGTTCCTCGATTCGAGCGAGTTCGCGCCGGTGTCTTGCGACCGTGAACCGGGCCGCAACCCACGCTCCCAGCCCGACCAGGCCGAAAAGCAGCATGCCTCGGAACAAACCGGTCTGCCAGAAGAACGGTTCCACCCTCACTGCCAGCACAGCGCCTGTCTCATTCCAGACCCCGTGACTGTTAGCGGCCAGGACCTGGAACCGGTAATGCCCCGGCGGCACCAGCGTGAAGAAGGCGGTGCGGCGGCCCTTCGCCCAAGTCCAATCCTCGTCGAGTCCTTCCAGCCGGTACCGGAAGGAAATGGCTTCCGGTTCGGTGAAGCTCAGTGCGGTGTAGTCAAACTCCAGAGTGCGGTTGCCGGGCGGGATGACCGCCCGCCCGTCGATCCACCGAAGGGCGTCAGTGCTCGCCGGTCCACCCGGCGCGCCAAGAGGGTGGCGACGGCCATTCGCGGTGACGGCTTCGATCTGGACGGGAGGTGGGTTCGTGTTCTCCTGGAGTTGGCCGGGAAACACCCATCCCGCACCCTTGCCGGTGGGAATCCAGGCGCGGCCATCGCTGGCGAAGAACACACCGCCTACTTCGCCGAGCGTTGGCAAACCGGACGATCTGTCAAGCTGGACGCGCGAGATGTGCTGGCTCCGGCCTTGCGCATACGCGATCAGGTCCTTTCGTTGCATGCGGATAATCCTCTGCCCGGTGGTCATCCACAGGTGGTCTGTGGCATCGAGGGTTAGACTCGAGACGGTGTTGAACGGCAGGCTGCTATCGGACTTGAACGCAAAAAGTTGCCCTCCGCGCAGCAAGAGAAGGCCTCCCTGGAGGGCCCCAATCCAGAGGTTGCCATCCGAATCTCCGAGGAGAGCGGAGATGCGCTGGGACGGGAGCCCGCCGGGCGGAACGAAAGCCACCGTGTTGGTCCCCGTATGCCTGAACAACCCGGCGCCATCTGTGCCTAGCCAGATTGTGCCGGAGGAGTCCTCGGCGATCGCCCGCACGCCATCGTGCTGTGGACCGTTCCACACAAGACTGGTGGCGATGCCGTCGTGGATTCGCGCCAAACCACTGATGACGCCCGCAGGGGCCTGGCCGCGCTCCTGACGCGAGCCTACCCAGATGTCACCCTTCCGGTCTTCGAAAAGGGCCAGGACGCGTGGGCCGGCCGACGTCGGCACAGAGACAAAACGGCCTTGTGCATAATGAACCAGACCGGCATTGTACTCCGAAATCCAGATACCTCCGGAGCGATCCCGCAGCATTGCCCAAACAGGCGTGATCGGCAGAAGTTCCGGTTCCTGGGTGATCATCTCTATCTTTCCGGACCGGTCCAACCGGTCGATACCAAAATTGTTGTAGCCCAGCCAGATTCCGCCTCCAACATCCTCCGTGACAGCCATGACCATCTCCTGCCGCAGTCCATGCTCTCGTCCCAGCAGGTGGACATCCCGTTGGCGCACCTGAACCAACCCGTCTCCGTCTGTTCCCGCCCAAAGGTCTCCTTCGGCATCTTCAAAGAGGGCGCGCGTTGTGGCAAACCAGGGATGCTGGCCCGAGCACGTCGGCTCGACGGGACCCGTGGCCGTCAAGCGCTGGAGTCCCACCCGATACTGTGCGTACCAAAGGTCGCCCTTTCGGTCCTCCTTCATGGACCAGACGTAGCTATCGATGGGTGGCACCCGCCAGCGGGTCGTTGACCAGCGACCATCCTGCCACCTGAGCGCGCCGTTGTGGGCCGTCAACACCCAGAATCCACCCCCACGGGCCGGCGCAAGCCGCCGGATTTCATTTGAACGCCCCGCCGGGTCCAGCAGAGGGACGGCCCGGGACCCCTGCACATGGTACGCGTTGCATGGGTCGCAAACGATCAAAACCCCGGCATGGGGATGCGGCTCGATCTGGAAAATACTTGTGAGGGGGTTGTCGGTTGAATTTGGAGTCAGGACTTGGAGGAAACGAACTCCATTCCAGCGGAAAAGCGCCCCGGAACCGCACCCAATCCATACTCGGCCCGAGGCGTCTTCGCCAACCGAGACCGCCCGTTCGTTGCCCAAACCCTCCGGTCCCGGCCTGATGAGCCCGGATCCGCGCAGGAGGCTCACACCGCCAAATTCATCCAATATCCACAACTGGCCCTCTCGGTCGCAGAACAGCCGGACGATTCGGCTGCTGACCAGGCTGGGGGCATTGCCCGCGTCAAATACCGTGAACCGCAGGCCGTCAAACCGGACCAAACCGTTGAAAGTGCCCATCCAGAGATAGCCGTCGGGCGTCTGGGCGAAGCAATTGACCGAATTGTGCGGCAACCCTTCCTCCATCTGCCATTTCCGGGTCAGGAGGTCGGCGGGCCCGGGCTCGAGACGATTGGTTTGGCCCAGAACCGGCAGCATGCCCAAAAGCCAAAGACCGCACATAGAAACGGCCCAACGGGTGAGGAGAACGGACCCGTGTCCGATCCAGATCCCGGCTTTGCCCCTTGGTGAGCGCCGCGGCGTCAGACGCGAAAGTCGTCCTGGGAATGGCATGGGCATGTATGGAATTCTACACCTCACCTCACCGGCTTACAAGGGAGGATCCGTGGTTGGAGATTGCGGCACCCCGGATTGGGGATGTGTTGCGGTTCGTTGCCCCCAGCGTCGCCAGCCGACGCCTGAAGGTTCAGGGCACCGCCACGCTCTGGCGGCCCTGGGGCGACACCTATCTTCAGGACGAAACCGGCGGTATCCGCGTGGAGAGCTACGAGACCAACCGTGTGGATTTGGGAGATGCAGTGGAAGTCGTTGGATTTCGGACTTTGGGCGAGTGCACGCCGATGTTGAAGAACGCCGTCTTCCGGATCGTTCGCCACGGCAGGATGCCTGCCCTCAAGCGGCCCAGCGCGAGCGCCGTTCTCAGTGTCACCAACAACAACGAACTGGTCCAGATCGACGCGCGTCTTCTCGACACCGGCGCCGCCCTCGAGGAAGGGATCAATTTCCTATCCAAACCCTACATGCCCTCAGCACTCATCCAAACCCTCCGGAGTTGCCTCGAACGCGGTCACCAGGGGTTGCCGCTCTCTCGAGTGCCTTTTTCCCTTTTTTGGTTGGTCAGAGATTCCGTTTGACGCTGAGGCGCCCGCTCTGTAGTTTATTGCGCTCTGTAAGTTCCAGAGTAGCTCAATGGTAGAGCAGCCGGCTGTTAACCGGCGGGTTGCAGGTTCGAGCCCTGCCTCTGGAGCCATTTTCTAAGTCGTTGGAGGACAACGACAGCTCCTGCGGCAATCGGCAAAAAGCCGCCGTTTTAGCCTGAAGTGTGCAGTAAACTGTGCAGTAAACGCCCGTCCGAGCCACTACTGGCGCGTACTCTGCCATTGCTCCGCCACTGCTCGCCCACTACTCGCTAACTCGGCAGCACTCGGGTCGCTTAAACTGATAAGCGACCATGAAAAACAAGTTTTGGCTCTGCCAACGCG
>ORJL011393259.1_pt1 | contig 14468 bp, 13 predicted proteins | sample 1779941 | NCBI WGS metagenome assembly ORJL01 (sample SAMEA104232317, study PRJEB22302) | groundwater metagenome | biome: forest; feature: aquifer; material: groundwater | place: USA | collected 2011-08-07 | depth 5.8 m
ATCAAGGTCGCATATGATGAGCTAACGCCAATCCTCGACCCACACGAGGCGCTGATAGACGGAGCGACGCTGGTGCATGACGACGCACCAGGGAACGTGGCTTGCCAGGTAGCCTGGGAATTCGGTGATCCGGATGAGTGTTTCCGGCGGTCCGATCACATCCGGGAGGACACCTTCGAGACCCAGCCGGTAACCCACGGTCCCCTCGAGCCTCACGGCACGGTCGCCGCCTACGATTCGAGCGGCCTGCTCACGGTTTGGGTGTCCAGCCAGAACCTGTATCTTTGCCGCCTGTCCCTTTCGATCACGTTAGGCATACCGGAATCCAGGATCCGCATCATCAAACCTGCTGTCGGAGGAGGCTTCGGAGGCAAGGTGGAGATGTACTCGCACGATTTCACCGCGTCTCTCCTTTCCATCAAGACCGGCCGGCCGGTGAAGATCATATGCTCGCGGGACGAGGTGTTCTCTTGTACCCGCTACCGGAATCCGATGTCGATATGGCTCCGCACGGGGACCCGGAAGGACGGGACCCTGATGGCCCGTGATTGCAGGGTCGTTGCCGATGGAGGGGCGGCCACCAGCACCGGTCTGGGGGCGTTGTATCTCGTGGGGATGATTCCTAACGTAGCGTACCGGTTGCCTGCCTTCCGTTACCGTGGCATAAGAGCGTATACTAACAAGCCCCCAACCGGCCCTCAACGAGGTCACGGCGTGCTTCAGGGGGTCTTCGCCATGGAATCCCAGATGGACATGCTGGCGGAAGACCTGGGCCTGAGTCCGGTGGAGATCAGGAGAAGGAATGCGGTAACAGCCGGCTATGTCATGGCCAACAAGGTTCAAATCCTCAGCAGCGGCCTCCCTGAATGCATCGACCATGCCTCCGCTGACATCAATTGGGAAGACGCCTCCAGAGCATCCGGCCGGGGGCGCGGTATCGCCGCCGGCGCCTTTACCTCCGGCCAGCAGATAGTGCCTCATCTCCACGCCTCGGCCTTCATCAAGATCCACTACGATGGCGCGATCACGTTATTCACCGGCGCACCTGACATTGGGCAGGGGTCCAGTACGGTGCTGGCGCAGATAGCCGCCGAAGAGATCGGCGTCACCATGGACGACATCAGGGTAGTGGCGGCGGATAGCGAGTTAACTCCCATGGACTCGGGCGCCTATTCCAGCCGGGTCACTCTGTTCGTCGGCAATGCGGTCAAAGACGCCGCATCCAAGGCCAGGGACCGGCTCCTGGAGGCTGCCGCGGTGCAGCTTGAAGCCCGCCCCGGGGACTTGGAGGCCAAAGGGGGGCGTATTTGGGTAAAAGGCAGCCCAGACCGCGGAATGGCTTTTCAGCAGGCGGCGAAGGCGTACTTGCGTCAGAAGGAAGAGCCCATAGTGGCCCACGGGAACTACCACCAGACGGAGCAGACCGGCGTGCTGCACGGGGTCTTCCAGACTCCGAAGGGGGTGCTCCCGTCCGATTCAGGGATCGAGACTCCCTCACCCGCCTTTAGCTTCGCCGCCCAAGTGGCGGAGGTGCAGGTGGACAGGGAGACCGGCCAGGTGGATGTGGTGCGGTACGCCGCCTCCCATGACAGCGGCCGGGCGCTAAATCCCCTCGCGGTGGAGGGGCAGATCCAGGGATCCATCTTGGGTGGCCTGGGACAGGCGCTGATGGAGGAACTGGACCGGAAGGATGGGCAGACGTTCAATCCGTCTTTTCTGGACTATCGCCTGCCCACGGTATTCGAGGCCCCTCTCTGCCGGGTCTGGGAGACAGACATCCCGGACCCAGTGGGCCCATTCGGCGCCAAGGAGTCAGGCGAAGGCACCCAGGTGCCCGGGCCCGCGGCCATAGCCAACGCCATCTATGATGCGGTGGGAGTCCGCATTACCGCGCTGCCCATAACTCCGGAAAAGATTCTGGAGGCTTTGGACCGCCGTAACCCCTGACCGAGGGACCCCCGGGACGACCAGGGCAAGACAAGCTCTCATGCCGGGCCGGTACCCGTCATCCAGGCCCACCACTCCCCCGGATACCATCTGTACGGGATCATCCCTCGTCCTGGAGAGACCGGACATGAGGAACACTATTCCCAACGGATAGCGGATAGCAAAGGATAACGGATGCTGGTGACGGCGTAACGCATTGCCTATTCTGATCTGCCCCCGCCAGCTCGGCGCTTTCCAACACGCGGTTCGAGGCGTGGCATACGCAAATATCTGGGAGGCTCCACATGAATGTCATTCCGGCGCAGGCCGGAATCCAGGGGAACCGACTCTGGCCTGAACTATCCCGTTACGCGTACCGCCAACATATCTAACTCATAGAGAAAGCACGTGTCTAGGGTTCGCTCTCTGGATTCCGGCCTCCGCCGGAATGACAGGGTTGCATCACCAACGTCGGCTGGACAGTCACCAACGAAGGACCTTGCCCTCCCACGCCAGACTTCTAGCCGCCGCCCAACTTCCACTCATAGGTGATGACCTGCCACCGCTGCTCGTCCGAAAGCTGCCCCTTGAACGCGGGCATGGCAGTGCCGGGCCACCCTTCGCTCACCCTCCAGAAAAGCTCGTCCTGGGCTGTGGTGAACTTCCCCTTAGTGGGCGAAGCCGTGAAGTTGGCCGGGGGCGGATTCAGAGCGCTTCCGGCCGGGCCCTTGCCGTCGCCCTTATCGCCGTGACACGTCTGACAACGTTGGGTATATATGGCCTGGCCGGCGCTCACCGCCGCCGCGTCCGTCGGAGCAAAGGGGTCCTTCATGCCCTTGTACGGCGCCGGAACGACTACGGCTGCGCCGCCGGACGTAGCCGGTCCTGCAGGCGTGGTCCCGGCCGCAGGACCGGGCGACGCTGAGGGACTGCACGCCGAAAGTAGGACCAGCAGGGCGACCGACGCGACCAGCAGACTCGGTTTCACAATTCCAAATGTCAAGACGACCTCCTTCTACACGCTTCGAATATGGTCACGGCTTTCGAGCCGTCACCAGCCAATAGGGACGGCTGGCCGTTACTTTCAGCCGGCTTAGCTGAACAAAGCCCGTCTCCTCCAGCAGATCCCTTATCTCGCCCCAGCTATAGCACTCCCCGGAATCGGTGTTCAGCAGCATTTGGAGTGAGAAGAGAGCGCCCTCAACCGGACCGGTCTTATCCTCGTCCAGGAGGACCTGGCGGGTTACCCCCAGGCCGCCGGGCGCGAGCGAGTCCCATGCCTTTCTCACCAGCATCCGTCGGTTCTCCAGGCTTTCGGAATGGAGGATCCCAAACAGCAGGACCACATCATTGTCCGTCCCGAACGTATCCCGATGGTAGTCCCCCGGCTGCAAGCGGACTCGCCCGGAGAGTCCACTCTCCTCCACTAGCTCACGGGTGACCTCCAGGACTCCGGGCAGATCGAAAACGACGGCTTCGAGCCCCGGATTCCTCTTCACCATTGCCATGGCGAAAGTGCCCGGCCCGCCACCCACGTCTATTAGGCGACGGCGCCCCTTCAAGTCCAGGATTCTCGCCACGCGGGCGGCCAGTATCCGTGCGCCCTGGTGCATCGCCATGGTGAACCGCCGGTTCCAGTCCGGGTCCTTGCCCGCATCGCGCTCTCGAGGCCCGACCCGGCGGTTCTCTCGCACCGCCTCCGTAAGAGAACCCCATTTCCGATAACCATCGTCCATCAAGTCCAGGTAGTTGCCCAGGTAGCCCCGTTCCCCAGGGGTCAGAAACCGCTCCGCCAGGGAGGAATTGGAGAAGCGATCACCTTCCTTCTCCACGAGTCCAAGGGAGGCACAAGCGTTGAGCAGCATGGAAATCGACCGTACGGGCGCCCCGCACTCTTGGGCCACTCCCTCAGCGGAAAGAGGTCCCTTCGACAGGGATCCAAAGACCCCGAGCTTGCTCGCAGATAAGAGAACCATGGACTTCTGATACCCCACGGCCATGCCCATGAGGCCCTGGATGCCCCTCGTTACCTTCCTGGTAGACTTGTCGATTGCCATGCTCAACTTCGACTATACGTTCTTCCCGGCTCCATTTCAATCGTTGTTGACACTACCCGCGGCCTTTGTTAGATTCTTGATAGGTTCACATTTGAATGAAAGGCAAAGAGATGACCGGGGATCACTCGGATTTCGGCTGCAGCTACCTCTCACCGGAGGGGAACCTCTGCACGTTCCACGCTGGAGAAACAGACAACGCGCCGGAGGGCGAAACGACGCATGCACAACCCTGCATGCCGGAGGAGTGCATGTTGTTGGGAGAACTACTACTGGCCGGCGATCTCTTCAGCGGCTAGATCGCCGGCCAGTCAGCCGGGTTACTTCGCCTGCTCTTCCAACGCTTTCAGGATCTTCTCCGGAGAGATCGGCAGGCTCTTTAGCCTGACGCCGAGAGCATCGGCAACTGCGTTCGCTATGGCGGGTAGCGCCGCGATCTGGGCCGCCTCGCCCGCATCTTTGGCCCCGAAGGGCCCCTTCGGGTCGTTGGTCTCGATGTGAAAACAATCGATCTTATCAAAAGTGTCGAAAGCCGTAGGCATCTTGTAGTCAGTGAAATTGGTAGTGGTCACGCATCCACGACCGCTCTCCACGATGGCGTCTTCGAACAACACCTGCCCCAGACCGCTGGTGGCGGTTCCTTCCTGTTGTCCCTCGACCATCCCCGGATGCAAAGCTCGCCCGCAATCGTGGGCGTTGGCCATCTTCACCACGTGGATCTGGCCCGTCTCCAGGTCGATCTCCACCTCGGCGCCCTGAGTGCCGGCGCTATAGGCTGCCGACATATTACCTATGCCTGTTCGGAAATCGACGAAGGCCACATCAGGATTCGCCGTGCCTCGCCCAATGACCGGCTTGCCTTCCCCGTACTGTAGCATCCGGATCACCTCCAGAAGAGGGAGATTCCGGTCCGGGCTCCCCTTTACAAAGACCTTCCGGTCCCGCAGGTCCAGGTCCGCCGCGTTGGCCTCCAGTTTCTCCGCCGCAAATTCGAAGAGTTGCCTCCTGGCGTCAGCCGTCGCCGCTCGCACCGCCCGGCCGGAACAAAAGGTGGTCCGGCTCCCAAATGTCCCGGGGTCCATCGGCGTGGTATCAGAATCGACTTTGGCGACGTTTACCTCATCCAGAGGCAGCCCCAGGTCTTCCGCCACCATCATGGCCATCACGGTCTCCGCTCCCTGACCTATGTCCGTAAAGCCACCGATCAGAGACACGGAGCCGTCCTCATTCATCTTGACTACGGCAGCAGAGCCATCGTGGCCTCCAAGCTTGTTGCCTACTACTCCTGGGCTGACCCCGATTCCGACACCGCGGACCTTGCCATCGACGTGCTCGCGCTTCCCGCGCTTCTCATCCCAACGCATGGACTTGCCAACGGCGGTGAGCGTGTCCTCGAATCCGAACGTGGTAATCCTGAAATTATTGACCGTAGTTTCACCCGGCTTGACGGCGTTTCTGTACCGAAGCTCGAGCGCATCGATGCCCAACTCCTCCGCCAGGTCGTCCAGGACAGAGTCGAGGGCAAATCGGGCCTGGGGCATCCCGTGGCCGATCAGCGCTCCGGCAAAGACCTTGTTAGTAAAGATCCGGTAGGTATCGTACTGCACGTTGGGTACCCGCAAGGGGAAGGTCATGGTCGCGCCCGCGATGTAGATGCTAAGGGCGCCCACGCTACTATACGCCCCCCCGTCGGCGATCATATGCCACTTGACTGCCGTGATGGTCCCGTCCTTCTTCACGCCAACACGGGGCGTCAGCACCTCAGCGTGACGCCGTCTCCCGATCAACTGCACCTCTTCCTGCGTATACACCATCTTGACCGGCTTCCCGGACTTCTGGGCCAGCAGCAGGCAGGAGAAATCCAGGCCAAAGGGCTCATGCTTGCCCCCAAACCCCGCTCCAACGTAGGGCTGAACGATTCGGAGCTTGCTGAGGGGTAATCCCAGCCCCCGCGCCAGGTGGCGATAGGCGATATACGGACTCTGCTTCGCCGCCCATATCGTCGCCTTACCGGTATGGTCCCAAACGCCTATGGCTGCCGGAGGCTCGATAAACCCATGCATAATGAATTGGGTATCGAAGGTGTCTTCACGGATCAGATAGGCATCCTTGAAGCCCTGCTCCACGTCCCCGAAGCGGATATGAGTCTGGGCGCTGATGTTGTTCTTCACGTGATCGTGTATCTGGGGCGCCCCGTCCTTCATGGCCTCCATTGGGTCGAAGACCGCCGGGAGCTCTTCCATGTCCACTCTTATCAGGCTCAGGGCCTCTTCGGCGATGTCCTCGTCGATGGCGGCCACAGCGGCGATCTCATCCCCGATGTACCGGACCTTCTCAGTCTCCAGCGCCATCTTATCCCTGGTATACGGGAGAAAGCCGTATTTCTCCCCCTTGCAGTCCTTGCCCGTCACGACCGCACGTACTCCAGGGAGGCGCAGGGCACGGCTATAGTCGATGTTCAAGATGCGGGCATGAGGTACATTGCTGTGAAGAACCTTTCCCCAGAGCATTCCAGGCATTACCATATCACCGGCATACTGGGCCTCGCCGGTAGCCTTCACGGTGGAGTCGATTCGAGGCACTCTCTTGCCAATAACCGAAAACTCGGACATGCCTATTCTCCTTCCCTTCTACTGCGCCTAGAGTACCATGTAAGACGCATGCGTTCGGATTGATGTCTCTCGGTAGTTGGCATCGTCCTCGATGCCGGCGGTCGGGGTCGAGGACGACCCCGGCTACGGAATACCAGGGCTACGTGGCACCAGCCTACCTGGCCATGGATGCAAGGGTCTCCCCCAGCGCAATCAAGCTTTCAACATTATGTAAAGGCATGAATAGGTCTACATATGGCAGCGCCGTCTTGATGCCTTCACAAAGTGGCTGGTAGCTCGAGCTCCCCAGCAGAGGATTGAGCCAGATTATCCTGAAAGCCCTCTTGCGCAGCTTCTTCATCTCCACTTCGAGGAGCTTCGTATCTCCTCTATCCCAGCCATCGCTCACGATCATCACGATGGTCTTGCCAGAGAACATCCCTTTTCCCAACCCTTCGTTGAAGGCATTGAAACTGGCGCCGATGTTGGTGCCACCAGACCAGTGATTGACGATCTTGGCGATTTCCGCGAGTGCGTCATCCAGAGACCGGCGCTCCAGAAGATGGCTGACCCTGGTAATACTCGTGCTGAAGACAAATGTCTCCACATTGGTCAACTCGTTCTGGAGGCCGAAGATGAACTGCACCAGGAATTTGCTGTAGCAATCCATAGACCCGCTGACATCGCACAGCAAGACCACCCTGGTCTTCCTGATCTTCTTCTTGCGCCGGGCCAACTCAATGATCTCTCCGCCGAATTTCATGTTCTTGCGGAAGGTCCGGCGCAAGTCGATCTCCCGTGCCTTGGAGTCAACCTTCTTGCGGCGGCTCATGCGTGTGGAAAGATGCTCGGCTATCTGAGAGATCACTTCCTTTATGACTGATACGTCTTCCGAGGTAAAATACGAGAAGTCTTTGGTCAGGAGTACTTCATCGGCGGAGTACGCAAGAGTAGACTTCTCAGCCGCCTCCTGATCTTCTCCACCTTCGTTCTTGTCCTCCACATAGACCTGTTTGGGAGGCATCTCCTGATCGCAGCATTCGTCCCCTTCCTCGTCCGACTCCTTCTTCCCTGCGCCTGCAGACTCCTCGAATTCCTCTGGCAGCTTCCAGAAAAGGGCAAATACCTGGTCGAACACCTCGATATCTTCGTGCGACGAGACCAGATTGGAGCGCAGAGTGTAGTAGAACTGTGAGCGGCTGCAGATGTCGACGAAGTCCAGGCTGCGGCCAACGTCGAGAATTCGCCCGGCCGTGACGTCCAGACCCAGGTCGCGCAGCACCCGGCAGAAGGCCAGAAGGTTCCCCAACATGCCGCTCCGCTCGCTGGTGTCCACACCGACTACAGCCTTCTGGATATCCTCCGGCGTTATCTTGGAACGAGCAGCGTCCGTCTGTTGGAGCGGCCTAGCCATGCCCCAGTACCTTATCCAAAGTGCTTGGATAGATAATCGTCAAGTACTTTCTGGAGATCGATCTTCTTCCCCATGATCTCCGCCTCCATCTTGGAAACGTCCTCCCGGTATTTGAAGATGCACCCCAAAGTCTCCGTGACTACCTCGTCATCAAGCTCATCCTTGTGGAGCACCATCAGTGCGCTGGCCCAGTCCAGGGTCTCAGCAATCCCCGGTTTCTTGTACAAGTCCATCTTTCGAACCACCTGCATGAATCCGCAGATCTGGCGAGCGAGGTTTTCCTTGACCTGCGGGACCTTGGTCAAGAGAATCTGGTATTCTTTCTCGAAAGTAGGATAGTCGATCCAATGGTAGAGACAACGACGCTTGAGCGCATCGTGAAGCTCACGGGTCCGGTTGGAGGTCAAGACCACGTAGGGTCGTTTCTTGGCTTTGATGGTCCCGATCTCCGGTATAGTGATCTGGAAGTCGGACAAGATCTCCAAAAGAAACGCCTCGAACTCCTCGTCTGAGCGATCGATTTCGTCGATGAGAAGCACGGGAGGGACCTTGCCCTCGTTCTGTATCGCCTGCAGCAGGGGACGCCGTATCAGGTAATCTTCACCGAAAATCACGCTGCCCAGCTCGTCTTTGGAGTGGCTAGCGCCCTCTTCAAGCCTGATTCGAAGCAACTGCTTGGGGTAGTTCCATTCGTACAACGCGGTATTGACATCCAGACCTTCGTAGCATTGCAGCCTGATCAAAGGCGTCTTCAACGCTGCCGCCATGACCTTCGCCACATCGGTCTTGCCTACCCCGGCCTCGCCCTCCAGAAGGAGAGGTTTACCCAGGCTGACCGCCAGGTAGATGACGGTGGCGAGAGAGCGATCGGTAATATACCGCCCGTCCCTCAGTGTCTCCTGTACCTTCTCAATAGAAGCAAATGGCATACTATCCCTTCCTTCTACGCGCCGATATAATCTCAGCCATGATCGCCACTGCGATCTCCTGAGGTGTTTCCGCCCCAATGGGCATGCCTATGGGCGCCCGCACCTGATCCAGCCGGTCACGGCTTATCCCTTCGCCTTCCAGGGCATCCAGGACGGACTTGACCTTGGCCGCGCTGCCTATCATTCCGATATAGCGAGCATCGGTCCTTATCGCCCACCGCAGAATCGCGCGGTCCTCCTCGTGACCCCGCACAATGACAATGTAGCTGTGCGGGCCGAGCATCAGTCCGTCCAATATCTGGGGCAGGGGACCAACCAGAATCTCGTCGGCCTGGGGGAATTGCTCACGGCCAGCCAGGTCCTCCCGGTCGTCGGCGACCATGACTCGGAATCCCGCCGTGCTGCCCATCTGCGCCACATACTGACCCACATGGCCGGCGCCACAGACGCAAAGAGTGGGAGCTCCTAGAATCGGCTCTATGTAGACCTGGAGAACGCCCCCTCCGCAAGAAGCCTCGCCCTCTGCGTCTCCGACACGGACCAAGCGAGGTTCTCCGTCCACGATGACCTCGTAGGCGAGCTTGAGAACCGCGTTTTCCACGGCGCCACCGCCAACCGACCCGGTGAAGGAGCGGTCTTCCCTCAGCAGGAGCTTGCTGCCTATTTCCCTGGGACTGACGCCATCTTTCCCAACCACGATGGCCAGAGCAGCAGCTCCGCCCTGGTCAATGATTTCGACTATCTCGCTGTAGATGTTCTCATCCGAGTTACTTACCATGATTCGCCTTTGCCATCCGGAATACCATCAAGAACCTGCGACCAACTCCAGAATCAGGAACCTCCCTTTCCTAGCTTCTCCCACCACCACCCTGTCTATCTGCGTGTGCCCGGCAGCCAGGACGGCCTGGGCGGTCATTCTTGCGCCACTCAAGTCCCCATCCAGGTCTACCTGGTTCAAGAGAGGCACTATCCGGGCATGAGGTGGAGTCCCCTTGGCTATGCCTCGTGCATGGGTTATCAACTTCGCTATCTCCTCCGGGCCCATGACTGCCCCCAAGGGAACGCCCAGCAGCTCCGCCGCGATTTCAGCGCGGAATACGTGATCGTAGTCCAGGGGACAGCCCAATTCTGCCATGCCAGCCACCGCCACGACCACTGTGGTGCTATCCGGGATCACCGGCTCGGTAGCATTTGGGGCTTTCAGAGAGCATCGGGCCGCTCCATCCGCTTCCACGATGATTCCTGAGAACCCGCCCAATGTCGATAACCGGTCGACGAACTCGGGGCTAACCCCTTCCAGTTTCCCGGAATCAAGACTGCGCCGCGCCACCGTGACCGCCCGTTGGTGACCACGACACGCGGCCGCGCGATAGAGCAGGTTGTCCTCCTGGTCCAATAGCAGGAGATCGCTCTCCGCCTCCGACGGAGGCAGTATCTTGGTGGTGGTGGTCGTGACCGCGAGCAGCCCATCTCTGGCCATCTCCCTCGCCAGAGCGTACATCAGGGTCGTCTTGCCCCCGGCCCCTACCAGGCTTATAACCTCGCCCCCGGCCAGCCCGAAGGCCTCCATCAGGGAGGCGGATCGCTCCGCCAGTCTCACGCGGTCCATTGCAGCCAGCATATATTAACTGAAATAAGAGAGGAGATCAGCGGTTGAACGAGAACATGATCCCCTCCAAGACGCCACCAGCAATGGCACGAGCCTTGTCGGAGACGGTATAACAGTTGTCCCGCGTCGCCCGCGGATCAACGTCCCCCACTTTCATGCCCCTGTGCACGGGGATCCCCTCGCGCAGCAGTCCCCGCAGAACCCCGGTGATCGACGCCAACACGGGGTCCGGCCCCACGTACGCCACCGCCTCTTCTGCGCCCACTACGTCCCCAATGCCTCGGCCGCCGTAGCGGAAAACGCCTTCGTGCGGAGCCCGAAGCACCCGCTCTTCAGCATAACCGCCTATGTTGCCAGGTACCCCCGTGTTTGGCTCGGCCTCTCCTTCGTAGAAAAGCCTCCCCAGGTTATGGCCGCGGTTGGTCTCAACCACTACGTGAACATCGCGACCCGCGCAAAAGCCCGGGCCAAGACCGATCACCAGCGGAGCCCAGTCAATACAGGTGCCCAGATTCCTCTTGGCCAGAATGGCATCGACCACGACGTCGGGACGCAGCGTCCTGCGAACCTCGCTCTCCGGGTCCACTAGAAGCGGCAGCTCTCCTTTGGCCCAGGTTGGGCCGATTTGAGAAGCATCGGTAATCAGCCTGGCCGTGATTTCTTCTACAGATTTCACCCCATCATATACCGCTTCGCAGAAAGACACTTCGCGCCTCACTGCCTGCGGTTGAGCAATCTCGGTGAGGCAAACCCGGAAATGAGACCGCGCCAGCCGGCATGCCACGCCCGTGGCCATCTCGCCCGCGCCCCGCACCAGGATGCTAAGCTCTTTGAGGTCTCTCACCTTGAAGTCTGCTCGTGAGAAGACAGGTACTGCTCCAGTTGCTCCTGGTAGTCCTCCCACTTATCGATGTCGTAGACGACGCTTGACGTTTCCACCTTCACCTCAAGCACATCCTCGGGATGAGCAGCAACAACGGACTTGCCCCCCTTGTCCCCGCTGAGGGAAAGGAGGGCATCTCGATACTTCAAGTCGAAAATGACGGGGTGGCCGGCCAGTCCCCCGAAGCTCGGCAGCACTATGCCTCTTCCGCTTTCCAGGTAGGCAGCCACTAGCTGATCAACTACTTCGCTCCGCACCAGCGGCTGGTCGCCTAGTGCAATGACAAAAGCCCTACTTTCGGCGCTGGCGGCCTCAATGCCAGCCCTGATCGAGGTACTCATGCCCTCCCGATAATCGGGATTGATGATCTTCCTGACCGGCACATCCTCCAGGCGCGCCTCGATGGGACCCGACTGGTGCCCTAGAACGAGTATCAGCTCGTCGATTCTCGACCGCAGCAGATTCTCCACCACGTGTTCGAGAATCGTCGAGCTACCGAAGCTAAGCAACTGCTTCGGCCTTCCCATCCGCTTGGACTCACCGGCGGCAAGGATGATGCCGGAAATCACACCATGGCCCCCTTCGAGGGACGTTACTTACCCTGTGAAGCCGCTATCACAGACTCGATAATCTTGACATAGCCAGTACAGCGGCATAGATTGCCAGCAATGGCGGTCTTCACCTCGTGCTCAGTTGGCTTGGGATTCTCGTCCAGCAGCGCCTTGGCGGACATGATCCATCCGGGGGTGCAGAACCCGCACTGGATTGCCCCGTACCTGACCGCTGCGTCCTGGATGGGATGAAGCTTCCCGTCAACGGCCAGGCCCTCGATGGTTGTTACCTGCTTGCCCTGGGCGGCGAACGCCAGAGTGAGACAGGCCAGGTTGGCCTTGCCATCAATCAGCACCGTGCAGGCTCCGCAGGCGCCCAACCCGCACCCTTCCTTGGAACCAGTCAAACCGAGGCTATCCCTTAGCACTTCCAGAAGCGTGCGATGGGTATCCGCCAATACTTCGTAGTCTTCTCCGTTAACAGTTAGCGCCAATGCCTTCTTCAATCTGAGTCCTCCTCGCAAATATCATTGTCCGCTCTCAAGAGATGGTTTGCAGCAGTCGACCCATCCATCCTAGGTGCCGTTTTCCCAGAACAGAATAGGCCATAGCCACTCAGGCTCCTTCCAGCAAAGGCGGAAGGGGCAACTCACCCCTCCCGCCCCTTCACGGCGGTAATGGCCGACGAAGTGTAGCCGGATTGTCTTATTTGGCCTGCGCCTGCTGCAATGCAAGATTAGCCGCCCGCTTCACAAATACGCGCGCCATCTTCTTGCGGTAAGGAGGGGAGCCTCCTATCACGTTGTCGACCGGCTTGGCCTTCTTGTAGGATGCCTCCATGGCCTCCGCCAGGTTCTCTTCGCTGTACTTCTTCCCCTGGATCGTCTTGGCCACGTCGCCTATTTCAATGGGCGCTGAATCGGCCGCGGTCAATGCCACCCGGAGGTCCTTGACTACCCCGTCCTTCCCGTCGAGCTGCAGCCATACGGCGGCGCCTAGCAGCGGGAAATCGATGGCCTTGCGAATCCGCAGCTTCGTGTATCCTGAGCCAGAGTTGGCCGCCAGGGCGGGAACCTGAATCTCAGTCACCAGTTCATCGGCCGCCAGCGCCACCGGCTTCTTCCCATCGCCGGAATAGAGCTGCGCGAGAGGAATAACCCGCTCTCCCTTGCTTCCCGCTACCTTCACCTGGGCGCCCAACACCATGAAAGCAGGTGCGGTATCACCCGAATAGCAGGCCCAGCAGTGGTCGCTCCTCTTCACAACGTGGCAGACCTCTCCGCCCGCCTTGTAGCATGCTGGCCGGGCAGATCTCCAGAAATTGGACTGGTTGTAATAGTAGCAGCGAGTATCCAGACAGAGATTGCCTGCTACCGTGCCCATGTTCTGCAGTTGGACGGTGCCCACCGCCGCTGCCGCCTGTACCAGGGCCGGATACTTGCTCTTGATAGTGGCGTTGTTCTGCAAATCCCGCAGCGTGGCCAACGCCCCGATCTTCAGCCCTTCCTTGTCCGAGTAGTTGATGTGGTCAAGGTCCCGGATGGCCTTAAGATTTACCACTGCCTTGGGTACCTTCACATGGTGCTTCAGGGAAGGAACCAGGTCTGTCCCTCCAGCAACTGGCAACACATCGCCACTTGCCAAAAGAGCGCAGGCCTCCTGCACCGTGTTAGCCTCGAGGTAATCGATTCTGGGCAGTTTCATCTACCATCTCCTCCTTTCTTTTCTTCCATTGCCTTCAACACTCGCTCCGGTGTCATGGGCAGCTCCTTTATCTGTATGCCTATGGCATCGAGGACCGCGTTAGCGACCGCGGGGGCAGTTGCAACCTGGTTGCCCTCGCCGGACTCCTTGGCCCCAAACGGGCCGAGGGGCTCATATGTCTCAATTGGATACGAGATTATCCTGCCAGGGATGTCATGTGCAGTCGGGATCTTGTAGTCAATGAAGTTTGGATTAGTATAGGCGCCGTCCACGTGAGGCTGGTCTTCGTAGAACACCATGCCAACGCCGCCCGCAACGGATCCTTCAAGCTGTCCCTCCACGCTAAGTGGATTCAGCATGAAGCCGCAGTCATGGGCCGTAGAGATGGTCTCGAGATCGATTTGCCCCGTCTCCATGTCCACCTTCACAGCAGCGCCCTGCGCTATCCAGGTATATGCGACCGACAGATTGCCATCTTCCTTCAGGAGCGTCGTGGGCTCTGCAGCGTCGGGCATATAAAAGCCCCTACCGGTGATCGGCATGGGCTTGTCAAGATAGCGATAGTATTTTATTGCTTCTGTGAAAGAGCAACCGCGCTCCGGGCTGCCTTTGACGTAAACCCGATCATCACGGAAGACCAGATCGTCGGGGTTGGCTTCGAATTTCTCGGCCACCACCTCTTGAATTTGACGACGAGCGTCCGCCGCCGCCCTTTGCATGGCGTTTCCGGCCCTGAAAGTGACTCCGCTACCGAAGGTCCCGGCGTCCAATGGTGTGAGACCGGTGTCGGCACAGGTAACTCGAACA
>ORJL011371364.1_pt1 | contig 14465 bp, 13 predicted proteins | sample 1779941 | NCBI WGS metagenome assembly ORJL01 (sample SAMEA104232317, study PRJEB22302) | groundwater metagenome | biome: forest; feature: aquifer; material: groundwater | place: USA | collected 2011-08-07 | depth 5.8 m
CACCGGAGCTGATATGGACGACCGTCCCGCCGGCGAAGTCCAGCGCGCCCATGCCGCGCAGCCAACCTCCCACACCCCAAACCCAGTGGGCGAGCGGATCGTACACGATGGTAGCCCACAGCACGGTGAAGATGAGGAAGGTCTTGAACTTCATCCTCTCTGCGAAGGCGCCGGTAATGAGGGCCGGGGTAATAATAGCGAACATGAGCTGGAATACCATGTAGGCCTGATGGGGTATGGTAGCTGCATATTCAGGGTTGGGCTCTTGCCCCACGTTCCTCAACCCTATCCAGTCCAGGCCACCAATGAGGCCTCCCTTGTCCGGGCCGAAGGCAAGGCTGTATCCCCACAGAACCCATTGCACACTGATGAGGGCAACAATGATGAAGCTCTGCATGATGGTGCCCAGCACATTCTTCCGTCGGACCATGCCGCCGTAGAATAAGGCAAGCCCGGGCGTCATCAGGAGCACCAGAGCAGAAGAGGCTAGCACCCATGCTGTGTCACCGGAGTCGACAACCGCTGCTGCCCCTTGCGCCAGCGCTGGCGCCGCGGATGACAGAACAACAACGACAGCCAACAGGCTGGCCGGCAACCAGAACCGAACGATCTTCAAGAGTCCTCCCCTGACCAGGTATACATTCATTCTGCCGGGAATACGTTTCTCCTGGATTACGCCGATGTTACGAGCGTGTTAACGGAGGGACGAGAGCACCACGCTTCGACATGACTTACCTCCCGCGAATTACTTTGAACGCTTAAACGTTCATAAGAGGAGTATGCGGCAGGTAGGTTTCCTGGGAATTACGGGGGAGTTACGAGGGGTTTACGGGGGCGTTACGGCCAGGTTAACGCTAGGGGGTAGCTTTGAAGCGGTAACCGACGTTGCGGACGGTCTCGATGAAGGAGTGATGGGCATCCTCTATCTTGGAGCGTAGGCGACGGATGTGTACATCTACTGTCCGGCTGCCCCCCAGATAGTCGTAGCCCCACACACGACTCAACAGCGTTTCACGGCTGTACACCCGTCCAGGGTGGCCGGCCAGGAACTTGAGCACGTTGTATTCCATATAGGTGAGGTCCACCTTGCGCCCGGCGACGTTGACGTGGTAGCTAGAAAGGTCCAAGGTGAGGTCGCCCATCTTGAGCACCTCGCTGCTTTCCCCGGCCCCGGACCGCGCCAGGAGACGCTTCACCCTGGCCGCCAGCTCCCCCGGGCGGCCAGGCTTCACGAGGAAGTCCTCGGCGTCCCAGGCGGGGCCGCCCCGCGTCAGGCCGCCATCGGAAACGAGTGCCAGCAAGGGAACGCTCTCGCCCTTCCCGCCCAGGCTGTGAGCCAGGTCACGGATTTCAGGTTGCTCCATATCCACAACAGCCAGACCCAAAACGTGGTCGGAAGCCAACGACAGAGCTTGCTCCCCGTCGGCAGCCCAGAGGACCTGGCAGGCCTCGCCTTCCAGGGCCGCCGACAACTCCTGGGCAACAGCCTTGGGCGCCAAGACCAGGACGGTCGCCACTACGCCTCCTCGAGGTGACCCCTGAGATTAGCCCTATTCTAGTCCACACGCGCTTCCTTGCCAAGTTGTGGGACCGCTTTCGGCTGCCGCGAAAGAAGAGTTCGCGTCCGGCAGCCCCATCCTTCCAGGCAGGCCAGAGCGAACTACGTAGTAGGCCGCCACCTGTTAGGTATCACTACGTATTGACCGCACCCACATGAAAACTGTACAAGTAACAGAGTGGGACCTTACTCTGCGGAGCCGGGCAGCGCCTGGCGCCTAAAGCCTGGCCTTGGGGGAGACTCGTATGACGACGGGCGCGGCCTCGATGGGAGCGTAATGAGCGCGGGCCATGGGCTGCGTGTGATGAAAGAGCGAGCTGAATCAGTAGGCGGGGATTGGAAAGTCATCGGCGCACCGGGCAAGGGAACAGAAATCCTGGTGGAGGTACCACGACGATGTCCGCTGGAGACGGCCACGTAGCCAAGATAAGGGTCCTCGTTGTAGACGATCACCCGGTGGTACGTCATGGTATAGTAACGGGTTTGAGCGACGAGCCCGACATCAGTGTAGTCGGCGAGGCAGGTGATGGCCTGGAAGCCGAGCAACTGGCACTGCAACTGAACCCCGAAGTGATCATCCTGGACGTCTTCATGCCCAAGCGAAGCGGCCTCAGCGCTCTGGCAAACATAAAGGGCAAGCTCCCCACGGTAAGGGTCCTGATGCTTACGGTCTCGGACCGAGAAGAGGAGCTGGTCGAGGCGGTCCGTCTCGGGGCGGACGGCTACGTCATGAAGAAGTCAAGGGTCGAGGGAATTGCCGACGCGGTGCGCAAGATCGCTGCCGGGGAAGCTATCCTGTCTCCCGAACTGACCGGCAAACTGATGAAGGAATTGCGGAGAGGGGAGGGGACACGGCTCTCGGTTAGAGAGCGGGAACTGCTGGAGCTGGTATCGAAGGGCCTGTCCGGCGTCGAAATCGCGCAGCAGCTCGAGGTCACCAGAGGAACGGTCAGCGTGTATCTGTCGCGGCTAGCGCAGAAACTCCATTTGAAGAACAGGGCGGAGGTGGTTGCCTACGCCCTGCGCCACCCCATGAACCACAGGCCGATGCAATAAGCAAGCCAGGACAGACACGCAGGTCTGCCCCTACCACGCTCGGACGGCACGCATTCTGATGGGAATAACAATTCGGCGTTTTCGGACAGCCTCAAGCTTGCCCTGGCGGCGACGGCAAGCCGTCGCACTCCAAATCTGGCGGAGATAGAACCTGAATCGCTGAACTGCTAATATGAGGGTATGAAGCAGCGATTGCCGCCCTGGCTGAAGGTCCCTTTCCCCGGAGGCCCCAACTATCTGCATGTCTCCCGGCTGTTGCAGGAACAAGGTCTCCACACTGTATGCCAGGAGGCCCATTGCCCCAACATCGGAGAATGCTTCGAAGCCAAGACGGCTACCTTCCTGATCCTGGGGGATGTATGCACCCGCAATTGCCGCTTCTGCGCGGTAGAGCCAGGCCAACCGTCCCCCCTCGACATGGCTGAGGCTGACCGCGTTGCCCGGGCCGCTGCCTCTCTTGGGCTCCAGTACGTGGTTGTGACTTCAGTGACCAGGGACGACTTGCCTGATGGCGGAGCGCTGCTGTTTGCCCGCACCGTCTCGGCCATCCGGGAAGTCAGCCGTGGCACTCAAGTAGAGGTCCTCATACCCGACTTCGGCGGCTCCCGGGAGTCTCTGGCCACCGTTGTCGCCAGCCGTCCCACGGTCCTGAGCCACAATGTCGAGACAGTCCCCCGGCTCTACCCCAGGGTCCGGCCCGGAGCTTCGTACCAGCGGTCGCTTGAGTTGCTCGCCAGAGCCGCCGCAGGAGGCATGACGGTGAAATCGGGCCTGATGCTGGGACTGGGAGAGGAATCGGACGAAGTCATGGAGGTCGTGGCGGACCTGCGAAGGCAGGGCTGCAGCATTCTTACGTTGGGCCAGTACCTCCGGCCTTCGCCTTCGCACCTGTCCATCGAGCGGTTCTACACCCCGGAGGAATTCAAGCAGTTGGGCAATGCAGCATCCAGGATGGGGTTCCAGCACGTTGAATCCGGGCCTCTGGTGAGGAGCTCGTACCGTGCCCATCGCCAGGCAGCTTATCTGCGGGCCTAGGCAGATAGCGCGGTAGAAGCGATATGACAGCAGCCTCCGCAACAGGTCGGCCAGCCTCTGTCGAGGCAATAGCAAGAGCTTATCGCTGCGATCACTGGCACTCGTATCATCAATTCTATCAGGAGGGACTCAAGCGATGCCCGCTCCCCAGGAAATGAAGCTAACGTTGGTGTTCGATGACGGGACCAGGAAAGAGATCTCCTACACGCTCAGCCCGCTCAGAAGCGGGGACAATCCGCATCAGGCAGGCTACGTCGGTGAGCCAGGCAACTCGTACCGTGAGCTTATCGAAGGCCGGGGCATGGGGTTCACGAACCACATAGACCTTACCGGCTACGCCGTAGCAGTGGAGATCAGCAAGACCATGGCGTTTCTTAGGGACAAGCGCACCGAAGCCGTGGTCATCAACAAACACACCAATCCCGCCGTGTATGCCGCCCGAGCCACTCAATTGGACGCCTTGGTGGCCGCCCTCGAGACCGACAAGAAGTCTCCGTTCGGTGGGGTCATGGCTTCCTCGTCCCGGTTGACCCGCGCCACCACCAGCCATTTGGTGGAAAAGAACCGAACGGAGAAATTCGTCCTTGACGTCTTGGCCGCCCCTGGTTTTGAGGAAGGCTGCGTTGAGGCGCTGGCAGACGCCATGAAGAACCTTCGCATTATCGATGTCTCACCGCTGGATAGCTGGGAGAAGATCAACTCCGGCGTCTTCGGCTACAACATGAAATGGACCATCGGCAACAAACCGGTGATAACAGAGGTGGACAGAACGTCCTTCTTCAACGCCAGGTACGGCTTGGAAGTAGTGTCAAGACGCCGACCGACCGATAGCGAATTGAAGGACGCTCACGTTGCCTGGATAGGCGCCAAGGCGATTCAGTCCAACTCCTTCGCTTTCTGCAAAGACACCGTCCTTCTGGCGCAGTGCGGCGGCCAGACCAACCGCGAGGACTCGGCCAAATTCGCCAACGAACGGGCCAAGGAGTTCGCGGTTTCACTCAGGGGATCCGCCGCGGCAACCGACTCGTTCATCTTCGACCGCATCGCCATAGACCTCTTGCACGGCATGGGCGTGGCGACAGTTGTCCACCCAACCCGTAAACTTCTGACCACCGGCAACCTCAAGCCGGACGAGGAAATCCTGCAAGTGGTCAATGAATACAACATGGTGATGCTCAGACCTCACCTGATTGGCGCGGACGGACAGGAGAAAGCCTGGAGGGTTTTCAGACACCTGTAGACAACGGAGGCGCGCCGGGGAGGGCGCTGGATTGTCTTGACGGGTAGGGGGACTTCCATGAAACGCCCATCGATGCCTCTCAAGGATGGAGACCGGGTAGCGATCGTAGGGGGCGGCCCGGCGGGCAGCCTATTCGCCCACTTCGCCCGGCAACTTGCCTTGCAGAAGGGCCTGGCGTTGGATATCACCATCTTCGACGGCAAGGACTTCCACAAGACCGGACCGCCGGGGTGCAATATGTGCGCCGGAGTTCTGGCCGCCAGCTTCATCAAGGAGATGGCCGACTCCGGCATTCCGCTCCCGCCGGAGGTAGTGCAACGCTACATCCAGGGTTACTCCATCGAGACGCCTGTGGGCCACCTTGACCTCCACCCTCCGGAAGGGACCGGCCCAATCTGCACCATCTATCGTGGCGGCGGCCCCCGGGGCTCGAACCCTTCAGACGACGCCAGCTTCGATGACTACCTGCTGGAGCACGTCAAGGCCGAGGGGACCAGGGTGGTGACGAGGTATGTTCAGGACATCGTCCTGCCGCCCGACCCAGACCAACCGGCACGCCTCCAGCTCATGGGACAGGCGGGAGCCGGCGAGACTCACGAGGCTGAGCTGGTCGTGGGAGCCTTCGGCCTGAACACATGGCTGACTCGCAAGACCAGCCCGCTAGGCTTTGGCTACCGGCCCCCGGAGGCCCTGGCATCGGTGCAGGCAGAGGTCTGGCTGGGCGCCGACCAGATCAAAGAGGCGTGGGGCAACCACATCTACGTGTACGAGCTGGGGCTGCCCGGCGCGAGATTCGTGGCTATAACTCCCAAACGGGACTTCCTCACCGTGAGCATGATAGGCCGCGCCCTCACCGAGAAGGACATTCCCGCGCTGTTCAGCCATCCAGTCGTGCGCCGCCGCTTGCCGGAGGGCTGGGAGTTGCCATCGTCCTTCTGCCATTGTCGCCCCCACGTGGCCGACTCGCCGTGCCGTCAACCCTACACCGACCGCCTGGTAGTCGTAGGAGACGCCAGCACTTCCCGGCTGTACAAGAACGGACTCGAATCTTCCTTCGTGACCGCCAGGGCAGCCGCCGAAGCCGCCGTCAACCACGGGGTTTCCGCCGACGCCTTCAGAGAGCACTACTATCCCACCTGTCGCGCCCTGGCCCGGGACGCCCTCTACGGCCGGCTGCTCTTCTTCCTGCATGACCGTATCTTCAGACGCCCCAGGCTGACCTCGGCCTTCCTGGAGGCGGCCGCAGCCGACAACGGATCGAAGGGCAGCCGTCAGCTGAGGCGGCTCGGCTGGAGCATGCTCACCGGCGACCGACCCTATAAGGACGTCCTGAGAGAGATGATAGCTGTGTCACCATACTGGAGCCTGGCCCAGGCCGCCTTCGTCTCGACGAAGAACGGGCCGGCCTGAAGCATGAGGCGCGCTTGAGCCAAGAAGTCGACCTTCTGCTGCACAATGCCAACGTCGTGACCCTGGACCCCTCGCAGCCTCGGGATGAGGCGGTGGCGGTACGGGGAGGCCGCATTCTCTTCGTGGGGAACAGGGCCGGGGCGTCGCGACTCGGTGCGGCGCGCCAGTTTGACTGCCAGGGGCTGACGCTGCTCCCTGGCTTCCACGATGCCCATCTGCACTTCTTCTCCCTGGCCTCCAGCTTATTGGAGGTGGACCTCAACGGGGTCGCCTCCGTGGCCGAGCTCGTGTCTCGAATCAAGGAGCGCGCCGGCTCTATCCTTCCAGCGCGTTGGGTCCTGGGCCAGGGCTATCACGAGTTCGACCTCCGGGAGAAACGCCATCCGACCCGATGGGAGTTGGACAAGGTGTCGCCCGAGCATCCGGTGCGTTTGGCCCACTTGACCCGTCACGCCTGGGTGCTCAATAGCCAGGCGCTGGCCCTGGGCGGCATCACCCGGGAGCAAGAGCCACCGGGAATCGGTCACGTGGAGCGAGATAACGACGGCGAACCGACGGGACTCATCCTGGAGCCCAAGCTCGACCACCTCCTACCCCCCATGTCCCGGGAGGGGCTTCGAGAAGCCACAAAACGGGCTGTTCGGTTGCTGCTCTCGTCAGGGGTAACCTCTTTCCAGGATGCCACCGCCAGCAATGACCTGGCGCGGTGGCGGCTCTTCCGCCGTCTGAAAGAGAGGGGCCAGATGCCATGCCGCGCCACGGTGATGCTGGGCTGGCAGGCTCTGTCCGGCGCTGTCGCCCAAGGCTTGGATGCCAGGTCCGGGGACGCCGGACTGCACTTGGGCCCCATCAAGATGATGCTGGACGAGACCGGCGCAGGCGTCCACCCTTCGCAGGAGGAGCTGGACCGGATAGTCCTCGGAGTCCACCGCGCCGGATTCCAGGTTGCCATCCATGCCATCGAGGAGAGGGCGGTAGCCGCTGCCATCGGCGCCTTGGAGAAAGCGCAAGCGGCGTGCCCCCGGACGGACGCTCGACACCGCCTGGAGCACGCTTCGCAGTGTCCGCCTGCCCTGCAGGAGCGACTCCGCCGGCTGGGCGCGGTGGTGGCGTCACAGCCTCCTTTCCTATACGCCAGCGGCGACAGGTACCGGGCTACGGTCGCCCCCGAGAAACAGCGCTGGCTTTACCCCTTCGGTTCCTGGCACGAGGCCGGAGTACCCGTGGCCGGCAGCTCCGATGCGCCCGTAGCTACCCTCAATCCCTTACTGGGCATCTATGCCGCGGCTACACGGCGCTCCAGGCGAGGCACCGTCTTCAACCAGGAGGAAGCGCTCTCTGTCCACCAGTCCCTGCAGATGTATACCCTGGGGGCCGCCTACTCTGTCTTTCGGGAGGGCGAACTGGGTTCGATCGCCGCTGGCAAGCTGGCCGATTTCATCCTGGTGGACAGGGACCCGACACATGTGCCGGTTGAGGAGCTGAAGGACATCCGCGTGGTGAAGACCTTCATCGGGGGAGATGTGGCGTGGGAGGGGTAATCCCTGCGGCGTCACTACGAGTGCGGCGTGTCATGAAACTTGCCAAGCCGAAAAGAGTCAGAGAATGAGAACTTTGCGCTCTTGGAAGATCTTCTGGTGGAAACGTAGGGCCGAATTGCAGCAGGCACGAGGGCAACCCGGACATGGGTACATCCTCCCTATGATGAGGTGCCTTTTCGTGTTCGCCCATTGGTTTTCGTTTTCGAAGTGGATATCTGGAGACTCGAAAGGCCGCTATCTGCGCATAGACATCTACGCTACGGCTTGGATCGCTCTGGTTGTGGCCAGCGCGGGTGTTGTTCATTGGCGCTTGATCCCTTGGCTACCAAGGTCACTTATCACTGCTGCACTCAGCTACAGACTATTCGACATTTTCCAATCGTGGGTAAGCCAATTCATACTGACAGAGAAGTGGCAACCCGTGAACGTCAACAGGTCCCTGGTGCTTGTCTTCGTCGGCTATGTGGAGATAACGGCCATCGGCGCAGTTGTGCGGTTGACGACCCACCAATTCACAAGCTTTGGAGGAGCTCTGAACCAAAGCGTCATGACCATGGTCGTAAACCCCCAGCCAGAGGCGGGATGGCCCATACTGTTCACCCAAATTATGTTCGCCGTACTCTTTGCCACGGCAGTGGTGCAGTACGTGGTGGGTAGACTCTCCAATTGAGGAGGTACCGCTGCACCGCCTTGCTATTGGTCGCCTTTCCCTTGCGTGGAAGACCTGCGGTTCGTCGCGTCTGGGCACTGTGAGCAGTGCAACATGGCCCGCGTTCCATTGCCCAACCACGAGACCCCAAGAAGGCTTCATTGAGACCATGGAAGGATGGAGCGACTACACGGCCAACAAGTTCCCCCTAAAGAAGGCCCTCCTTGAAACGGTGCCGTAATCAGTTCGTCTCCAACTTGACGCGTCCCAAGCAGAGTGCTAACAATATGTTGTTCGGTCCTGCCCGGCCCTAGAGATACCGCCATAATGCCGAGCCTGGCGTAATCATTGAAGCGGAATGGTGGTGTTCTTGGTTATGGGACAAAGGTGCGATGGGGTGCGTCGATGGCTAACCTTCGAGAACAACTGATCAAGATACTTCCGAGTGTCCTTCCGGACAAGCCGGACGACGCTATTCTGGGAGGCGAGTTGCTCCAACGGGTCAAAGGCAAACTCGTCGGAGACTACGCAGATAGTTCGATTCGCCAACACTTCTCCGTGCTAGCGGGCGATGCGGAGTCGCCTATCGCACGACTGGAGGAGAAGTTCGGCTACTACCTTCGGCCGAGCGCGGTAAGCGGAAGGAAGCCAAGTGGATCTCGCAGCGAATCCGACGAGGGCAGGGGTGAGCCTGCCAAAGAGCCGGGCCGAGATGAGCAACTAGAGGAGAAGTTTCGCGCCGTCTTTGTCCGTTACTCTTCCTTGGCTAACCAATTCCCAATGGTTGTGGATCACACGGCGGCGAAGCGACGGGAAGGGGGAGTGAACCGATGGAAGTTCCCCGATGTGATTTTGCTCGAATGGGATGTGGGTCAAGCCAAAGACGAAGGATTCCGCCTGGATAGGGATCTACTGGAGGTGAAGAGGAGGCTTGGGGGGCAGCCGTTCCGCCTGTCAAGCGTCGAGCTCAAGGTCGAACTATCACTCGCCGACTTCAGGGCGGCCTTTTTCCAGTGCGTGAGTAACTCGAAGTGGGCGCATAACGCTGTGCTCGCCGTAGCTTCAAGCGTTGCGGACAAAACCCTCGCTGAGGAGCTACGACGTCTCGGTTCTTCCTATGAGGTGACCGTCGTGACTTACGGGTTGTCACGGGGCGATCTTGATGAATTCCCCGCTGCATCCGCTATCCTTAAGATGGAAGACTCCGAGTTCGAGGGCATGTTTGCTTCCAAGATTCGGCAGGCGCGAGTTGCAACAGGTGCTTCTCGAGTGTCATTGGACTGGGAGCACATCCGAGACATGCGGACGCAGAGCCAGGAATTCGCCGTTTTGTTCGAGTGGGTGTCCAAGTGCCTGGAAGAAAAGACGCCTTTTACGTACGATGATTTCAGGCAAATGAAGCGGACGAGACAGCGCTATCAGTGACGCCGTCTTATACAACGTCATGGCAACGTTGCGGCCCGCTCATGACAAGCTTTGGAACATCCAACCGCACGGGGTTTGGGAGACCCCGGTGTGCCGGCAGAAACAAGTGCCAATTCCGAGTTGCTATCAAGATGACAACCTGGAGTCAGCCGCCGAGCGAACCCACAATTGGGCGGCCAACCAGTTGGCGTTAGATTGCTGCCATCTTGAGGATTTGATGGAACAAGCTAGGGTTCACTGGCACAGGCTCCTACATCAAGGCCGAGACAACCCAGGCGACTACTTGCAGCAGGATGATAGCCACGATGGGCGTTATGTCCGCCACGCTTCGCATCAGCAAGCCAGCATGACGCAAGGCGCCATGATGTATGCTGGTGTAGGGAAAGGGCAATGAAGCGCACCCAAGTTCAACTGGACGAGCGGACCTACGAACTGTTGCGACGCCAAGCCCTCCAGCGCGGCATGTCCCGGTCAGCCCTCGTTCGGGAAATTCTCCAGCAACACTACAGTGCGCGGACGGCCCGTCGCCGCTTGGAGGACTTCCACTTCATCGGCTCTGGAAGCAGCTACCAGGGCCGACTGGCCCCCATCTCGGAGCGGCACGACGAAGCTCTAGCGGAAGACTTCGGCCACTGATCCTGCGTCAGTCGCCCATCGACTACCTTCAAACGGCGGTTGTGGCCCCGGACGACCGCGTAGCAGGCTAGAGCACTCTGGACAGTATCTGGCCGATGACCTGCAAAAGGATGATGGCAACGATGGGCGAGATGTCCATCGCCCCGAAAGAGGGGATTATGCGCCGCAAGGGAGCCATCACTGGCTCGGTGATGTCGAAGACGAATTTGCCGATGGGATTCCCTGCCGCGCCCGGGAACCAGGACAGCAGCGCCCGCACTACAATGGCGATGGTGAGCACCTGGATGAGGGCGAAGATGAAGTTGGTAATGACGGGGTTCACTTCTTGCCATCCCCTCCCAACGCTCGCGCCTTCTCGCAGGCGGCGATGACGGCCTCGGCCAGAACGGCGCGCAGTTTGCCCTCCTCTAGTTTGAGCAGCCCTGCAGCGGTAGTCCCCCCAGGTGAGGTAACCTGGTTCCTCAGCTCCGCCAGAGGCTTGCCCGAAGACTGGGCGAGCAGGGCCGAGCCGGCCACGGTCTGAATCGCCATCTCTTTGGCCGCCGCCCAGGGCATCCCCAGATAGACCGCCGCCTCGGTGAGGGCCTCCAGGATGAGGAAGACGTAGGCCGGGCCGCTGCCGCTCAAGGCGGTGGCGATGTTGAGGTAGTCCTCTTTATCGGCGTAGATCTCCCTGCCCAGCACCGTAAGGACCTGGCGGGCCTGCTCTTTCTGCGCAGTCGAAACGGCTTCCGTAGCCATCCAGACGGTCATGCCCTGGCCGATCTGCCCCGGCGTGTTGGGCATGGTGCGGATGACGGTCCGGTGGCCCAGGCCCGTGGTCAGGGTGGACATGGTCGCCCCGGCCACGATGGAGACGACGAGTTGGTGGGGCTGGAGCTTGCCCTTCAGGTCAGCCATGACCTCGGCCAGGTTCTGCGGCTTGATGGCCATGACCACGACCTCGGCGTCAGGGATGGCTTTGGAGTTCTCGGCCACCGCCTTGACCCCGTACTCTTTGGTCAAGAACCCGCGACGACCAGCATCCACATCGCTCACGGAGATGTCCGACGGAGAGGCCAGTCCCTTGGCCAGGATGCCCTTGATGAAGGCTTCGGCCATGACGCCGCCGCCCATGAAGGCCAGCTTCATCCTACTCCCTCCTCGGGCCGAAGATGGCCCGGCCCAATCGAATCATGGTAGCTCCCTCTTCAATTGCGACTTCGAAGTCCTCGGTCATCCCCATAGACAAGTGCAGTAGGCCCAGGGAGTCCCTCATCTCCTTGAGGCGGCGAAAGACCGGCCGCACCGCCTCGGGGTCCTCCAGCTGAGGAGCAACGGTCATAAGCCCCGCCAGGTCCAGGTTGGGCAACGCGCGCACTCCGGCTGCCAGGTCTGCCACCGCGTCAGGAGACACGCCCTCCTTGGACTCCTCCCCCGACACATTGACCTCAATGAAGACGATCAGCTTCCCTGTGGCACAGCGGTCCAGAGCCTGGGCCAGCCTGATGGAGTCAACGCTGTGTATTATAGCAAACAGGTCGGCGGCTTTCCTGGCCTTGTTGGTCTGGAGATGGCCGACCATGTGCCAGGTGGCATCGGGCATAGTTTGAAGGAGGGAGGGCAGCTTCTCTTCAGCCTCCTGGACACGGTTCTCGCCGAAGTGGCGGAGGCCAGCCTGATAGGCCTCGATAATGTCTGCTGGGGCAACCGTCTTGGTGATGGCCACAGTGGTGACCTCGTCGGGCGCTCGCCCGACGCGACGGCAGGCGGCGGCGATGCGATGCCGAACGGCCTGTAGCCTTTCTTCAAGGGTCATAACGGCTCCTTTGGGTTTGTCTCAAGGGGATCCAATCCCGACTAGAAAAGGCGGGTCGCCCCGGCCACATTGGGGGGAATCCCTCTCAATCTCCCTTTTCCAAAGGGAGAGGCTCTAGCTTTCCCCTTGCTTGCTAGCATTCCGTCAAAGACCATCAAGGAGTCTGCCGCACACCTGACTCCAGGAAAGCCCAGGGCCACTCAGACGGGGCAAGCTCGCGGTGCAGCCAGGAGGTATCTACCGGCTCCAGGGCCTTGAGCCACGCTGCCGCCGTGTTTCCCTCCAGGCGAGCCAGGGCCTGGCCCATCCGCGCATCGCCCCTGGCCAGTAGGCCCTGGATGAGGCTCCACTGGGCTCCCTCGCCCCGGATGGCAACGCCCGACTTGGCCAGAAGGCTCTTGGCCAAGCGCAGCCGTTCGGCGAGGACTTCAGGTGTAGCCATGGCCGCCCCCTGGAAGGGCGTCCCCGCCTTGGGCACGCAGGGATTGATGTTGGCCACGATGCGCGTCCCCGAGCGCACCTGCTCAATCGTGTCCTTGCACTGTCGAAGAAGCCGGGCCAGCTCACGGATGTCGTCGTCGGTCTCGCCGGGCAGGCCGACCAGGAAGTAGAGTTTGAGCTCAGGGAAGCCCATCTCTCCCACTCGCCGGACGGCGTCCAGGATGACCTCGGTGGAGGCCGGCTTGCCGATGCGCCGACGGAGCGACTCCGTCCCGGCCTCCGGGGCCACAGTCACCGTTCGGGTCTTGCTCTCGGCCAGCGCCTGGAGCAGCCCTTGGGGTAACGAATCTACGCGCAGTGAGCTCACTGAAACGAGCGCGCCGCGGGCCCGCAGCCTCGTCGCCAGCTCCCCGATCTCGGGATGGTCGGAGACGGAGGCGCCCACCAGCCCCAGCCTCTGGCGATGGGCCAGGCCAACCTCGGCGTGACGCAGCAGAGTATCCAGGGAACGGACCCTCTGCGGCCTGAAGTGGTAGCCCGCCAGGCAGAAGCGGCAGCCACGGGCGCAGCCCCGGGCCACCTCCATGAGGAACATGTCGCCCAGCTCGGTATCGGGGGTGAGCACCACAGAAGTCGTGGCGAAGGCGTCCAGGTCGGGGGCATGCTGCCGCACTACCCGCCTGCCGCCGTCCAACGCAGGGACCCACAGGCCGGGCACATCGGCCAGGGCTTCAAGGATCTCATGGCGAGGCGCACCGGGGCCGCGACGCAAGACGTCCAGGAACGGAGGCAAGATAACCTCGGCCTCGCCGATAGCCACCGCATCGACAAAGGCAGACAATGGGACAGGGTTCGCAGTGAGGCACGGCCCTCCGGCGATGACCAGGGGATGGCCCTCCTCCCGCTCCTGGGCCAGCAGGGGGACTCCCGCGGCTCGAAGCACCTGGAGGACGTTGAAATAGTCCATCTCGTAGGAGACGGAGAAGGCCAGGACGGAGAAGTGGGCCAGGGGCCGCGCCGACTCCACGCTGACGGGTCGGTCGGGAGGCTCCCAGAAGACGCGCTCGCAGAGGATGTCGTCCTGGGCGTTGAGGAGGCCGTAGATGGTCTGGAAGCCCAGGTTGGACATGCCGATGTGGTAGGAGTTGGGGTAGATGAGCGCGATGGGCAGCCGTCCGCCCCAGTCCTTGACTATGGCGCCGTCTTCCCGTTCCAGCCTTTGTCGCGCTTGCCTGGTGAACTGCCAGCTCATCCCTTGATTATAGAGCACGGAGAAAACCGGCGAATGCGGCGAAGCGCTCCAATGTGCCTGATTGCCCAGCACGGCGGGCAACGTCGCGCATCAGAACAATCCACGGCGGTCCCAACAGGTAGGGGCGAACCGCCGTTCGCCCTGGGTTGCGGCGAGAGTCCTCCCGCTTGTGCCTAAACGGATCGTATCGGCTGAACCTTGGGACCCGCAAGCAGGACTAGGGAGCCGCTGGCACGCCTCCCACCTCCGCCTTCAGCTTCGCCAGGGTGTACCCCTCCTTCCGCACCCGCAGGTCGAAATACATGAGAACTGACGCCACGGCGCCGATGGGAGCAAGTGGCAGCGTGAGCAGCGATGACAGGAGACTAGAGAGGAAGACGTTGCCTCCCCCCGCCGCTATGGCGACGTGGTACAACAGAATAGC
>ORJL010643511.1_pt1 | contig 14463 bp, 9 predicted proteins | sample 1779941 | NCBI WGS metagenome assembly ORJL01 (sample SAMEA104232317, study PRJEB22302) | groundwater metagenome | biome: forest; feature: aquifer; material: groundwater | place: USA | collected 2011-08-07 | depth 5.8 m
AGCTTGTCGATACCGTCGAAGCTGTTGGCGTCCCCGGTGACGTCCCCGTTCACAAAGGTGTCCTCGAACTTGTGCTGGACCGCCTTCGCCTTCAACTGGATGACCGCCGCCTCCAGGTCCTGCAAGTTGGAGCGCGTTGCCTTCAGGAAATTGTCCACGTCGGCGTCGCCGCCCAGGATGGCCAGGTTGGCGGTCTTCTGGGTGAAGGTGGGCGTGGACTCCGTCCACGAGTCGCCCACGGCGTAGAAAGCGGCGGTGGCCGCGGCGTTCTCCTGGTTGTAGGTGAGGCCGTTCCCCACGATCTCCACGAATGGGAGCGCCTGGAGGATAGGCGAGTCCTTGATGATGGTCTCGACGACCCCGGTGAGAAGGATGTCGTTGGAGAGCTTGGACGCCTCGGAGAGGGTCAGGGCCATGGAGGACCTCCGTGGAGAGTAGAGTCCCGCTCGCGCAGCCGGCCCGCCAGGTGGCGGCCCCGCCCCGACGTGTGTTTGGGGGAGAGGGCCTTCCCGGAGCGGGACCGCGCACCCAGGCCAGAGAGGAGCGGGCAAGGCGGAGAATAGGACGGATGTTCTATGTTGAGCAAGGGGAGAGTGGCACGGAGAGTGAAATCCGAGATGCAAACCAGGAGTAGTCTGGGGGTGTGGCGGACAGATGGTGTGCTAGAGAGCTCTGCCGTATCGAAAGCAAAAAAAGGCGTTTTCTACCCAGCTTCGAAAGGTAACATATCTTGTTCCCTGGCCCGATTGTTAGGTGTATATTCCTGTTCAAACATGTCTCCACTATCATCTCTCCCAAACTTTGTAAGCGAGAACTATGAGGTTCGAGAATGGAAGCATGCCTCTGCCATTCTTCAGACAGACTTTCCAGAAGAGTACGCAGACATTCTCGATGTGCTGACAGGCTTTCGGCTCCCCAAGTCGCATCTGGTAGTGGGAGGCGGCGGAAAGTCCAAAGTGTCGCAAGCATTGGAGCGCCCGCTTCTTGCCAGGGGTTGGAAAGAAAAATCCTGGTCGACTAAGATAGTAGTGGACAACGTTTCAAAGGACAGCCCAACCCACAAGGTGGACTGTTTCAAAAACCGCGTGGCCTTGGAAATCGAGTGGAGTAACAAGGATCCGTTCTATGATCGAGATCTGAATAACTTCAGGTTGCTTTTTGACCTTCGCGTTATTAGCGTAGGCATCATCATCACAAAAGCTGACGAACTACGTTCTGTCTTGACCGAGTTGGGGATCTGGTCAAAATCCGGCACATCCACTACGTGGATGTCAAAACTGCTGCCTCGTATCGAAGGCGGTGGCGGAGGGGGATGTCCGATCTTGGCTTTTGGCATCAAGCGTAATCTGTATCTTCCTGAGGGTTGAGAAATGGATCGCATTGGAGGAAGGACTAAGGCGGGAGAAGATTTGCTGGCTGTTGGACTCGGTCAGTTCAGCACTATTGTAGCTGACCCCCCTTGGCGCTTCACAAACCGTACAGGAAAGATGGCGCCTGAGCACAAGCGGTTATCAAGATATTCCACAATGACTCTCCAGGAGATCATGGAGCTTCCCGTAGCTCAGTTGGCTCTTCCAACGAGTCATTTGTATCTGTGGGTTCCCAATGCCCTTGTCATAGAGGGCTTGGAGGTAATGAAGCGGTGGGGCTTCACCTACAAGACAAACATTGTTTGGCACAAGGTCAGGAAAGATGGCGGCCCGGATGGCCGAGGGGTAGGGTTCTATTTCAGGAATGTAACGGAACTCGTTCTATTCGGAACCCGCGGTTCTCGACGTACCAAGACTCCTGGAAGAACACAAGTCAATATTATCAGGTCGCGGAAACGCGAACACTCACGTAAGCCCGAGGAGCTTTACGATATCGTTGAAAGCTGCAGCTATGGTCCCTATCTGGAGCTATTTGCACGTCACCTAAGACCAGGCTGGACGCAATGGGGAGATGAGTTACCGCAGGTAATTGGCCCTCAACAGACCTTTGTGGTAAGCGGTATTCAAATGCCGCTCGGGTGAGTCTTCGTCAGTACCGGAAGGTCAACGTGAAGCCGCCCATCTTGTCAAAGGAATCGTCCCGCTACCAAATCCTCCGATGTTCTTCGTCAGCTTGTCCAAGTCCCGCCCCAGAGCTTGGCAGGGAGGTATTTCCAGCCGCTGCTAGCCTGCAACGGTAGCTTCCAAGGAAACCATTGCCCGCCTCGTCCATCCCGCCTACCTCCCCTCAGACCAAAGTCCATGGCGCGCGCCCGCTTGAATCCGAAGAGAACGACCTCTTTGATCTCCCTGTCAGGAAGGCGTACATGTTCACCCAGCCAAGACCGAAGACACCGGTACACCGCATCCCGTAAGGTCCTACATGTCCGCCCGACGAATCGATGGCGTTACGCTTCTTACTTCCCCAGCCCCACCAACTGGGGCGCCGCCATCAGGAGCAACAGCACCGCAACAACCACTGTGATGATGATCGGCCTCAGCGTTCGCATGTCCATGGCACCGTTCCAGTCCGCCGCGTCGGGCGACGTCACCCATAACGAGTCGAGCAAACGGTATCACCTTCCGCCGCCCGGCGACAGTGCTTCGCCCATCTAAGAGCGCCCAGTATGGATACCACCATCCCGGCGGCTCCCCCGGCCCCAGCGCGAAAGCCGAAAGGGCGGCAGGCGCGCCTTCCGTGCGTAGAATAGACCTTGCAGGGCGCTCGCCTTGCACAGCACCAAGCAACAGCAGGCGGAGGGCACAATGATCAGTGAGCAGTTGCAGGACGCCATCAATCAGCAGATCAGTCGCGAGCAGTACGCCGCGCACCTGTACCTGTCCATGGCGGCGCATTTCGAAGGGAAGAACCTGCGCGGCTTCGCCAAGTGGATGCGCCACCAGAGCCAGGAAGAGACCGCGCACGGCATGAAGCTGTTCGATTTCCTGGCGGACAGGGGCGGACGGGTCACACTCAAGGCCATCGGCGAGCCGCCCGCCGATTTCGACTCCGTGCAGAGCGTCATGGAGAAGGCGCTGGAGCATGAGCGGCAGGTGACCAAGGATATCTACCAGTTGTACGAGCTGGCCCAGAAGGTGCGAGACTACGCCGCGCACGTCCTCTTCGAGTGGTTCGTCAGCGAGCAGGTTGAGGAGGAGAGGACGCTGGAGGAGATACTGGCGCAGATCAAACTGGTGGGGAGCGAGGGCACCGGGCTGTTCCTGCTGGACCAGCGATTGTCGGGACGGAAGAACTCGGCAACGGGAGAGATAGCGCCAGCGGCATGAGGGGTAGGGTCTCCTGCTTCGTCATTGCGAGCGGGGCGAAGCGATCTGGTGTGGAGCCGGGCTTGTGCTCGGCCAGCCTTCACAGACCCGTTCGATGCTCTTTCTCCGCCTTCTCCCGCAGTGGAAGAAGGAGAGTGCGGCTGCCGCCGCTACCCTCACATCCGACGGCCTAAGCGGCTGCAAAGAACCCCGCCCCACCAGGTTGCCACGGGCGTCGGACGCCCTCGCAACGACGAGTCTGTAGTCGCCTTGAGAATGGCACAGGTAACGGAACGGGGGACGCCGCTGAAAGCGGCGTCCCCCGTTCCACTGTTTAGATGTGGAAGTGCGAGCTCACCACCATATCTTGACGCCGATGTTCTGGGTCAGCTCTTCCACATCCCGGGTCCAGAGCTTGGTGGAGAGGTATTTCCAGCCGCTGTCCGCAAGGAGCGCCACCACGTTCCCGCTCGGCATCCCCTCCGCCACGCGCACCGCCCCCGCCATGACCGCGCCGGATGAGATGCCGGCGAAGATGCTCTCCTGCTCCATGAGCTTCTTGGTCATGATGAAGGACTCCCGGCTGCGGATCATGAGGCGGCTGCTGAGGACGTCCAAGTCGATGATGGGCGGTATGAAACCCTCTTCCAGACTGCGCAAGCCCTGGATGATCTCCTCCGGGTGCGGGGCCACCGCAACGATGCGCACCAGCGGGTTGTGCTCCCGCAAGCGCCGCCCCACGCCCATCAGCGTGCCGCCGGTGCCCAGGCCCGACACAAAGACGTCCACGTCCGGCAGGTCACGGATGATCTCCGCCGCGGTGGTCTCATAGTGGGCGCGCGGGTTGTTCTGGTTGCCGTACTGGTAGAGCATGAAGTAGCGCGGGTCCTCCGCGCACAGCTTCTGCGCAAGCTCTATGGAGCCGTTGGTGCCCCGCTTGCCGTCGCTGTAGGTGATCTCCGCGCCGTAGGACTGGAGCAGCGTGACCCGCTCCTCCGTGACGTTCTCCGGCATGACCACGCGCACGCGGTACCCCTTCAGCCGCCCGATCATGGCCAGGGAGATGCCGGTGTTGCCGCTGGTGGGCTCCAGCAGGATGCGGTCCTTGGTCAGCTTCCCGGACCGCTCCGCGTCCTCCAGCATGTACTTGACGATCCGGTCCTTTAGGCTGCCGGAGGGGTTCTGACCCTCCAGCTTGGCAAAGATTCGGACGCCGGGACGCGGACTGAACCGCTGGAGCTCCACCAGAGGCGTGTTCCCGATAAAGTCGAGTAGCGACGAGCCTCGCATGAGGGTTCTGTACTAGCCTCCGGCCAGGATCGGAACGCCGCAGAACGCCTCGTAATCGATGAGCTCTTTCACCGTGGGGTTCTTGCCGCACAGCGGGCAGTCCGGGTCCTGCCGCCGCTTGATAATGCGGAAGTCCATCCGCAACGCATCGAACATCAGAAGTCTGTTGTCCAGCACGTCGCCGATGCCCAGGATGAGCTTGATGGTCTCAATGGCGTTGACGCAGCCGATGATGCCGGGCAGAACCCCCAGCACGCCCGCCTCGGAGCAGCTCGGGACCATCCCGGGGGGCGGGGGATCCGGGTAGAGGCAGCGGTAGCAGCCGCGGCCGGGCACGAACGTCGTGGCCTGCCCTTCGAACATGAAGATGCTTCCGTGCACGTTCGGCTTGTCTGCGAAATAGCAGGCGTCGTTCATGAGGTAGCGGGTAGGGAAGTTATCCGTCCCGTCCACCACGATGTCATAGTCCTTGATGACGTCCATAACCGTATCGGAGTTGAGCATGAGGGGGTGCTTGACCACCTCCACCTCCGGGTTGATGGAGCGGATGGTGTCCGCTGCCGAGTCCACCTTGGGCCGGCCAATGTCCTGCTGGCGGTGCAGGAGCTGCCGCTGCAGGTTGGTCACGTCCACCACGTCATAGTCCACGATGCCGATCTTCCCCACGCCCGCCGCCGCCAGGTACATGGCCGTGGGCGAGCCAAGGCCGCCGGCGCCGGTGAGCAGGACGCTTGCGTTCAGCAGCTTGCGCTGGCCCGCGCCGCCCACGTCCGGCATGATGATGTGCCGGCTATACCGTTGCACCATGGCCGGCGTCAGGTTCTTTTCCGTCTTCGCCATTCTCTATTCCTCCCGACGTTGCCGTCGTTCGTGCGGTCCGTTCGCCATAGTTTTCGCCGCTCTTCCTGCTGGAAAGCACCTGCAACCGGGAGTCTAATGGGACGGTCGGCAAAGGACAGCCGATGCAGACTTTACCAGGAAAGGCGGGCCCCCGCTAGATACCGTGTGCCCTAGATATGGTAGATGGCCGTGCGCCCGAGCACCCGGCTCTGGCGGGCCGCCATGTCGCCGATGTTGTGCGCCCGCAGGATCCGCCACGTCGCCTCTTCCACTTCCCGCCAGACATCTTGCTGTGAACATGTCCCCGATTGAGAACAGAACTCCTCGCCCTTGCCCAGACAGTCGATGGAGCGGGTCATGCCCTCCAGCGCTTCAACAGCGTCCGCCAGGGTGATCTCCGTAGCCGGGCGCGCCAGAGCGTGCCCGCCCTGGGGACCCCTCCGGCTCCGGATGAGACCGGCCTTGCGCAAGGTGGTGAGGACCTGGTCCAGGAACGGCTCCGGGATGTTCTGGCGCAGCGCGATCTCGCTGGTCTGGATCAGCCGGCCCCGCTCATGCATAGCCAGATCCACCAGCGCCCGCACCCCGTAGTCCACTTTCATCGAGACCTTCATGCCGTTCCTCTACGCTCAGTCCTTCACAAAGTCTAGGCGCGTCCTAGGTGCGCCGATGAGAAAAGTGTACCTATACGCTCGACAAATGGCAAGCAAGCCGCGCATCTTCATGGGCCTAGATGCGGGAGAGAGCGCTACGCCCTGGGCAGCGTGAACCGGAACGGGCTCCCCTTGCCCGGCTCGCTCTCCACCCAGATGCGCCCGCCGTGCGCCTCCACGATCTGGCGACTGATGCTCAGCCCCAGCCCCGTGCCCCGGACAAGCGTGTGGCGCCCGTCTTTGATGCGGTAGAACCGCTGGAAGACCTTGTCCATCTCCTCCGGCGGGATGCCCAGGCCCTGGTCGCGCACCTCCACAACCACCGAGCCACCGTCCAGCCAGGCCGCTATGGTGACTTCTCCTCCCGTGGGCGAATACTTCACCGCGTTCGTCAAGAGGTTGCTCAACACTTGCCGGATACGGGACACATCCGCCATGACGGGGGCGATCGTCTCCGGGACGGTGCTACCCACGCGGTGTATCGTGGACGCGTGCCCTGCCTCCTCCGCCATCTCCCGCGCCAGGGGGTGCAGGCTCATGGGCGCGGGGGCCATGATCAAGCGTCCGGCTTCCATCAACGACAGCTCATGGAGGTCCGAGACGATGTCCTCCATGTGGAGCGCGGCGTCATGGATGCGCTGGACATCCCTCTGGGACGCGGGGCCAATATCATCGCGGTGGACGACCAGCTCGCTGAACCCCTGGATGGTGGTCAGGGGCGTCCGGAGCTCATGGGACACAGCGGACACGAACTCCGCCTTCAGCGCGCCGGCGCGGGTGGCCGCCTCTTTCTCCCCTACCTCCCGCCGCAGCTGGAACCCTAACAGGGTGCCCCGCAGGAGGCTGCGAAACGTGGTCAGCACGCTGCGGACCTCCGCGTCCAGATCGGTCCTCCGCAGTCCGATGCAGGCGATACCCAGCAACCCTGGGTCCCCCTGGACCGGCAATAACAGGAGCCTGTCCGCGCTGGGAAAGCCCAGGAACCCCATCGCCCCGCCGGTGTCCTCCGTGGACGACATCATCACCTCGGAAGCCAGCAACGCCTGCCACGTCTTTTGCGGCAGCCGCTCCAGCAAGTGCTCGATGCACGGGTCTGTGTGTGCGCCTTCCGGGACATCGCCGGGTGGGCCGTCCTCTTTGAGCAGTGGCGCGGGCAGGGCCAGGCTCACCCCGGCGACAGCCGGTCCCATCAGCGCCCTAAGTGATGCCTCCGCTGCGCTCCGGACATCCGCGATACGGACAGCGCTGGCCATGGTCTCCGCCGCCGTGTACAGGCCCTGGAGGTGGACATTGCGCAGGTCAACTGCCTCTGCGTAGTCCAGTGTCTCCAGCCTGCTGGCGCGGAGGCGGGAGAACAGCAGATGGGTGACGGACGCCGCCACGATATAGCCGGGGACCTCCACCCAGTAGTTCAATACCCGGCCGTATAGGTTGGCGATCTGTGCGTAGAAGAAGGGAGACAGCGCGGCGAGCAGGACGACCACGACGACGGTGGCAAGCACGGGGCGGCTTAGGTGCGCCCCCGCCAGAACGGCGATAAGGAGCCAGTAGGCGTGCCAGGGATGGTAATACCCGGTGCTGTAGAGAAAGAGGCCCAAGAGCACCGCCTGGCCGGCGAACACCGCTCCAAAGGCGTCTCTGGGCCACAGGTCCCAAACGGGGAGGAAACAGACCGCTGCGAGGGCAAGAGCGGCCATCAAGATGCCGAAATGGGTGGCGGTTCCCAGGTCTTGGTCACCTTCCACCGCCAGAAACACAAAGGCGATGGCTATCACCAGCAGAGTAGTCACGCCGGTGATAACGCGTAACTGGTGCGCCAGAGGGTCTTTTTCCAAGGCGTACTGGCGCATCCGCTCTTGTCGAGCCATAGGCCACCCCTCCCACCTCACCCGACCGCACCCCAATGGTAGCATATCACCCGTGCGCTCCTGCGTTGAAGACCGAAGTTACCCACCTTGGCCCTGGCAACCTCCACGATGTCACGACCGAAAATTGACGATTTGGGTGCACTCCTTCCGGTTTTCAGGCATTAGAAGGCCATTTACTAGACTCGCAACCCTGCGGTTGATAGAATGGGCACCACTAGTCCCCCTTCGGGAGCTCATTCTGTTCGCATAAAGGGCGCACTTTGGCAATGACGGCTCAGACCTACTCATTCGAGGATTTCGCCAACCAGGAATGGTATCGGAACCTGAACGTCCGCCTGGTGGACCTGGCAGGCCTGAAGCCCGGTCAGCGCATTATCGACCTGGCGTGCGGCCCTGGCTCCGTAACCAAGGTCATCGTCGAAAAGGTCAAAGGCGCACGTAACACCGTGGTCATTGGCGTGGACATGTCCGCCGCCGCGCTGAAGCAGGCGCGGGAAGAGCTGTCCACCCGCACCGGCGCCGTTGTCCAGTTCGTGGAAGGCCGCGCCGAGGAGCTCTCCAAGATCGTCCGTGAAAAAGTGGACGCCGTAGTGTGCTGCAACGCCATCCACATGCTGGAGGACAAAGACAGGGTGGTGGCGGAGGTCTCCAGGAGCCTGGCCCCGGGTGGGGCCTTTGCGTTCAACACCGCCTTCTTCAACGGCACCCAGGCCCCGGAAACCGAGCAGTTCTACCGCCGCTGGATGTTGCGGGCCCTGCGCATCCTGAAGGCGGAGGGGCTGAGCCCCACCAAAGAGAAGGTCATGGCGCGCCAGACCCTCACGCCGGAGCAGTATGAGGAGCTTCTGGAGCGGCATGGCTTCAAGGTCCAGACCAAGGAGCTGCAACCCGTGGGCGTCCCTCTGGAGGGCTGGCAGGATATCAGCTCCTTCGAGGACTTTGCCCAGGGCGCCCTCCCCGGCATCCCCGTGGACAAAGCAAGCCAGGTCCTGCGGGACGCCGTGGCCCAGGTATTCCAGGAGTTCGAGCTGACCGTCGTCCCCCGGTACTGGCTCGCCATGGTGGCCGTCCGGCAATAGCTTCCCCCTCGCTCGCTTCCTCCCATCGGGGCTTCATGGCCCCGATGCCATTTAACGGCTCTCGCCCTTCCCTTGGCAGGCCCCCCGTGGCCACCTGTTCACAAACGCGACACGCGGGGTCGAGGGGGTGCATATGGCCGTATCCTGTCACCCATGTCCTGACGCTCCATTGACACCAGCCTCCTGTGTCCTGATAATCCCCTTACCATAAGTGGCGGCCTTCCCTTTTTCTGAGCCAGGCTGGGCGGATCGGAGATCTGATGTCCGCGTGGAAGCTGGCGATTCGCCAGGGCCTTGCCTACAAACGCCCCCTCCTTGCGGTGGCGGCAACCATGCTCGTCGCTATCACGGTCCTCGCCGCCACGCCGATCTATTTCGCCACCATCACCGAGCTCAGCCTCCGCCACGCCCTTGCCGCACAGGAGCGGTCCAGCTTCAACCTCCAGGTGGTCGTCCCCGTCACGCCGCTGGAGCCGGCTGCCAACGCAAAGACACAGCACCAGGTAGACGATGCGATAGCCAGCACGGTCGGCTGGCTTGTGACGGAACAGCGCGCGCAGACGGAGAGCCGTTCCCTCGTCATGAGCCGGCTGGGGACGCCCCCGGACTTCCGTCCCGGCGCAGACACCGGATATATGCAGTCCTTCCCGGACTACGAGTCGCATGTCCGCCTGTTCACCGGCCAGCTCCCGGCGAAGGGGGTCGCCTATTTCGACGGCGTGCCGCAAGTGGAGGCGCTCATCGGGCCGGAGGCCGCGAGCGGCTACGACCTCAAGTCGGGCGACATCATCACCCTGAACGACAGGCTGGGAGGCCGCATCCGCCAGCTGCGCGTCAAGGTGGCGGGCATCGGCGCCCCCAACGACCCGGACGAGGACTACTGGTCCGGACTGGCCGGCCCGCTGTTCGGGTCCTTGCTGACTATGGAGGCGCCCGACACACAGGTCACTCAGGAGGACCCGCCACCCCTGGGCTTCGTGGTGGAGCACGCTGCCCTCCTTGAATCCATTCACGGGGCATTCCCGGGACAGGTGGGCTCATCCATCGCCGTCCTGTACACGGACCTGGACAGCATCACCACGGAGACCGTGGAGGCTGCCCAGGCAAGCATGAAGCGACTCTCCGTGGAGCTCACCAACTCACTGCCCCGCGCCATCATCCTGACCCAGTTGGACGTATCCCTGGAGCAGCTCGAGGAGCGGCTGTTCTTCGCCCGCATCCCTCTCCTTGCCCTGACCTTGCTTGTGGAGACCGCCGTCTTCTACGTCCTCATCATGGTCTCCCAGCTCCTCATCGCCGCCCAGCGGGAGAGCACGGTGCTCATCGGCAGCCGGGGCGCAAGCCCCTTGCAGGTGCTCACCGTCTATGGCGGGCAGGCGGCCTTTCTCGCTCTCGTAGGGCTGCTGCTGGGGCCGCCGCTGGCCGCCGCCGCGGTGGCCCTGCTCGGTGTGACGCCTCCCTTCGCCTCGCTCACCGGGGCCACCCTCCTCCCCTTCAGGCTGCTCCCCTCGGCGTACGTCTGGGGACTGGCCGCCGCAGCGGCCGCCGTGGCCCTCCTGGGCTTCCTGGCCCTGTGGGAGATGCGCCTGAGCCCCGTGAGCCACCGCCAGCAACGTGGCCGTCCTTCCGGGCCGGTCCTGCTCCAACGCTACTACCTGGACGTGTTCCTCATCGCCGTTGCGGGACTCTTCCTGTGGAACGTCAGCCAGAACGGCGCCCTGGTGTCCCGCGCCGGGCCGGGCGCGTTCAGCGTGGACCAGACCATCCTGCTCACGCCGGTCATCTTCCTCCTCGGGCTGCTGCTGCTCACCCTCCGGCTCTTCCCACTGGCCCTCCGCCTGGCCTCCTGGATCGGTCAGCGGACGCTGCCCGCCTGGGCCGCGCTGGGGCTGTCCCAGATGGGCAGGCGGCCTTTCTTCTACAGCCAGCTCCTCCTGCTGGTGGTCCTTGTTACGGCTCTCGGCTGGTTCGGCGCGACGTTTGGGGCAACCCTGGAGCGCAGCAATCAGGAGCAGGCGCTGTACAGGACCGGCGTGGACTTCTCCATCTCCCAGCCAGCCTCCTTCCCCCTCCGGGAAGTGGACGACCTTGAGGACTTCTTCTCCCGCGTGCCGGGCGTAGAGTCCGTGAGCACCGCGTTCAACGGCACGGCGGGCCTGGGCACGAGCAACGCGCAGTCGCAGCTCCTGGCCCTGGACCCCCGTAGCGCCACCAACCTCTACTGGTTCCGGGAGGACTTCGCCAAGGCGGACCTCACGGAGCTGATGGTGCAGATCGGGGCCGGGTCGCTTGACGCCTCGGCGAAAGAGAGAGAGCTCCCCCTAGACACGAGCAAGCTGGGCGTGTGGGTGAAGACCGCACAGCGGTATCCCGGCATCTTCCTGTGGGCCATCTTCAGGGACGGCCAGGGAGGGTACGCCTCCCGGTCCTTCGGCGACCTGGACTTCGAGGGGTGGAAGCTCCTGGAGGTATCCGTGCGGGCTGGCGGCGTCCTGGACATGGTCCCTCCCGCCACCATCGAGGCCGTTGTGCTGTTCCAGTCCACCTTCCGCCAGGGCACCGAGGGGCAGATCATGCTGGACGACCTGCACGCCGTCACCACATCCGGTGGGCGCGTCACGCTGGACGGCTTCGAGGACATGTCGGACTGGACGGCCATCGCTACCTCCCCGTCCAGGCTGGACACCGTGGAAGCGCTCCAAATGGGCCAGGAGACCAAGGAGGGGCAGTCCGTGGCCAAGGTGACCTTCGGCAGGGAGACGGCCAACGGCCTCCGTGGCTTCTACCACAACCCCTTACGCGGCCCCACGCCCATACTGGCCAACGCCCGTTTCCTCACGCAGAACGGCCTGCGCGTGGGGGACACCTTCATCATGAACGTGGAGGACGTCATGATGCCGGTGACCGTCCGCAACACCGTGCGCTATTTCCCCTCCCTTGACCCGGACTTCCCCTTCGTCATCGCCCCGCTGGACCCGGTGCTGGACTACGTCAACCTGATCAAGGGCGGCGCGCCCGTCCGCCCCAATCAGATCGTCCTGGACCTGCCGGAAGACCCCGGACGGCGGGAGGCGGCCATCAAAGCGCTGGAGCAGCGCCGGCTGCTGGCCGGCTCCGCCGTTGTGGACAGACAGGAGGAGCTCCTGAAGACCTCCCTGGACCCTCTGGCCGCCGTGGGGTGGCGCGGTCTGGTTTTCGCCTCCTTCGCCGTGCTGCTCCTCATCGTCCTGGTTGGCTACGTATCCTTCTCCTTCCTGGCCGCGCGAGACCGCCGTTGGGAGGTCAGCGTGGTCCGCGCCCTGGGTCTGGAGCGCAAGGACGTGGTCCGCTGGGTGCTCCTGGAGAACGCCCTGGTCCTCGGCGTGGGCGCCACGGTGGGCTCCTGGGCTGGCCTGGAGCTCAGCCGCATCATGGTGCCCCTCATGTCCTTCACCAAGGCCGGCCTCAAGATCGTCCCGCCGTTCTTCATCGAAACGAGCTGGCCCTCCCTCGGCGTCCTCCTGTTCGGCCTTGCGGCGGGCGTCGCCCTCACCGTGCTGATCGTCGGCGGCATCCTGGCGCGCGTGTCCGCCTCCCGCGTGCTCCGCACAGGGGAGGTCTAGGTGTCCTCCCTTATCGCCGCCTGGGCCATCGTCATCAAACGGAGCCTCGCGCACTGGCGGCTGCTGTCGTCCATCGTGCTGGGCGTGACTCTCGCGGTGGCCATAAGCTCAAGCACCGTCATCTACTTCCAGGCGCTGCGGGGCCTGGGCCTTGAGCGGGACCTGCGGCTCATCCCACCCGAACAGCAGGACGTGCAGGTGGGAATGGACTTGAACCGGGCCAGCCTCCAGGACTACGTGGAGGCCCGCCGGGCAGTGGACGGCGTGGTCCGCCGCTACATGAGCTGGCTCGTCTCCGGCCAGGTGCGCTCCGTGCGCAGCGCCACCTTTTACGCCAACCCGGTGGACCGGCAGCCCCCACCCCCCCTGGACGACCAGCTCCGCGGCTCTCTCAGCTTCATGACGGACATGGACAAGCACATCAGAGTCGTCGCCGGGCGAATGCCGCAGGCCGTGCGCGCGGACGGCTCGACGCCCCCGGTCGTCGAGGGCATCCTGGCCCTGTCCGCCGCCAGCCTCTTCTCCGTCTCCGTTGGGGATGAGTTCACCTTCACCCCCTTCTGGGACGACCAGACGCCCAACATGCGGGTCCGGGTGGTAGGCTTTTTTGACCCGCTCCTGCCCGAGGACCACCTATGGACCGAGGGGCCGCTGCGCTCCACGCGCCAGCTGTCTCAGCTGAACGCCTTGCCCCTCCTTGTGCCGGAGGAGACGTATTTCCAGGGCCTCTCCGTGCTCTTCCCCAACGCCAACTCGGCTGTCGGCTGGACTCTGCGCACGGACGTGCGGCGCATCAACCCGTCCAACATGGACCGGGCGCTCCTGGGCCTGCGCTTCCTGGAGGGCACGCTGGAGTCCCGCTATGTGAACTTCCGCCTGGTCACGCCGCTTACGGAGACGCTGCGCACCTATCAGACCAAGCTGTTCTTCATGCGTGCTCCGTTGCTGGTGGTGAGCCTGATGGTGGTGGCGGTGGTGCTCTACTACCTGGTGTTGCTGGCCGGCCTCCTTGTGGAGCGCCTGCGCGGCGAGAACGCCGTGGTCCAGAGCCGGGGCGCCAGCTACCGCCAGATCGTGGGCATGCACGCCATGGAGGCGCTGTTGGTGAGCGGCGTGGGCCTCCTGGTAGGCCCCCCCCTCGCGGCGGCGGGCATTGCGCTCCTGGGCCTGACACCTGCCTTTTCCGCCCTCAGCGGGGGTGGGCTATTGCCGGTCTTCCTCTCCTGGGAGGCGTACCAGCTCGCCCTCCTCGGCGCAGGGCTCGCGTTCATCGCGCTCATCATCCCCGCTGCGCGCGCCGCCCGGCAGAACGTGGTGCACTTCCGACAGGAGGCCACCCGGCCCACCCAGCAGCCCTTCTTCCAGCGCTTCTACCTGGACGTGGGCTTCCTGGTGGTAACGGCGTTCCTCCTCACCCAGCTGCGCAGCCAGCAGAACCTCGTCGTGACCGAGGCCATCCTGGGCGAGCAGGCCGTGAACCAGCTCCTGGTGCTGGCGCCGTCCCTGTTCCTGATAGCCGTCTCCTTCCTCATCCTGCGGCTGTTCCCCATGGGCCTGAACCTGGCCAGTCGGCTGGTGCGGGCGGTCGCCCCGGCCTGGTCCATGCTCGGCCTGTGGGAGCTGGGCCGGAATCCCGCCCACTACGGACGCCTGGTCCTCCTGCTCATGCTGGCAGCGGGGCTGGGCGTGTTCGCCGCCAGCTTCGGGGGGACGCTGGACCGCAGCTACCAGGAGCGCGCCCTCTACGCGGCGGGAAGCGACATCCGTCTATCGGGGTTGGACCTCTCCGCCCGCTGGCCGGACGACGCACCGCCTGAAACGACCTATCGCAAGATATCCGGCGTGCGGGAGGCAGCAGCGGCCCTCCGTCAGAGCGGCTCCGTCCGCTCCCGCCC
>ORJL010116052.1_pt1 | contig 14457 bp, 11 predicted proteins | sample 1779941 | NCBI WGS metagenome assembly ORJL01 (sample SAMEA104232317, study PRJEB22302) | groundwater metagenome | biome: forest; feature: aquifer; material: groundwater | place: USA | collected 2011-08-07 | depth 5.8 m
AACCCCCCACAGCGCAAGCCCCCGGAGGCGCCACCACCGGCACCATCAAGATCGGGGCGCTGTTGCCCCTGACCGGCGCTCTGCTACACGAAGGTCCTCAGGTCAGAAAAGGTCTCGACTTGGCCCTGGAGCACTACGGATACCAGGTCGCCGGCAAGAAAGTGGAGCTAATCGTCGAGGATGACGCTACCGACCCGACGACAGCCATGGACAAGGTCCGGAAGCTGGTGGAGCGGGACAACGTCTCCATAGTCATCGGCCCACAGGCTTCCAACGTCGCCATGGCCGTCCAGCCCTACCTTCTGGAAAAGAAGATCATCTCTCTGAAGTCCCGTCAGTTCCCGATCCCCATCACCAAACAATACCCCTATCTCTTCGTGGCCGACGGCACCCAGCAGCAGGTGACCGCCCCGATGGGAGACTATGCCTACAACGTGCTTAAGTACAAAACCGTTAGCACCATGACGGCGGACTACGTGGCCGGGCGGGATTTTATGGCAGGATTCGCCAACCGGTTCAAGGAACTGGGCGGCACCATAGCTCAGGAACAGTTCTTCCCCAATGATGCCATGGATTTCGCCTCTTACCTGACCAACGTCAAGACCGCCGACGCCCTGTCGGTCTGGACCGGGGGCCCCGGCGGGCCTAACCTGGCCAAACAATACGTTGACTACGGCCTGAGCAAGAAGATGCCCCTCATAACCCCATACATCTCCGGGATATTCGGAGAGAACGTATTGCCGTCAGTCGGCGATACCGTTCTAGGAGTGTCCGGCCCGAGTTCCTACGCCTCCACAGTCGACAACGCCCTGAACAAGAGGGTAGTTGCCGATTTCAAGAAGAAGTTTAACGAAAGGCCGGCGGACAGCGCCATCATGGGCGGGTATGTCAATATCCAGGTCGCTCTGGAAGCGCTCAAGGCCACCAACGGCGACCCTGACCCCGACAAAATGAAAGATGCCATTCTGAAGCTGAACATTGAAACCCCAGCCGGCCCGTTGCGGTTCACTCCGGACAGACTTGGCATCATCAACATCTATATCTCCAAGATCGCCAGGGTAGATGGAGACATCTGCTGGCAGGTTGTGCAGACCTACAAGGACGTGCCACCCAGGTAGCAACCCCTGTAGCCGGGGTCTCTGACCACTGGGTTTCTTGGGTCGGGCTCGGAAACGAGCCCGACCCGGCTCTGGCAGCTTCGGCTGCCGCTGCCCGGCGTAGTGAACGCTAACACGCGCGGGCATCAGCTATCGGTTCTTCCTTTGTGATTTTGGGACTGGCGAAACAGATGGAAACTCTATTCCTGAATTTCCTGAACGGATTGTCCTTCGGAGCGGTGCTGTTCCTGCTGGCTTCTGGGCTGTCCCTGGCCCTGGGGCTGATGGGCATCCTCAACCTGGCGCACGGCGCGCTCTTCCTCGTCGGCGCCTATGTGGGAATATCGGTCAGCAAGGCAGGAGGCAACTTCCTCCTGGCCGGTTTGCTGGGAGGACTGACAGCCGCGGCCATCGGCTTGATCATGGAACGGGGATTCCTGCGGCACCTTCACGGCCTGATCATGGAGCAGGTATTGATCAGCTTCGGCTTCATCTACGTCCTGACTAACTCGGCCAGTTGGATATGGGGCACAGACACGCAAACTGCGAGCATGCCGATATCCGGTGCCGTCGTCATCGGGGACATGCACTTCCCCAATTACCGTCTGGTACTGGTGGCCGTCGGGCTGGCGGTCGCCGTCGGTCTGTACCTCTTTGACAGGACCCGAATCGGCGCCATGGTTCGAGCGGGGATGGACAATGCCGAGATGACCGGAGGCCTCGGCGTCAACCTTGTGCTGGTAAGCACGGGCGTCTTCTGTCTTGCCGCCTTCCTGGCGGGATTCGGCGGCATCCTGGGAGTGCAGATTATGGGGGCCTATCCCGAGATCGCGCTGGACGCCCTGACACTGGCGCTGATCGTGGTGGTAGTAGGCGGAACAGGATCGATTCCGGGGGCACTGGCCGCCAGCTTGCTTCTTGGATTGCTGGATTCGTTTGGCAAAGCCTTTTTCCCCGCCCTCGCCTCCTATACCATGTACGTCGCGCTCATCATCGTCCTGCTTTTCAGACCCTCCGGACTCCTGGGAAAGAGAGCCTAGCGTGGCAGAATCGACCGCGAGTCTCGCGCCCAGGCCTCGCCGGCACGCACTGCTGTACCTTTCGCCCTACGTCCTCGCAGGCATCATACTCATAGTATTGCCTCCTTTCTTCCCGCCATACTATCAAAGCCTGATGGTCAAAGTGCTCATCTTCGCCATCTTCGCGATGAGCCTCGACCTCATCATGGGTTACACCGGCTTGCCATCGCTCGGCCACGCGGCCTATTTCGGGCTGGCGGGGTACGTGGGCGGACTATTGATGCTGCGCTACGATGTAAGCAGCTTCTGGGTGGTCATGCCGGCCGGCCTCCTGGCCTCCGTTATCGTAGCCGCGGTATTCGGAGTCATCGCACTGAGGGTAAAGGAAATCTATTTCCTCCTGGTAACCTTTGCCCTGGGCCAGCTCCTGTTCTATATCGCCTGGTACTGGAGAAGCATGACTGCGGGGGACGACGGCCTGGTCGGGAGGCTTGTCCCCAACCTGGGCATACCTGGCATCCAGTGGAACCCCACAACGTTCTACTACTTCGTCTTCATTTTCTTTGTCATTTCCTTTGTTCTGATGCGCTGGATCACCCGTCTGCCGTTCGGCTCAGCGCTGAAAGGCATCGAGCAGAAAGAGATGAGAATGCAGAGCCTGGGTTACAACACCTGGGCGATAAAGTACATTATCTTCATCGTCGGGGCGCTATTCGCCGGTCTGGCCGGACTGTTGTTTGTGTACTTCAACGGCTTTGTAGTGCCCCGAAACCTCGGCCTGGCATTCTCGGGGGAAGCAATGTTCATGGTGATCCTCGGGGGCGCCGCCACACTCTACGGCCCGGTGATCGGGGCGGCGACCATCCTGGCGCTGGAGTACGTTTCTTCCATATACTTCCCCCAGCGCTGGCCGCTGGTCTTCGGCGCCGCGTTCATACTGACAGCAATGTTCGTTCGAGGCGGGATCGCCTTATATCTTAATCGCTTCTGGAGCCGGATAACCTCGAAATACGGAAGGTAGTCCCAAGACAGATTGATGGACGCGTTAAGAGTTGACCACATCTCCAAGAACTTCGGCGGACTGCAGGTCCTGACCGACGTATCCTTCGCCCTCCAGGCCGGAGAGCGCTGGGCGCTCATCGGACCGAATGGGGCCGGAAAGACCACGCTCCTGAACATATTGAGCGGCGTCTTGCCAGCGACCAGCGGCAAAATCCTGCTGGGGGACCAGGATATCACCCGACTGCCGCCCTATGGGCGCCTGAAACAGGGCCTCTCCCGTTCTTTCCAGCTTAACACTCTCTTCCCCAGGCTGACCGTCATGGAAAACGTGCTGCTGGCCTTGAACGGCAAGAATTCGTTGCGGCGGCAACTCTTCCGTCGGGTTGAGCCATCCGATCCCGGATTCGTTTGCTTGCGGGAATTGATGGATTCCGTAGGCCTGTGGTCCAGAAGAGACGACCTTGTTACCTCTTTGTCCTACGGCGAACAGCGGCAGATGGAGATAGCCATGTCCCTCGCCTCTCAACCGAAAATACTGCTCCTGGACGAACCCAGCGCCGGGCTGTCCGCCTCCGAAAGCGCCAGGATGGTGCAGATGGTCCGCGGCGTAACTGAAGGTTCGACCCTGCTGTTCAGCGCCCACGATATGGAAGTCGTTTTTTCCCTGGCCGACCGGATCATGGTCCTGGGTTTCGGGAAGATAGTGGCCCAGGGCACCTGCTCCGAGATACAGTGCAATAATCTGGTGAGGGAGATATACCTCGGCAGTGAATAAGCCTACATCCATTCTGGAAATGTCGGATGTCCACACCTTCTATCGCGACACCCACATTCTCTTCGGGGTTTCCATGGAGGTTCCCACTGGCTCAGTGGTCGCCCTCCTGGGCCGCAACGGCATGGGCAAGACCACCACGCTCCGGTCCATCATCGGTTTCACGCCCCCGCGTGAAGGAAAGGTAACGTTTCGAGGCGCCAATATTGCTGGCTTGAAGCCCTATCAGATCGCTCGCAGGGGACTGGCCCTGGTGCCTCAGGGACGGCTGATATTCCAGTCCCTCTCGGTCAAAGAGAATCTGACCATGGCCGCCCGGGGCGGGGACAAGCCGGAAGGTTGGGACCTGGACAGGATATATTCATTGTTTCCCATATTGAAAGCCAGGGAACGCATCGCCGGCAATCTGTTGAGCGGCGGCGAACAGCAGATGCTGAGCATAGGGCGGGCGCTGATGACAAACCCGGATTTGATACTGATGGATGAACCCTCTGAAGGCCTCGCCCCGATGATGGTGGATGAGATAGGCCGGATCATCCGGGACCTCCATCAAAAAGGGCTGTCCGTCTTGCTGGTGGAACAGAACCTGAAGCTCGCCCTGGGCGTGGCTGACTACGTGTACATTTTGAGCAAAGGCGCGGTGGTCCATCAGTCCACACCGGCGGAACTCAGGAATAGGCCTGAGATCATGGACAAGTACCTGGCGGTTACTTAGACCCGGGAAAAGGCGGTCCGGCGCATCGCCGCTACAACATCTCAAGAAACCAGGAATCTGGCCACTATCTTGCCGGCGTCCTCCACATCTTTCTGATAGACAAACTCGTCCTTGCCGTGAATGTTGTTGTCCGACCGGATCACACCCAGGCCAAAATCCATCCCCTTCCAATCGTTAGCCACGATGGAGGACAGGTCGCCCGAACCCATTTCCCCGAACTGCCCGCTTTGCCCGGTGACTTCCCTGATAATGCGCTCAAGCTTATCGACAACAGGGCACTGGACCGGAGACACCGTGGGGATTCGAAATGCCTTTTCGATTTCCCACTGCACGCCGGGGACGGAACGGAGAGCGTCCATGATTTCCTTTTCCGCCTCCTCTACATTCTCTTCAGGTATAAGGCGCCGGTCAACGGAGATCAGACAGCTATCGGGTACGATGTTGGTCTTGATTCCGCCCTGGACGACATTGATGTTCAACCTCGGTACCATGGTCTTGAGCCCTGTTTCCGGATGGACCGCGATTTTGGACTTGCGCCTGGTAACCCGTCTCTTCAGTTTGAGTAGAGCCTCCATAAGGGGTACCGCCTTTTCCACGGCATTCTCACCCATGTGCGAAAGCCCGGAGTGCACCGATTTCCCCTTGACTCGGATGTCCAGTTGCACCAGGCCCAGACCGGTGACCGCCACAAAACCAAAACTGGCGTCCAGGCAAAAAACGTAGCTCCCGTCGACGGGTTCCAGGAACCGGGCCAAATACCGCAATTGGGTCGCCTGGCTGTATTCCTCGTCGGTCGTGATAATGGCGGAAACATCGTAGTTGATGGGCCGGTCTTTGACCGCGTCCAGCCCCTGAAGCAGGGCAACGATGCCGCCTTTCATGTCAGCCGCGCCGCGCCCATAGATTCTGCCGTCAGCCAACCGGGGCGTGAAGGCATTCCACCCTTCGGCGGGAACCACGTCCACGTGGCAATAGAAGATCAGCCGCTGCTTGCCGGGACTCCTCCGGTGGGCCACCAGGTTGACTCTCCCCTCCCTTCCCTCAGCTTCTTCTGGAGGAATGACCACACTTTGCGTCTTAAAACCAGCTCCCTGGAACAATGGAGTCAAATAGTCTATCGCCTGGGCATAGTTCCTGCCCGGGGGGACCGTCGTGTCAATTGAAATCAAATCCATCAGGATCTTGGCGTAGTCCATGGTAGTCGCTGCCTTTCGCAATTCTTTCTCCCCCTTTTCCAAAGGGGCGCCTATTCTTTATCCCCCTTTTCCAAAGGGGGAACATGGCTTCTTCCTTTGGCAAAAGGGCTCCAGTTCCTTCTCCCCCGTTCCAAAGGGGCTCCAACATTTTCTCCCCCTTTTCCAAAGGGGGACTAAGGGGGATTCGCTCGCATATTATAGCAAACACTCTTTCCATCCAACTCTGCCATGTAATCTTTTCGCCGGAAGTAGGTCTTCCCGGCCCGCGGATTTCACTCTTTTGTAACTATATGACGGAAAACTTTATGACTTCTTGATTGCTCCACATCTATTATTAGCCAGAACAGGGAAACAAAGGCTCTTTCTTTTGCTTTCCCGGTTCGTTATAAGACATAGAGATTATGGTGAAAAACTACCAGAATAAATGAAAGGTAACCCCCTGGATACCGAACCGATTGCCTGAAAGAATATAATGTACGGTCTCTAAGCCGATCTCGCGGCGTTACCGTACCGGTCTACCAGACAGCGGAGGTCATGGAGGCAAAGCAAGAGGAGGCAAATATCATGAAAAACGAATCGCAGCACAGCACGGACAGGCAACACCGGCCAGGCATCATCTTGACCATAGGCCATTCAACCAAGACCCTGGACGAGTTCATTCAGCTACTGAAGTTCCAGGGGGCCACCAAGTTGGTAGACGTTCGCGCCATCCCCCGCTCGCGTTTCAACCCCCAATTCAATAGCGAGACACTGCCAGTCGCCCTGGGCAGTCACGGAATCAGCTATCTTCACATGCCCGGGCTGGGCGGGTTGCGCCATTCCAGGAGCGATACCATTAACAAAGGCTGGCTCAATACTGCCTTCATGAGCTTCGCCGACTACATGCAGACCCCTGAATTTGAAGTGAACATACTTGCCCTTATTAAGCTGGCCGAGGCCGACTTGCCGGCCCTGATGTGCGCCGAGGCGGCTCCGTGGCACTGCCACCGGTCTCTGATTGCCGACGCTCTGCTGGTGAGGGACGTGCGTGTCGAACATATCATTAACCACGGTCCCCGCCGGGTTCACGTGCTAACGCCTTGGGCAATGGTAAATGGGACGAGAGTCACTTACCCGATTCAGGCGTTGGCGAACGAGCCTTCCCGCCAACTGGTCGGCGTTTGAATCTGAAGATTCGCCGCTCTTGCGCCGTCCCCTCTAGCTACTCAGCAGTTCTTTGCAGAGGCTAATGGCCAACATCGAGGACAAGAACGCCCATCCGGAGGCGAAGGATTCTTCGCGCCCCGAGGTCAATCTGGGCAGCAAACTGGTGGAAGTCGAATGGGCCCTCGACGACCTGGACGAGAAGAACGTCGTCAGCCGCATCTGGCGACGCGACCACACTGTGTGGAAACCCGACCCTAAAGAGATTGCCGACCGCCTCGGCTGGCTTTCCATCGCCGATCTCATGGCCGGGCAACTGCCCGATCTGATCAACTTCGCCAGCGAGATACGCCAGGGCGGTTTTCACAGCGTCGTTCTGCTGGGAATGGGCGGCAGCAGTCTCGGTCCCGAGGTGCTGCGGCAAGCCTTCGGCAAGGTTGAAGGGTATCCGCGGCTGTTCGTCCTTGACTCCACACTGCCGGACGCGGTGCGGCAGTTGACGGAATCGCTGGACCTGAAGCGGACCATTTTCCTGGTCTCATCTAAGTCCGGTACTACCATCGAGACCATGTCCCTCTATCACTATTTCAAGAGTCTTTTGGACAAGCGCCTCGGTCAGAAGTGGAGCGGCAAGAACTTCGTAGCCATCACCGACCCGGGTAACCCGCTCACCAGGCTGGCCGGGGAGAAAGGTTTCCTGCGAACATTCCTGAATCCGCCCGATATCGGGGGACGCTATTCGGTCCTGTCCTATTTCGGACTGGTTCCGGCCGCCCTGGCTGGAATTGACATTGCCGCTCTGCTGGACCGCGCCGGACGCATGCGGGAAAGCTGCTCCGGGGCCGGGCCGGCGCGTGACAACGAGGGCGCCTGGTTGGGCGCCATCATCGGGGCCATGGCGGCACGGGGCAGCGACAAACTGACACTGGTTACCTCGCCTTCCATCAAGAGCTTCGGCCTCTGGGTCGAACAGCTTATCGCCGAAAGCACCGGCAAAGAGGGCAAAGGCATCGTGCCTGTGGCAGGCGAGCCCCTGGCAGATGCGGAAGATTACGGAAACGACCGGCTTTTTGTCTACCTGAGGGTTGACCGCGACCGCAACGCCTCGACCGACAAAGCGATGGACCGTCTCAAATCGGCCGGCCATCCGGTGGTCTACTTGAAGCTCCACGACGTTTACGACCTTGGCGCCGAATTCTTCCGCTGGGAATTCGCCACGGCCGTCGCCGGGGCGATACTAGGAATCAATCCTTTCGATCAGCCCAACGTCCAGGAATCCAAAGACATAACCGGCCAGATATTGAAGCACTACCGCACGTCCGGCCACCTGATGCAAACGGAAGAAGCTTTATCGATCAACGGGCTGCTGGCCAAGGCCGGCCCCGGAAAGTACCTGGCCGTCCAGGCTTATCTCCAGCCGACCGCCGATACAGACAAAGCACTGGAAGAGATGCGCCGTTTCGTCATGCACCGGCACAAAATCGCCACCACTTCCGGATACGGGCCCAGGTACCTGCATTCCACCGGTCAGCTTCACAAGGGCGGCCCGGACAAAGGGATGTTCCTGCAATTGACCCAGGACCACGGCACCGACGTGGACATCCCGGGAGAACCCTATACACTCAAGGTGCTGACCGAGGCAGAATCGGTCGGAGATTTCCAGGCCTTGCAGGCTAAGGCCCGGCCGGTGGTTAGGATCAACCTCGCCAAGAACAGCGCCGGGGAAATCCTGAAACTATTGAAGCAACCAGCCTTAGCCAGACCGTACCCGTGCCTGTGAGCGCCCAGGCGAGTCGGCAGTCGGCGGGCTGTAGTGTCCCCTTGAGCCGCTCTTTCCTGTCGTCCTGAGCCGCAGCGAAGGACCTTTCGATGTGGCGGGGCGGCCACGCTCCACGAACTACCCCAATCCTGCCCTTCACCACCAGGGACGAAAGGTTCTTCGACAAGCTCAGAACGACCGCGGGGTGGGTACCACAGGCATCCTTGCCTGTGACGGCCTGTGACACCTGTAACGGCCCGTTTGACTTACCGGACAGCCGAATAGCACAGGCATCCTTGCCTGTGACAGCCTGTCACAACTCCGTTTGACTTACCGGACCGCCGAATCTAAAATACCTCAACCAAGACGCTGCGGCGTGGCTCGCCACTTCCACAACTTTCGGGTATCTGCGATAGGAGACTGATGGCCTACTACAAGGACCTTAGAGAACACATCAAAGCCCTGGAGGAAAACGGACTTCTAATCCGCATCAAGCGGCCCATCAACAAAGACACCGAGCTTCATCCCCTGGTACGCTGGCAGTTCCGCGGCCTCCCTGAAGATGAACGCAAAGCCTTCCTGTTCGAAAACGTCATCGACTCTAAGGGCCGGAAATACGGTGTACCGGTGGTCGTCGCTCTCCACGCGGCATCACGCCGCATCTACGCCTTCGGCATGGCCTGCAAGCCCGACGAAATCATGAAGAAATGGGCCGAAGTGGAAATGCACCCCATCGAACCGGTCATGGTCGCCGGCGGTCCCGTCTATGACGAGATTCACAAAGGCGCCGCCCTCCTGGAACACGGTGGGCTCAGCGAGTTCCCCATCCCCATTTCCACCCCCGGCTTCGACAATGCTCCCTACCTCACCGCCGGCAACTTCGTCAGCAAAGACCCTGACACGGGCATCAGAAATACGGGCAACTACCGGTCCATGGTCAAGAGCCCCACGCGGCTGGGCATCTGCGCCCTTCAGACCAAGCACTTCCGGACCCACTGGGAGAAGCATCAGAAGATGGGCAAGCCCATGGAAGCCGCCGTCGTCCTGGGGGCATCCCCGAATTTCGGCCTGGCGGCCACGGCCAGGTTACCCTACGGCATGGACGAATATGCCGTCGCCGGCGCCATCGCCGGAAGCCCCATGGAACTGGTCAAGTGCCAGACCGTGAACATCGAAGTACCGGCCACCGCCGAGATCGTCATCGAGGGCATCGTTCCCACCGACACCCTGGAGAAGGAAGGCCCCTTCGGCGAGTACACCGGCTACCAGGGCATGGAACAGTTCAACCCCTATCTGGAAGTCACCGGCATAATGCACCGCAAAAAGCCCATCTTCAACGCCTTCCTCAGCCAGTTCCCTCCCAGCGAAAGCAGCAAGCTCCAGAACCTCGCCATGGAAGGGGTCTTATACAAGTTCCTCAAGCACGACTGCAACATTCCTGGCATCATTGACGTGGCCATCAACGAGATGAGCGGCAGCGCCGGCCACTGGATTGTCATACGCATGAAAAAGACTCACCCCTCGCAGGCCTGGCAGGCCCTTAACGGTGCGTCGGCCCCATTCCCGACAGGAGGAAAATGGATCATTGTCGTCGATGAAGACATTGACCCATCCGACCCGGAGTCTGTTATCTGGGCCTTGAGCTACCGGGTGCAACCTATGCGCGATGTCAAGCTCATCTTCGGCAAGGCCGGCGGCCTCGATCCCTCCACCGCGCCTCCCGGCGCCGCCGACCGGCGCTATCCGGGCACGCAGGGTTGCTCCGCCATTCTGGTGGACGCCACTCGAAAGTGGGCCTATCCTCCGACCTCGCTGCCCAAGAAGGAATACATGGAGAACGCCCTCAAAATCTGGGAGGAAGAAGGTCTGCCCAAGCTGCAACCAAGGGTGCCCTGGTTTGGCACGTCGTTCGGCAACTGGGGCATAGAGCAGGAAGAAGCCGCCGACCTCGCTGTGAGGGGCGACTACTACCTCACAGGCGAAAAGCTAGCCAAACAGAGGAAGCCGACAAAGCCCGGAGACTAGCTCCAGGCATCGAGCTTCGCCCAACCACGGACCGCCCGGCATACCGTTGCCCTCCTGGGTCACATGCCTCGTAGCGGCGACCCGCTGGGTCGCCTTCGCCGCATAGCACTACCCACACCCCCGCCACCCGGATTCTTGCGAATGCAGGAATCCCAGTACCGCCAGAAGCAATAGAGTGCCTCACTTCTTGCCTTCGAAACCATATCTTACGTCATTCCTGCGAAGGCAGGAATCCAGGCGAATTCCCGTCTGGTCGACGCCCCTGAAGTCAGCCCACCGGAATCTCTGGTTCCTTCTCCAGCCCGAATGTCCGCCGTCCGGCCATACAGGAAAATGCAGCCCTTGATGGTAATATCCGGCCATGCTATGCTTACAAAAAGCGGAGATATCCATTGAGTTCTGACAACGCGCGTGTGAAGAACGGGCGGCCAATAGTTCAGTACCCGCAATGGCCGGAGATGACAACCCATCATGAAAACGAAAAAGCTCAGTTTTACGGTCTCTGAACACATCGCGGAGACTCTAAGGACCCGCATCAGTAAGCGCAAACGTAGCGCTTTCGTGGCGGCTGCTGTCCTGGCCAAGCTTAAGGAGCTCGAACAGGAGCTGCTTGTCGAGGAACTGAAAGAGGGCTACCAGGCCACGGCGACCGAAGATAAAGCCATCAACAGAGAGTGGGAGAGCGCCACCCAGCAATGACGCAGGTAGATGGATCAGGCGAAACGGGCAATGTGCCCAGACCGAAGCAAAACCCAACTTGCCAGGAACGTTCCAAGATATGCCGACATCTGTGAGTCTAACTCTAATCCGATTATCGGAGCGGAAGCTACCAACTCAGGATGGGCCTGGGTTCCGCAAGTTGGCAATAATACGCCAAGGTCTTGCGGACGCGTTTCGCCACACGTGTTCGTCCCGACAACAACTCACTTCATTTTCTTTGAAGATGCCGGAAGGCGTCTCTCAAACCTCGAACGAAAGCTTCGAACCCTCCGTTATGGATGAAAAGCGCGTCCAGCGAACTGATTTTGCTAACGATACTCTCAGCATATTCTGTTCCGCCAAACAACGAGCTAATATCCGCCTCGGCCAATGTCTGATGAAGCAACTGCTTGTAATGGTTCCGTTCGCATTTGTAAGCAGGCATAGCCGGAGCCCGGTCTATGCCGACTCCCAGTTTAAATGCCCTTTGGTCCATGATGTACCATCGTTCGATATGAGGGTCAGGGACGGCAAACACGATCTTGCCAAAGAGCGGATGGCCCGTAGGGATTCCCCTTTTCAAGTCCTTGGTGCGGTCTCGATACCCGTGGCAATTTCCATCAATGGCCACGATGAGCAAATCAACATCGGCAGGACTCATTTCTTTCATATCTCTAATGAAACTCTCGAATTCGCTCACCACTCTGCAGCCGTGACTCGCAGAACGGACGTCATGAGTCAGCATATAGGGAACTATAGATTCCTCCTTAGCAACCCGCTCCACCAAAGCTTTGACCAATCCTTCCTGAGCCCGGTCTTCCAGGAAGTATAAGATTCGAACTCTAGCCGCCAAAATCGCCTCTAAGCAGGCGATCTTCTAGACCGTGATCGATGTCTTGCTTTTTGAATAATGGGCCAAGACTTTGGAAGGGTTTGATGCTTGTCTGCTTATGTTCCCGACCGCACATAAAAAGATCTCTTTCGTCAAATTGACCAGGCAGGATTGGTGAGTGCGTTGTCACGATAATCTGCTTGTGTTGAGCGGCATTCTTCAGTATTTCACAGATGAGCCTCAGTCTCACCGGGTGAATTCCGTTTTCGGGTTCTTCAAAGGCTATGAGGGCCGCTGGATTCCTGGGGTGAATCGCAGCCAATAATCCGATAACCCGCAGGGTACCCTCGGAAATCAGCCGTGCCGAAAACCATATACCCTCTTCCGACAACTTCAGCCCCACTCTACCCTCCTTGAGTAGCTCAATATCAATCTCGGCGTTTGTGGGCAAGATCTTCTTGAGCGAAAGATTAAGACTCTCGAAATCCTTAGGATATCGGTTCTTTAAGGTGTTCAAAAAGGCGGCCAGATTCTGCCCCCTAGGACCCAAGCTGTCAATTTCTGCCAATGGCACGTCATCTCTCATAAGAGCCATAGGTTCCAAGTAGTATGTATACCAACTCGATAGTTCAGCCCGGAATGCGGCTATGTGGGGATAGTGAGGTTCATAAAGCGGCTCCGAGACAATAGTGTGGTCCAAGCCTCTTTGATGGTAGATGGGGTGCGATTGCCCTTCCATACGCAAATGGATGCGCTCGTCTTTGCGCTCTAAGAAAGCCATGCGTCTCTTTTCTTCACCGTTGGATTTTATTGCGCAAAGGCGCTCATCCATGACCCTCAGATAACCTGTTCTGGGTGAAGTCTCAATCTCAAGATGATACCTTAGCAGTTTTTCAGTGATAATACTCTTTGGCGGGCCAGCCGCATCGATGCCTTTTCTCTTCTCCTGCACAATGTTTTCAACCCTTTTCATGACAGGGCGAGAAAGTGAAACATCAACCTCGAAAGCCAGACTAATGTTTGATTTCTTGAGTAACTTCTCGTACCCATCATCGCCATAGTAGAAACTTTCCAGCGGAAGGCCTCGATGCCCTTCGAACGCTTCGTTCAGGTTCTTCTTCGTCACCGCCCTTGATATTAGGTACAGCGCGTCCAAAAGATTACTTTTTCCGGAAGCATTAGGCCCAAAAATGACCGTAAGAGGGTTTAGTTCAAGCTCGAAATTCTTGAAAGACTTGTAGCCGCTAATCGAAACTTTCTTTATCATAGTGCTTGACTCCCCAATGCCACCACATTATAGCGTACAGCAACCCCAATTCAACAGTCAGCGGGACCCGATATCGGAATTTCGCCTGAGGATATCATGAGCATCTTCCGAAAAGGATTTGTGGTGGCACCAATCTGTGCCACGCCTCTTTGCGACTTCGGCAATTGAATGATTCGGACCCGGAAAGCCTCCTCGCCCGCAGGCTGAAGCCTGCGACTACGAGACGCCCCTCAGCCCCGGTGGATTCCCGCTCCCCGCCTTCGCGAGGACAGGCTTCGCAGGAATGACGGGGGCCGAGAAACCTCCCCTATTTTTCAAAGGCGGATCAGGGGAGATTCCAGGGCGTCCACAGGCAAGGACGCCTGTGCCACTTCGATTGACAGGCGGGGACACTGTGCCGCCACAACGCCCACCGGTTTGCCACTTGTTACTTGGTACTTGTTACTTCGGCTACAGGATGTAGCGGCTCAGGTCTTCGTTCTTGATGAGGTCGCCCATGTGGTCGGACACGTAGCCGGCGTCAACGACGATTTTCTCGCCTTCGCGTTCGCCCGCGGTGAAGTTCAGCTCTTCGAGCACCTTCTCCATGATGGTGTGCAAACGCCGGGCGCCGATGTTCTCCATTCGCTCGTTCATCATGGCCGCCAGGCGCGCCATCTCTTTGACGCCCTCAGGGGAGAAGGTCAACTCCACCACCTCGGTGGCCATCAACGCCTGGTACTGCTTGCAAAGCGAGTTCTGCGGTTCAACCAGGATTCTCTCCAGGTCTTCCTGCTTGAGGGGACTCAATTCCACCCGGAGCGGGAATCGCCCTTGCAGCTCGGGAATCAGGTCGGAAGGTTTGTTCTTGTAGAAAGTGCCGGCCCCGACAAACAGAATGTGGTCGGTCTTGACCAGGCCGCACCGGGTCATCACGGTCGTGCCTTCGATG
>ORJL011147148.1_pt1 | contig 14457 bp, 10 predicted proteins | sample 1779941 | NCBI WGS metagenome assembly ORJL01 (sample SAMEA104232317, study PRJEB22302) | groundwater metagenome | biome: forest; feature: aquifer; material: groundwater | place: USA | collected 2011-08-07 | depth 5.8 m
CCGCCTCTCTTTTGGGACACGGCAACTCGAGGATGGAATTCGGTGATCGGTCGCTTCGCGTCGTTTGCCCAAGTTGGGGGCAGGCACCGTTCCAACAGAACGCCCAATCAGGAATCGGAACCAACCGACACGTCCGCGTCCTCCGGCCGTGGTTCCATCGCGCGACCACATCCGGCCGCGAATCTATTCGCACTCACTGCGCAAGTCACCGCGAACCTACTCACAGCCGCGTCTTGGTATCCAGCGCCCAACCTCCTTTGCCACGCACTGGAGTCGTCATGGGCCGTCCTCGGGGGATCGGGTTTCGTGGCACGTGGATTGCACCCCAAGATGCCGGGGTGAGATGGTCGAGGCGTGCTGCGCCCCAGGAACGAACGAGGGTGGCCGGACGCCGAAGCGGACGCTCCGCGTTCCGCTTCACTGCCTTTTTTTTCGGACATGCAGGACTTGCGTGGCCGAGACGGAAAAGGTAAAATCTCTCCGCGCCGATCGGGGGGATCGAGTCGGCGCGGAATCTCGCCTGTTGCCTCTCCGACGCTGCATCGTGGCGGCGCACGGAAGGAATCCTGAACGGCGGTCCACCATGAAGTCGTTTCGCTTCACTTGTTTCAAGCTTGGCCGGGTGTTGTTGATCTCGGCCCTGATGTCCTCGTCGCTCGTGACGAGCGCCGTGGGCGAGGCGCTGGTGTTGCATCGGCACGGGGTGGGTCGCGCGCATCTGCACGTCCTGGGGAGCGGCGATCTCCTGTCGGAAGCCGCCGTGTCGTCGAAGTTCGGTCACTGCTTGCGTTCTGTGTCCGCGCTCCGCTCGGCGTCGCAGCGCGTGCGTACCCTCGCGATCGTTGCCACCGGCTCGGTGTTTGTGTCGACGCCGCGCGACGCAGGCGTTGACGAGGCCGGACAACCCTCTCATCGCAATCTTCCGCCCTTCTCGGTCGCGGAACCGCAACACGCCGCGACTGTTGATCTTTCCACATTCCGGTTTCCGGTCCGGATGGGTCGGACCGCTTCCGCCATCATCCTGCTGCGCAACCACACACTCCTGCTGTAACGGCCCGCCGGCTTTGCGGGGCGGACCTTCTCCTGTTCCGGTTACGACGGACGGCGATGAAGGACTCCGAACGCAGGAGCGTGTTCTCCTTCGATCCCCGCGGGCGAGGCTCACGTGCGAGCCTACTCACAGGGGGATTCGCGCCCATTGCGAACCTAGTCGTGAGGTCGTCCGTTCCGACATAGCCACACGCGTTGGAACCAGCGTATTGGCCTTGATTGGAGTGTTCTTCGGATCTCCGCCGTGGCACGGAGAGTGCCTCTATGGGACGTGGGCGGAGCCGGAATCGTCAAAACCGAGATGGGTAAACGGTCCGAGGTGCGGATCGAAATGCGTAGCGACCCGGCAAACGCTCGCCCTGTTCGGGTAGCAGATTATCAGAGGGAAAGACGGGACAACGCTTAGATTGGTTCGCGACGGTCGGCGACTGCTTGTCCTTTACGCGAACCTGGAATGTCCGCTTTTTCTCTTCACCATTAAACCAAGCACAGAAGTATGCGATGGAGAACAACTGGGCGCCAGTCTTCACGCAATCAGCAAGCCAAACGGCGCCCCAGGGGGATTCAAGAATGAAAAAGAGAATGTCCAAGGTCAGGATCAGGCTTCTGGTCATCGCGTCACCGTTGATGATGCTTACCCTATCCACATCAGCGCAGGCCAGTACGGCCTACGGAGACCTGAACAACTTCGACGTATTCAACGACACTGGCCAAGAATGCCACGGCTTCGAAATTGAACTGGAGGATATCCATAGCACGGACATCACCTACACATTCGACTGGAATCACTACGGTGCACCCACGGTCACCGAGGACAATTCCGTCCCCGGTCATCCCAAAGTGATCATCCGCTATGCCGCGAAGTACGTGTCCGGGGCCTTCACGGCCTACACAGCCGTGCCGACGACGACGCCCTCACCCACCAACGGACACATGTGCACGGACATCAGCGTCAACTTTGGATGTGAGCACTTCGGCGTCGGCCACTATGGTGCGCCAACCGCGATCAGGCACAACTGGCTCATCAAGGACCCCACGTCGCCGGGCACGCTGATCAAGGGCCCGCCGGTCAACGTCGCGACCCCCAGCTGGACCTATTACCCGCCGGCTGGAGGTCAGCCTGCAGTGGTTCAAGCAGTCATTCTCGCACCGCCGCCACCGCCCGCTCCGGTTTACGAATTCGGCGATGCCACATGGGTCAAGAGCATCGTGACGGTCTCGCACAACAATGCGCCCGTCGCACTGGATCAGCTGGTGTCGGACGACCCCGATGATCCGAATGACGAGAACTGGGCCCATGGCGAGCCAGATGAGGTCGAGGTGGAATGGCACATCCTGCAGACGGAGTTCAACAACCCCGCAGGCGCCAATAACGAGCTGGCCGGGGGCGAGGAGGGAATGCCCGGCGGCGATGAAGTCATCACCCGCCGGTACGAGTTCTACAAGTACACCGGCCCGCTCGACCCGGAAACCAACGAAGCGCTGTGCGACAATTACCCGCAGATTTCAGATCCCGCGGACCCGTCGTACAAGCCGGAGTGCGATCCGGCTGCGGTTACCGTTTTGGGCGACTATATCGGTGCCCAGATGGCCGGGTTTGACGTCGAGGCTCCCCTGGGTCTGATCGACCACCTTCAGGATGGAGAGCAGAACCAGCCCTACACGCCCCGAACTGTCGTCGTTGGAGGAAATACGCCGTACATCGCGCAGGTCACGGCCGGAGCCCTGCCGCCCGACCTGATGTTGGATCCTGCCACCGGTGTGCTGTCCGGGACGCCGTCGGTTGCCGGTCAGTTCGCATTCACGGTCGGCGCATCCGATGCTGATCTCGTCCAGGTCAGCAAGGCCTACACCGTCGTGATCGCTGCCCTGCCGGACCTGTGTACGGGCGTGATCTGCTTCGCCTCGGATGCCTGCCACATGTCCGGGGTGTGCGATCCCACGACCGGAATGTGTTCTGATCCGCCCGCGCCGGACGGAACTGCCTGCGACGACGGCGACGCCTGTACGGAGGGCGACACATGCCTTGGTGGAACGTGCTTGGGGGGCGCTCCGGTACTTTGCGACGACAACAATGCCTGCACACAGGACACTTGCAAAGTTGGAGCATGCGTCTACCACCCGATCGCCGGCTGCTGCAAGACGGACGCTGACTGCGCCGACGTCGACGCCTGCACGCTCGACTTGTGCCAAACGAATGCGTGCGACCATCGTCCGATCGCGAACTGCTGTAACACGGACGCGGAGTGCGTCGACGTCGACGCTTGCACGCTGGATCTCTGCGTGAACCACGTCTGCACGCACGACGCCATTCCGGCTTGTTGTAATGCGGACGCGGAATGCGCCGACGCGGACGCCTGCACCACCGACGTATGCGTGGGCAACGTTTGTGAAAATCGACCGATCGCCGGTTGCTGCAATGCGGACGCAGAGTGCGTCGACGCCGACGCTTGCACGCTGGACCTCTGCGTGAACCACGTCTGCACGCACGACGCCATTCCGGCTTGCTGTAACACGGACGCGGAGTGTGCCGACGCGGACGTCTGCACCGCCGACACGTGTGTGGACCATCTGTGTCAACACACGGCTGTGGTCGGTTGCTGTTCGACGGATGGTGATTGCAGCGACGCCGATATCTGCACCGCGGACACCTGCGTCAATCAGGTCTGTGACCACGCAGCGGTTGCCGGATGCTGTCGAACGGACGCCGAGTGTGATGACGGGAATCCATGCACGCGGGACACTTGTCAGGCCACCGTCTGTGTGCGCGACCCGATCGTCGATTGCTGCACGGTGGATTCGCAATGTGCGGATTCGGATCCGTGTACGCTCGACTCCTGCAACGTAGCGGCGGGTCAGTGTGTGCATCAGCGTATCCTCGGATGCTGCGTCGCCGACGCGGAGTGTGTGGATGCCGATCTCTGCACGATCGACACGTGCGTGAATCAACTCTGCGTACACACCCCGACGCCCAGTTGCTGCACAACGGACGCGGATTGCGACGACGGTGACGACGATGACGACTGCACCATCGACCGTTGCCAGAACGGGGTTTGCACGCACGAGAGCGTTCCTGATTGCTGTCGCGAGGACGGCGACTGCGAAGATGAGGATGCCTGCACGACGGACCGTTGCGTGGGCAGTGTGTGCCAACACACCGCAATAACCGACTGCTGCCATCGGAACGCCGAGTGTGACGACGGCATCGCCTGCACGAGGGATCGGTGCGTCGATCACGTTTGCCGGCACACGCCGAGGAATTCGAGGTGTAGCGACCGCCAGCCGTGCAACGGCGAGGAAGTCTGCGATCCGACGGTCGGGTGTCGCCCGGGCACGCCGGTCAACTGCGACGACGACATCGCCTGCACCGTAGACAAGTGCAACGAACGTTCGGGCGCGTGCCAGCACACGCCGGATCACGCGGTGTGCGGCGACGCGATCAGTTGCACACGGGATCGGTGCGTCCCGTGGGTGGGTTGCGTACACAAGCCGGACGATTCGCGGTGCGACGACGGCTTGTTCTGCAACGGCGAAGAACGGTGCAACTTGGTCTCGGGGTGTCGCCCTGCGGATCACCCGCCGTGTCCGGGGCAGTTCTGCGACGAGTCCCGGGATCGTTGCCGGCACCGCCCGTAACCCTAGCGGGATGAGTCCGAGGAGAAATGACCGTCCTACCTTCGGGTAAGGCGGGTCACTGGTGTCTTCCTGGGCGGGTCGGGCTTCGTAGCCCGGCCCGCCCGCTTTCTTAGGAGGCTGAGAGCGCACCCGTTCCGGGGAACGACTGGTGTGGCATGGAACTTGCACCCGGGAACGATGCGGCGACTCCGCGCCCGGGCGATCCGGCGGTAGAATGCGAAGGCGAAAGTTCGCCGGTGTCGCCGGCTTGGATCGACTGGGCGGTTCGACGTTCGTAACCGCGCGGTCGACGAAAAGACTCTATGCGAGGGTGATTCATCATGAAAAAACTACGCCTCTTTACCCCCGGTCCGGTGATGGTTCCAGAAGATGTCATGCTGGAAATGGCCCGGCCGATGGAACACCATCGCACCCAGTGGTACCGGGACATGCACAAGGAGCTCTGCGAACTTCTCAAGTATCTGTTTCAGACGAAGGCGACGTGTCTCACCTTCACCGGCAGCGGCACGTCCGCGATGGAGGGGCTGATCGTCGGCTGCTGCCCGGTGGGACATAAGGCGCTCGTCGTCCACAACGGGAAGTTCGCGGAGCGGTGGGTCAAGGTTTGTTCGACCTTCGGGATCGAACACACCCGCTTGGACATTCCCTATGGGAAGGGAGCGAAAGCGGCGGACGTATCGGCCGCGTTGCAGAAGGATCCCAAGATCGACACGGTGATCGTGGTGCATAGTGAAACCTCGACGACGGCGCTCTCGGACATCGAGGGAATCGCCAAGGTGACGAAGGAGCGGAACGCCCTGCTCCTCGTCGACGGCATCACCGCGGTCGGCGCCATTCCCGTGAAGATGGACGCCTGGGGCATCGACGGGTACGTCACCGGTTCGCAGAAGGCGCTGATGCTCCCGCCGGGACTCGCCTTCGCGGCCGTCGGTGACAGAGCGTGGCAGCGGGTCGATTCGGCCAAGACGCCGACGCTGTACAACGATCTCAAGGCCTATCGAAAGTCGCTGGAGACCTTCGACGCTCCCTACACGCCGGCGATCACCCTCGTTCGCGGCGCGGTGTTCAACCTGAAGCGCATCAAGGAACGCACATTGGAGGCGATTTGGAAGGAGACGACGCTGATGGCGAAGGCCACCCGCGCCGCGGTCGAGGCGATGGGGCTGAAGCTCTTCGCGGCGGATCCGGTCGACTCGGTGACGGCGGTGAGCGTCCCCGCCGGCGTTGACGAGGGCGCGCTGCGAAAGACGATGTCCAGCAAATACGGGTTCCACATCGCCGGCGGGCAGGGCGACATGAAGGGGACCATCATCCGCTTTTCGCACATGGGATACGTCGACATCTTCGACACCCTCGGCGTGATCGCGGCGCTGGAAATGACCCTGAAGGGAATGGGATATCCCGTGACCATCGGCGCCGGGGTCTCGGCCGCGCAGCGAGTTCTGAGCGAGGCGACGTAGCGCATCCTCGGCGAGGGGACGTCACCGTTTGTCGTTCCCTTGCCCTGGTATCGTATGGAGGGTTCTCTGCGTCAACGGTACCTCAACACACGCGGGAAGGCACTCCATTCGGCCTATCCGTTCAGTTCTGGAATAGCGCCAAGTACACCACGGACACGTCTGCGTCGTCCAGGTCAACCAGAATGTCGATCCACCTGGTGTCAGACAGGTTCGCCCGTCCGAAGAGTACGATTTTGGCGCGTACATGGGCGTCCCACCAGTCGCTTCCGATTCGATAGAACAGGCCACGGTCTGAGCCCGATAGACTTCTGTCGGAAAAAACTGAGCCGCGGAGAAGCGCATCGACTTCGGAGGAAGGCACCTTAGTCTTGAGAAGCACACAATAATCACCCATTGCTGAACTGCGGTACCAAGCCAACGGTCTTGCTCCGGTGGGCAACCGCAACTGCATCATTTTCTCGATATCGTCGAGCTGACGCACATCCGGTGGCGGAGGCGAACTGTTCTGCGGTCGAGGAACAACGGTGAAGCAAGTGACATACGCGCAAGCGACGAATGAAATTACGATCATGAAAATGCGCATCGGTTTCGTCATGGAACGAGCCCGCGCGGACCGTCAGGCTGAAGCGGTACACAACAATCCGACCGAGCGGTCCGCGGTGACCGCTCCGAGCACCGCGACGCTCAACACGTACCGGGCTGCAAGCCCGTGCCGCACGTTCTCCAGCGGGCGACTACGCGGCCATCGCCGGTTGATACGTTCGACCGCTGCGCCGCAGCGACGCCATCACACACAACAATCGCCGCGCCACCGCGACGATCGCTTTCTTCTTTTCCATGCGACGAGTCAGTGCCGCGAAGACGGCACTCCATCGCGGCGAGCGGCGGACCCGTTGCCACGCCGCCCCCACCAAGACCCAGCGCAAGATCTTCGAACCCTCCTGGGTTAGGTCAAGCCCACGACGGGTCCGTGACACTTCCGGCGGCGAGGAAAACCGCAGGATCCGCATCGCCGACGAGGTGACGGGCTGTGAGGGGCTGGCGAACCGTCGGTCAACGCCGCAGGCGTTGCGTCTTCCAGCCCAGGGTTGCTGCGCAGCGGCTACCCTGGGTGAGGGCGGGGAGAAAAAAGAACAACCCCAACGGGGTTGTGGTTTTTTTTCTCGTGCCGAATTGAATTGGGTGAACGCCGGAGATGTTTGGGCCGCGACCCCGTTGGGGTCGGTCATCGACCGCCCGCGTACCCAGGGTAGCGCCTGCGGCGCAACCCTGGGCTGTGGGTCGAAACCCCTTCGGGGCAAATGCAAAAGTGAACCGCCGCGATCCGCCTAAGCTGTCACAGACCCCACGCGAATTGTGGGCCCGCTCGCCAGTTGCCGAGTGCAGGTCGCGTGCCTATAGTCCGCACGTCGTTTCGGTTCGATCTACGAAGGGTTCGACGCAGGGTATCGGTACGCGAGCATGACAGACGCTTCGGTCGACATCCTGTTCACCGCACCGCACCCCGACGATCTTGAGATCGGCATGGGCGGAGCGATCGCCAAACTGGTGAAGCTCGGCTATCGCGTGGCCATGGTCCACATGACCAATGGTGAGCCGACCCCGCGCGGGACACCGGAAGTCCGCATGAAGGAAATGCGGGCGGCGGCGGACGTGCTTGGCGTCCAAGTCTGCGAGATGCTCGGCCTGCCCAACCGGGAGCTGATGGACGGTCCGGCGGCGCGATACGCCGTCGCCACGGCGCTGCGCAAGCACCGCCCACGAATTCTCGTGGGAATGGCTGGTCGGACTCCGGCGGCGTCGCCGGATCATTACCAGGCGCAGCTCATCACGGAGGCCGCCCGATTCTATTCGCAATTCACGAAGTGGAACGATCGTTTTGCGGGAACGGAGCCGTACCGCGTGGACCACCTCGTGTACCGTCCGATCCGCATCTCCGCGGAAATCACGCACTGGCACTGCGAATTCGTGGTCGATATCTCCGATACCATCGAACAGAAGATCGAGGCCATCCGTTGCTACGAATCGCAGTTCGACAAGGATCGCTTCGCGTATCTGGAGCATTACGTCCGCTCGATCGCGGGCATGGAGGGCACCGCGATCGGCGTGAAGTATGGCGAGCTGTACGCCCTGCCGCGACCGCTGGGCGTCAACGATCTCGTTTCACTCTTCGGCGAATGGAAAGTGCCGTCGCCGCTGAGAATGAAGAATGTCGAATAGCGAGGAGCGAATGCGGGGAATCAGCGATGGACGATGGACGATTGGCGTTTGCGCTTCGTAGGGTCCGCTGTGCGGACCTTTCCGTACCGGTCGCCAATCACCAAGAGAGGTGTGTAATTCGTCCTTCGTAACTCCTCTGCGTCCTTCGCAACTCGCCATTCTTCACTCGCCACTCGCACTCAGGAGTTTCCCATGCAGATCATCCTCGACGGACAGTCGCTGACCGACGCGGACGCCGCCGCGGGCACGGTGGAGTCGGCCATTCGCAAAGTTCAGACCGAGCGATGCTCGCCAAGTCAGGTCGTGGTCTCGATCCGCTGCGACGACCGCGACATCGTCGGCGAACAGATCGCTCCGTTTCTGCGAAAGCCGATTTCAGCGGTGACGAAGCTCGAGGTTTTCACCAACACGCGGAAGCAACTCGTTGCGGGTGCGATGGCCCACGCATCGGCGTCGCTGCAAGAGACCGAAACCGCGTGTACGCGCGTGGCTGAGTTGCTCAACACTGGCGAGTCGAAAGAGGCGATCGCCACGCTCGGCGAGTGTCTTCGCATCTGGCAGCAGATCCACGAAGCGGTGGCGAAGTCCATCGAGATGTTGGAGATGAACCCGGATGCGATCACGCTTCAAGACGCGACCATGTCGGACGTGATCGGCAAGCCCAAGGAGGTTCTCCTCCAGATCCGCAACGCACTGCTTGCGGAGGACCACGTCCTTCTCGCCGACGTGCTTCGCTACGAATTCGACGACGTGACCAACTCCTGGTACGCCCTCATCGCCCGCATCCGACAAGAAGCGGAAGGCGACACCGTCTAATCCGCATCCGTACGAGCCACAAGCGCGAGCGCGTGGTTCTTGCGACCCGCGAGCGTCCAACGGATGAAAGGACCGTTCCTTTGAGTGGCCATGCCGTCCAACATGTCCGCCTTGAGGGCGGACATGCCACCCATGAACGGAGAGGGACGCGAGGTTCGGAGACCTGGAGCGAAGTCACCGCGGGGTAATAAACCGTCGTCGCCGATCCCGCGTCCACCGAATGTTGTACTATCCCTACGTATGTTCAAGCGGATCGCCATTTGGGCTGCCATTCTCGCTCAGCCGCTCTCTACTTGCTGTTACGCCTGCTGCCCGTGTCCTCAGCGAGCGGCGAAACCGGCATCCAAATCGTGCTGCCCGAAACGGTCCGTCGCGGCGACGCCGAAATGCTGTCGGGTCAGTCCGAAAACGGCGAAATGCAACCCGAATCCGTCCACCTGTTGCGACGAACTCAGTCAGTCGCCGGAACGTTGCGCGGCGGAGCGCGAGCGTGTCCGACATCTGATGGTCGCCGCCGCGCCTGCGGCGTTTGATGCTGAAGTTGGAGCGGTTCCGCCGTCCGTGCATGTGTCCTTCGCGCCCGGATTTCGAGCCTGCTTTGATTCGAACAACCCCCGCCAAGCCTCGCTCGGCGTCTGGCTGAAATGATCCCCACCGCTCGTTGACCCGTCCGATCGGGATTCTCTCGGTTCTGTGCTTGGTCGTGAGTCCGCGGCGCGATCTGTTTCGCCGTGAACGAAACGCCCCATGCAATCACCGAAGGCGTTCCGTCCGCGCGGGTCAATCACACAGCATGATCGACAACAGGCACTGACTGATGGTCCGCGGCGGCGAGACTTCCGCCGGATCTCCGCGCCCCCGTTCTGTGCGGGCAACAACGGCTGATCCGACGAAAGCGTATTCCTCGCCGCGCGGAGTGAAGTAACGTTGGTTCGTTGAAAACCAAGGGTGTCTGAGGAGATGCGCACGCCATGCCGACCTCGGTCGGTATCCACGCGGGTTGAAGACCCCGTGCTGTGCGTACTCCAAGGGTATCCAACAAATGGAGATGGATTCTATGGTTCCTTTCATCCTGTTCTTGATGACGTCGTTTGGCGCTGGGCAAGCCCTGTCGCCGCGCATGGGCTCGTGCGTGTCGGGCGGCGCTGCGACCGGCGCCCTTCCCTCGGCACGTCTTGCTGAGGCGGGCAGCGGGGGATGTTGCGAAGGCTGTCCCTGTAAGGGGAGCGGCGAATGCGATTGCTCGGTTTGCGCGTGTCGGTCCGGTGCCCGCGGAGCGAGCGTCGGCGGCGAGCGCTCGTGCGCCTCGTCGACCAAGGCGCGCGCCACGGCCTCGACCAAGAGCGGTGCGTGCTGTCCCGAATGCGCCGGCGGCGGTTGCCCGGCGGGATGCTGCGCCGGCGGTTGCTGCAAGGCGAGCGCCGAGCGCGACAACAGCAGCAAAAACTGCTGCTCGCAGGCGGGCTCGTCACGTTCCTGACGTGAACCCGGCAAGTGTCGATATGAATCGCCGAATCGGCGTTTCATGAGCAGACGGGCCGGTCGCGCCTTCCACGGTGCGATCGGCCCGTTCTTTTTTCGCGTGGCGCTCAGATTGCATCCCGTGACGGGCGACGGGCACGGACCCGTGCGCTGGTTGATTACTTTCCGCTCGTGTGCCGTTCGTTCTCGCGGAGGAGTTTCTCGAATTCCGCGGTCAACGTTGGTCCGCCGAGGTCCGGTTGGAGGATCTTCTGTTGCTGGATGACCTTGATGATATCCCCGGGCGGATCGTTCCTCGCGGTGCGACATTGCAGGTCGCGCAGGAGGTATCGCCAGCGCAGGGGTTCTTTGCGTGGAAGTCGCAGCGCCAGGGAGTTGAACAGCGGCAGCGCATCGTCGAACGCACCTAGGCGAAAGTGCGCCTCGGCGAGTCCGGCGCGAGCACGAAGATCCGCGGGTTCGTTCAGGGTCATCGGCGCCGGTGAAATCTTCGTGGCGGGGTCCGGTGCGGAACTCGGTTCCGTTGGTTGGACCGCATCGGTGACGTTCGGCCCGGCAAGAAGCTCACGAAACAGCTCGCGGGCGCGTTCGGGATGATCGGCGCGGAGGTGCGCTTCCGCCAGTTGGAGCGTGAGCGCGGGACGATCCGGTGCGGTCGCGTCCGCGGGCTCTCGCTCCGCGTGGTCGTAGAGTTGCTGGGCGATCAGAAGCGCCGTTTGCGCTTTCGACTTCGCCCGATCCGCGTCGCCGCCTTCGAGTCCGCCGTCGGCATCGTTCGCGAGCGTTTCGTACAGACCGTGGAGCGTTTCGATTGCGCCGGCGGGGTCGGACGCGAGGTAGGCGGGAATCGCATCGCCGGCGGCATCCAGCCGACCGAGTCGTTCGTAAGCAAGTAGCCGCACACGCCAGACTCGTCCCGCGAGGGCGCGGGAGTCGGGACTGCCTGCGGCGGATTCGAACGTCTCCACCGTCTCAAGAGCGCGGGCGAACTGTTCGATCCCGGAAAGCGTATCGACTTCCGCAAGAATTACGCGAGCACGCACAACGAGCGCTGGCGCCGCGGACCGACGCTCGGGAGCGTCGCCAGGATTCGCCGCGGCTGCAACAAGCGGATCCAGCGCACGCCGAAGTTCGTCGACCCGCCGGTTGAGGTCCGTCCGGCTGAACGTGCCCGCCTCCACGTCGCGGCGGATGGCGCGACTCAGCGCGCGGATGCGACCGAAGCAGGCCTCGGCGTAATTCTCATCGCCGTCGTCGAGACGCGAGAACTGATCCGCGGCGCGGGCGAAGTCGCCCTCCTCCTCAAGCATCGTGGCGAATTGAAATCGCCAAGCACGCGCGGTCGGTGAGTCCGGGTATCGTTCGTACAGAAGAGACATCGCATCGACGCGGAGACGACGCGAATCCACGTCGGCGGAGAGCTGAACCGCGAACGACGAAGCTTGCTCGGCCCGCGCAAACGTGGGGAAATCCTTGGCGAGCTCGAGGAAGCTTTTCGCCGCCACAGCAAGTTCGCCGGCGCGATATCGCGCCGTCGCTAGGCAGTACCGCATCTCAGGAACGAGAACTCCGCCGTCCTTCCCGTGCGTCGTCAGAAACGCTTCTGCCAGACGCACAGCCTGCACGGCGGGGAGGTCATCGGTCCGTGACGATGTTTCGAGCGAGGACAACAGCCCGACCGCGGCGGCGCATTGCTCGAAAGGGTCCAATTTAGCCGGGTCGGTGGACCCGTGGTTCAGATCGAACACGGCGAGGAATAGGTCGTCGCGTCGCGCCGGTTCCGCCTCGAACAGTTTCAACATCGTTCGCCACGCTTCCTCTCGGAACCGCTGCGCTTCATCTCCTCGATTGGACTGCGCCGCGGCTACTTCCGCCCGTGCTCGGGCGATGGATCGTTCCGTGAGCGCCGCGAGAAACCGAAGCGGGAACCCGGCGTCTCCCGCGACCGCTTGATCGCGGAGCTGCACGAGTGCGGTGAGCGCATCCCCGAACCGGCCATCGTCGCGAGCGCAACGGGCCCGTTCGAGCGAGGCCAGCGTGATCGCCCACTGGATCCGCTCCCGCTCCGCGACGTCGGCCACCCGCGTCGCGGCAGCGAGCGCTCGATCGAACAACTCACGGGCGGAGCTCAGATCGTCGGATCGGCGCCGGGCCATTCCCGCAAGGAGCAGACTCTGTACCTGAACCCGACTGCGATCGTGTGGGGTTTCGAGGTAGACGGGGTTGTCTTTCAGGAATTGCAGGAGTTCGGCCAAGCAGCGGGTCCGTGCGGGATCGTCGGCTGCCCGCCAGGCCGCGTCGTAGAAGAGGGTCCAAAGTCGAAGGTATTCCGCCTGCGGACTCATCTGCTCCATCTCGCGCACCCGACCGGACGCATTGAGCTTCTCAAACTCTTCAACCGACAGCTTGTCGATGCTCTGCAGTTCGGCGCTCAAGTCGTGCGCGAGTTGCGACGCCGCGGAGAGTGCGCGGGTCGTGATCCCGCCGAGGACGACCAAGCCGTCGGCATCGCGCAGCGACTTCTCGTGATAGATGAGCGGCGCGAGCAGAGGCTCTGCTTCGTCGTACAAAAGCGAATGAGCGAGTGTGAATCGCCAGGTAAATTGTCGCGGATCGTCGGGCGCCTCCGCGATCAACTGCTCCAACACGCGATTGGCCTCGGCGATCGAGGCGCGGCGCTGCCCGATCGGTCGGTCTGCGTCCGCGAACTCAGCCAAGCGTACGTCGCGGGTCATGAGCAATCGCGCGATGGCGCTGCTCGGCGGGAAGTCGCGGAGATGGAGTTCGAGGACGTCGACCAGTCCTCGCTTCTGCAGCGCGGCGCGAAAGACGCCGGTGTCCAGGCGCAGTTCCTCGGCGGGGAGTGATTCGGCGCCAACGACGACAGGAGCAGTCGGCGCGCCGCTTGCCGACGGTGTTTTCGGCGACGCACTGGACGGTGGTTTCGCAACGCCGTTCGTGATGGGGACAAGCGCGAGCGAAGCAGCGATCAGAATGCGTGACCACCAACCCAATCGGAGTTTCGAGGTGGTGCGAGGATCAGGCCGTGTGCCACTGCTCTGTGAACGGTGTCCTGGGAATGAGCCGCGACCTAGAAGGCAAGCGGGTGCCCCATCCTCGCTACAGCGAGGGTGGGGGACGGATGGGCGCAAATGTGCGTTCCGGCCACAACCCCGTTGGGGTTGAACGTGCCTGGTCCGCTGACCCAGGGTAGCGCCTTCGGCGCAACCCTGGGCTGTAAGCCTACGACCCCGTTGGGGTCGGCGAGAACCGTCCCGCCGCCCATGACGGGCGACGCTACATCCGCGCGGAACTTGCCCGTGGGGAGGCGCCGCCATCTCCTCGGATCGATAGAGGAAACTCAAAGGAACCGCGACTCCAGGGTGGGTTTTCACTCGGATCCGTCACCGTCAGATCATGTACTCCGGCATGGACTCAGCCTGCGGAGCGGACTGCGGTTTGGGACCGGGGGTTCCGTCGCGACTCTTCACTCGCAGCTCCGGCGGTTTGAAGGTCACCAGCGAATTCGGCGGAACGCTCGAAGTCACGAACACCGATCCGCCGATCACGGAGTTCTCGCCGACCACGGTATCGCCGCCGAGCACAATCGCGTTGGCGTACAACGTCACGCCGTCGCGGACGGTGGGGTGACGCTTCGTTCCGCGGATCACGCGACCGCGTTCGTCCTTCGGGAAGGAGAGCGCCCCGAGCGTTACGCCCTGGTAGATTTTCACGTTGTCGCCGATGTCGGTGGTCTCGCCGATCACCACGCCGGTGCCGTGATCGATGAAGA
>ORJL011015322.1_pt1 | contig 14447 bp, 14 predicted proteins | sample 1779941 | NCBI WGS metagenome assembly ORJL01 (sample SAMEA104232317, study PRJEB22302) | groundwater metagenome | biome: forest; feature: aquifer; material: groundwater | place: USA | collected 2011-08-07 | depth 5.8 m
GGATTCGGGACTCGGGATTCGGGATTCGCAGGCCCGAATCCCGCCGAATCCCGAATCCCCAATCCCGAATCCCGATCCGTTCACCAGGGCGAGGGCATCCTGTATCACCGCCATCATCCCGAGACCGAGGAGATCGACCTTGACGATCCCCATGTCGGCGCAGTCATCCTTGTCCCATTGCACGACGACGCGGCCGGGCATGCTGGCGTTTTCGAGCGGCACGACGGCGTCGAGCTGGCCCTGGCAGATCACCATCCCGCCCGAGTGCTGTCCGAGGTGCCGCGGCAGATCCTGCATCTCGCCCCAGAGCCGTGCGAACAGGCGGACGCGATCCGAGCGCAGGTCGAGGCCGACGGCCGAGAGATGGCGCGGCAGCGTCTCGGCCGGATCGGTGAACTCGAACTGATTCATGATCTTCGCGAGCCGATCGACCTCGGTCGCCTCGAAGCCGAGCACCTTCCCCACCTCGCGCGCGGCGCTCCGGCCGCGATACGTGATCACGTTGGCGGTCATCGCCGCGCCGAGGCGCCCGTGCTTGTCGTACACGTGCTGAATGACCTGCTCGCGCCGATCGCCGCTCGGCAGATCGAGGTCGATATCCGGCCACTCGCCGCGCTCCTCCGACAGAAACCGCTCGAACAGCAGATCCATCCCGACCGGATCGACCGCGGTAATCCCCAGGCTGTAGCACACGGCGCTGTTGGCCGCCGACCCCCGTCCCTGCACGAGGATGTCGTGCTGCCGGCAGTAATTGACGATGTCCCAGACGATGAGAAAGTAGCCGGCGAGCTGCAGCTTCTCGATGAGATCCAGCTCGCGGGCGATCTGCGCGCGGGCGCGGTCGTGATACGGCCGGTACCGCTCGCGCGCGCCCACGTCGGTGATGTGCCGCAGAAACGAGCTCTGCGTCTCTCCCGGCGGCACCGGATAGTCCGGAAAGCGATAGCCGAGATCGGCCATCGTGTACTGCAGGCGATCGGCGAGCTCGCGCGTGCGCGCCACCGCCCCGGGACGATCGCCAAACAGCGCCGCCATCTCGGCGGGCGGCTTCAGGTAGCGTTCGGCGTTCGGCGCGAGGCGCCGGCCGGCCGCGGCGAGATCCGTGCGATGGTGAATGCAGGTGAGGACGTCGAAGAGTGGCCGAGCGGAGGGCGTCGCGAAACGGACACCGTTGGTCGCGAGCGTCGGCACGCGGAACGCCGTCGCGAGGCTGACGAGCGCGTCGTTGTCGCGCGCTTCGTCCCGCCGCAAATGCCGCTGCAGCTCGACGTACACGCGGTCGCGGCCGAACACGCCCACGAGCCGATCGAGCAGGCCGCCGACGCCGTGCCGGCGTCCATCGAGCGCCGCGCGGCCGGCCAGCGCGACGAGCCCGGTGGTGCAGCCGTCCAGGTCCTCGAGGGTGAGCGCGCCCTCGCCTTTCGGCGCGCGCAGCTTCATGCGCGTAATCAGCCTGCACAGATTGCGATAGCCTTCCTGCGATTCACAGAGAACGGGCAGGAGGAACTGAGAACTGAGAACTGAGAACTGAGAACTGAGAGCTGAGAATTGAGAACTGCGGCGGCGGGGCGGCGGCTCGATCTCTAAGTTCTCAGTTCTCAGTTCTAAGTTCTCAGTTCTCAGTTCCAAGTTCCCGATCGTCAGCTCGGCGCCGATGATCGGGCGGATGCCGGCGGCCAGCGCGGCCTTGTGGAAGCGCGGCGCGCCGTACACACCGTCGCGATCGAGGAGCGCGACCGCGGAGTAGCCGAGCGCCGCGGCACGCTCGACGATCGCTTCGGGCAGCGACGCGCCCTGGAGAAAGCTGAAGGCCGAGGCCATATGGAGTTCGACGTACATCAACGGTCAGGCCTCGGACTTGAATTTTCAGATTGCAGATTTCAGATTGCAGATTTCGGCAAGCGTCATGTTCCTGCGCCTCTCAATCTGCGATGGCGTCAATGAACCAGCCGTCCGTGTCGCGATCGCGGAAGAGGCGGTACACGGCGCCGTCGCTGAGCGACACGTCCCACTCGTCGCGATCCCACGCGGTCGCGTGGGCCTGGTGGGTCGGGTTGGTCTGGCGGGGCGAGCCTGCCCCCTCCACCCACCAGTCCCCTGACGTCCGCCACGGGCCGGCACACGCGGTGACCGACCCGCCGGTCAACCCGCGGCGATCGGTGGTGACACGCACAGGGCGGCCGTCCGCGACCGTCACGTGCGCCGGCACCGGGTGTCGGCAGCGGCGCAGGGCCGACATCAAGGGCTGAGGGCTGAGGGCTGAGGGCTCAGGGCTGAGGGCTGAGGGCTCAGGACGATCGAACGCAGAGACCGCAGAGCTCGCAGAGGGTTGAGAAACATTTTCTCTGCGTTCTCTGCGCGCTCTGCGTTCAACCGTCGTTTCGCGGTGCTCGGTCGCGAACGGCGCCATCGCGAACGCGCCGGGGCGGTACGAATCGACCGTCGCCGGCGCGCCGAAGCGATCCTGCCCCATCACCGCGCCAAGACGCGCGAGAAGCGTCGAGAGCTGTTCCGGCGTCGGGCGCGCGCGCGTGAAGAGCGTGTGCTGCAGCACGCGGCCCGGCGTCGGATCGATCACGATGGTGACGCGATCGATGGCGGCGGCGGGCGGATGCGACTCGAGATCGAGCAGCGCGAGCGTCCGCAGCGTGCGCACGTCGCGCACCGGCGTCGGCAGCTCGAGACGCCGCGCGCACGTCTCGCGCGGTTCGGTCACGAGGCGCAGGAGCACGTGCAGGACCGCGGCGCCGCGATCGCGGCGCTCGAGGCGCGTCGACAGCGGCTCGAGCAGCCGCGTGAGCACGAACGACAGCGGCTCGAGGTCCTCGATCGGCCACTCCAGATCGAGCGACGACTCGAAGCGCTCCTCGTCGAGCATCGGCACGAGCGGCCGGAGGTCTTCGCCGCGCGCGGTTGCCTGCCACGCCAGCGCCGGACGCCCGAGGCGCGACACGAGATCGGCGGCCGGCAGCGCGGCTAATTCACCCAACGTTTTCAAACCCCAACGTTTAACCGCGGAGATCGCAGAGATCGCAGAGGTTTTTTGAGCAAGATCTTTCTGCGAGCTCTGCGCGCTCTGCGGTTGATCGTCGTGGATCTTTTCGAGGATGCCGAGGGGAATCGGCGCGAGCGCGGCAGATTCCCCACCCGGCTCGACGAGCGTCAATCCCGGACGCGCCTGCGCGAGCACGAGCGCCGCCATGCGCGTGCCGGCGACGGCGACGTGCGCGCGGATGCCGCGCGCCGCCGCCGCGCGGCGCAGCTCCTCGCCGATGGTCCGCGCCGGACCGAGCAGACGCGCCAGCCCGCTGACGTCGATCGACACGAGATCGTCGCGATGCCGCTCGAACCGCGGCGAGAACTCCTGCGCGATCGCGGTGAGCGTGGTCGCCCCAACCGCCGCCGCATCGTCTGACGGCGGACGATACAGACACGCATATAAGGGATTCGGGGTTAGGGATTGGGGATTAGGTGGAGGTACTGAGTGCAACGCACGCCTCCTCGTGTTCACGCGCACGGGCACGGACGATTCGCGCCTGCATATCCAGACCGTCGAACACCAAATCCCGAAATCGAATCCCGAATCCCGAATCCCGAGTCCCGAGTCGCAGCGTGAGACCCGCCGAGCTCCGCGCCATGGGCTCGCTCCCCACCAGCACGCACGCCGTCTGGCGGCCTTCGACCATGCGCTGGAGGCGCAGCCACGTCGTGAACGGCAGCCGGCGCAGGGCGTCGGCCGGCGCGTCGGCGACGTCGAAGACGACCAGGCCGAAATGGCCGGCCTGCAGGACGAGCGTGAACGCGCGGATCGCCTGCTCGAGCGCGCGCTGGTTGAAATCGCGGCACGCCCCCGGATTCGAGACCACGTGCCCGCGGACCCAGAGCAGCCGCTCGAGATCGACGCCAGCGGCCGCCGTCGACTCGACATCCAGCATGTCGAGCGCATCGACGAGCGCGACGAGCTCGCCGCGCGCGGTGGCCGCGGCCAGCATCTGCAGGAGCAGGCTCGTGCGTCCCGACGATCGCGGGCCCACGAGCTCGGAGAGCTGGCCGCGCGGAAACCCGCCGCCCAGCCGTGCGTCCAAGGCGGTCATGCCGGACGGCGCGAGCGCGGATTCATCCCGGGGATCGAGCTGGGGCAGCGCCGTCGTCAGCGTGTGATCGAGCTGGCGGGCACGGAGGAGCGATTCGAGGTCGGCGCGTGCAAGGGCCATGTATTTTCGCTTTTTCTTCGCCTCCCAGGCACAGTATATGACAGCCTCCGGAGCCGATCAAGTGTTGTAAATTAGAGGCTCCTTCTTGGCCGAACCTGTCCCAGTTCAAGCAGCGACGCCCGCCAGCACCGTCGAGGCGCCGACAACTTCGATCGGCGTCCGCACGATACGCCGCACGCTGGTCGCCTTCACCTACCGCGACTTCCGCGTGCAGTGGCTCGGCGCCTGTACGTCGAGCATCGGCACGTGGATGCAGATCGTCGCGCAGAACTGGCTCGTCCTCTCGCTGACGAGCTCGCCGTTCTACCTGGGCCTCGACGCGTTCCTGCAGCAGCTGCCGATCATGCTCTTCACGCTCATCGGCGGCGTGCTCGCCGATCGGCGCGATCGCCGGCGGACGCTGATCGCCTCGCAGTACATCCAGATGGCCACCTCGGCCACGCTCTCGCTCCTGATGTACCTGCAGGTCGTCCAAGTCTGGCACATCCTGCTGCTGTCGTTCACGACGGGGCTGGCGCAGGCCTTCGGCGGCCCGGCGTATCAGTCGCTGATTCCGTCGCTCGTGGACAAGAAAGATCTCCCGAACGCCGTCGCGCTCAACTCGATCCAGTTCAACGTCGCGCGGGTGATCGGACCGCTGCTCTTCGGCGCGACGCTGGTGGTGTTCGCGAAGTGGGGCTACAGCGAGCCTCAGGCCATGAACGCCTGCTTCCTGCTGAACTCGCTCTCGTTCCTGGTCGTCATCTCCACGCTGATGGCGCTGCACGTGAAGCACATTCCGCCGGCGGCGTCGAAGAGCATGCGGGACGAGCTGCAGGGCGGCCTCTCCTACGTGCGCCATCACCCGAGCCTCAAAGCCTTCATCGTCCTCGCGGCGGCGACGACGTTCCTCGGGTTCGCGCTGCTGACGTTCCTGCCGGTGTTCGCGCAGAACGTGTTTCACGAGGGCGCCGGCACGTACAGCCATCTGATGGCGTTCTCGGGCGCGGGTTCGATTCTGGGCGCGCTCATCGTCGCGTGGCTGGGCAAGTTCAAGCGGATGGGGCTCACGGCCCTGCTGGTGCAGGCGGTCTACGGCCTCCTGATCGTCGCCTTCGCCACCTCGCGCGTCCTGTGGCTGAGCGACATCCTGCTGTTCCTGACCGGCGCGGCGCTGATGGTGGTGTTCTCGACGGTGACGTCGCTCGTCCAGATGATCGCGCCCAACGAGATGCGCGGCCGCGTGATGAGCATCTACATGCTCGCGTTCCGCGGCGGCATGCCGCTCGGCAGCCTCGTCAGCGGGTACTTCGCCTCGTTCCTCGGCGCGCCGCTGGTGATCGGCATCAACGGCGTCCTGCTCGTCATCGTCGCGGGATATTTCCTGGTGCGCAGCCACGGAGTACGCGAAGCATGAAATTTCAGATTTCAGATTTCAGATGTCAGACTTGCTCGATCGCGGCGGTTGTCCTGGCGTCCGCCGCTCTCGGTGCGCAATCGCGGCCGCAGCCCGGAACGAAGCTGCCGCTCGCGCAAATCGACGCGCAGATGTTCCACGTCAGCGCCGGCAAGCGGCTGAAGCCGGCCGCGTGGCCCAACGGCGCGCGCGTCGCGGTCGGCCTGAGCTTCGACGTCGACAACGCGACGGCGGAACTGGCCACCGGCAACCTGATCTCGGAAGTGATGTCGCGCGGCGAGTACGGCGCGATCGACGGCGTGCCGCGGATCCTGCGGCTGCTCGACAAGTACCAGCTCCCGGCGTCGTTCTTCATCCCGGCCGTGAGCCACCTGCTGCATCCGCAGATGATCCCCACGATTCTCGCGAGCGGCCGCCACGAAATCGGCGTCCACGGCTGGATTCACGAGCATCTGCCGTCGGTGAACGACGCCGCGGCCGAGCAGGACATGCTGAACCGCGCGATCGACACGCTGACCAAGGCGATCGGGAAGAAGCCGGTCGGCTATCGCGCGCCGTCCTGGCAGTTCAGCCAGTACACGATGAAGCAGGTGAAGGACGCCGGCTTCCTTTACGACAGCAGCCTGATGGCGAGCGACGATGCGTACGAGATTCTGCTCGACAGGCAGCCGACCGGCGTCGTCGAGCTGCCGATCGAGCGCATCGTCGACGACTTCCCGTACTTCGGCGGCTCGGCCAACGGCGGGATGCCGAGCCCGGACGCGGTCGAAGCGGTCTTCCAGTCGGAGTTCGACGTGGCGTACGACGAAGGCGGGCTCTACATCCTGACGATGCACCCGCACATCACGGGGCATCGCTCGCGCATTGCGGGGCTCGAGAAGCTGATCGTCCACATGAAGTCGAAGCCGGGCGTGTGGTTCGCCACGCACGAGCAAATCGCGCGGCACGTCAAGGCGAACGCGGGCAAGTCGTAGGGCGAAGGCTTCAGCCCAGCCGTCGCCTATCGCCCCGGCCGGTACAAGAGCACCTCCGCCCGCTCCAGCGTCACAAGCCCGTCGCCCACCATGGCCTCGAGATCGGGAATGAACGCTTCGATCTTGTCCGGCGCGTCGACGATTTCGATGACGATCGGCAGGTCTTGCGAGAGCTCGAGCAGCTTGGCGGTGTGAATGCGGCTGTGCGCGCCGAAGCCCATGAAGCCTTTGATGACCGTGGCGCCGGCCAGCCCGCGCCTCCGCGCCTCGAGGACGATCGCCTCGTAGAGCGGCTTGCCGTGCCAGTGGTCCGCTTCGCCGATGAAAATCCGCAGCAGCTTGCCTTCGGTGGGAATCGTCACAGGTCACCCGCTGATGGCGAAGGCCATCCACAGCCCGACGATACCGGCGACCACCTGGCCGACGATGTTCACCGCCGCGGCTAGGAATTGACCATCGCGGAGAAGCTGAACGCTTTCGAACGCGAACGAGGAAAACGTCGTGAAGCCGCCGAGGAGGCCGATGAGCAGAAAAGCGCGCGCGTCAGGCCCGAACACGAACCGGCGTTCCGCCAGTCCGGCGATGACGCCGAACACGACGCAGCCGACGACGTTGACGGCGAACGTGCCCACGCCAAGGAGCGAGCCCGAGGCGCGGAGGACGAACAACGAAAACAGGTAGCGCGTCACCGATCCGAGCGCGCCGCCAATCGCAATCAGCAGGAGATTCACGTAAGATACCGGGCGCGGCTATTATGCCCGTAATCGAACTGATGACCAGCTCGGGCCTCGGATCGCTGCTCGGCATGCGCCACGCGCTCGAGCCGGACCACCTCGCGGCGATGTCGACGCTCGTCACCGGCGAGCGCAGCAGCTACAAGGCGGCGCTGCTCGGCGCGTGCTGGGGGCTCGGCCACACGTTCGCCCTGGTCGCGGTGGGCGCCGTGCTCGTGTTCCTCCGCGCGGAAATGCCCGCGCGTCTCGCCGACGCATTCGAGCTCTCGGTCGCGCTGATGCTCGTCGCGCTGGGCGTCCGCGCGATCTGTCTGGCGGCGCGCCAGGGCCCCGCGGGTCCCGTGCACGCGCACCAGCATGGCCGCGTCGCGCACGTGCATACGGGCGCCACCGCGCACGTCCACATCGGCACGTGGACGCTCGCGCGGCGTCCGCTGCTGGTCGGCGCGGTCCACGGCCTGGCCGGCAGCGGCGCGCTGACCGCGCTCGTGCTGGCCACGCTGCCGTCCACCTCGGCGCGGCTCACCTACATGGCGGTCTTCGGTTTGGGATCGACACTCGGGATGGCGGCGCTCTCGGGCCTGCTCGGCTGGCCGCTCGCGCGGATGGGCAGCCATCGCACGCTGGCTCGGGCCGTGTCGCTCGCCGTCGGCTGCGTCTCGACGACGATCGGCCTGGCTTGGGGTTATCCGCTGCTCGGACGGCTTCTCTGACTTTATTCTAGGGCGCCGCCTTCAAGTACTGGTTGACGCGCGCGAGATAAATGGGCACGTCCCGCAATGCGTCGCCGAGCGCGTCGAACACCTTTCCGGGATCGAGATCCTCATAATCGTGCACGAGGCGATTGCGCAGGCCGGCCGCGCGGGCGATGCGGCGGGCACACTCGGGATCGAGCACCCCGATCTCGCCCAACTTCAGAAACGATGCGTGATAGTCGGCCGGCGGCGGGTGACCACTCGCCGTGATGACGCGGTAGTTGATGTCGATCATCCAGCCGACGGCGCGCTCGAGCCGGCGCTCGACGACGGCCTGATCGATGCTGTTGGTGAGATACGCGTTAGGTCCGTTATCGCGAATGGCAGCGAGCGACTCGATGTCGGCGGTCACGAGCAGGAGCTTGCGCGTGACGAGTTCGCGATCGATCGTCATCGGGTCATCGCGCCGATCGCCCGATCGACGTACGTGCGTTCCATGTTGAGGTAGCGGCGGTGATCCTGATAGCGCTTGAACGCGTACATCTTGAATTCGGTGAACCGGCGAGGCGAGCCATAGACGAGTTCGCAGTGTTCCGTGACCTGCTTCAGGAACAGCGGGTCGGCGTGATTGAGGACGGCGACGTCCACCTCGCGATCGGGAACCAGCGTCTGCAAATCGGCCGTCAGGTCCGCCAGCGCCCCAAGCGACTCCGGCGCTCGGTCGAACAGCACGGCCAGATCGATGTCGCTCGCGGCGTGCACACGCCCGGTCACGGACGACCCGAACCGCAGCAGCAACAGCAGCCCGTGTTTGTTCGCGAGCGCCTGCACATCCGCAGGATTCATACGGCCATTATACGACTCGGTCAGCGCCCGTCTGCCCTATATACTCCTCGCGCGACATCCTCCACGAGGCCGCGCACGAGAAGGGCATCATCCACCGCGATCTGAAACCCGCGAACATCGCGCTGACGGCGAACGATCATGTGAAGGTGCTGGACTCGTGCCTTCATGAGAAACGGGCCCACTATGGCCTCGGTTGGCTGCGTCTCGACGGCCCTCGGCGTCGCGTGGGGCCATCCGCTCATCGGACGGCTGGCCTAGGCTCTCTTCGTCTTCAGCTCTTCAGCTCTTCAGCTCTCAGCTCTTCAGCTCTCAGCTCTCACTTGACGAGCACGGTCCAACTGACCGGCGCCGATTCCGGCGGATAGCACACCCGATCGTCGCACGCCTGATAGCTGACCGTGCCCGCCACGGTCAGCGTCGATCCGGACTTCGCGGACTTGTCGAGCGTGACATCCTGCGTGAGCCGGAAGGGCTTCTGAAACACCGGCACCTTCTCACCGGCAAACGACATCATTTCCGACTTCGGGTACGCCACCTTGCCGGACTTGATCTCGGCCTGTGGATTCAGCTTCACCGTGATCGGGATGTAGTCCTTCGAGCCGGGCGCGTAGACGTGAATGCCGGGCTTCGGCGTCACGTCCACGAACAGGGAGAGCTTCGCCCCGGCGTTCCCGCTCACTTCTGCGGGCGACCCCGCGATGGTCGCGTGTCCGGGCTTCGGCGCGGGGGTCAGAATCTGAACGATGAACGCGGCGAGAACAGCAGTACGCATCGGAGATATTCTACAGCCCCCAGCCCCCAGCCCCTAGCCCCCAGCCTCCAGCCTTCAGCCTCGTCGCTTCTTGTCGTTCCGTCTTCGCCGCTACAATGACGCCATGGCAACGCGCATCCTGATCGTCGAGGACGATCCGGATATCGCTGACCTCGTCGCCCGCTATCTCGACAAAGCCGGATTCACGACCGAACGCGCCGTGTCAGGACGCGAGGCGTTGCAGGCGATTGCCGCGAAGGCGCCCGACCTGCTCGTCCTCGATCTGATGCTGCCCCAGGTGGACGGCCTCGAAGTGTGCCGCCGCCTCCGCGCGAACGAGGCGACCTCGGCGATCCCGATCATCATGCTCACCGCCCGTGCCGAAGAATCCGAGCGTATCGTCGGCCTCGAGCTCGGCGCGGACGACTACCTGGCCAAGCCGTTCAGCCCGAACGAGCTCGTGGCGCGCGTGCGGGCGCTGCTCCGCCGCGCCGCGCGCGGCGCGTCGCCGGCGGCCAGGACGCTCGCCTACGGGCCGATCGCCGTCGACACCGGGCGGCACGTCGTCTCGTCGGACGGGCGCGACGTCACGCTGACCGCGAAGGAGTTCCTGCTGCTCGAGTACCTGCTGCAGCATCGCGGGCGCGTCCTCTCGCGCGACGTGCTCCTCACCGACGTGTGGGGCTATCGCTACACCGGCGGCACGCGGACCGTGGACGTCCACGTGCGGCGCCTGCGCGAGAAACTGCCGATGCTGGCCGACGCGCTCGTCACCGTGAAGCAGTTCGGCTACAAGCTGCTCGATCCGGCGCCCTCAGCCCCATGACACGCATCCGCGGCAGCTTCCAGACCAGGTTCTTCTTCGCGGCGCTCTCCACCGCGATCATCGCGCTGGCCGTCGCCGGCGTGCTGTTCGCGACGACCATGCGGCGGCAGACCAACGAGCGGATCGAGGAGACGCTCGTCGCGGAAGGGCGGCTCGCCGCGGATCTCCTCGGCCGCGCGACGTCGCTCGGGACGGGATCGGACGTCGCGGCGCTCGACGAGGAGGCCGACCGCCTCGGTCAGCTGATCGGCGCCCGTGTCACGTTCATCGCGCCGGACGGCCGCGTGGTGGGCGATTCGTCCGAAACGCGTGAAGGCGTCGCCGCGATGGAGAACCACGGGCGGCGGCCGGAGGTGGTTGCTGCGCGGGCGGCCGGGGTCGGGCGCTCCGAGCGTCACAGCGACACGCTCAACATCGACATGCTCTACGTCGCGGTGCCCGTGCGGCATCCGGCCATCGCCTTCGTTCGCGTCGCGCTCCCGCTGACCAACGTGCGGCACCAGCTGCAGACGGTCCTCGTCACCACGCTCGCCGCACTCGGCATGGCGCTGGTCGGCGGCGCCGTCATCGCGTGGATCTTCGCGGCGCGCATCGGCCGGCGCGTGCGGCTCGTCGCCGACCTCGCGCGCCGCTATCAGCGCGGCGACCTGACGCCGCCGCGCCTCGGCTTCGGCGACGACGAGCTCGGGACCGTCGCGCGGGCGCTGGACGAATCGGTGCAGGAAGTGGGACGGCAGCTGGCGGTGCAGGCGCGCGACCGCGCGCGCATGGAAGCCATCCTCGCCGGCATGGTCGAAGGCGTCATCGTCGTCGATCCGCAGGGGCGGCTGCAGCTGGTGAACGACGCGGCGCGGCAGATGCTGAGGCTGGAAAGTGTCGCGATCGGGCGGCCGTACGTGGAGACAATCCGGCTGCCCGCGATCGCCGAGCTGGTGGCGGCGGTGCTCTTCGGCCGGACGCCGGACGCGCTGCAGCTCTCGCCGCCCCGCGATCCGTCGCGGACCATCATGGCGCGGGCGGCGCCCGCCGCCGGCGCGGCCGCGCACGGCGTCGTCCTCGTGCTGCTCGACATCACGGATCTTCGGCGCGCCGATCAGATCCGCCGCGACTTCGTCGCCAACGTCTCGCATGAGATGCGGACGCCGCTGACGGCGATTCGCGGGTACGTCGAAGCGCTGTCGGACGGCGACGCGAGCGCCGACGAGAGCCGCCGCTTCCTCGAGATCATCGCGCGGCACACCGAGCGCATGGAGCGGCTGGTGAAGGATCTGCTGCGGCTGGCGCGGCTCGACGCCGGTCAGGAGCCGCTCGCGCTCAGCGCGTGCGACACGCGCGGCCTGGCGCAGGCGGTCGCCGCCGATCTCGCGCCTGAGGCCGACGCGGCCGGCCAGCGTGTCGAGGTGAGGATTGCCCCCGGCGCCGAGACCGTCCGCGCCGATCCGGCCAAGCTGCACGACGCGCTGCGCAACCTGGTCGCCAACGCGATCACCTACTCGCCAGAGCAGGCGACGATCCGGATCGAGGCGGCGCCAGCGGGGAATCAGATCGCAATAGCGGTGTCGGACGAGGGCCCGGGCATTCCCGACGAGGATCTGTCGCGCGTGTTCGAGCGCTTCTACCGGGTGGAGAAGTCGCGCGCGCGCGACCCGGGCGGAACGGGACTGGGATTGGCCATCGTGAGACATCTCGTCGAGCTGCACGGCGGAACCGCGCGCGCCGAGAATCGGCCGGAAGGCGGCGCGCGCTTCGTGCTGACACTGCCATCAGCATGAAACAGTTGCTGAAGGTGGTGTCCGGCTTCAGCCGGACCAAATCTCGATTCGCGCCGGGCTTCACGTCCGCCTGAAGGCGGACACCACGTGAGGGCAGGTTCACCACAGCCTGCTATTGCGCGCCGCTCATCCGCAGCAGGGTGTAGGCGCCCGCGGCGATCGTGAAGGCGGCGGGAATCGTGAGGACCCACGCCCACACGATTTGTCCCGCGACACCCCAGCGGACAGCCGACAGCCGCCGCGTGGCGCCGACGCCGACGATCGCGCCGGTGATCGCGTGCGTCGTGCTGACCGGCACGCCGGTCTGCGTGGCGATGAGAATCGAAATCGCCGCGCTCGTTTCCGCCGCGAACCCGCCGACCGGCTGGAGCTTCGTGATCTTCGATCCCATCGTGTGGATGATGCGCCACCCGCCGGCGAGCGTGCCGAGGCCGATCGCCGCATGCGCGGCGAGCACCACCCAGAACGGAATATAGAAGTGATCGATGCGGTGCGCGGCGAACAGCACGCCGGCGATGATGCCCATCGTCTTCTGCGCGTCGTTGGCGCCATGATTCAGGCTGAACGCCGCGGCCGACAGGAGCTGCAGGCGCCGGAACCAGCGATCCACGCGTGACGGCGGCATCCAGCGGAAGATCCACATGATCCCCGTCATGATCCCGAAGCCCAGCACGAGACCGATCATCGGCGACAGGAAGATGAACAGGATCGTCTTGGTCCAGCCACTGGTGATGATCGCGGCGAAGCCCGCCTTGGCGACCGCCGCGCCCGCATAGCCGCCGATGAGCGCGTGCGACGAGCTGGTCGGCAGCCCGTAATACCACGTGATGAGGTCCCAGACGATCGCCCCGGACAGGCCCGCGAAGATCACCGCGAAGGTGACGATCTTGACGTCCACCATGCCGGAGCCGACGGTCCTGGCCACCGCGGTCCCGAACGTGAACGCCGCGACGAAATTGAAGAAGGCGGCCCAGATGACCGCCTTGCCAGGCGACAGGACGCGGGTGGACACGACCGTCGCAATCGAGTTCGCGGCGTCGTGGAATCCGTTGATGTAGTCGAAGGCGAGGGCGACGAAGATGAGGGCGGCGACCGTCCAGAGGAGCATGGGCGGCTATCCGTGCTTGACCATGACGCCCTCGAGGACATTGGCGACGTCCTCGCAGCGATCGGTCGCATCTTCGAGGAAGTCGAGCGTCTCTTTCCACTTGATGACGACAAGCGGATCGTGCTCGTCGTCGAAGAGCCGGCGGACGGCCTGCTGGTGGGTCCGGTCGGCCTCGTTCTCGAGGCGGTTGATCTCGATGGCGTGCGTGATGAGGCCTTTGCTGTGCTCGAGCGCGCCGAGCGCGAGCCGCACCTGGTCGGTGCACGCCGTGATGATGTGGGCGAGCTCGCGTGCGCCGAAGCGGACCGGGTCGAGCCGGTAGAGGCGCACCATCGACGCCGCGGCGTCAATCGCGTCCATCACGTCGTCGAGCGAGCGCGCCAGCGCGTGAATGTCCTCGCGATCGAGCGGCGTGACGAACGTCCGGTTCAGGCGCTGAATGATCTCGTGCGTGAGGAAGTCGCACTTGTGCTCGACTTCCTTGATTTCGTCGGCTTTGTCCCAGATGGGGCGTTCCGGCGCGAGCATTTCCTCGAGCAGTCGCGCGCCGCGCTTCAGCTCGTCGGCGAGCGCCTGGAAATCGGTGTAGAACTTCTCCTCACGCGGGATCAGTCGGAATGCCATAAACGGCCGAATTGTAGCAGATCCGTTCACGCGACCGCGCGAAGCCGGGCTCGCCTCGCCGAAGCGCGACGCGCCGAGGCGGGTGTACCATTTGCGTATCCGATGGCTGTGAACAACGAAGTGCTGGCGCTCATCCTCGGCGGCGGACAGGGTTCGCGGCTGTTCCCGCTCACCTCCCACCGGTCGAAGCCGGCGGTCCCGATCGGCGGCAAATACCGCCTGATCGACATCCCCATCAGCAACTGCCTGCACGCCGACATTCGTCGCATCTTCGTGCTGACGCAGTTCAACTCGGCGTCGCTCAACCGGCACATCGCGCAGACCTACCGGATGGACCTCTTCAGCCCGGGGTTCGTCGAGATCCTCGCGGCCGAGCAGACGCCGGACAACCCGAACTGGTATCAGGGCACGGCGGACGCCGTGCGCCAGGCCGCGCGGCACTTCGTCCGGTACGACGCCGACTACTACCTGATCCTCGCCGGCGATCATCTCTACCGCATGGACTAC
>ORJL010671525.1_pt1 | contig 14445 bp, 13 predicted proteins | sample 1779941 | NCBI WGS metagenome assembly ORJL01 (sample SAMEA104232317, study PRJEB22302) | groundwater metagenome | biome: forest; feature: aquifer; material: groundwater | place: USA | collected 2011-08-07 | depth 5.8 m
GTGAGGAGGGTTGTCCTGGCTGCATACAGACGCCCAAGTGCGGCAACGGCAACCATCCCTTGGACAAGGCGGTGGCCGCCACGCTCCTGCGAGGCGTACTAGGAAGAGGCCGTCTGACGGGTTGACATCAACTGCCGGACAAGCGACTTCGGCTCCGTCTCAGCACACACCTCTTGGGGCCGTTTCGCGAGCAGGTAATAGAGCACGTCCATAGCCGTGTAGCGGCCCTGCTCGTTGTCAATCATGTCATGAATGAAGTCCGTATTGCGGCCTAGAGTCACAATCGGCGGTTCTTGCCCCCAGCGGTGCAGTTGTCCTAGAGAGACAGCGGACATAAGCCCGTTACAGAGGCATTTCCTTCCCACGGTGTCTTCCAGACTTCCGCCTCTATTGAGATACGTATCGACTGGTTCAGCGGGACAGCGGAACGCAACTGCTCCGCGGTCAGTCTTGTAAGCATGTCTGAGGTACCCAATGTCACAGACTCTTGTCCTTGCATTGTTTGTTTCCGAATCTGACATGGTCCCTGAGAGCTGTACCACGTTGAAAGGGAAACCGGAGGGAGAGCTCTTGGGGTCGGCTAGCACGTCTAGCTGGCGCCTGAAAGCCTGCCTGATTATCTCACTCTTGACGTCATCTCTCAGGCCGGACTCTTCGCAAAGAGCGAACATGGAACCAATCTGGCATCCGGCAGCACCCGCTGCTAGTGCCTCTGCAAGACTCCTGGGATGGGCGTATGACCCGGCCAACCAGAACGGCCTTCCCAATTGCCTCATCTTGGCCAGGTCCACTACATCCTTCTCACCGTAAACTGGCTCACCGCGTTCGTTGAGCTTTAGCTTATCTCGTGGAGGTGCATTATGCCCTCCAGCGGTCGGGCCCTCCATGACAAAGCCGTCGACTCGCCCAGTTGCCCTTCTGGGATCGGAGAGATACTGCGCCAGGACATGCGTGGCGGCAATGGCAAAGAAGGCTGGCCTTGAAATGTGCTGAATGAACCTTTCAGGGATCAGTGTTGCTGGGTCGAGAGTCGTGGCGAACTCCCTGGGCCCAGCACCGGCCACATCCAGATAGTAGGAGGCGGGTTCGTAGGCAGCGAAACTGTCGAGTACTCCCGGCACCTGGTGGGGGATCCCGGCTCCCATCAATACCGCATCCACGTCCGCGAGCATCGCTCCCAGGATCTCCGGTAGACGGGGGGTCTGTATTTTCTCCAGGTAGTTTATGCCGACGAGACCATTGTGGCCTTGCTTTGCCAGCCACACTTCCGCGAAGTTGGCACAGACTATCAGTTCAGCTACATCCTGCCTTAATTTCTGATTGACCATGGGGACGGCTTTGTAAGGTTTGCCCTCGGGTTTTCCACCTTCGATGTGCCAGGCGTCCCAGACACGCTCAGCCATCTCTGGATATGGGAAGGCATCCAGGGCCTCGCGGATATGCCCACCCAGGTCGCCGTCCTGCAGTCGCCTTGCAACCACCACACCAATTCCGGTCCCGGAAACCACGCCCATGGTTCTTACACCCAGGCGTACTCCTCCGGAGGCTACAGCTCGTGCCAAACCCCAGTTGGAGACGTTAACCCCCATGCCGCCCTGTATTAGAATCGGGTAATCAGAATGAGACATCAACCTTCTTTCACGATTGGTATTCGTGTCGCGGGAACATGTGCTCTGGAATCACAGTCGACAAGTATGCTGGCCAGGGCGATGAGCCCCATCCGCCCGTTACCCCGGCCTTATCTCCTCGTGCAAAACTAGGCTGGCCCTGGCCAGGAAGGGAGTGAAACATACATCCGTGGATCCCCATGGGGGCTCCCATGCTCACCTCGGTGAAGTCCATCTACAAAGTCCACACCTGCGAGTACTTTGGGCCACCCTATTTCAGCACTTGTTGAGTCAAAGACATGTGCCGATTAACCGTTAAACAGTAACACGGCCTATGGGGCACGTCAACGAATGAAACACGTCGGTAGTGGGTGAGAAATAGCTGGCAAGGTAAATTGCCATTTGAATGCAAACAGTATAGCATCACCGATTTGATGCGATTTGATACAATAAGCCTCGCAACACTACCAGAGGGTGACCATTGACAACAGTAGACACCTCGAAGAAACAGCTCAACATTCAGATCGTCGAGTGCGGGGCTCTTTCCTGGATAGACATCCAGCAGCCAGGCGTGGCGGAAATGCAGTACCTGAAGGATCGGTACCATTTCCACCAGCTATCCCTGGATGACTGCCTGAGCGTTATCCAGCTTCCCAAGCTGGACGAGTTTCTGGACCACCTGTTTATGGTGACCCATTTCCCCAGGTTCAACAAAGAGACACGTCTGACCACTCCCAGTGAGGTCGACTTGTTCGCGGGAGCCAACTACGTGGTCACGGTCCACAACGGGGACCTGCGTCCTTTGCTGAAGCTTTTCCATGATTGCCAGGTCAGTGATTCCATACGGCAGGAGGTGATGAGCCGCGGTTCAGGATACCTCCTCTATCGCATCCTGGACGCCCTGGTGGACTACTGCTTTCCCGTTCTCAGCAAGATTGTTGAAAACGTTCACCAGATAGAGCAAAGGGTCTTTGATGAGTGGGGTCAGAAAGTGGTGCGGGAAATGGCGCTGCTGCGCAGGGACATCTTGTCCTACCTGCGCTTGGTTCGGCCGGAGATAGAGGTGTTGGAGGAAATGGAGAAGAAGGATTTCCCCTTCTTGAAGGTGCAGGAGGAAATATACTTCGGTGACCTGGCAGACCATATCCGCCGCATCCATAACGAGCTGGAGACCCTGAAAGAGGTAATGGACGGTCTGTACGATGCCCACGCATCCATGGCTGTTTACCGCACCAATGACATAACACGCATCCTCACTGTGGCGGCCACAGTTGTGCTGCCTTTCCTGGTGGTCTCTGGCTTGTACGGCATGAACGTTCCCCTTCCAGGGGCCGGGGCTGGCTTGGCTTTCTGGCTTCTGATTCTTGGCACCCTAGGCATCAGCGCCGTGATGCTGGTGGTGTTCAGGCTTGGGCGCTGGCTGTAGATGTGTGGGCCCTGAAGCGGGGCCAGGGCGGACGTGTTGCTGGGGTGGCATTGCTAGCTGTTTGCTTCTCTCTATGACTGAGGAACCCAGGTTTGTGGTGGACGTCAATGTTGGGCGGCTGGCCAAGTGGCTGCGAGCCCTGGGTTACGATGCGGTGTTTGTCCCCGACGTAGACGATGGCGGCCTGGTGAACATAGCCCAGCGGGAAGGCCGCGTTGTCCTCACCAAAGACGGACGCATGTTGGAGCGCCGCGTATTCACCACAGGCCAGTTGAAAGCTATTCACATACGTAGCGATCGCTACGCCGAGCAGGTCCGGCAGGTGGTAGAGGAGTTGGGGCTGGACACCTCACGCTATTTCACCCGTTGCATTGAGTGCAACGTTCCCTTTGTGGCTCTGCCCAAGGAGCAGGCAAGGCAGCGCATTCCGCCCTTCGTGTTCCAGACTCAGGAGGAGTTCATGGAGTGCCCAACTTGTCATAAGGTATACTGGCGTGGCACTCACTGGAAAAACATGAGGGCGGAGTTGGCCCAGGCCTTGAGACAGGCTGACGCCTCGCAAGACGCTGGCAAGAAGGCCGCAGGATGAGCCAATCTGTCTTTATCTATGCCGACGAGCTATCGCAGCACGTGCTACGCCATGACCATCCTATGCGGCCTGTGCGTCTGCAGTACACCTACGAGCTCCTGGACGCCCTGGGCGCTTTCCGCTTGCCTGACGCTCTGCTGCTTCCGCCCAGGCCCGCCACTGAAGCGGAGATCCTCACTGCCCACACAAGCGACTACTTGGCGGCCGTCCGGAGCCTCAGCGGCGGCGTGATTTTGCCCAATGCTGCCATGTATGGCTTCAGCCAGCACGGCGACAATCCGGTGTATCCCGGCATGTACGAGGCGGCGCTCCTCTCTACCGGCGCGTCTATCGTGGCGGCGGAGACTGTGCTATCTCAGAAGGCGCACGTGGCATTCAACATCTCCGGCGGACTCCACCACGCCATGCCTGCCTCGGCATCCGGCTTCTGCATCTTCAACGACCCTGTGGTCGCCATCCGGGCATTGCAGGCAAAGGGCCTTCGGGTGGCCTACGTGGATATAGACGCCCACCACGGCGATGGCGTACAGCACGCCTTCTACGATACGGACGCCGTTCTCAACATATCCCTTCACGAGTCCGGCGCCTTCCTGTTCCCGGGCTCAGGCTTTGTGGAAGAGATGGGGATGGGCAAAGGCGCAGGCTATTCTGTCAACGTGCCTCTGGCCCCTTACACCGGCGACGATGTCTACCTCTGGGCGTTCCAGGAGGTGGTGCCGCCGCTGCTGAACGCCTTCCGGCCCGACGCGCTGGTGACGCAGCTAGGCATCGACACGTACTACAAAGACCCCATAACGCAGATGGCCTTGACCACGCAAGGATACGTGCAGGTGGTGAAGTTGCTGGCGGAGGCGGCGCGCTCCATTCCCTGGGTGGCCCTGGGAGGCGGTGGCTACGACCTTTCAGCCGTGGCGCGATGCTGGACGTTGGCATACGGCGTTATGCTGGGCCGGGAGTGGCCGAACGAGTTGCCAGAAGCGCAGCGGGAACGCCTGGGCACGGAGCGTCTACGCGATGCTGTGCAACCTCAGATACCGGAGACGGTGCTGAAGGAGACTCGCCGCTTCGCTGAAGACACTGTCCGCGAGGTACAGCGCCGGATATTCCACTACCACGAGCTGTGAGGAAAACTGTAAATGGCCCAACCAGAAAAAGCGTATGGCCTTTTGCCGACCCACTCCTGCCCTACCTGGGCTTCCCGTTGGCCCGTCTGCTACTTTGACAACTAGGGCTCAGCCTAAGCGCTGACTGATGAAACCCCTAAGCCACTGCACCATTAGGCTCACTGCTCTTGCATCAACATCGTCGAATCTGCCATGGTCGGCGTTGTTCCGAGTGTCAGCGTGGGCGGTCACAGTTTTCTGAACCCCCACGTTGTACACACCTGCCTTTACCAGGGCCGTATTCAACTTCTCTATGCTGGGTTTCTCTGGAATAGCTACGTTGTGCTTTTCACACATTTTGTGTAAGGTATCCTCCAATACCGCACCAGCAAGAGAAGCAGCAGGAATTACTAGGCCAGCATCGAGTAGCGCTTGGGCTTGGTCTATGAAGTCACCAAATACGTCAGCCTGAAGTTGCGCTTTCAGGTCAAACAACAGTCCCGCTTGGAAATCTGCCGCTGCCGCCTCCAAAACGCCCAGGAACTCAGGAAGATGGCGTAAGTCGCTATCACTATCTCCCTTGTCCACTCCTTCCCAAGCCTCAGCGTGAGCGGCACCAGAAGTCGCTAGACGCTCAATAAGGTTTGCCGCCCGCGTTTTGAATTGCAGATATTGCCGCACGACATTGGGCGACTGCACGAGATCGTACGACTTCACTAAGTGGTAATCTTGCCAGGCGCGTGACTTCAGTAGACCGAGGCCCAAACCGATCACCGCGCTGAACTCTCCCTGAATCTTCTCTTGCATTGCTATGCAGCCTTCTTAGGGTCTGGCTTTTCCTAAGGAGTCACTGTCACAGCCGCAGGTTCTTGGGCTGGCAGTGGCCGCACCTTTATTTCCTGTGCCACAGACCGTACTCCAGCAACGCCTTCTGCTACCTTGACGGCCTTGTCCACCATTTCCTGAGACGCCAGGTGGCCTGCCAGCGTCACGTGGCCCAGCGCGCTTTTCACAGTCACCAGACCGTAGCGCGTCAAGCCCTCTTTGGCCACCGCCTCGGCAATGGCGATCTCCATGTCCCAGTCGGCGACGATATCGTTCTGTATTTGCAGCACGCCTGCCGCCAGAGCCATGGCCTTCTCCGCGTCAGCCTTCTGGATGGGCATGTGGACGCTTCCCGTCAGGTGCGCTGTGCCGTCAGTAACCTGGACCTCAATAGCCCGGTAGGCATAGCCGGATTGGTCGGCCTCTTCCAGCGCAGCCGCAGCGTTTTTCTGGGCTTCGTCATCCGATCTGAAAACAGGCAGTTGACGAAGCTCAGAGCTTCCTACGCTTACCGAGGGAGAGCCGGAGTTGAGCTTTTGTGTCAGACGACCCATGACTGCGGCTCGGGACTCTCCATCGTCGTTCACCAGGAGGTACCGCACCTCATGGCTTTGGCTGTCCAGGATGAGGCCTTTGAGGGACACAGATGCGCCGTCGGAGCAGTGCGCCACGCTTTTGGCGCTGAAGTGCACCGACCCCCTGGCGGGAGACGAGTCGCCCTGTGCAGCGCGGGCCGAGAGCACCAGCGTCCCGTCGGAGCGTTGTTCTGCGCCGTTCAATCCGGCGGTCTGCTCACGGCGAGGGAAGCTGCGTTGCAGCAGGACTTGGGTTATCTTGCCGGAGCGCGGCGCCAGGTACGCTCCCCGGAGTTTGCCGCTCCAGCCGTCCCGGCTGACCACGCGTGTCCCCCATTGGAGAGCGAGGTTCTTGCGCTCCATACTTGACGCCTCCTGCAGAACGATATTTAGTATTTCCTTCCGCCAGTCATTGTAAACGTGCCACGCTTCGAGTCCCGCTCATGTCCTTCGACGGCGCTCAAAATGAGTGGGCCCTGTAAACCCCCGACTTAAGTCGGGGGTTTACAGCACTAGTAGCTACACCTCTCTGTATTGGCCTTCCACAGTGTCGTCTGGCGGCTTCTGCTCACCGGATGGCGGGTTCTCGCCTGGGCTGCCGGACGCTGGGCCGGCGCCTGGAGCGCCGGTCTGGCTGTACACCGCCGTGCCCACTTTCTGGACGGCGGTCTGAAGGTCGCTGGTGGCCGCATTGATGGCGTTGACGTCCTTGCCCTGAAGCGCGGTGCGCAGCGCGGCTACCTTAGCCGTCACCTCTTGCTGTAGGTCTTGAGGTATCTTGTCCTTGTTATCCCGCAACATCTTCTCCGCGTTGTATGCCAGGCTATCGGCCATGTTCCTGGCCTCCACCTCTTGGCGATGGCGGCGGTCTTCTTCGGCGTGGCTTTCGGCATCTCGCACCATTCGCTCGACCTCGTCCTTGGCCAGGCCGGAGCTGGCTGTGATGGTGATGCGCTGCTCCTTGCCTGTGCCGCGGTCCTTGGCGGACACGTTGAGAATGCCGTTGGCGTCTATGTCAAAGGTCACCTCTATCTGAGGCACGCCCCTGGGCGCGGGCAGTAGGCCGTCCAGCATGAATCGGCCTATGGTCTTGTTCTCTCCGGCTACGGTGCGCTCTCCTTGGAGCACGTGTACCTCAACGGAACCCTGGCCGTCGGCGGCGGTGGTGAAGACCTCGCTCTTGGAGGTGGGAATGGTAGTGTTCCTGGATATGAGGGGTGTCAGTACCCCGCCCAGGGTCTCTATGCCCAGGGTGAGCGGCGTTACATCCAGTAGCAGAATGTCTCGTACCTCTCCCTTGAGCACACCCGCCTGTATGGCGGCGCCCACGGCCACCACCTCGTCGGGGTTCACACTTTTGTTGGGCTCCTTGCCGAAGACGTCCTTGACCTTTTGCTGTACTGCAGGCATACGGGTCATCCCGCCTACCAGAATGACCTCATGGATCTGGTCGGCTCGCAGGCCCGCGTCTTTCAACGCCTGAACGCACGGCCCCGCTGTCTTTTCTATCAGGTCCTCCACCAGTTGCTCCAGCTTGGAGCGTGTGAGCGTCATGGTCAGGTGTTTGGGGCCTGAAGCGTCTGCGGTGATGAACGGGAGGTTGATCTCGGTCTGCATCATGCTGGACAGCTCTATCTTGGCCTTCTCGGCTGCTTCCCGCAGTCTCTGGAGTGCCATTCTGTCCTGCTTCAGGTCTATGCCTTGCTCGCGCTTGAACTCATCCGCGATCCAGTCGATTATGCGCTGGTCGAAGTCATCGCCACCCAGGTGAGTGTCCCCATTGGTGGACTTCACCTCGAAAACGCCCTCGCCTATCTGCAGGATGGAGATATCGAAGGTGCCGCCACCCAGGTCATAGACGGCGATGGTCTGTTCCTTTTTCTTGTCTAGGCCGTAGGCCAGCGCGGCAGCCGTCGGCTCGTTGATGATGCGCAGCACCTCCAGTCCGGCGATGCGTCCCGCGTCCTTGGTGGCGTTTCGCTGGGCATCGTTGAAGTAAGCCGGAACGGTGATTACGGCGTCGGTGACCTTTTCGCCCAGGTATGCCTCGGCGTCAGTCTTCAGCTTCTGCAAGATCATGGCCGAGATTTCCTCCGGCCGGTATTCCTTGCCGCCCATTGCCACCCTTACCTCATCCTTGCCGCCTCTGGTTACCCTGTACGTCTTGCGGCGGGCGTCCTCTTCCCCCGTTAACTCTCTTCCCGCCGGCTCTCCCCACCTGCGGCCCATGAAGCGTTTGATGCAGTAAATCGTGTTCTCCGGATTGACCACAGCCTGGCGGCGGGCCGGTTGCCCTACCAGGCGCTCTCCGGTCTTGGTCACAGCGACGATGGACGGGACGGTGGTGCCACCCTCCGACGAGGGGATGACCTTTGGCTCTCCTCCCTCCATCACCGCTATCTCGCTGAACGTTGTTCCCAGGTCAATTCCTACTGTTCTTCCCATTGCTATTACATCCTTCTGCCAGATTCGTTTCCTTTAGGTGCAGTAGCTGTGCAGATGCACGCGTCGGTCTTTCTTAGTATCAGATCCAACGCCCATTGCCATTGCTGCTAGCCCTACTTTTCTTCAGTTTGAGGAGCCTAGCCGCTAGCCGTAGGCTCCTGCCCTTTTGCTTTGGTTCCTTGTGACACAGCTACCTGAGCTGTCCTCAGGACTTTTCCCCGTAGCTTGTAGCCGGCTCGTATCACCGTGACCACGGTTCCATCCGCTTTGCCGTTGTCTTCCACGGAGAACAAGGCTTCGTGTTCCCACGGGTCAAAAGCCTTTCCCTCGGCCTCGATGGGTGTTACTCCTTCCGACTCCAACAGTGACCGCAGGCTGCGCTCAATGATGCGGATGCCCTCCAGCCACGTAGCCTCTTCTACGCTGGCGGGTATCCGGTCTAGGGCGCGCTGCAGGTCGTCCAGGACAGGGAGCAGCTTGAGGACGAACCGCGCCGACGTGGACCGGCTCAGTTCCTCCCGTTCCTCTTCCATCCGCTTGCGGAGGTTCTGCAGGTCTGCTTGGGCGCGTTGCGCCAGGGCCTTGAATTGGCTCCGCTCCCTTTGTGCTTCCGCTAGTTCCGCCTGCAATGACTCCATCGTAGGTGCCGCTTGCCTCTGGTCGGGCTCTAGTGAACTCTCCTCAGCCATCCTTTGTGCTCCAGCAACTATTGTTCTAGCAGGTCCTCAAAGGCTATGTTCAGCACCTGCAGCATCTCCTCCAGGTCTCGTTCCACCGTTGCTTTGGTCTCTCCTTCCATCTGGAGGGCCTGTATGTGTTCTACGGTTTCCTGTAGATGGGAGATCATACTCAGAAGAACCTCCACTCCCGCCAGATTGACGCCCAGTTTGTCTACCAGGTGCTTTATCAGTCTCAGGCGCACGATGTCCTGCTGAGAGTAGAGGCGTAACATGCCCTCGGTGCGAGGAGGGCTTATCAGGCCCACACGCTCGTACTTCCGCAACGTTTGGGGGTGCATCTCCAGCATCCTGGCCGCTACGCTGATGATGTAGAGGCCACCGGTTTCAGTGTTCGCAGCGTCGGCCTTGCGGGACTGAGGCCTTTCTGTGACCTGGCCTTCTCCCGCTGGCTGGGATGGTTGCGGGAGGTCACGGCCAGAAGAAACGGGCGGTACGACAGGCTCCAGGGGAAAGACCTCCTGGGCCAGCCGCTGCTGCCCGCGTTGACGTTTAGCTACCATAACCGTTACTGAATAGTTTATCTGCCGCCGCAGACTTTATCAAGATGTATGCAACTACTTGACACGAGGCGTATAAAGGATTATCCTTTTTCGAATTTCGAATTTGCAAGAGAAAGCAGAGGCAATGTTTCCGGGATGATGTGGGGTGAGGAGGATGCGTGACGGGAGGTGATAGAAATGATTTACTTAAAGACTTGCCCACGCTGCCATGGCGACATGATCGCTGTCAGCGACCACTATGGACGGTATACGCAGTGTCTCCAGTGCGGCTTTGAGACCGAACCACGCAAGGTTGCTCAGCAGAGTAGCGTGGCCTCCGGCGCCACCAGTCGCAGAACATCCAGACGGGCCTAATGCAGGAAGAACGTTCGACATCTCGCCCTTGTAAAGGTAGCCTTTGACTGGCGGCGGCCGCTTGTGATGCACCCGTCATTGAGAGGGACCCCGATTCATCGGGACGGCGGTGGCAATCTGGTGGGGTGGGAATGGCGTCTCTTGTAGGGTTACAGCATGCTGTAACCAGTTTCCTAGGTTTGACCTTGCTTACGCCGTGCTCCCGGCGTAGGTAGAAGCCTCTCCCGTGCCAACGCCAACGCAGGCAAAACGCTGATGGCCAGAGCCAGAAGAATTGGCTGGTGCATTATCAGCGCCACCACGAAGAACACCAGGAAGCCGACACCTGCAGCGATTCCTGTATTGTGCAGAAGAGACAGCACCACTATCCCAGGGATGGTGGCCAGGAGCGCAGGCACCGGCAAAATAGCGTATCCCACGCCAATGGTAGTGGCCAGACCGGCCCCTCCCCGGAACCGCAGAAACACCGGATACCAGTGGCCGATCATGGCTGCCAAACCTGTCGCCAGAGCCAGCCAGGACGGCTCATGCAGCCAGCGTGCCACCAGCACGGGTGCTGCTGCCTTGGCAAGGTCTCCCACTAGTACTACAATACCCGCCGTCCGGCCCACGGAGCGAAAAACGTTTGCAGCGCCTGGATTTCGCGTCCCTACCTCGAAAACGTTTGCCCCCCAAGCCCGCGCCACAAGGTATGCTATCGGCAACGACCCTACAAGGTAGCCCAACACCAGCAAAAGCAGTATGTTCATGGCAGAGGATTATAGCATCATGGTCTTCCTGGGATATGGCGGCTAACTCTACAACCGCAGGTGAAATGCAAAAATGACCCAGCCTGGACAAAAGGTTAGGAAGCTAAGTCTTCGTTGGCTCTGGTGGGTTGTCCTTGCAATCATGGTACTCTTGACTGCGTTGTATGGCGGAGCCTCGTGGTATCTGGCCAATCAGGTCACTCTGGCGGAGCGCAAGGCGTTGGAAGCATCGCCAGCCGATTTTGGGCTGGCATTTCAGGACGTGGAGTTCCCTTCCAGGCGTGGCGACGTGCAACTGAAGGGTTGGTACGTACCGGCCCGTGACACGGCGCAAGACACCGTGATCATGGTTCACGGCATCAATAGCAATCGGGCGGACGTCACCATCGGCCTGGTGGAAATAGCCGGAGACTTGAGCCAGCGTGGTTTCAACGTGTTGATGATCGACCTTAGAGGCCACGGCGAGTCTGGGGGCACTCAAGTCTCTGGTGGCTACTACGAACGCGAAGACGTCCTGGGTGCCTTCGACTTCCTCTTGGTGAGAGGCGTGCCCTCTGAGCGGATCGGCCTCTTGGGCTACTCACTGGGCGCGGCGGTATCCCTGCTGGCCGCCGTGGAGGAGCCGCGCATCCACGCCGTGGTAGCCGACAGCCCCTTCGCCGACATCTCAGACCTCATAGTCGGCGAGACCAGGAAGCGTACCGATGCCCCTGCCTGGATGGTGCCGTCTCTTGTCCCTGGTATGGAAGTGGCCGCGCGCGCATTCTATGGCATAGACATGGGTGCCCTGGTGCCGGTCAAGGTCGTGCCCAAGCTGGACTATCCTGTCCTTCTCGTCCACGGCACCGCGGACCAGCGGATACTGCCCAGCCATTCGGTACAGTTGAAAGCTGCATCCCGTAACCCGGATACACAGCTATGGCTGGTGGATGGCGTGGAGCACGTCAAAGCCTATCGCTCTGCGCCAAAGGAGTACATAGACCGCGTGGCCGGCTACTTCCAGAAACGCCTGGGGTGATTGTCGCCCACGCTTACACCTGCAGGTCCAGGCTGATATCCAGCGCTGCCACGGAATGGGTGATGGCGCTTTCAAGGCTTCTTCCCACACCTTCTACGTAGATGGACGGCGAGTCACGGTAGACGTCTTGCGCCTTGTTGACTGACGCGCCATATCTCACTATTGTGCTATTATTATCATTTCGCCGACGGAACGGTTCGTTTTGGAAGGAAGGGGTGCCAGATGAACGTACATATCTCTATCTCTTTGAAGGCAATGCTTTTCCTCGTCTCTATGCTGCTTCTCCTGGCACTCTCCGTTGGAATTGCAACAGCAGGACCGCAGCAGCAGCCCCAGCAGAGTGTATCGGCGGCGGCTGTGGGTACCGGATTCACTTACCAGGGCCTACTGAAGCAAAGCAATGTCGCCGCCAACGGCACATTCGACTTCCAGTTCAAGCTCTACGATGCTTCCACCGGCGGCAACCTCATTAACAACGCCGCCATGTCAGCCGCCGGGGTCACAAACGGCATCCTCACCAAGGAAGATGTTGCGGTAAGCAACGGTCTGTTTACCACGGAGCTCAACTTTGGTCCTGCTTTTGCCACATTCAAGGGCGATGCGCGCTACCTGGAGATCGGCGTCCGGCCCTGGCAGAGCACTGGGACATACACGGTCCTCAACCCCCGCCAGGCGGTGACGCCTGTGCCCTACGCGCTGAATGCCGCCAGCGTGGGCGGGCTGAGTGCCGCCGAGGTGGAGGCCGCATACAACGCGACTAGTAATATCGGCGGCAAGGTGTCCAAGGCAGGCGATACCATGACCGGAAACCTGTCCTTCGGACAGACCACGCGGCAGATGCTCAACCTGTGGGGCACGGCGTACGGAATCGGTGTGCAGAGCCTCACAACTTACTTCCGGAGCGATAGCGGCTTCGCCTGGTTCAACAAGGGCACGCACAATGATGCCACGAACAATGCCGGCACAGGCGGCACCACGCTGATGACACTGGACTCCGCGGGGAAGCTGAGCCCAAAGAGCCTTGGGGTCAGCGGCAATGTGGCCGTGGGTGGCAATGTGGAGGCGAATGGCAATCTGGCCGCGGCGGGCAATGTTATCGTCAACGGCAATGTTGTCGCCACCGGGAACATTACCTCCAAGAACATGCCGGCCATTGCCTCTGGCCAAGAGCATGTTGCCAGCCTCGTTGTGTATCCACCATTCACCAGTGGTTCGAGGGCCATGGATGACGTTACCATCACAGTCCCTGGCCCCGGATTTCTGTTCGTAACGGCCTTCGCAGATGTGTTCTTGCAGGGAAGTTTCGGAGATGCATGTTGTGGAGAGTTCAAGTTGGATAGGGTGGCGCTGGATGGCAGCGGTGCAGCGTTGCTGACACGAGTCAGGTTCTATGGTGGCTCGGAGGAAACCCGGTACGTCTCCTGGGTCCTTCCAGTTGATGCTGCCGGCCCTGTCCGGCTAAGGACGACTGCGAGCAACACCTTGTCAGATAAGGACATGCGCACCATGGATCACAACCTCACAGTGCTTTTCATCCCTGCCAGGCCGTAAGCGGATGAGATTCAAGGCACAGAAGGCTAAGAGATGAAAAGCGTAGGTTGGCTGGCTGCTCTCGCCGCGATGCTCCTGTTGCTTGGGGCAGGCATCGTCATGGCCGCGACGGGTGGTGATTTTGAGATGTCGTGGTCCAGGGTCACAGGTGGCGGCGGCACGAGCAGCGGCGGTGAGTTCAGTCTCACAGGCGCCGCGGGACCACCTGATGCCGGCAACCTGAGCGGAGGTGACTTCACGGTCGAGGGTGGGTTCATAGGAGGAGCCGCCGAAGGAACACCTGCCGCTGCCACTCCTGCCGCTTCGCCTACGCCAACGCCAACCAGGACACCTACCCCGACGGCCACGCCCACGACAACGCCGACCCATACGCCCACACCTGTGGCTAAAGCGACCAGCACCCCTACGCCGACGACCAAGGGGACACCTTTACCTACGCCTTCGCCAGCGCCAACCCGCACGCCTACACCCATAGCCAATAGGACCAGTACCCCTACGGCAACGAGCAAGGGAACGCCAGCCGCCGCCGCACCCACACCCGCGGCCACGGTGTCAGCCGTGACTCCTACGCTTACCGTCACGCGCGTTGTTACACCATCGCCGACGCCCACGTCTACCCCTAAGCCCATCGTAACGGGCACCGTTACGCCCACGGCCTGTCCGCAGCTTGCAGGCCAAGGCGCTGCCTCTGGAGATCTGGACCGCGATGGCCGGTGTGAGGATATCAACGGCAATGGCCGAACGGACTTTGCCGACGTTGAGGCGTTGTTCAACATCCTTGCGGACCCGAAGCTCCAGCAGTCGGTTGCGGCCCTTGACTTCAACGGGAACGGGCGGCTGGACTTCGCCGATGTGGTGGAACTGTTCAGCAGGGTGACGGGACCATGATGAGACCACAAGGAGAGAGGATGCGCATATCCAAACAGATGCTGTTGGTCCTGATCGCTTTGGGGGTAGTCGCGA
>ORJL011788260.1_pt1 | contig 14443 bp, 9 predicted proteins | sample 1779941 | NCBI WGS metagenome assembly ORJL01 (sample SAMEA104232317, study PRJEB22302) | groundwater metagenome | biome: forest; feature: aquifer; material: groundwater | place: USA | collected 2011-08-07 | depth 5.8 m
CGGCGCTTCGGCGGGCGCGCCCGGACCCTCTACGCGTGCCTGACGATTGCCAGCTATGTCCTGGTCAACTTTGCGCTGGTATTTTACACGGCCGGTTTTGCCCTGGAAAAAATGTGGGGCATTAACCGGATCGCGGCGGTGTGGCTCCTGGCGCTGGTGACCGGGGCCTACACGGTTTATGGCGGACTGATGGCGGTGGCGTGGACGAGCGCGTTGCAGTGCCTGCTGCTGCTGGGCGGCGGGATCTACGTGTTCTTCGCGGGAATGGCGAAAATCAATTGGAACTTTGCCGCGGTGCTCGGAGTCGGACAGCAGGCGCACCTGATCACCAACGCTGATCATGAAGTGCCCTGGACGGGGATGGTGGTGCTGATGCTCTCGACCAACGTCTGGTATTACGCGACGAACCAATACATCAACCAACGCTGTCTCGCCGCGCGGAATGAATGGCACGCCAAAATGGGAGTCTTGTTCGCCGTTGGCCTGCAACTCGTCGTACCGTTGGCCACCTGCTTTCCGGGCATGATTTACCGCGTCCTGAACCCGCGCCTCGACAATCCCGATGCCGCCTATCCCAACGTCGTGGCGGCCGTCGTGCCCGAGGGCCTGCGCGGCCTGGTGGTTGCCGCGATCTTAAGCGCAATCATGTCCACGGTGTCAGGCCTGGTGAATTCCACATCCACGCTCGTGACGTTGGATCTCGTGCAGCGGTGGAAAGGCCGGGACTGGCCGGAAGAGAAACTGGTGCGAGTGGGCCGATGGTCGGGAGGAATCGCCTTGCTCATCGGCGCGCTGTTCGCGCCCGTGGTCATGAACTGGCAGAATATTTTCCGTTACGCCCAGGACATTTGGGCGCCGATGGCGGCCCCGGTGGTCGTGGTGTTTCTCGCTGCCGCGCTCTGGGACAGGGCCACCGAGCGCGGCGCGGTGGCCTGTTTGTGGATGGCGATTTTCTCGGTGCCGTTCATCCTGACAAAAGGGATTCTCGTCGATGCCAACGTGCATTTTCTCCCCCCGAACCTGGAGAATCCGATGGTGTTTGCCGGCGCCTTCGCGCTGATCGCCGTGTTGGTCATGTTCGCTTTCAGCAACGCCCGTGGGTTCGGAGGCCGTGTCGGCCTCACGGCGGTGGGCAGCGCGCTTGTCTTGTGGCTGGCCGCGATCAGCCCCAGCGCTGTGGCTATCGTCGTCCTGGTGGTAACGCTCTGCGTGACCGCTGTCTTGATGCTTTCCCGCCGCGCGAGGTCCGTAAATCTGTGGGACTGGTCCATGCTCACCTCCGTTACGCTCGGCAGTTGGTGGACGAACCTCTGGCTCTGGTGGTGCGTGTTATCCGCGATCCTCATTGGCCTCTACGTCAAATTCTGGTGAGATCGACTCCATGAACTCGGCGCGCGACAACCTAAAGCTCGACGGCGTCCCCATCGTCCGGCTGGAATCGGAATGGTTGCGAGCCGGCATCGCGCCGGGGGTCGGAGGCCGCGTCGTGAGCCTGGTGGAAAAAGCCGGCGATCACGAATTCCTGTGGCGCAACCGCGCGCTGCCGCTCCAGGTGTCGCTGCCCGGCGCCGAATATGATCCCAACTTTTACGGGGGCATTGATGAGTTGCTGCCGAACGATATTCCTGAGGTGCTCAACGGCGTTCCCTGTCCGGATCACGGAGAACTTTGGACCGCGCCCCTGAAATGGCGTTGCGAAGACGGACGGTTGCAGCTCGAAGGGTTGCTGCCGCAATTCGGGTTGAAGTACGAGCGGAAGATGGAACTACGCCCGGACGCTCCCTGGCTTGATTTCACCTACCGCATCACCAACCTCACCACTCGACCGCGTCAATTCCTCTGGAAACTGCACGCCGCGTTGGCCGTGGAGCCGGGCGACGTCATTGATTGTCCGGCCCGAACGGCGCAGGTCGTGGATCCGAACTGGTCACGCTATCGAACTCTGGAACCTTTCGCGTGGCCCTGGATCGAAGGACAAGCCGCAAACGTCATCCCCGCCCCTGACGGCACTGTGGATTTCTTCTACCTGTTCGATCTGACAGCGGGGTGGATCGCATTGCGACGGCCCAGCGAGGGTCTTGAGTTCGCCTACCACTTCGACACCAGCGTTTTTCGCTACGTGTGGGTGTTTGCCTCCTATGGTGGGTTCAACGGGCATTATACCGTCATCCTCGAGCCTTGCACGACGATGCCGATTTCCGTGAACGAAGCCTTGGCCCGAAAACAATGCTCGGTGCTCCAACCCGGCGAAATGCTGGAGACGAAGGTGGCGATTCGCGCCGCAAGACAGCGGCATCCGGGGGCCGATACGCAAGCGAAGCCTCCCGTGCCGGCTTGCTCCGAGTTCCACCCCGTCTCACCCGCTGTCGGCGTCGCACAACCATGACCCTATGAACCAACGTCGTAAGATCATTGTGACCGGCGCCTCCTCCGGCATCGGACGCGCCACGGCCATCCGCTTTGCGGCGGATGGTTGGGATGTCTGCATCAACGCCCGTCGCGAAGGGCGCCTCAAAGGGTTGGCCCAGGGCTTTCCGCCGGGCGACCATCTTGTTTGCGCCGGCGACTACAGCAAAGCCGCGGTGGTCGAGGCGATGGGCAAGACTCTGCGCGACCGCTGGGGCCGCGTGGACGGGCTGGTGAATTGCGCCGGCGTTTCCCAATCGGCGGATGTGGTCGGTTCGCCTCTGGACGAATGGCGAAGGCCATTTGACACCATGTTCGAGGGCGGCGTCCGGATGACTCGCCTCGCCGTCTCCTTGATGCCGGTAGGCGGGCGTATCATTCACATCACCTCGATCCACGGCGGGCGGGCCGAAGTCGGGAGCAGCGCCTACGCGATGGCGAAAGCCGCGCTGAACCAGTTTTGTCGCGGTCTGGCCGTGGAACTGGCGCCCCGCGGCATCCTGGTCAATGCGATCGCGCCAGGATTCATTGACACCGAAATGAGCGTCGGGCCCGACGGCGTCAACGAACTCACAACCGATTGGTTCCGCGCGAACTACATTGACGGTCACCACCTGCCCTTGAAGCGCGCCGGCCGGCCGGAGGAGATCGCCGGTGTCGCGGCGTTCCTCGCGGGACCGGATGCCACCTATCTCACCGGCCAGGTCATCACTGTGGACGGAGGACTCACCATCACTTTTTAACGTGAAAATCGAAGCGGTCGATCTCTTCTATCTGGCACTGCCGCTGGTCCGCGACATCGGCGATGGGAGTCAAGACGCCCTGCTGGTTCGCGTTGAGGCGGGCGGCCGTGTCGGTTGGGGCGAATGTGAGGCGGCTCCTTTGGTCTGCATGGCCAGTTGGAACTGCCCGATGTCGCACAGCGCCTGCAAACCTGTCAGCGCCTCCGTGCTAGGACAACGCCTGGACAGCGCGGACGACATTCGCCGCATCAACGCCCTCGTGCGGGTGCGGAGCGCTGATTTGCTCCAGGCGGACCACACGCTCTCCGGCATTGACATCGCCCTGTGGGATTTGCTGGGGAGGAAATTCAGTGAGCCCGTCTGGCGTTTGCTAGGCTACCGACGCGCTTACGCGAAGACGGCCTACGCCTCGCAGCTCTTTGGCGACGATCCGCAAAAGACGCTGCGCGCGGCGCGACGAGTGGCCAGCGCGGGCTTCAAAGCCGCCAAGTTTGGCTGGGGACCGTATGGCCGGGGCACGATCAAACAGGATGGTGATCAGGTTCGCGCCGCACGCGAAGGATTGGGGAAGGACACGGCGTTGCTGGTGGATGCCGGCACGGTATGGGGCGACAACGTCGCCGCGGCTCGATCACGGCTTCGGGCTTTGGAATCGTGCCGGGCAGTGTGGTTGGAGGAGCCGTTTGTCTCCGGCGCGTTCGAGGCATACCGCCAGTTGGCCAAGTGCGCCGGCACCCTGAAGCTGGCGGGTGGTGAAGGCTGTCACGATTTTCATCAGGCGAAAAACATGATTGACTCCGCCGGATTGGGCTACGTGCAGATTGACGCCGGGCGCATCGGCGGCATTACGACGGCGAAACAGGTTGCCGATTACGCGCGCGCCAAAAGCGTCCGGTTCGTTAATCACACCTTCACGACGCACCTGGCCCTCAGCGCCTCTCTGCAGGCGTACGCCGGTGTGGAAGGCGACGACTTGTGCGAGTACCCGTTCGAGCCTTCAGCCCTGGCTCGCGACTTCACAGCCGGAAAGATCGTCCCCGATCCGAACGGCCAGATCCGCGTACCCGACCGTCCCGGCCTTGGCCTGGAACCGGACTGGACGGCGCTGAAGAAGTATGTGAAAGAAGTGGAAATCAAGGTCGCAGGCCGGACCCTTTTCCGTAGTTCGCCTTCACCCGTCTAGCACAGTGAACAAGGCAATTCGCAGGACGAAATGGTGAGTCGGCGAGCGTATCATGGCCACACCGTCCCATTCCTTCACCGCAATGCGCGAGCCTCCCGTCGCCGGGACATCCTTCACGCCCGTCGGCTACTACCGTTGGATGATCTGCGTCTTGCTGCTCTTCGCGGCCATCATCAATTATGTGGACCGCCAGGTGATCGGCATTCTCAAACCCACGCTAGTGGCGGCCTTTGGGTGGTCGGACGAACGCATCTATTCATCCATCGTGTTTTGCTTTCAACTGGCTTACGCCACAGGTTTTCTATTCGCCGGACGCGTGATGGATGGAATCGGAGTGCGGCGGGGCTTCGCCCTATCGGTCACCCTGTGGAGTGTTGCCGCCATGGCTCACGGCATGGCCGGGTGGGTGACGACCTGGACCTTGCCGGTTTTGAATCTCGACGCGAAAACGGGTTTCGCGGTCGTGACTCTGACGGGGGTCGCCGTGGGATTGGCGCTGGCGCGGTTTGCGTTGGGCCTCGGCGAGGCAGGCGCGTTTCCGGCCTCCATCAAAACGGTAGCTGACTGGTTCCCAAAGAAGGAGCGCGCTCTGGCAACGGGGATTTTCAACTCGGGCACGAACGTCGGGGCTTTGCTCACGCCGATGGTCGTGCCATGGATTACTCTCAACTGGGGTTGGGAATGGGCGTTTATCCTCACGGGCGCCCTGGGGTTCATGTGGGTGGCGTGGTGGCTGATTGCCTACCGGCAACCCGAGGAGCACCCACGACTCGACCCTTGCGAATTGGCTTACATCCGGGCAGACCCGCCCGATCTGGAGATGAGTATTCCTTGGCGAAAATTATTGCCCCACCGCCAGACATGGGCATTCGCCATTGGGAAATTCATGACCGATCCCATCTGGTGGCTTTACCTGTTCTGGATTCCTGATTTTCTGGGCAGGAAGCACGGATTCGATTTGAAGTCCATCGGTCCGCCCCTGGTGGTGATTTACCTGGTGGCGGACGTCGGCAGTATCGGCGGCGGCTGGCTCTCCGGGCGGTTCATCGGGATGGGATGGACTCCCAATCGCGCGCGCAAGACGGCCATGCTGGTTTGCGCGGTGTCGGTGGTCCCGGTGATGTTTGCGGCCAATGTTTCGGACAAATGGGTGGCTGTGGGACTGGTCGCCATCGCTGCGGCCGCGCATCAGGGCTGGTCGGCCAACCTGTACACGCTTACCTCGGATATGTTCCCCCGCAAAGCGGTCGGCTCGGTCGTGGGCATCGGCGGCGCGTCGGGCGCCATGGGCGGCATGCTGATCGCCATGCTTGTCGGGGCGATTTTGCAGTCCACTGGGAGCTACGTGCCGGTCTTCATCATCGCCGGCTCTGCTTATCTGACGGCGCTGCTGGTCATCCACCTTCTGTCCCCGCATCTCGAACGCGCGCGGCTGGAACCGTAATCCCTCGGCGGCCACAGACGTTCGACATTCGATGTTTCATGTTCTTCCCCGAGGGCCCTCCATTCTCCTGAACGCCCTCAGGTTTTTCGCAGTGGCCATTCAGGTTTCCCCTCATCAAGCATTCCGCCCTGCGTCCGATGATGCTTCTGAGTGCAGGGTTATGCGGCGGGCCAACGAGATTTGATCGGCGAGACCGGCGACGCGAACCGGCGCGCAGCCCCTGCCTGGATAAATGAAAGATATGAACGAAACATTGGCCGTACCGACCGAAACCAGGCAGGCCGCCACCGGCGCATCTCTCACCCAACCCTAACCACACTCAGTCCGGACCCGCGCCTCCCGCATTCGATCAAACCGGAACCCCTAGCCAAGCAAATCCATGAAGAATCTCAAACTCAGTGTCAAACTCATCACGGGCTTTGTCCTAGTGGCCCTCATCACCCTGGCAGTCGGCAGCCTCGGCTACTGGGGCACCGTCAGACTTGCGACTCACCTGTACGAAGTCGGGGTCGTACGGCTCCCGAGCGTTCTGGGTCTGGAGATGATGAATGAGGCGCAGACCGCCGTCAAAGCCGCCGAGCGCACGCTGCTGATTCCCGGCCTCGACCAGGCCAGAATCGCCCATGAACGTGATCAACTGAAAGCCGCTTGGGAGCGGGCTGACAAGGGCTGGAAGATTTACGAGCCGCTGCCCCAAACCAAGGAGGAAGAAGCCAAATGGAAGGAGTTTGTCCCCGCCTGGGGGGCGTGGAAAAAGGACCATGAGCAGTTCATTGCCCCGTTCGATGAATACCAGAAGACAGGGGACAAGGCGATGCTTGCGAAAGCAACCGATCAAAGCCTGAGGGTTGCCTCAGCCTCTTTGAAGCCTGCCGCGAAGTTGCTGGGAGAAATCACCGATATCAACATAGCGGTTGCCGAAGAAGCGAAGAAGACTGCGGCCTCGGACGGCGCCCTGGCGAAAGCCACGTCCAGTGCGGGCACGGTCCTTGGCTTGGTGGTCGCCTTGGCCTTGGGATTCAGTCTGGCACTCTCCATCTCCAAGCCGATCAGGAATGTCGCCACCCTCCTTGCCGGCGGCGCGGATCAGACGGCTTCGGCCGCGGCTCAGGTATCCGCGTCAAGCCAATCCTTGGCGGAAGGGGCCAGCGAGCAGGCGGCTTCGCTGGAGGAAACCAGTTCCTCGCTGGAGGAAATGTCCAGCATGACTAAACGCAACGCCGAAACCGCCGCCAAGGTCAAGGAATTGGGGAGTCAAGCCCGGCAGGCCGGGGACGCCGGGGTGCGGGACATGGCCGAGATGACCACCGCCATGAATGCGATCAAGGCTTCGAGTGACGACATCGCCAAGATCATCAAGACCATCGATGAGATCGCGTTTCAAACGAACATCCTGGCCCTGAACGCCGCCGTCGAGGCCGCGCGAGCCGGCGAAGCGGGCATGGGCTTTGCCGTCGTGGCCGATGAAGTGCGCAGCCTGGCCCAACGATGCGCCCAAGCGGCCAAGGAGACCGCCACCAAGATCGAGGATGCCGTCCAGAAAAGCGCCCACGGCGCCGAAATCAGCGTCAAGGTCGCCAAGAGCCTGGAGGAGATCGTCACCAAGGCCCGGCAAGTGGACGAGATGGCGGGCGAAATGGCCGCCGCCTCCCACGAACAAAGCCAGGGCATCGAACAGGTCAACACCGCAGTCACACAGATGGACAAGGTGACCCAATCCAACGCCGCGAACGCCGAGGAAAGCGCCAGCGCCTCTGAGGAACTCAACGCGCAGGCCGACGCGCTAAAAGATGCAGTGGCCGAATTGCTCCAATTGGTGGACGGAAGGCAGGCGGATCGCGCCAGCACGGTGAGCGGCACCCGCGCGGAGCGAGAGAAGGCGGGGCGAGAACCGGGGGTTGTCAGGGCGCCCAACGCGCAGGCGCCAGCCCAGAACAATGGGGGAGACCACCCTGAAGCGACGACCAAGTCGCACCCGGCCCGGATCGTCCCGGGCGCGCGCCAGACAAACCCCCTCCCCATGAAGGGCGGCTTCAGGGACTTCTAAGAGCCGGTATCCCTGCAAACGCGGCCTGGACGGGTGCCTGGCTCCGTGCAACAGTCCTCCAGGACCCTGGTGCGCGCGGGCAACCGAGACATCAGACTCCAAAGGCCGTCATTGAATGCGCTGAGATTCCAAATTGTTCCTTCCGAAATCCGGGACCACCACAGCGTTCGGATTCAGCAAGGCGAGGTGCATGTCGGCCCCGAGGCGCAGATGACCTACCTCAGGAGTTGCGTCTGTGTGGGCCTTTATCATCCCGGACATCACCTGGGCGCCCTCAGCCACATCACCGGATTCAACGAGAATGGCGGGCATGACGCCCGGGGGGCCCTGGGAGAAATCGAGCGCCGCCTGGCCCGGCAGGGATTGCGCCTGGAGGACTGCGAGTGTTTCGTCATCGGAGGCACTGACACGGCCCGGCACGTTTACGACTCCACCGTCCGCGAACTCCGCCACCGCGGCCTGCGGTTCCGCGAACTGGACGTCCTGGGCTCCTTCCACCGCAAGCTCCTGCTGGACCCCGCGGACGGAAGACTCGATCTCTTCAAGAAGCCCAACGCCGAAAGCTCGCCCAAGTCAGGGCAGACGTTCTCCGCAGACCCTTCCCTGGAATGCTTTTACGACCACCGCCGGCGGCTGATCACGGGCGCCAGCCTCTTTTTCCGCAACGAAGCCCTCCTCGAGTGCCTGCGTGACGCCGTGATTCCCTCCGTCGTACGCTCGTCCGACCGCTGCCATATCTGGTGTGCGGGTTGCTCGACGGGAATGGAAGTCTATTCGGTGGGCATGGCCGCCTTGGATCACCTCGCCCGGTCCAACCGGGCACAGTTCGAGCTCCTCCTCCTGGGGACCGATATCTCCGAGGAAGCGCTGGCGCAGGGACGCCTTGGGGAATACGTTTTGTCCGAACGGGCGGAGAACCGCCACGCCGACCTCCTGCACCGCTATTGCGAACGGGTTGATGCGCGCACGGTCCGCATCGGCCAGGAACTGCGCTCCAGGGTCAGTTTCAGTCAACGGGACATCCGCGAAGGGAGCCGCAAGCACCTCTTCGACCTGGTCGTATGCGATCACGTGCTCCAGTATTTCACGCCCGAAGTGCAGCTCAAGTTCCTCCAGGGACTCCGCACGGGAGTCCGGCGGGGCGGCTTTCTGTTCGTGAGCAGTCCTTCGACCCGGATCCAGGAAACCCTGCTTGCCAGCGGCGACTACGAAATGCTGGCCCGCAGCTTTTACCGGCGGCGCAATCCATAGGGATTGAGGAGCAACACGACAGATGCTGTTCGACCCAAGAGAAACGATGGTCATTCTTCGCCGAGCACGGGAGTTTCCTCGAGTAATAGGTCCTCCTCTTCTCAGCGTCTCAACGCCTCTGCGCGAAACACTGGGAGCGCCGGCATCCTGTCGGCGAGTGGATGAGGAGGTGCCCACCACGCGGGCAAGATGCCGGCGCTCCTGGCGAAAGGGCCGATATTCGGGTCACGCGCTATTCTAACGATGGGCAAGCGGCGGGGATCGCAAAGGGGCACGGAATCCGGAACTCGCTGACCCCATTTCGCGGCTGCGCGGTTCCTCGCGTAGCGAGGGGCTGCTGGTAGCCGTGGATTTCAATCCACGGTATGGTGGCGGGGTGCGGTTTCGTCGCGTAGCGACGATTGATGCGCGAGCCTGTTGCGGCGTTCGGGCGTCGCGACGCGACGCATACCGTGGGTGCGTAAGACCGTGGGTTGAAACCCACGGCTATCATTGGCGCGTCGCTCCGCGACGAGGATTTTGAGAACCACGCGGTTCTCAAAAGAACAGCGACCGCTGCGCGGACTTTCTTCTCTCTCATTCACGCGATCCTACCTATTCAACCGCGCCGCTCTGTGCTCACTGACCTGAGCGCAGAACGGAGCGGAACCCGCCGCCGTAGTTGTACCTGACCGACGGGTCGTCGTAGGCGCGGTACGCCGACCGGCAATAGAACGCGATGTTGAACCAACTGCCCCCGCGAAACACGCGGTTCGAGCCCGTATTTCGACCAAGTGGGTCGGTCACGCTTCCGCCAGGATAGGTTCCATACCAGTCCAAACACCCCTCCCAGACGTTCCCGTGCATGTCGTACAGTCCCCAAGCATTCGGCGTCTTCACCCCCACAGGATGAGTCGTATTACCCCTGTTTGAATGATACCACGCATAATCGCCCAGTTGCGTGTACCCAGGGTCATCCCCGTATCCAAACCGCGTCGCCGTCCCCGCCCGGCACGCATACTCCCACTCCGCCTCCGTCGGCAACCGATACTCGTACCCTGCTGGCAATCGCCCCGCCGCACGCTCACGAACTGTCAACTTGCCGCAGTAGTCGGTGGCATCCAACCAACTGACCTGTTCCACCGGACGCCGCGTGTCGCCCGCGAAAAACGAGGGATTGCTCCCCATCACGGACTGGTATTCAGCCTGCGTCGTCTCATACTTACTCATCCAGAAGCCGCGTGTCAGCGTCACCACCGTCTGCGGGCCTTCTTCGGGATATCGATCCTGTTCGGTCGATGGGCTCCCCATCGTGAAAGTGCCTGACGGAATCCAGACCAGGTGCTGAGGATCGGGATTCTCCGGAGGCTGATTTGTGTGTCCACTATCCTCGACCACCACGCGGTAAAACCTCTTCGGCGAGTTCGTGGCGGTCGTATCAATATAGAAATACGGGCTGTTCGTCCCCTGGACGTTGGCCAGCAGTCCCCAACCACTGGCCTGGTCCAGATTGGTCGTGTACTCAATGGTCACCGCTCCAGTGGCCCCGCTTATCCAAATCCCCGGGATCATTTGGATATTCAACTCCAGGGACTGACCGTCGATCGCTCTGGCGACAGGACTGTTTATCGCGGTGCCGAGGAAGACCGCCAAGCATGCCGAGAATCTCGCGAATTGCATTTTGCTTCCCATCTTTTCGAGTTTTACTAACGGAATCGATCGCAATCTGTTCGTATCATCGAACCTACTCAAGCCATTTATTCCCCAGAAGAACCCGCCCGCGACCAGGAAAGACAGCTCCATCCAACTCTCCCCACATCCATCGTGGCGACAGGAATCCGGCGACCGTCCAAAACTGATTTGGATCACGCGAAGCCGCGAAGCTCTGATCCGCAGATCTGAGTCAACTCGGACGTATGATTCCGAAAGGCGCGCTGAGGATCGGTGCCCTTTGGTGAGATGCGGCACGCCCACTCTCCCCGGAACGATTCCGTGGTCTGGCGGTCTAAACTAGGAGGGTCTTGCGCCGAGGGGCGCCGGGCATGCCCCAGCGGAACTTTTGGCTGGCCAAAGGGCTGGTAATGAAGCACGTTAACGGATAAGTCATGAGCGAACTCCAAGTCATCGAAACGACCTTGCGGCAGGCGGGCGGACGTCGGCGGTGGCAGCGCGCCTGGCGCGGGTTGTGGCAAGGCTTGCTCCTGGGCGGGGTCGTCTGGTTGGTGGTGCTGGGAGTGTATAAATTGCTTCCACTCCCTCCCATGATCCTCCCTGTGGCGGGCGGGGTTGGGCTGGGCTTGGCTTTGATCGGGTTTCTGGCTGGCTGGTGGCGCAAGGATCGGCTGCTGGAGACCGCCCGCTGGGTGGACCAGAACCAGCAATTAAAGGAGCGGTTGAGCACAGCCCTGGAAATCAGCCAAAACCCCAAGGCCGGCCAGTGGCGGGATCTCTTGGTCAAGGACGCTGTGGGACATCTCTCGGGCCTGGATTTTCGGAAGATGTTGCCTTACCACCTGCCCAAGGCGAGCCGCTGGGCGCTCCTGGTCCTGGCACTGGCCGCCGGGATCGGTTTTGCGCCGGAGTACCGGACCCAGGCGCACAGGCAGAAGCAGAAAGATAAGGACAATATTCGGGAGGCGGGAAGGCAGTTGGCGGATTTGACCCGGCGCACGCTCGAACACCGAAAACCCGCGCTCGAGGCCACTCAGGAGGCCATCAAGTCGGTGGGCGAGCTTGGCACACAGTTGTCGAAGAATCCGCTCAGCCGGTCCGAGGCGCTCCGCGAGCTGGGGAAGCTGGCGGACAAGATCCAGCAGCAGTCCAAGGAACTGGCCAAGAACCCCGCTCTCAAATCGATGGTGAAGTCATCGAGTTCCACCGCCAAGAACAGCCCGACGACCGCCGAGGAACTGAAAAAGCAGATTGAGGATCTCCAGAAATCCCTTGGCAACAAGGACGCGACCACGGATGCGTTGAACAAACTGCGGGATGAACTGCAAAAGGCGCAGCAGGCGGCAGCGGGCCTGATGGGCAAGAACTCGAAGGCCGCGGACGCCGCGCGGGAGAGCCTCGCCAAGGCGTTGTCGAGCCTGGCGAAGCAGTCGGAGGAGTTGGGCGCCGCCCTGCCGAGCATCGAGGAGGCGATCGCGGCTCTCGAGGCGGGCAAGATCGACCAGGTGATGAAAGACCTTGAAGTCGCGGAGCGGGACCTTGAGAAGCTCAGCCAAATGGCACAGGCCCTGCAGCAAATGCGGCAGCAGGCAACCCAGCAGGGCAAGACTCTGGCGGAACAACTCAAGAACGGCGAGGCGGAGGCGGCGCGGGCGACGCTGAAGAAGATGGAGAGCGAGCTCAAGTCGGGCACACTCTCGCCTGAGCGGATGAAGGCCATGATGGAGGAGCTTTCAAAGGCGATCTCTCCCGCGGCTCCCTACGGCAAAGTGGCGGACCTTCTGAAACAGGGTTTGCGTCAGCTCGAGCAAGGCGAGAAGCCCCAGGCCGCCCAGTCTCTGGCGGACGCCGCCAAGGAACTCGAGAATCTGATGCAGGAAATGGCCGACGCCCAGGACTTGAAGGGGACTCTCGCCGCCCTCAAGAAAGCGCAGATGTGCGTCGGCAACGGAACAGGATGGTGCAAGTCCGATGGCCCCCCACGCGTCGGCAAGGGAGGCAAACCCTCACGCGGCGTGGGGACTTGGGCGGACGAGGACGGCTCAAGCGAGGCTCCAGAACAGAGCGAACGTTGGGACAACTCGGACGTGGATCGCCCGGATACCGACGCCCGCGGGCTGACGGACCGTGGCCCAGGCGACCCCCCGGAAGGGCTGACGCCGACGAAGGTCAAAGGCCAACTCTCCCCGGGAGGGCAGATGCCGAGCATCACGCTCAAGGGCGTAAGCATCAAAGGGCAGAGCACGGTAGCCATACAGGAGGCGATTACGGCGGCACAGAGCGAGGCCCAGAGCGCGCTGAGTCACGACCAGGTCCCGAAAGCTTACCAGGGGGCGGTGAAGGACTACTTCAACGATCTGAAGAAATAGGCGGGAGCCTGACGGCTCGCTTTCCGAATCCAAATGAACACTGAGCAACAAATCGAAGAATTTCGCCAATCTTACTCGGCACTCCAGGCGGAGATCGGGAAGGTGATCGTCGGCCATGAACAGATCGTGGAGGGGACTTTGATCGCGGTCTTGGCGGGCGGCCACGTCCTGCTCGAGGGCGTTCCCGGGCTGGGCAAGACCCTCCTGGTCCGCACCCTTGGCGAGGCGCTCGACCTTTCCTTCAGCCGCATCCAGTTCACGCCGGACCTGATGCCCGCCGACATCCTGGGCACCAACCTGGTGATGGAGTCGCCGGATGGCAGACGGCATTTCGAGTTCCAAAAAGGACCCATCTTCGCGCACTTGATCCTTGCCGACGAAATCAACCGTGCCACGCCCAAGACACAGTCGGCCATGCTCGAGGCCATGCAGGAGCATAGCGTGACCGCAGGCGGCGAGGTGCGGCGGCTGGTCGAGCCTTTTTTTGTCCTTGCCACACAGAACCCGATCGACCAGGAGGGAACCTACCCGCTCCCTGAAGCGCAACTGGACCGGTTCTTCTTCAAACTCATTGTCGGATACCCGACCGCAGGCGAGTTGACCGAGGTGCTCAACCGCACCACGGAGAACGCAAAAGCGCAAGTTAACCGGGTAGTGACTCGCGATACGTTGGTGGCCCTGCAACAGGTGGTGCGCGAGGTTCCAGTCGCCTCTCACGTGAAAGACTACGCAGTTCGGCTCGTGATGGCCACTCACCCGAAGACCGAAACCCCCTGCCCGATCGCCAGCCAGTTTCTCCGGTTCGGCAGCAGCCCGCGGGGAGCGCAGACCCTGATCCTGGCGGGCAAGGTGCGAGCGCTCGCACAGGGACGCTTTAACGTGAGCATGGACGATATCCAGGCGATGGCGCCAGCAGCGTTGCGGCATCGGTTAATCCTCAACTTCGAGGCCGAGGCCGAAGGCGTCACCACCGACCACATCATCGGGCAAGTTCTGCAAGATGTCCCGCGCGAGGCCTCGACGGTGACGGCGTAAAGCCGGGCTTTCGCATCCCACGAGATCAACCGCCGCCGCCTCTCAATGCCTGACCCGCTCCTTTCGCCCGAGCTGCTCCGCCGACTCGAACAGTTCCAACTGTTGGCGCGGCGGCGCGCCAAGAGTTCGGCCAGGGGCGAGCGCCGGAGCCGTGCGCGCGGTCAATCGGTGGAGTTCGCCGACTACCGCAACTACGTCCTGGGGGACGATCTCCGGTATCTGGATTGGAACCTCTACGGCCGCCTCGACCGCCTCTTCCTGAAACTCTACGAGGAGGAACGCGAACTCCCTGTCCGGATCTTTCTCGATGCGAGC
>ORJL010781933.1_pt1 | contig 14439 bp, 15 predicted proteins | sample 1779941 | NCBI WGS metagenome assembly ORJL01 (sample SAMEA104232317, study PRJEB22302) | groundwater metagenome | biome: forest; feature: aquifer; material: groundwater | place: USA | collected 2011-08-07 | depth 5.8 m
GGCAGGCCGGCCTCGGCGAACGTCGGCACGTCGGGAACCGCCGGGGAACGCTTGCTGGCTGCGATTGCGACCATGCGCAGCCGCTCCGCTTTCACATGCGGCAGCACGGCCGGTATGGCGATGAAAGCCAGCTGCGCTTCGCCGGAGAGCAGCGCCGTGACCATCGCCCCGCCGCCCTTGTAAGGCACGTGCACCAGTTTCACTTCCACCATGTTCTGGAGCAGCTCCGCCGACACATGCTGCGGGCTACCGTAACCCGGCGAAGCATAATTAAGGCTGCCCGGCTTGGACTTGGCGAGCGCGATCAGCTCCGGCACTGATTTCACCGGCAAGTTAGGGATGATTACCAGCGTCAGCGGCAACGAGGCCAACATAGTCACCGGCGCGAAGCTCGCCACCGGGTCGAACGGGAGCTTCCTGTAGAAACCTGGGCTGATCGCCAGCGACAACGTCGCATTGATAATCGTGTAGCCGTCGGGCAGCGCCTTGGCAACGATCTCGGCGCCGACGTTGCCAGTCGCGCCGGGGCGGTTATCCACAACCACCGGCTGGCCCATCTGCTCGTAGAGCTTCTGACTCAGGATGCGGCCAAGAATGTCAGGCGCGCCGCCGGGCGACCACGCAACCACCATGCGAATCGGCTTGGTTGGATAGCTTTGCGCGACAGCAATGCTTACGCCAAGCAACATAAAACCAGCCGCGATCATCGTCGGAATTCTGCAGGCACGCGTTTCGGTTTCCTCCATTGTGGTTACCTCCTCACTCGTGATAGGGCGAGTCTCAGCGTTCGTAGGACACACTTATAGCGTTCAAATCTCATTGAACACTTCAAGCAGCCGGTGGTGGACGCCGAAGCCGTGATCGAACACCAGCACGTCGTCGCCGATTTCGACGACGTAGCCGGAGCACATGCGCTTCAAGGATGGTGTCGGAGTTCCGGTGCCGAGCAAGCGCAAGCGCATGAAAACATCTCCCGAGGAGCACATCAGCCTGCCAATCATGGTAGGCATAGCCACGAAACAAAACCATAAACAATCCGACATGTTTCATTTAGAATGCGACAACCTGCGTTGAGGCACTCAGCCACCTGCAAACCCATGCCATCCGTTTCCGCCCACACGAGCCGCGCGCTGCCAAAGCACGCGCACCCGCCCAGGCTGCGGGTCGCGTGCATTGCGGTCGAGCGGTTTACGCTGACCGCCCTAGCCGGCTTTGTCGACTGCCTGCGGCTCGCAGCAGACGACGATGACCGCAGCCGCCCCATCGACTGCACGTGGACTCTGCTCGGCGACCCAGCGCGTCCAATCCGCTCGAGCTGCGGTATCGCCGTCCTGCCCTGGCAGCCGCTCGGCGATCCGGCGGAGTTCGATTACATCGTGGTCGTCGGTGGGCTGTTGCATGGCGGACAACACGTGGACCGCGAAACTTTCGCGTTTTTGCGCGCTGCTGCCGAACAGGGAATTCCGTTGATCGGTTTGTGCACGGGCTCATTCGTGCTCGCGCGCGCCGGATTGATGACCGGCTATCGCTGCTGCGTGAGCTGGTTTCATCACCAGGATTTTGTCGCCGAGTTTCCCGAACTCAAGGTGGTATCGGACGAATTGTTTGTCGTTGACCGCGACCGCATGACGTGCGCCGGCGGTACCAGCGTGTCGCAGCTGGCTGCCTATCTGGTTGAGCGGCATTGCGGAAAGCCGGCGGCGAGCAAAAGCCTGCGCATCCTGATCGAGGAACAGGCACTGCCTGCGGGAACGCCCCAGCCCATGCCTTCGCTGGCGGCCGACGCGCGCGATCCGGTGGTGCGGCACGCTATCCTTCTAATGGAACAACGGCTTAACAGCCGACCGTCGGTCGAAGACGTCGCGTGCACGCTGGGGCTGTCGGTGCGGCAGCTCGAACGGCGGTTCCGGACCGACCTGAATGTATCGCCGCAAACCCTGTGGTTGCGGCTGCGCCTCGAGCAGGGACGCTGGATGCTCGAACATACGACACGGCCGATCACCGAGATCGCGCTGGAATGCGGATTTTCGGACGGCGCGCATTTCGCGCGCATGTTCCGGCAGAATTTCGGGCGCGTGCCGACGAGCGTGCGGGCTCGGCGTCAAAGCCCGCCGTTTAACGCCGCGCCCGTTCACTCGGCCTTGGCGCCCGATTCCTTGACTATCTTCGCCCACTTGGCCTGTTCCTTGACGACGTAGTCCTGAAAGTCGCGCGGCGGCATCGTCGAGATCTCAAGCCCGAGCGTATAGATGCGCTCGCGCACGTCCGGCAACCCCAGCACATGGATCGTGTCGTTGGCGACCCTGTTGACGACTTCATCCGAAATATTGCCGGGGCCGGCGATGCCAAGCCATGCGAGCACCTCGAACCCGCGCACGCCCGACTCATCAATGGTCGGCAGGTCGGGCAGTTGCGGCATGCGTTTCAGCGAGGCCACGCCGAGTCCGCGCAGCCGGCCGGCCTTTATCTGCGGAATCGCGAATGACGGCACCACGAACAGGAACTCGATCTGGCCGCCGACCACGTCGGTTTGCGCGTTGGCGACGACCTTGTACGGCACGTGCACCGTCTTGATGCCGGTCATCGATTGAAGCAATTCACCTGACAGGTGAGAGGGACTCCCAACGCCGGCTGAACCATAATTGAGCTGGCCGGGCCTCGCCTTGGCGAGCGCTACGAACTCCTTGACACTTTTAGCCGGCACCGACGGGTGCGTAACGAGCAGCAACGGTGTAAAGCCCATGCGGGCAATCGGCTTGATGTCCCGCAGCGTGTCATACGGCAGCTTGCTGTACAGGCTCGGGTTGATCACGTGATTGACGGCGAGAATCATCAGCCTGTAACCGTCGGGCGGCGACTTCACGACCGCTGCGGTGGCCGGGATACCGTTGGCGCCCGGCTGGTTTTCCACTACGACCGGCTGCGACCATGCTTCGTTGAGCTTTTGCGCCATGATCCGTGTCATCGCGTCCGAAGCGCTGCCGGTACCGAGCGGCACCACGATCTTGACCGCCTTGCTCGGATAGGCTTGCGCGAGCGCGGCAACCGCCACCAAGGCCGCCATCAATCCAACGATCAGTGAGACGAAGATTTTCATAGGGGCCTCCGTGATTATCAGGGGTGTTCGTACCACCCCTTTTCACCGTGCTCGCGGTAGTACTCATGGTACTTGGCAAGCGCGGCGCGGTCGAGTTCGACGCCGAGCCCCGGCTTATCGGGGGGGCGCACCCCGCCGTTCGTGACGTGCCAGGGCTCGCCCTCAACGCAATCGTCCTCGATCCAGTCGAACAGTGCCTGGCCAGGACGATCCGCCTGCGGGCAAAGCAAGCCGAAGTGGCACATGGCAGCCCACGAGATGCCGAGTTCGAGGCTCGAGCGCAGCCAGAAGCGCTTGTTGTGGGACTCGGCCAGCGCCGCCGCGCGGCAGGTCTTGGCGATGCCGCCGTGCGCGTGCAGATCGCCCACCACGCTGTCGATGAGCGGATAGTGCACGATCATCTCGTAGTCGGTGCAGTGGCTGGAGACCGGAATGCCGTAGTCGCGCCGGATGCGCTCGAGGTCGGCGAGCCGGCCGAGCGGCTCCTCGAGATTGGCGAGGTTGCAGCTACGCGTAGCATCGAGGTAGCGCCGGCACTGATCCATGTTATAGGCCATGTTCATGTCGACGCCGAGCTCGATGCCGGGGCCGAGCGCCTCGCGGATGGCCTGTGTCGCCTCGATGTCGCACTCGACCGAGTAGCGGGCAATCTTGAACTCATAGAAGCGCGCGCCGCTGCGGCCGATCGCCGCTTTCGCATAGTCAGCCATGAGCCTGGGAATCTCGCGCTCGGCATGCTTCGTGCGCTCGCGCACGATGATCGAACCATAGGCCACGAACGGCGCCGTCTCGCGAACCGCTCCGCCCATCACCTGGCAGACGGGCAGGCCCGCGCGCTTGCCGGCGATGTCCCAGAGCGCCATCTCGATGCCGGCGAAGCATACCTCTTCGGAGGTGTCCTTGAGGCCGCCGAAGTCGTTGTGCTGCTTCACGCAGCGCCGCCGAGCGGTCTCGATCTCCTCGATCCGCAGGCCCTTGAGGCGGGGCAGAAACTTGTCGCGGATCGTGCTTGCTGACTTGGCGTAAGGCGCCTCGCCGAGGCCGATGAGGCCTTCATCAGTCACCACTTCGAGGATGGTGCGGGTAAAACCATCGGACCACCCCTGCGCAAAGCCGTAGGGGAAGAGCGTGGGCACGGTGACGATAGCGGTGCGGATGTCGACGATCTTCAAGTGCGGGCTGCTCGCGGGGGAAGGAATACGGCGCTAATATACCCGAATCACCGTAGCGGCGGAACGCAGGGCGCTCGGGCAGCGGGTCAGATTTGCGGTTAACGCCAGGCCACGCGCGTCGGTTGCACGACCCCCATCCCCTGGCGCGACATCTCGGTTTCGAATATCTCCTCCGGCATGATGTTGCCGATCGACACGTCGGGGCCGAATTCGCCGATCAGGAACTTTTTCAGATCCTGTACCTGCGACGCATTCACCCCGCTGATCCACGGCCCCGGCAGTTCGAATAGCGCGCGCGAGAAATCCAGCCCATCACGCAATGCGCCAATCAATTCGCTTTTCGGCCGCCCGTCACTAACCAGTTCGTAGCCCTCGACGATCAGCATTTCGGCGCCGGCGTCGAAACAATCGCGCGCCTGGCCGAGCAGGAACTCGGCGCCCGAATGATCGTGCTTGGAGCCGATTTCGCCGAATACCGTGAGTCCGGCGTCGCGCGCGAGCCCGGTCTGGCGAAAACGCTCGTCGCGGTCCAGCGTGACGTAGTTGTCCGAAATCTCCACGATGTCGATGCCGACGCGCCGCATCTCCTTGAAGAACGGCATGAGCGAATCCGGCCCGTCGAGCGCGAACAGCCTCTCGACGATGCCGCCGCCGACGAAACACCGCACCCCGTGGTCTTTATAGAGCGCGATCTTGCGGCGCAACTGCTGCTCGCCGTACACGCGCACCGATCCCACGGCGATCTTCGCAAGATCGATGAAGCGGCCCGACATCTCGAGGTAATCCGCCTGTTGAGCGAGCGGCAATCCCCAATCGATCATCATGGTAAGGCCCGTCCGGCGCGGCTTGGCCATGCTGCGCGCGGCGGGCACTTTAATCATCGGGAATGCGGGTTGGTCCATACGGGCTCCTGTGCGCTTATTCCATCCTGAACATCTTGGGACCGCCCACCGGCACCTCCATCAGGTCCTCGCCCCACACGATGTGACCCGTGTAGGTCTTGGCGATTTCACGCACGATGTGTTCGCGCAGGCCGGGCTGATCGATCTGCTCCAGAAAGTGGGTAAGCACGAGGGTCTTGCCCCCCGCGGCTTTGGCCACCTGCGCCACGTCCTCGTGGTTACCGCAGACGACGCGATAGATCTCGGTCGGCTCGGTGCCGCTGTAGTAGTGGTTCATGTGGATCAGCACGTCGCACCCTTGGGCAAGATCGATCAGCGCGGGCGACACGCCGCCGCTGTCTCCCGAATAACAAACCGACCCCTCGGGACTGTCGAACCGGTACGCGTAACACTTCAAATACGGCTGCACGTGCGACGCCGGGGCCACCCTGAGAGTCCAGCCGTTACCCTGGACCCTGTCGCCCGCGTCAAGTTCGGTGATCTCGGGCGCGGGCCAGCGGCGCGGCGGCTTGCCGCCGCGCGCGACGAAAATATCAATAGAGCCCTGGTGTCTGATCCGCGCGTTCAAGTCCGGCGCGAATGCGCCGTCCGCGCCGAACAGCTGCTCGCACATGCGCCGCACCGGCGGCGGCCCATAGATCTTCAACTCGGGAATGCGGTCGGCGCCCTGGTCCCAGCGCGTGAGAAACAACCGCACGATATCCGCGCAGTGGTCATAGTGCAGGTGACTGAAAAATACGTGGGTGACATCAACGGCGCGTTTACCTGCCTCGAGCAGGCGGTGATGCGACCCGGGACCGTGGTCCATTACGATCACATCATCGCCAGCCTCGATCAAATAGCCGGAACTCGCACGCTTGAGCGAGGGAGTGGGAGTGCCGGTTCCCAAGAGGGTCAGTTTCATTGCTCGATATCGCGTCGTCAATAGCTCGCAACCGCCGTTTCCAAGACGGGTCCTGGCGTGCAGACTCTTCGCGGTCATCCCGGGAAGGTAAATAATCATACTCCGTTTTGCAAGTGGAGCATGCGCGGGCAGCCCCGACCGAACGTACCGGGTATCGATCCGGCGTCGCTGTGGCCGTTGCATTGGCACAGGACGCCGGCGACGGGCGCATTGATGTTTTATTTCCAGATTCCCGACTCCTTTTTCACCTCGATGAACGCGGACATCGCAAACTCCAGGTCCTGACGCGAGTGCGCGGCTGAGATCTGCACGCGAATTCGGGCCTTGCCCTGCGGCACTACCGGATACGAGAAACCGATCACATACACCCCCTTCTCCAGCAGACGGTCCGCCACGCGGGTCGCCAGAGCGGCGTCGCCGAGCATAATCGGAACGATGGGATGAATGCCGGGCACGATGTTGAATCCCTCCTTCGTCATCGCATCGCGGAAGAACCTTGTGTTGTGCTCCAGTCGGTCGCGAAGTTCGGTGGATCGGGCCAATATCTCCAGCGATTTCAACGATGCGCCGACCGCGGGCGGCAGGAGAGAGTTGGAGAAAAGATACGGACGTGACCGCTGGCGCAGCAGTTGGACGATCTCGGCGCGTCCGCTGGCGTAGCCGCCGCTGCCGCCGCCGAGCGCCTTGCCGAGCGTGCCGGTGATGACATCGATGCGGCCCATCACGCCATGATGCTCGTGCGTGCCGCACCCGCGTTTCCCCATGAAGCCGACCGCGTGCGAATCGTCCACCATCACCATCGCGCCGTGTTTCTCGGCAAGGTCGCAGATTGCGGGCAGGTCGGCGATAATCCCGTCCATCGAGAACACGCCGTCCGTGGCGATGAGTTTGTGGCGCGCGCTGCCGGCTTCCTTGAGCTTCGCTTCGAGGTCGGTCATGTCGTTGTTCTTGTAACGAAAGCGCTGCGCGTTGCAGAGACGGACACCATCGATGATCGAGGCGTGGTTGAGTTCGTCGGAGATGCCGGCGTCCTCCGCGCCGAGCAACGTTGCGAAAAGCCCGCCATTGGCATCGAAGCAGGACGAGAACAAGATAGTGTCGTCGGTACAAAGAAACTCGCTGAGTGCCTTCTCGAGGTCTTTGTGAAGTTGTTGCGTACCACAAATGAACCGCACGCTGGCGAGTCCGTAGCCCCATTTGTCAAGCGCCTCGTGCGCGGCCTTCACGACCTCGATATCGGAAGCAAGGCCGAGATAGTTGTTGGCGCACATGTTGAGCACGTCGGGGCGATCGGTGACGCTGATGCGCGCGCGTTGCGGCGAAACGATCACACGTTCGCCCTTGAACAGTCCCGCAGCGCGGATTTCGTCGATGGTGTTGGTGATCTGCCGCTTGAGATTGTCCGTGATCATGGCTCCTAACCCTCCGCCCAGGTCAACACCACCTTCCCGGAGTTGCCCGACAACATCGCATCGAATCCTTTCTGGAATTCCGTGTAAGGGAAGCGGTGCGTGATGACCGGACCGATGTCGAGTCCTGTCTGCAACATCACCGTCATCTTGTACCACGTTTCGTACATCTCGCGTCCGTACACGCCGCGGATCGTGAGCATGTTGAAGATCACCTTGCTCCAGTCGATCGCGATGTCGCCCGCCGGAATACCGAGCATCGCGATCTTGCCGCCGTGCGCCATGTTGGTCAGCATGTCGCGGAACGCGGCGGGGTTACCGCTCATCTCGAGACCGACATCGAAGCCTTCGCTCATGCCAAGGTCTGACTGGACTTCGGCGAGCGTCGTATTGTGCACGTCCACGGCCAGAGTGACGCCGATCTTCTCGGCCAGCTCCAGACGGTACGGGTTCCCATCGGTAATGACCGTGTAACGCGCACCGGCGTGGCGGGCGACGGCGGCGGCCATGATGCCAATGGGGCCCGCGCCGGTAATGAGCACGTCTTCGCCGAGCATGTCGAACTGCAGTGCTGTGTGCACGGCGTTGCCGAACGGATCGAAGATGGATTGCACATCGCGCGAAATGGTCGGGTCGTGTCCCCAGACGTTGGTCATCGGGAGCGCGAGATACTCGGCGAACGCGCCCGTTCGGTTCACGCCCACTGCCTGCGTGTCCTTGCAGAGATGACGACGTCCCGCCATGCAATTGCGACAGCGTCCGCACACGACGTGACCTTCGCCGCTGACGATGTCGCCGGGATGGAAATCCTTCACGTTCGAACCGACCTCGACGATCTGACCGACGAACTCGTGTCCCACGACCATCGGCACCGGAATCGTCTTCTGTGCCCACGCATCCCATTCGTAGATATGCACGTCGGTACCACAAATGCCGGTGCGCAGAATCTTGATCAGCACATCGTTGATGCCGTACTGCGGGATGGGCACATCATCGAGCCAGAGCCCCACCTCGGCCTTTTTCTTCACCAGAGCTTTCATCGTTTTCATGTGCGTCCTCGTAGCGCGATCAGATCATTTGGCCGGCGCCGATCACGATGACAGTGCGGCCTTGCAGGTTGCCCCGTCCGCTCATGATCTCCTTGCGTATGCGCATCCTATGTCAGCCGATGTCGCGCGTCCATCCGACGATGATCGCCGCAAGCTGAAGGAACTGTATCCAAAGATGGACTTTCGCGTGTAGACTCTTCACGGTCATCCTTCTGGTCGAAAGTGTTTTCATGCGAACTATTGGAATGGCCGCAGGCGCCGCTGCCTGCGCGTTGCTCTTTGGTGCCGCAGACGCACAAACCTACCCGGCCAAGCGGATCCATGCGCGTCTACGGAGTCAGATCCTAAGAGGAGAAACCATGAAAATTCGCAAAGTTACCTGCTGGGTGCTGCGCATTCCGTTCACGTTTCCGCTGGTGCCAGAAGAGCAGTACGCGCTTGCGAACCTGGTCGAGGTGGAAACGGACGATGGTCTCAAGGGCCATGCGCTCTCCACCTATCCGCTGAAGTACGCCACTGCCACGCTACAGCGTCGAGGAGTTGATCGAGGTCGCCCGCATGCTGATCGAGGACGGACAGACGCGCCAATGCGCTGTTCGATAACGCGCCCGGTCCGGTGAAAGGAACGCTGACGCTGCCGCAGGCGCCCGGACTGGGCTTTACACCCAAGTCCGGCATCCTCGATCTGGCGGTGGATTAGAAGCCGGCCAGGCGCATTGATTCTCCACTTTCTGGGCGAACCCTGAACGCGAACGCTTAGGGCCGACGCTCAATAATGCGCTTTATGTGCGGCAGCGTACAGAGCGATCAGGTGTGGTGGCGAAAAATGCCATTCGCTGATGGCGATGGGCACGTATCAGGATCCCGATGGCTGCTATTTCCCCTCTATACTTTACTAACTACTAACGGTTTCGGATTTGAACCTTGTACGTTTGAGGCCCAACTTTTCGCTTCAGCGCGATCGCTAAAAGCGACGTCTGAGCAAAACGTTATGCGCAATTAGCCACAACACAGGATAGGAGAGAAAGCCATGACGAATTTGCAACCCAGGAAGATCGAAGAGTTGAAAGGTGGCTTCAAGGGAGAGATTCTTCTTCCGAACGATGGTGCCTACGAAAGCGCACGTAAGATCTGGAACGCGATGATCGACAAGCGCCCCATGGTCATCGCTCGCTGCGCCACCACGTCGGACGTCATCCGCGGAGTGAACTTCGCGAGGGACAACGGGCTCTTGCTCGCCGTCCGCGGCGGCGGGCACAACATCGCCGGCAATGCCGTGTGCGACGACGGGCTCGTGATCGACCTTTCGAAAATGAAGTCCGCGCGAGTCGACCCGGCCGGGCGCCGCGTTACCATCGAGGGCGGTGCCACGCTCGCGGACCTCGACGCCGCCACCCAGGCTCACGGCCTCGCCACGCCGGTCGGCATCAACTCCACCACCGGCGTCGCCGGACTGACGCTCGGCGGGGGCTTCGGCTGGCTCAGTCGCAAGTACGGCATGACAGTTGACAACCTCGAGTCCGCCGAAGTCGTGACCGCGGCCGGTGAGGTGGTGCGCGCCAACGCGACCGAACACCCCGACCTCTTCTGGGCTCTCCGAGGCGGCAGCGGCAACTTCGGCGTGGTCACCCGTTTCGAGTTCCGACTCCACCCTGTCGGCCCCGACGTGCTGAGCGGACTCATCGTATACCCGATCTCCGAGGCGAAGTCGGTGCTGCAGCAGTACCGCGATTTCGTCGCCAAGGCGCCGGAGGAGCTCGCTGTGTGGGCCGTCCTGCGCCAGGCACCGCCACTGCCGTTCCTTCCCGAGAGGGTCCACGGCAAGGAGATGATCGCGCTCGCGCTGATCTATGCGGGTGACCCGAAGCAGGGTGAGCCGCTCATCGAACCGTTGCGCAAGTTTGGCACCCCCCTGGGCGAACACGTCGGCGTTCAGCCTTATGTCGCCTGGCAACAGGCCTTCGACCCTCTGCTCACCCCCGGCGCCCGCAATTATTGGAAGTCCCACAATTTCTCGACGCTCAAGGACGGGCTCTTTGAGGCCGTCATCGCGTACATCGGGAAGCTACCGTCACCTCAATGTGAGATCTTCTTTGGCGCCATCGGCGGTGCCACCACACGGCCGGCCCCGGACTCCGCGGCGTACGCCCACCGCGACGCCCAGTTCGTCATGAACGTCCACGGTCGTTGGGAGAAACCGGCCGACGACAAGCGCTGCATCGGCTGGGCGCGCGACTTCTTCAATGCCTCGGCGCCCTTCGCCAGCGGCGGCGTCTACGTCAATTTCCTCACCGCCGACGAAGGCGATCGCGTGCGTTCCGCCTACGGCCCGAACTACGATCGCCTCGCCCAGGTGAAGCGCAAGTACGACCCGGACAATCTCTTTCGCGTGAACCAGAATATCCAGCCGGCCTGAGAGAACAAGATGTGCCAACCGGTTGCAGCGGCCGGCGTATCGCCGCCGCTGAACCGGGGCGTTAGGCCTGACAGTTCGCCATCTGAGAGGAGGCTGCAATGAAGTAGTCGGCGCATAACAGGGCATCTAGACACCGTTTTTCAGCGGTCGACTTCAAGTTACGCAGGCGAACAGATACAAATTGGAGCAACCATGAGGATTCGCACTCTCGCCGTCATCGGTTTCTTGGTGATTGCGGCAGCGCCAAATCTGGCGGCGCAGTCGACTAGTTCCGTCACCGCAGATCGCGTGGTGGTCTCGAGCGGCACCCTTCACCTTACCGGCCTGCTTTGGAAACCGACAGGGTCGGGACCTTTTCCCGCCGTTCTCTTCAACCACGGCGCGGGGCGTACTGATCCTGCGCGACCTCAAAATATTGGACCAGCGTTTGCCAAGCACGGGTACGCCTTCCTATATCTTTTCCGGCGGGGTTACGGCCTCTCCGCAACCCAAGGTGAATTCATGAGGGACATCCTCGATCGCGAAGCGAAAGCGCGAGGCGAGGAGGCCCGGAGGCGCCTGCAATTGGTTCTCTTGACCACCGATCACCTCGACGACGTCAGGGCAGGGTTGGCTTTCTTGAAGCGTGTAGAAGGCGTCGACGCGGGACGCATCGCGGTGGCAGGACACTCGTTTGGCGGGCAGCTCGCCCTCCTCGCAGCGGAGCGAGACACCAGCGTGCGCGCCGCGGTCACCTTCGCGGCAGCCGCGCAGGCCTGGGATGGTTCACTGGAATTGCGCGAGCGTTTGCTTGCAGCGGTCCGAAACATCCAGGCACCGATCTTTCTGACGCACGCCGCGAACGACTTTTCCATCGCCCCGGGGCAGGTGTTGGCCGCGGAATTGACCCGAACGAAGCGGCCACACGAACTGAAGATCTACCCGGCGGTCGGCGATACGCCTGCGGCCGGACACCAGGCTGTGTACTCCGATATCAAGACTTGGGAAGCCGACGTGTTTCGCTTCCTCGATGAGCACCTGCGGCGTCGATGAGATCGTGCGAGGTAGTCCCGCTGCCCAAGGCCATCGAGCTGACGGCGCTGCGCGCCGCAGCTCATAGCCTGGGCATTTACGTCGAGGTCGTCTCCAAGGAGGAGCCATGACAAAGCTTGTCCAGAATTTTCTTATAGCGGTCGCTTTGCTTGTGAGTGCAGTTGGTGCTGAAGCGGCGGATGGCATCGATCTCATGCCCGTCCTCCGCGGCCGTATGCCGGAGTTCGAGCGCACGGTGTTCTGGCGCACGCAGGACATGGTGGCTGCCCGCAAGGGCGACTGGAAGTACGTTCGCTGGGACACGCGCGAGTACCTTGCGAACCTCGCCGAGGACGAGACGGAGAACGCGAACTTCAAGGTGAAGAACGCGGCGATCTTCGAACAACTCAAGCGCGCGTACGAGGACTGGGACAAGCAGATGCTGCCGATCCCACCCGAGGTCCGACGCGGCCCGTGGGAGAACCAGGTGAACCGCGCGCGCGACCTTGAACCTGTGCGACGTTAGGTGTTCGCCCTCCGGTCGCCGTTCACCGCGCAGGCATTTGAACACCGAACTTTAGCTGGCGCGGACGGGCCGACAGCGTCGTGCCATCGTTAGCCGTCATGCAGGCCCGCCGCACAGCATCGCGTGGGACGGATCGGGAGGATCGAAGGAACCGAGCGATGAACAGGAGTCCGGTAACCGTGCCCCGGTTCACATAGTGCGTATGCCCCATTGGCTTCATCGATGTTGCGATGCTGGGCCTTCATCCCGAGCTCGCGCTTGACCGCCTCGACGAAAGCCTGACTGCCTACCGCAACAGCTTCCGACCAGCATTCGTCCCGTTTCCCTGCCTCGCGCATCAACGCCTCAGCAATCCATCGGCGGTGCGGGTCAGCACGCCCCATGTTTAGGCCACGAGGAATGACAGCTGACTATGTAGGAATTCGCTGATGCGATTTTGGGATTCGACTGATAGTTCAGGAAACAACCCGGCGATAGAATTCTGCTTTCCATGCCTGAGGCCCCCGCAGGCCGACCGGGCTCCAATCCGGAATTACGGCAGCGTTGGACAGAGGTCACGTTCGAAAGAAGGCGAAATGAAACGTTTCATGATTGGGGCCATGCTTCCGACCGTGCTAGGTATTGCAGGGCTCGCCAGCGCGGACGAGGAACTGCGGCGGCAGGCCGCGGCTCTCTTCGGCCGGATTGAGGCCGTGACTGAAGGCGACGCGTCGCCGGAAGTGGCGCTCGGGCGCGCGTTGTTCTGGGATACGCGTGTTTCCAGTGATGGCAAGACTGCCTGCGCAAGTTGCCATTTAGCGCGTGACTGGGGTGCAGACAGCCGCCGCTTCTCGATCGATGCACGCGGTGCGGCCACATCCCGGCACTCTCCCACGATCTTCAATTCCATGGGTCAGCCGTCGTTGCGCTGGTTGGGTGATCGCAAGAGTGGGGCCGACCAAGCCGAGAGTTCGTTGACCGGCTCCATGGGGTTCCCGTCAAAAGACGCGGGAATCAAACGTCTGCAGGAGCTTCAATACCTCGCCGCATTCCGCGACGCTTATCCAAGGGACGCCGACCCGATAACTCCAGGCAACTATGCTCGGGCTTTGGCGGCTTATCAAGCCACGCTCAGGACGCCCGCGGCCTTCGATCGATTTGTGGCCGGCGACGACTCGGCGCTAACCGACCGGCAGAAGGCTGGGCTTCGCACCTTCATCAGCACCGGTTGCGCTGGTTGTCACAGCGGTCCGCTCTTCGGCGGCGGGAGCGTCCAGCGTTTCGGGTTGGTCAAATCTTATTGGCTGGAAACCGGATCGGAGAAGATCGACGTGGGTAGGGAGGCGATTACCAAGAAGGAAGAGGACCGCTACCTCTTTCGGGTACCGATGCTGCGCAACGTGGCTAAGACCGCGCCATACTTCCACGACGGTTCAGTCGATAGGCTCGACCGCGCCGTCAGGATCATGGCAACCGTCCAGCTCGGGCGTGCCTCGGCGGATGACACAGTGGCATCGATTGTTGCCTTTCTCGAGTCGCTTACCGGCGAGATCCCGAAGAATTACGCGCCCCCTGGCCAGCGACCTGAATTCTAGCGTTGGCCAAGCTGCTGGCGTGCAGCGTCATGACAAGGAGAACAAGATTGAAGTTCGCAGGCCCGCCCGCGCTTCGCCTTGCGCCAACACGAATTCATTCCTCGAGCAGCGCCTGCATCGTGCGCGAGCGAAACTCGCGCTGGTGCAGAACGTAGACGACAGCAATCGTCACGGCGATCATCAGCACCGGGTGCAGGAACCACGACAGCGCGGCAACGCCGAAATAATACGCGCGCAGTCCGTTGTTGAAATTGCCGTTGGCGAACGTGATGATGAGGGCAACGCGGTCGATGTGAGTCGCGTACTCCTCGGCGTCGGCCGGCGGCTTCTTCGTTGCGCCGATCAGGATAGAGCACAGCCCGAACTGGCGGATCGACCA
>ORJL010544255.1_pt1 | contig 14438 bp, 14 predicted proteins | sample 1779941 | NCBI WGS metagenome assembly ORJL01 (sample SAMEA104232317, study PRJEB22302) | groundwater metagenome | biome: forest; feature: aquifer; material: groundwater | place: USA | collected 2011-08-07 | depth 5.8 m
CGTGAGTTCCTTCAGCGGGTACACTTCGCGCACGAAGCGCGACTCGACCCCGTATTTTTCGTGCGCCAGAAGGAACTCGATGACTTCGACGTATTCCTCAGCGGCTTCCTTTCGCTCAGGTTCACGAGCCAATGCCTTTGCCCTGGCGCGGAGGATCTTCTTCCTTTCAGCAAGCGTCGGCGCCGCTCTCCGCTCAAGGGCGGCCTGGGCAGTTTCCACGCGGCGGTGGACTTCGCCCCAATCAATTCCCGCCGCGCGCTTTTTATTCGGCGTCACTTCTTTCTGTATCATGCCAATGTCTCCTGGTACACCGTGGCGCGAATGATCTCCATCAGCCTGCCGGCGGTGAGCCCGTCGGACTCCGGCAGAAGGTCATCGCGCGGATACGCGCTCAAGAGCGAGAGCGCGTTCTCGAAATGCTTGTCCGCTTCCTCGAACTTGCCCGGCCGCAGCGCCAGATTGCCCAGGGCATAATGGGCCAGCACGAAGTCCGGGTCGAGGTACAGCGCCCGCTTGAGCGATTTTACGGCTTCTTCCACCTGGCCCCGTTCCTGCTGGATCGTCGCGTGGAGATAATGGCTGCCGGGGTTCAGCCGGTCGGCGGCGACGGCTCGTTCGCACCACGCCAGCGCCTCGGCCAGTTTGCCCTGGTTGGCGTAAATGCGCGTCAAAAACGCCATCGCTTTGGCGTCATTGGGATTCTTCGACAACAACGCCATTGTTGTTTCTTCGGCCTCCGCATAGCGGCCCTGCTCGTATGACACAAAGGCCTCGTGATAGGGCGTCGGCTGTGCCGGCAATGGCTCTTCCACGTCCGGCGTTCGGCCTTCCTGCCAAACGGGGGGAACACCAAGCTCTGGCGGTGACGGAACAGCGAAATCAACCGGCATCTCCCGTGGGGTGAAATCTTCCGCCACACGAAGCGAATGGCCGTCCTTCCGATAGAGGATCGCATCGGGGAAATTGACCGTCACGAACGGCGAGAAGAGCGTGTGCGAGGCCTCGCCCGGGCTGACGATCAGCCATCCGCCCTCCACGAGCGTGCGGTGTAGGTTCTGTGCCACTCTCTGCGCGCGCTCCGGAGCAAAGTACATCAGCACGTTGCGGCAGAAAATCACATCCATCGCATTCGTGTTGTTCAGGAGCGAGGGATAAGCGTCTTCCGCCAGATTGAGATAGGAGAATGTCACCATCTTCCGAATCGAGGGCATAATCTCAAAACGGTCCGCCGACGCTCTCTTGAAGTAACGGTCCCTGATCCACGCCGGCGTATCCCGAAACGACCACTCGCCATACACGCCCCCGGACGCCTTGCGGAGAAAATGCGGGTTGATGTCCGTGGCCAGAATCGTAATATGCCAATCCTGCCAGTCGGGAATCAATCGGCTCAACAGGATGGCGATGGAATACGGCTCCTCGCCCGTGCAACAGCCCGCGCTCCAGATACGCAGGCGCTGCTCCGATCCGCGGCGCGAACGGATCAGCTCCGGCAGAACAGTCTCTTCGAGGATCTCGAAGCTCTTTTTCTCGCGGAAAAAATACGTTTCCCCCACGGTCACGTGGCTGGCCAGAGTCTCGATCTGGTTTCTGGTCAGCGGCGACGACAACAACCACTGGCAACACGCCTCGGCGTCTTTGAAGCCGAACTCGTCGGCGGCAGAACGGATGCCTCGCTCGAGATCACGCCAGCGTCCGGCGGGGAAGTGCAGGCCCATCTGAGCGGCGACGAAATCGGCCAGGCGGGAAAGCAGGGGGCCGGGAATGTCAGCCATTCGCCGGCAGGGCCTCCTCCAATGCGTTCTCTTCGTTGAGCGAGAGGAACGCGGCCAGGTCGTGAATGAGGATGAGACCATCTTCCATTTTCGCCACCCCCTCCACGTATTCAAGGCCGGGAACAATCTCGTCCCAAGTCGTTATTTTTTCTCCCGGGACTTCGACGACGCCCAGGGCGGCATCGGCTGGAAGCGCCACCAGACGCTTCGGGGTTCGGGCGATGATGAATTGATCGTTGACGTCAACGTCGCGCTCCGGCAAGCGGAATCGGCGGCGGAGGTTGACGACGGGGACAATCTGCCCCTGTACGTTGACCACGCCGAGCACAATCGCCGGCGCCTTCGGCAGTGACGTCACCTCCACCGCGCGCACGATGCGCTCCACTGCGGAGAGGCGAAGCGCGTAGCGTTGGTCGTCGAGGATAAACACAGTCAAAACGAGACTCTTGTGCGGCATGGCCATCACCTCTCCAACTCTAAGAATATCGCAAACACCTGCGGATCAAAATGCTTCCCGGCCTGCTCGCGGATGTACTCGCGCACCTTCTCCTCCGGCCAGCCCTTTCAGTAAGGCCGGTCGGAGCGCAGCGCGTCCCACACATCCGCAACGGCGAAGATGCGCGCCGCCAGAGGGATCTGCTCGCCCTTCAGCCCGCGCGGATAGCCCGTGCCGTCCCGCTTTTCGTAATGGCAATAAGAAATATCCACCGCCGGGGGCAGGTTGCGCGCCGCCACCGGCGGCACATCGCCGAATGGCTCAAGCAAGCCGATCCAGCCGGCCTCTGAACCAATCAGCGGCATCACGGCCTCGAGGGCGCGATCCAGCGCCTCCTGCAGGCCGGCCGCCCGGTTGAGCGCCTCGGCGATAGTCCTCAGCGCATTGGCTTCGACTTCGGGGGTCAATCTCTGCATGGGTCGGTCGGTCTGCAAAGAATCGGCCAAATGGTTGGCCGACGACCCCGGCGGCGTCTCTCTTTTCTTTTGGCGTTTGGGCATGAGGATCAACCTCCGGTTGATAGCGCGGGAAAAACGCCTCTCAGAACTACGTGGGGAAACAGCGAATCATATCCCAAAGTGATGAGCGATGCAAATGGCCTACTGACGAGGGCGATCAACCGCTTTTGGGGCTGCGGCAGATCGAGGCCGGGCAGCGCCCCGGCCGGCCGGGCCATGCGCCCCGGCGCCCGTCGCGGGCGGAGGCGCGGGCCGTCAGCAGTTCGGGGGCGGTATCACTGTTCCAACGGCTGGAAGCCGCGCCCGATAATCTCCTGCGCGGGGGCGACGATGCAGAAGGCGTTGGGGTCTTCGGCCTTCACGATGGCCTTGAGGTGTTGCATCTCGGTGATGGTCACGGCAATCATCAGCACCTCGCGCTCCTGTCCGGCGTACATGCCCTTGCCATGCAGGGCGGTGACGCCTCGCCTGAGTTCTTTGAGCACGCGATCGGAAAGCGCCTGCGGCTTGTTGGAGATGATGAAGGCCAGCAACTGATTGCGCTTGCGACCGGGCCGCTGCGGGCCGGTTTTGGCGTGGGCGGTCTCAGGCTCGGGCCCTGCCATGGCCCGCCACACCAGGTTCATGAGGGGCACGTTGCCGCCCCACTTGGGCAGCACCTCGCCGGAAGCCTGCTTGAGGCCGGCGGTGAGGAAGCCGATAGCGAACAGCGCGCCGTTGTAGATAAGCCCGGCAGTGATGACCACCCAACCGTGGATCGGGCCGATGGCCGACCGGTTGACAAACTCGGCCAGCGACATTGCCGGGACGGGATGCAAAAAACTCTTAAGCGCCCACGAGGCGCCGAGTATCAAAAATATCCACATGTAGTTGCGCCGGAAGCGGCGGCCAAAAGCCTCCCACACGCTGATAGGGAATTCCGGCTGGAGCAGACTGTCGGCCAGGTTCTCGGCCCACTCCGGGCTGGGACCAAACGGCGGCACGAGCATGGCGGCAAAAAAATCGGTCTCCATCAGGCGCGTGCGCACACTCCACAATTCGTAATAGCGGTAGCGCCGGGCCTCGATCCACAGAAAGAGGGTGACGAGGAGGGTGTTGAGGACGATGACGCCGAAGTGATTGTTGGGCGCCGAGAGAGAGAACGAGAGGGCCGCGCCGGTGGCGATCACCGCCCAGTTCGTGGTGTTATCCAGCCGGTTGCGCCAGGTGTTGGAACGCTGGATTTCGGCGCGGTAGTAATGCACCATGGCTGTGTTAAATTCGGCAGAGCGCATTTGGTAGCCGCGGTACGTCCAAACCGGCTCTTCCGGTCGGCCGCCCTCATGGCCGGGCCCGTCCGTCGCGGAGGTGTGGGACTCAGTTTCAGCCATCGAAGATCATCTCCTTGCCCTCGTCTATTACCAATTCAAAGGGCGCATTCAGAATAACATCCCGCATTCCGCCGAGCGTGCGGCGCGCGCGCTCAAGCCGATCCAGCCACTGCGCCGCCGCCGAAGCCCAACCCGGCCACCTCGCCGCCCACTGCCGGTAAGCGCCCCCCCACTCGTCCACTTCCTTCTCAAATCCGGCCAGCAACAGCGGCGTCTGATCGCTTTGACCGGCGGCGGTCAACAACCATTCGGCCACTTCGAAGCGCGAGCCGAATGGCAGACGCATTCCCAGCCCTTTTGCCATTTGCCCCAGTTGCGAGCGCGAGAGGAACAGCCCGCACTGCGCGGGGGCGAGAAAGAAGCGCACGATATCGCGGAGGGAAACGTCGGAATGATGAATGATCGCTTCGCGTGATGAGTGATGAATTGGGTATTGAGTATTGGGTATTACGGTTTCTGCCATTAGACGGTCGCGCGTTACTTTCGCCAGGGCGCGATAGAATCGGTGGGCCGCCGGTTCGCGTTCCACGGCAAAACAGCACACCGGCGCCCAATCCAACAGCGAAGGCAGGATGGAGCGCCCCTCGCCGGTTGAGAGAAAGCCGAGGCACAGGCCCAGATGATCCGGCGCGCCAACCTGGCCCAGCTCGGGGGGGCGGTAGCCACAGGCCGCGTACAGCGCCTCCATGCCCTGCGCCGCAGGCGCATTGAGTTCGCCGTCGCCGTCGGTGTACACCGTTCCATACGGCGGCACGTTGAGCAGAAATATCTCCGCGTAGGCCGGGGCAAGCTCCGGCGGACTTGCCCTGAGCGCAGTCGAAGGGTCGGCAGCGGGCAAGCCCAGTTCGCTCACGGCGCGAGCGATGGTTTGGGCGTCGGGTTCGTGAAGCCAGAGAGAAGATAAGAGATCAAACTTCAAAATTCAAACTCCAAAACTCAAATGCCATCGGCTATCCGCGATCCGGCAAGCGATACGCGCTCACGTCGGGCCGGAACGGGCGCAGCATCCACACGGGCCGCCGCCACTCGCCGGTGGGTGGGCGGGCCATTGCCAGCCAGCGTTTGTAAACCTCGTGCGCCTTCGTCGTGTCCACCGAAATGTCGCCATAACGGTCGCCCGGTTGCGCGGGCGACACTTTCACCTTTTGATGCCAGCAGTGCGAGCCGCTGATCGGATCGGGCTGCACCGGGAAGGTGAGATTCTGGTGCACCCCGGCATCCGTCCACCAGATTCGTTCGGTGTCGGGATCCGCCGACTTGTACGGCTGGACTCCGTGCAGTTGCTTGAGCTGCCACTGGCCGTCGGAGTCGTCGAGCTGCACCAGCGCCGACGCGATGCGGTTGACGCCGTCGCCCTCGGCCAGCCGCCAGCGCCCCAGGTGATGCGAGCAGGCAATCACCCCGGGGCGGATGCCCTCCGTCACCCAGACCTTGTCCACAAAGTAGCCGATCTCCGTTTCCACACGAACGAGGTCGCCCGTCTTCACGCCGAGGCGCCCGGCGTCGCCCGTGTGCATCCACGTGGGGTTGGAGTGCGAAATTTCCACCAGCCATTTGGCGTTGGCGCTGCGGGTGTGGATGAGGGTGGGCAAGCGATAGGTGGACAGCAGCACGAATTCGCCGGCGTCGCGGTCCACGCGGCTGGGGTGCACATGGCTCTCGATGTACTCGGGCAGGGCGTATTCGGGCCAGCCGAAATCGCGCAGCGTGGAGGAGAAGAATTCCAGTTTGCGTGAAGGCGTGAGAAAGCCGAACTTCGCTTCGCCATCCACCATCACCCCGACGGCGCGGCCCAGCTCGCCGGTTACGGGCACGGGGCGCGGCACGATGTTGGGCGCGGGCTTGGCCGGGTCTTTGGTGTAAAGGATGCCCGTCTGCGCATCCACTTGCGTGCTGCTCAATTCCTCAGGCGCAAGTTTGCGTTCGTACTCCGTCTGCGCGCCCTTGCGAATCTCAAACGCGCCATACTTGCGCATGTAGGCCAGCGGCGTCAGCCCCTCACTCGCTGCGGCTTCGGGCAACCCCGGCACGGTGTTCTCAAACATCCAGCCGAAGTATTCATCCATCGTAATCTTTTCGCCGGGGCGACATGGCGACTCGAAGTATTGGCGGATGCCGAGCGAGCCATCGGGATCGATCTCCCAACTCAAATCCACCCAGAACTCGGTTTCCTCCCACACCTGACCGGGGTTGGCCTCGTAGGTGCGGTTAACCTTTTTGCCCATGCGCTCCATAGCCACGCGCATCACCGGCTGGCGGAAGGCAATCCATTGCCCGGCGTGAGTCTCCTGACTCATCAGGTCGTGCCGCTCCGAGCCGAGGCCCATCGGCAGCACGTAATCGGCCCACCACGCCGATTCGCTCCACGTGGGAGTGAGCGCCACGTGCATCCCGATCTTCGATTCGTCGCGCAGCGCCTCGAGCCAGGTGAAGCCATCGGGGTTGGTCCACATGGGGTTATAGACGCGGGTGAAATACACATCCAGTTTGCCGCGCCCCTCTTTGAGGAAGTGCGGCAGCAGGATGCTCATTTCGAAATACGTCAGCGGATACTCGCGCGGCCACGTCAACTCGTTCCAACGCTTGCCGTGCGGCGGAAACTTGTGAGGCCGGGGCACCCATTTGTCCCAGACGTTGGCCGAGGTGCCACCCTCCACGCCAATGCTGCCGGTGAGCACGTTGAGGAACCACAAACAACGCGCCACCTGCCAGCCGCCCAGATTGCCCGCCGCCGCGCTGCGCCAGTTGTGCGAGGCCAGCTTGCCGCCGCAATTGGCGACATCTTCGGCGATGCCCCGGAGGATTCGCGCCTCCACGCCCGACTCCTTTGCGGCGTACTCGAACGTGTATCGGGCGTAATGGGTCTTCAACGCCTCCTCAAACGCCTCGAAAGTGATTTGAGTTTGGGAGTTTGAAGTTTGAGCTTTCAAATACTCTTCCCAGTTCACCCACTTGCGCACGAACTCGCGATCGTACTTGCCCGTGGTAATGAGATGGTTGGCAATGGCCAGCAGGATGGCCGCTTCGGAGCCGGGCCACGGCGATATCCACGTGTCGGCCATCGAGGCGGTGTTGGATAGGCGCGTATCCCACACGATCAATTTGGCCCCGGCCATTTTGCCCTCGATGATGCGCTGGGCGTGGGGGTTGAAGTAGTGCCCGGTTTCGAGGTGGCTGCTGATGAGCAGGATGACGTTGGCCTTGGCGTGGTCGGGGCTGGGCCGGTCGTAGCCCATCCAAAAGGCATAGCCGGCGCGCGCCGCCGACGAGCAGATATTGGTGTGCGAATTGTGCCCGTCGAGGCCCCACCCCAGCAGCACCCATTCCATTACGCCGTCGTGGCCGGGCCGCCCCACGTGATACATGATCTCGTTGTGGCGCTGTTCCAAAAACGCTTTACGGATGCGCCCGCCGATGTCCTTCAGCGCTTCTTCCCACGTCACGCGCACCCACTTGCCCTCGCCGCGCTTGCCCGCCCGCTTGAGCGGGTAAAGGATGCGATCCGGGTCGTTGACCTGGTTGAGGGTGGCCGGGCCTTTGGCGCAGTTGCGGCCCCGGCTGCCGGGGTGCGCGGGGTTGCCCTCGAACTTGCGCACCCGCATCGTTTCCTTATCCACCCACCCCAGCAACCCGCAGGCCGATTCACAATTGAAGCACACCGTGGGCACGAGCATATATTCTCGGGCCGACTTGCGCGGCCAGGCCTTCGGGTCGTACTCCACCCAGTTGTCCCAACGGTCGGGCGGCGGATACTGCTGCAAACGCTCGCCGGAGTCGGTGGGCTGGAGGGGGAGAGGTGTGATGGTGTCAGTCATGCTTAGTCCTTTGAATCGCTGAGGCGCTGACGCGGAGCGGATGATTACGCTGAGCGCTTCGTATTAATGAGACGTTTCACTTCCAACTTTGGGCCGCCGAAGTTGATGAGCAATCCGATCTCGTAGCCGGATGCTTTGAGATATGACAACGTCTGCACGAAGTCAACCGGCTCGAGCGCAGCTTTCGCTTTTGTCTCGACCATGCAAACGTCAATCACAAAATCCACGCGCTTTCTGCCCAGCTTTTCGCCCTTGTAGAATACGTCAATCCAGACCTCACGCGCATGTTCTCGGCCGCTTGCCTGCAATTCCTTCGACATCGCCCGCTGATAGAACACTTCCTCGAATCCAGGGCCGAGCGTGCGGTGCACTTCTTGCGCGGCGGCGATTATTTTTGCCGTAAGCGCTGAATGAGGGTATTCCGGCTTGATATGTTGGTCTGTCATAACGCCCTTCCGAATCACTGAAATGCCGACGCCACTGATTGCGCCGATCTTCTCTCAGCGTCCTCAGCGCATTCCGTGTTTCAGCGATTCAATTATTGGGTACATCCTGCGGCGCCATCACAAACGCCCATTCGTAGGCATACAAACCGGCGATGGACAGCGCGCCGGCAATCGCCAAGGCAAGGGGCGATGCGCCCGCCACAACCACGATGAGCAGCGGCAGCAACAGGCCGACGACGAGACTGAATTGATAGTGGCGCCGATATTTTCCGTGTGTGATCATGTGGGCAGCGGTGGCGGCCACGGCGCTGGCGTGCGGCGTGCCGAACTCGCCGCCGACGGTGACGAGCAGGTTGACCAGCGCGCTCAGGCCAAAGGCCCACGCCAGCACGCGAGTAGCTTCGGGCGCGACGGTGAAGAAGGAGCCTACGACGAGCAATCCCCCTGCCCCGGCCATGATCGCCTGCACGAACAAATGCCACGGCAGCAGCGTGCTCTGCCACAGGTCGCGGCCCTCGGCTTGCGCGAAGAGGAAGGCCGTGTACGTGGCCGACAGCACGGCGAGCACGACGCCGGGCCAAATCAGCAGCGGCGACTGACCGAGCGCCTTGAAGCCGAAAGCATTGGCAAGAAAGAACAGCCCGCCCACCGCCGAGAAGCCGATGAGGATAAACGCCCCGCGCGCCAGCCAGGAGCGCCACTGCGGGCGAACGAGGATTGTCCAAAAGCGTTCCGGGCGATCCAAATCCCACACCAGCAGGCCGGTGGTGAGGCCGATGAACAGAAGGGAAACGAAGGCGGCGACGGTGGTGAACAACGGCGTGGCCGGGAGCAGGCCGAGCGCCAGCCCGGCAGCGGCGACGATGAACGCGCCCGCGCCGATGGATTTGGTGGTGAGGTACGCCGGCACCTGCCAGTGCCACGGAATCCGGTGGGGAACGTTGTACGTTTCACGGGGGGCCGCCGCCGACTGCATCAGCGCCCCGGCCATGCGGCCCTCGCCGATCTGAATCGGGCCGCGCCAATCGGTGTGGCTCTGAGCGGGCGATTGCGCCCAGAGCATGTTCACGCTCTGCGTTGCCAGGGTGGGCACAATGGACGACTCTTCGGCGTCGATGTAAAACAATTTGGGCCGGGTGCTTTGCTCCGGTTTGCGCACGCGCACTTGTTGAGTGGCCAACACACGGGCGATTTCCGAACCGGGGTCGTTCAAATCTCCGGCGAGGATGGCGTGCTCGGGGCAGACGACGACGCACGCCGGTTCCAGCCCCACCTCGGTGCGGTGGGCGCAAAAGTGGCACTTGGCCGCCGTGTGCGAGTCCGGGTCAATATAGATGGCGTCGTACGGGCAGGCCTGCATGCAGGCCTTGCAACCGATGCACAGCGACGGATCGAACTCGACGATGCCGTCGGCGCGCTGGTACATGGCTTTCACCGGGCAGATGAAAACGCACGGCGGGTTGGCGCAATGGTTGCAGCGCGTCACCTGAAAGAAACGGCGGGTGTCAGGGAAGAGGCCCTTCTCGGTGTACTTCACCCACGTGCGGTTGACGCCCACCGGCACACTGTTCTCGGACTTGCACGCCGTGGTGCAGGCATGACAGCCAATGCACTTGCGGTTGTCAATCAAAAAGCCGAACTGCGTCATAAGCGCTCTTCTCCCGACGCCACGTATTCCGTCCCCAGCCAACGCGCCCACGGCTCGAGGCCAAAGCCGGCATAGCGATAATGCACGTTGATCGCCTGAAACGCCCATACCTCCCACTCCGGGCCGTACGAATCGTACAGCGCCGCGAGGCTGAAACACAAGCCGCCGAACAGCGCCGCATAGGCGTCGAAAAGCTCCGTGTTGGCGAGGAAGGCTCGCACTTTTTCCTCGCCGCCGATCTTGCTTCCCTCGGCCACCAAAAACGCATCGGCTTCCACCCGCCCAAGATATTCGCCTAGGTCGGCTTGCTCACGCAGGCGGTACGTTTCGGCAAAGCGAGTCGCGCCGGCCCTCAACGCCGGAATGAACGCCTCGCGCTCGGCGGGCGGCAGCCAGAGCAACCCCAGCAGCACGGTGAGCGCGCCGTGGCGCAGGAAGTGGCCGCCGCGCTGTGCAGCCGGCAGAAACGGAATCAGCACACTGCTGCCCACGAAAATTTTCAACAGGTTTTGCGTATTGAAGGCCGGACCCGCGTCGCCCAGCCAATGCCGCCACAACAGCGCGGGCAGCGCCCAATTGTCGAGAATGCAAATGGGCACGGGCCGCTCGTAGGGTTTGAACCACACCGGCATCAGTTCGCCCCAACCCCCGTTGTCCGCCGACGAGGTGAGCGCGGCGAACACCGGCAGCTCGTCGGTCAGGCCCAGCCGCTCGCGTTGAGCATACGCCTTGAGCGCCTGCCGCGCAAACGGCTCGACCCGGTTGAGCGCGCCCATCGCCATCTCGCGCGTCACGGCGAACTGCCCTCGCCATTCAAGATATTGATCGAACGCGGTCACTCCGGCACCAGAAACACCTGCCCGCCATCCACCTCAACACGAAGTTTTTTGATGTCAACATCTGCCGGGCCGCGCAGCCGCGCGCCCGAACACACGTCGAACTGGCTGCCGTGCAGGGGGCACGTGATCACGGTTCCTTCCAGCGTTCCCTCGGATAGCCTTCCCCCGGCGTGAGGACAAACGTCCTCGACCGCGCACACCTGGCCGCTGAAGTGATACACCGCCACCGGCCCGGTGGGCGCATCGTTCAGCCGCGCAACCACGCCCAGCCGCCCGGCCAGATCGGCCACATCGCACACGCGCACCCGACGTTTGCCGGAAGAAGCCGCCCACGTGTGGAGCTTCTTCTGCAATTGCGCCGCCAGCGCGCCGCGCGAGGCCACGAGATCGAAACCGGCGGCCTCGGCCCGTTCCCAGCCCGACCGGCTGGGGTTGGACACAAAGCCCGCCACCAGCGCCAAAGGCCATCGAGCCTTGAAGTCGGGCACAGCCTCCGGCGCCCCGGGCATCTCGGCATCCATCACAATGGCGGTCGGGGCCGGGTCGAGCGCGGCAGCGGCCAACGATTTGAAAGAGTCGAGCGTGGAGCCAAGCGCCCCCGCCGCGCGCTCCAAACCGCGCAACACCACCGCGTCGTCTGTGATCGCCACGATCCGCATCACGGCCATCATCTACTGCAACGGCGACTGCCCTTTGATGGCCATGACTGCGCTGACCCAATCTTCGACGCCCACGCCGGGCGACTGCACCGGCAGGTTGCGATAGAACTCTGCGACCTTCGCGCGAACGGCGGCGGTGTCGAGGGCCACGCCGCGCAGCGATTGTTCGAGCGCGCCAACGGCCACGGAGGGCAGCATGGTGAAATCGCCGGAGAGGGTGAGGTCGTCAATGCGGCCCTCGCGCAAACGGGCGGTGGCGCGGATGAGGCCGCCGGGGGCTTTGTACGCGGCCTCGGCGAGGTACACGTCGGCATGAATTTTCACCGCGCCGGTTTGCCGCAGGCCGCCCTTTTGATACAGCCATTCGTCGGAAGCGAACCGCTTTTCCAGTTCTTCGGTGACGGCGAGTTCCTCGGGCGTGGGGTCGGCGTATTCGGCGGGGCGGCCCAGCGCGTCCACCACCTGCCGGACGTATTCGCGTTTCACCGTTTCGTAGTCGGGCGTGTGGCCGAGTTGGCGCGTCATCGTCGTCATGTATTCGTTGAGCGATTGATAAATCTTGTCGCGCATTTTCTCGGATGAGACTTTGAGCACGCGGGCCATCAGATCGAAATTGAAGTCGAACATCAAACTACCCACGACCACTTCGGCCTCGCCCATCTGCGCCGCGCCCGTGCCGCCGATTTTCTTCCCCTGCACGTGAATGTCGTTGATGGGGCGATGGTTGGCCGGGATGCCGAGCGTTTGATACGTGTCCACCAGCGGCTTGATGTAGAGCGCAAAACGCTCTTCGAGCGAGGCAGGCAGGCCGGGCCGGTGGAAAATCCATTGCGTGAACACTTGCCCGCGGTCGAGGTATACCGCGCCGCCGCCGACCTCGCGCCGGAAGATGGGGAGGCTGTGTTCGCGGCAGTAGTCCACGTCCACTTCCTTCTCCAATTCCTGATGGTAGCCGATGCACACATACGGATCGGTCGGGCCGACGAGGATGACCGTGTCGGGCGTTTCCGGCTTTTGGGCATAAGCCACGCCGTGGTAGATGGCCTGCGAGCGCAGCGGCGACACAAGGCCCATGTCGAGAATGCGAATGGGAGCGGTCATGTGGGACTCCTTTTGAGAAAAGATTACAAACTCCAAACTTCAAATTTGGAGTTTGAGATTTGGAGTTTGCAGTTCAGTCAACACACCGGAAGCACTTGATGCCAAGTTCGACGATGCGTTGTTTGTATTTCTCCACCGCTTCAGGGCCGGTGAGCAGATGGCCGCGCTCGGCGGCCAGATTCGTGGGGCGCACCCGCACCAGCCAGCCCGCGCCGTAGGGGTCGCGGTTGGCAATGAGAATGTCGCGCTGGAAAGCGGCCTCGTTGGCTTCGACAATCTCGCCGGTGAACGGCATGGGAAACGGCCCCACCCATTTGGCCGACTCGATGATGGCGGCGCTTTGTCCCTGCTTGAGCGCCTTGCCGATCTTCTTGAACTGGAGGTTGACCAGTTTGCCGCCGCGCGTTTGGGCCGTGTCGGTCATGCCCAGCGTGGCCGTGCCGTCGGCTTCGAAGCGCACCCACAGATCGCGCTCAAAGTCGAACCACAGGTCTTCGGGGATGTCGCAGCCGTAGTAAATAGCCATCAATGAACAATGAAACAATGAACAATGAACAATGATCGTCTTCGTTGATCATTGTCCATTGTTCATTGTTCATTTAGAGCAGTCAATTCCCTGCTCATCCAAAAACTTCTGGTAAGCCGTAATACCCGCTTCGCCGGTGACGAGATCGGCGGAGTCGACTTCCCAGTTGTCTGGCTTGAGCTTGATGAACCAGCCCTCGCCGTAGGGGTCGGAATTGAGCAGGCTCGGCGTGGTCTTGAGTGTGGCATTGACTTCGGTGATAGTGCCGTTGACGGGCGCGGTGACCGGGCCTACCCACTTGCCGCTTTCCACCGTGCCCGCGCTCTTGCCCTTCTTCACCGTTTTGCCCACCTCTTTGGGCGTTGCCGAGATAATGCTTTTTGCGAGGTGTTGGGCCACATCGGTGACGCCGACCACGAGGGTCCCGTCCAGCTCACGCCGGCACCACGTATGCTTCTCAACCCAATAGTAAAGGTTGTCCGGGATGTTGCAGTTGTTGCAGGTAGCCATGGTTGCTCTCCGAGAAAAACTTCAAACTTCAAACTCCAAACTTCAAATCCCAAAGGGGATGCGAAGGTTTGGAGTTTGTCAATTGGCAGTCGGGGGTTCAGCGGTTTCTGGATGCGTGTCTTCCAAATGATAAAGCAATTGGTCAAAAGCCACGAGGGCAATTTCGGCTTTGAATTCTTCGAGGAAGCGCGGGTCCCTGTAACGCGGCTTGACGGCGTGCTGGTACTTGAGGCCGCATAGCGGGCAAGCGACGATATACCGCATCTTGCCGGTGGCTCGGTCGTGCTCGGTCGTCACCCGATCCAAATGCGCCTCGGCGAGGTGGCGGTGCAGCTTCATGCGCGTGTCGGCGAAGGAGCAATAAGGACAGTTCATAGAATTGACGATTTCTGATTGTTGATTGCTGATTGAGTTTTCAATCAACAATCAGAAATCGTCAATCAGCAATCAACGGGTCATCGGTTGCAACACCTCGGCCAACTTTTTCGCCGTAGCCTCGCCAATGCTTTGAATGAGGCCCACGAGCGCCCCGCCGGCCGCCGTGCCCTGCACCTGATCGGTGTCAATGTTCCGCGCCGCGAGGCCCACTTGCACCAGATCGCTCAGCCGCTCGGCAAGCGCCAGCCGCCCCAAGCCGGAGGCCTTTTCGAGTTCAGCCACCGGCGCGGAAGTATGGGCCGAGAGAAAAGTCAGGATGGCATAATTCGTCGGGTCGGCGGCGGCGCGTAGGGCGCGCAACGTCATCTCGGTCGCGGCTTCGGCCAGCGCGCCATCGCGCTGCGTTTCCAGCCACCGGCC
>ORJL010100517.1_pt1 | contig 14436 bp, 12 predicted proteins | sample 1779941 | NCBI WGS metagenome assembly ORJL01 (sample SAMEA104232317, study PRJEB22302) | groundwater metagenome | biome: forest; feature: aquifer; material: groundwater | place: USA | collected 2011-08-07 | depth 5.8 m
ACGCCGTTATTGTTGTCATAGACGACCGCCCAGGTAGGAGCGGAAACGGAAACCGAGGAGAGGAAAACCGCGTATCCCCCGCTCTGCACGGATGCGAGCGCGAAGGAATCACCGGAGTAGCCTGCGGTGGAACCCGCAGGAGCGGCAGCTTTCGCCGCGGTGCCGGAAGCGGGGGAAGAAGATTTTCCGGTCTTCGCGGTCGGCGCCTTTTCAGACGCGCTGTCGGAGGTCCCGTTGGACGGGAGACGCTCTAACCCGACGATGAGAAGCATGCCGACGATGAGACCGCCGAGGGCCGCCCCGGCAAGAGAGGTCGAGGTATATCGTGCGGCGGGGGAATCTATTTTCAGCGCGGACTTCAAAGCGGCCGAAGGAACTGCAGGTACGGGAGTTTGCGGCCAGGAAAGGGTCGGCTTCTCGGGCGGACGGGCGGGATTTTGACTATCGGAATTAGGCATAGAAAAAATACGCTAATGGCTTGTAAATAAAGGGCGTTCAACCCTTTTTTGCCGTCACCACAGGAGTACTTCCATTTTACTAAGCTGATTACCGCTAAGTAAAATTGGTCGCGCTCGCTCGGAAATGAAAATGAGGACGCTTTCATTTCCCTCGCGGAGCAACGGCAATAGACCGGGGTACCGCTACCGACAGTATACCCGGTCAGTACAATTTCGAATAGTTATTGCTGTGTGGTATTGAACAAAAGGTGAGTATTACAGGAATAGAGCATTACACCACTGCCATTTAAATAACAGCCACAGACCTGCCTGCGCCGCGTACGTCGCGGCAGGCAGGAGCAATTCAAAATTGTCCTACCGGGATACCTTCCGTTATGAGGAGCACAAGCTACCCGCTTCTTCCAGTATTTGCTGCATCCGGCCGCGGGAAATCCCCGCCCGGGCCAGAGCATCTTCATGATGGGCAAGCCGTCGGCACAGCACCACGCGCTCTCCCAGAAGTACGGTCTTTTCGCGGCGAGAAAGGGAGGTTATGGCGGTGATGGGATACAAATGGGTCTTCTCTACCCGCTCGTGGAGGGAGTTGCCCGCAGGGTCGTCCCAGCTCAAGAGCTCCAAATTCTGGCAGTTGGAATATACGACGGCCTGTGAAGTAAATTTCGTATTGGTGACCACCATCCCTTTGATGCGCGACACTCCGCTCCGTGGCCGCGCGGAAATGTCGTCTATGCGCGCTTTGACGTAGAGCACCACTTTCAGGTCGGTTTTGAACCCCGGCGAATTGTGGAATTTTGCTTCCACGCAGGTCATCTCCCCTCCTTTCATCATGAGCACATCAACTTCATGCTCCACGCACGCACCTTTCACTATCTGGTCCACCTGCGTCTCATATCCTTCCGCGCGGAAGAGCTCCGAGAGATAGGACTCGAAGGGAAAGCCCGACGGCCCGAACTCCAAAATGGCGCGCTTGAGGCTGTAGCGCGCGGCCGCCGCGCGGCGATGGTCGCGCAGGTGCGTGAATGCGCGGCGGTATATCTCGTGCGTGGTGATGCCCGAGTACAGCCCTTTCTCCACCGCGCGCGCTATTTCCTGCGCGGCGCTTTTCTCAGCGCCGGCGCGTGTCAAAGATTCGAGCAGTTTCCGTTCTTCAAACGGCTCGGTTTCTCCGTCCGCTTTGGCAACCAGTAGTGCCATGGCTAGTTGGGTTCGACGAGGTTGAAATTCGCCGCGGCTCCGTTCAGCGTAACACCGTCAACGACCGGCACCGGCATTCCCTTTCCGATATCGTAGGAGAGGCTGAAATCTTCGGCGGCAGAGTCGCCTCCCGAGCAGGACGGTACGGGCTGGAACTCAAGAAGGACGGTAAGGTGGGCCGGACTGACCCCAATGCTTCGCAGGCCGGCGGAAAGCGCTTTGCATGCCGGAACTTGTATCGTGCCGGCATAGAGGTGCGCGACCCCTGCAATGCTATGCCGTATCGCAAGCGAGTTTTGTGCGGACGCTTCGGCGGAGGAAGGAGGTGCGCCCGAAGGAGATCCGTTTGCCGGCGAGCGATTGGCCAAATAGGAAAGTCCCGCCCAGATGGCAACGGCCAGGATGATAAGCGCCGCGAGAATTCTTCCGCCGTAGGAACTCATATGGAACAGTATACCTCTGTTTAGATGCGCGCCCGCTGTTTTTCAACAGTCTGCGGCGATTATTGTGCGCCGGCGGCCACCCCGCCACCGAGGCATCGTCCGTCGTGGTACAGCACCACCGACTGGCCCGGAGCGATGAGCTGCGGCTCTTCGAACATGACCGAGCGCTTAAGCGCCCCAAGTACGGCGGGTGTAGGCGGCTGGCGGTGCCTGAAGCGCGCCGTGTATGCGCCCGGCGCTACCGCCCCCAGCCAGTTGGTTTCGCGAAGGGCAATCCTTCGCCGCGCGGCGGGAGTCTTCTTCGACGGGGAAACGGTTATCGTGTTGTTCTCGACATTTTTCTGTATGACGAAATGCGGCGGCGTGGAGGACGACTGCGCGAAGAGCGTGAATCCGTGGCGCTGGCCGAGCGTGTAGAGTGCGGCTCCTTTATGGCGGCCGACGACCGCACCTTTTTCGTCGAGCACATCTCCTTCTTTTAGTTTCAAACGCTGCATGAGAATCTCCCCAAGCGAGAGTTCGCCGAGAAAGCAGAGCCCCTGGCTGTCGGGTCGCTTGGCGTTCGGCAGGCCGATTTTTTTCGCAAGCGCGCGCACCTCCGGCTTATAGAGTCCCCCTATCGGAAACAGCACCCGGGCGAGGCGCTCCGCAGGGATGTCCCACAAAAAATAGCTCTGGTCTTTTTCCAGGTCGGCTCCGGCATACAGATGCGTCTCCCCAAGGTCCGACCTTTGGGAGTCTTGGTCAGGGATTCTATCCCGAGAGGTCGGACCTTTAATCTGCGCATAATGGCCGGTGGCGACATGGTCGGCACCCTTCTCCATGCACCAATCGTAAAAAAGCCCGAATTTTATTTCCCGATTGCAGAGCGCGTCGGGATTGGGCGTCTCACCCCGCTTATAGGACGCCAACATGCCGTTGAATACTTTTTTCTCGTATTCCTTGGACAGATCAACTTCGCGGAATGGAATCCCGAGATGCGCCGCAACACGCATCGCTTCAAGCCGGTCCTTGGCGGCAGGACACCTGCCTGCGCCGCGGCCGTCGCGGCAGGCAGGCGGCAGAGCATCCTCTATGTCTATTCGTATGAACACCCCAGTCACGTCGTAGCCGTCTTTTTTGAGTAGTGCGGCAGAAACGGCGGAATCCACCCCGCCCGAAAGGCCTACAAAAACCTTGCTCATGGCAGCCAGCGTATCATTTGGAGGACAATGTTGGAACCATTGTGAAAGAATGCTAGTATTTTGTCTGGAACGTAATCATCCGCTAAAGTAATAAACGGAGGAAAGCGCCATGAAATTTTCGTTGAGAGCCGTCCTTGGACTAACGTCCAACACGGCGCCATGCTTCATCGAACGTGCTGACGAAAAAGTCGAGCTCCTGCTTCTTGAAGCAATTCGGGGCTCGAGGATGAAGGCGCTCAGTCTTGGAAACGGCATCGTGCATGGTATGAAAATACCGTGGGACCAAGCACGCCGGGTAATCGAGAAACTCAAAGCCGAAGGAAAAATCGACTATGACCTTCCGCACAATACCTGGATTAGTACCGCCTCCCAGGAACCCGGGCTGAATGCAGCCTAATGCGTACCACCCATTCTTAGGGTGGTTTTTCTTTTCGAGAAGTGACAAACTTCCCGCTCCCCCTATCGCCAAGGATTCAAATCCGCTCAATATACAAAGGACTAACTCCCTAAATACCTGCGTATATTCTGCAGATGCTGAGCATAGGTCGCGGCATAATGCATCGTGCCGTACCGGTCGGAGAGGTAGTAGAGATAATTCGTTTTGGTCGGATTCGCGGCGGCTTCGATAGCTCGGAGTGACGGGTTGCCTATCGGGGTCGGCGGCAGACCGTTATTGAGATACGTATTATACGGAGAATCCGTTTTGAGGTCCGCTGAGGTCAGCTGCGTAAGGCTCTTGTCGAATATGTAGCCGAACGCGGCGTCCACTTGAAGCCTCATGCCTATGCTCATGCGTTTCCAAAGAATGCCCGCGACGATGCGACGGTCGGCGTCGGTGCGGGCCTCTTTCTCGAGGATAGAGGCCATGATAACGATGTCGCGTTCTGTTTTTTTTGAAGCCGCGATGTCCTTCTCTACGGAGGCCGTCCAGACGGAGAAATTATCTTCCATCGCCCCTTCGACAATATCGGCGTCCTGCCCCGGATAAAAGAAGTACGTGTCCGGGTAGAGATACCCTTCTTTGGGGAGCGCGAGTAATAGGAATCCTTCCGTATCGAACGGGGCCAGTTTTTTCTCCAGGAGCCGCGCGATGTCGCGCGCATCCGCTCCTTCCACAATCGTCACCCGTACCGGCTTCAGCTCGAAGTCCCCTGTCTTCAATCGTCCCGCGATGGTGAATACATCCTGCGGCTCCGGGAAAAAATAGGAACCCTCCTTCACCTCCCGGTCGCCGCCGGTCAAGCGCACCAAAGCGGTGAGTGTCCGAGCCGAGCGCACCATGCCGCGGGTCTTCATTCCGCTCGCCACTTCCCCGAGCGTTTCCCCTTTCTTCACTTTAAAGATTGATGGTGAGGGAAATGACGACGGTGGAGCGAATAACACAAAAAAGCCGAGTGCAATAATAGTGCCAATTAAGAACGCAGCAGGAAGGATGCGGTCGAGAAGACGGCACTCACGCAGGAACTGTCGCGCCGGTGAAATTGGTTTTTCCGAATTGTCGTTGCTCATTCGCTGTTTCGATTCAAGATTCATGATTCACGAGCGATTCTTGAATCGTGAATCGTACTTCGTTAATCACCAATCTGCCGACTATGTCGGCAGATTGGCAGGCGCCTCGCCGCGGCGGGACGTCATGCGGTGAAGCGTCGGCGTGCGGGCGACCTTGCCCGGCAGGTGGAAGATGCTCGCCAACTCCTCTACATTGAGCGCGATGTGGCGGTGCTTATGCGGCGCGTAGAAATACTGCCGCTGCACGTACGCCTCGTACAGTTTGCGCTTCAACGCTGCTTTTCGCATGCCCATAAAATCCTGCCAGGCGTAGAAGAACGGGCCGATGACGAAAATGGGCTTGAAGCCGTTGAGTCCGCGGCCTTCCGAACCGTGTTCGAAAGCACGGAAGGTCGTCGGGAAGCCGGAGCGCTTGTTAGGCTCAAGCTTGTCTTTGTGCCCGATATGAAGAGCCCGGATGCCGACGTCGAATACTTGCTTGTTGAGCTTCATCTGCATCGCGGCGATGGCCAATTTTTCTCCTTCAGTGAGCGCCATGGCGTTGACCTTGCCCTTCTCGTCCGTCACGCGTGCGGTTATTTTATCGACTTCATACTGTACCCAATCCTCGAGCTTCAGGGCGTGGCGTATATCCGGGTCTTCCTCCGCCCATGGACAGTCGGTGTGCGCCCGCAGAATGATCTGCAGCCAGGCATGCTCCCCCTCCTTCATGGTGCCGAAGAATTCAAGGATGGAGACAAGCGGGTCGTGCTTGAATTCCTCCTCGACCTCGGCCTTGTCCATCTTCATCTCAATGTACGTTGTGATGGGATACGGGTCGGGCTTCTGCAGTTTCTGCTCGATGCCCCAGAGGTCGATAATCGCCGGGTCAAACGGCACCTTGAGCGTGTAGTCGGGAACTTCCACCACCTGCACATTCGGGTAGTGGGCATAGAGCTGGCTTTCGATGAGCGTCTTATACTTGCGGCGCATCCAGATGTAGAAGCGCACGACGCCTTCGGTCGAAACTATCTCAAGCGAATACCACGGCTTCGACTTTCCTTTGAGCCATATGTCGAACTGCGTATCCACTTCGCCGACGTCATAGAGCGAGCGTATCACCAGCTCGGCGGCGAAGGGCGTCTTGGTGACATCCTCCGGCAGGCGTATCTCAACAAGACAATAATCGGTCGACCAGTAATTCTCTTGAGAGCGGTATTCAAGCCATGTGTTCCACCACATCTTCCACAGGAGAACCGCCAGCACGAACGGCATGAGCGCAAAGAAAAAAGAGGAGATGAGAACGGCCTCGGCCGGATTTCCCGGCAGCCAGACGAACAGTAAAAAGCCTATAGTCAAAAATAGATAGGAGAGTTCTGCTCCGTATTTGTTGAGCCACGTGCGGAACGCGCGGTAGATCTTCATTGCTTTCAGTATACCCGGTTAGCACAATTTCGAATTGTTGTCGCTGTGGACGATATATTGCCTAGGTATTACACCCTGCGCGTGCATTGTAGTAAAAACATGGCTTATCGCTACAACTGAAGCTATTTGAAATTGTTCTACCGGGTATACCCCGTGAGATACCTACTTTTGAACAGAATTATCCTCCAGTGTTTCTATTGTCTAGCGAAGCGAGAGAAAAGAAAGCTTGCTTTCTTTTCCGAGCGAGCGACGACAATATAGGTTCGATACCGCGCGGCTGGTGCCTCGCCACGTCCGAAGGGACGCGATCGCGCCATAGCGCGAGCCTTAGCTCGCTCCTTCGATAGCTCGGGGCTTGCCCCGAGGAACCTTTATCTCACGGAGTATAGCAAAGCGCCCGGGCCATAGGCCCGGGCGCTCCGTACAAAAAATACAGCGGATTTACTTCTTGGTGCTTTCCGCCAGCGTCCATTTGCCGTCCTTGCCGCGCTTGAAGTATTTCTGGTTCTGAAGATTGACGACGATGGTGCCCGGCTTCACGTGGCGCTCTTTCAGCACCTTCTCGATGACCTGCTCGCGGGTGAGCGGGCCGTCTTTGCGAAGGATGTCGCGGATGACATCGCGCACTACGCCCTGGGCATAGCCCCACTCTTTGAGCGCGTACATGCCGCGGCCGACCAGTACGAAGCGCGGGTCTTTGATGAGTTCATTGTGGGTGGTCGCCACGTGCGCGGAGCGGTCAAAGAGCTTCTCCACCATCGAGGCGACCTCGGTGAAATGCAGGGGCGAGCCGTGCTTCTTCACCGCGAGATACGCATAGTCGCGGATGCCTTTGGTCTTGACGTTGGGAGAACTAGCGGAACCCCACTCGCCGAGCGGATTCTTACCGACTTTCTTCGAGATGCCAAGCCAGCGCCTGAGCACTTCCTCATTGCGGTGCTTTTCGTTGAGGTCTTTGAGCTCTTTCAGGAAACGATCCACCATTTCCGCCTCTGGAATGACTTCGTCGTCGTTCAGGCCGCCGTAGAGCGATTTCAGCGCGGTCTCGACTTTCTGAGCGAGGTTCGGGTCTACGTACCAGCAGCGGCGTACCTCGTCATCTTCCTTGCGGTATTTGAACGGATCGCCCAAGACCAAGAGGAAGTAGATATGGTTCTGCATAACCGGGTCTTTGGTGATGAAATCGAGCAGGTCCTCTTCGCACACGATGCCGCCAAGGCTCTCGACGATGCGCTCAAGCTCCGAGAACGCTGAAGCCGCCTCCGGATATGCCGGGGATTTCTTCAGCGCGTTGAGCGCGTGGTTTTCTATCTGGCGAACGCGCTCCCTAGTGATGCCGTAACGCTGGCCGATGGATTCGAGCGTCTGGCGCTCCGGGTCCTTGCCGAGACCGAAACGGGATTCGAGCACATTGCGGGAGCGCTCCGGGAGCGAGCTCAAAAGGCGGGTTACCACCTGTTTAGGCTTAAAATGTGTCTCTTTCACCTTGGGGGCTGCTTTAGAGGGGGTCTTTGCCATATGGATTAGTACGTGGCTATGTATATCATAGTGCCCTAAATAGGTCAAATGGGATGTTAGAAACAGTCTCAATAAAAATGGCTTAGCGAAACTCCTCCACTTCGCGCGAGGCGCGGCCCTGGAGGCCGAGCCGTATCAGCGATACGGTGAGCGCCGAAGGGCAAGCCGCAGCCGAAGCGGAGGAGTTCTCGCAAGCCAAGTTGAAAAATGGTTGTCATACAACGGTTTTTATTGAGACTGGTTCTGGGGGGAGTTTTCCACAACGAAATTAACCAACTTTTTCGGCACCACTACGGTACGGGAAATAACAGCCCCCACAAGCCGCTCCCCGACCGCCCCCCGGGCCGCGGCGATGAGTTCTTCTTCACCGATTCCGGCCGCCGCCTCTACCGTGCCGCGCAATTTGCCGTTTATCTGTACCGCGACTGTGACCGTATCCTCCGCGAGCTGTGCGGGATCGAACTCCGGCCACGTAGAGAGATGCACGGAGGACTCGTTGCCCGCTTTTGCCCACAACTCCTCGCACACATGCGGCGCAAATGGTGCCAACAGCTGTAAAAATGCGTTCCACTGTTTTACTCCGATGCTCCCTTCTTTTTCCGCGGCGTTGAGAAATATCATCATCTGTGAAATGGCGGTATTGAATTTGAACGCTTCAATATCCTCGCCGACCTTTTTAATTGTCCGGTGGAGAATTGAATTTAATTCCGCATTTTCTTCCGCGTCAGTTCCGCATCGTTCCGCGTATCGCCACACGCGCTCAAGGAACCGCCGCGACCCGACGAGACTCTGCGTATTCCACGCGATGGCGTTCTCGAACGGCCCCATGAACATTTCGTACCCCCTGAGCGTATCCGCGCCGTACTCTTCCACTATCGAATCCGGATTGATGACGTTGCCGAAGCGCTTGCTCATCTTGCGGCCGTCCTCGGCGATGATAATGCCCACCGAATGCAGGCTCATGAACGGCTCGGGGGTGGAGACGACGCCCACATCCTGTAAAAACTTGTGCCAAAAACGCGCATATATGAGATGCCGCGTCGCGTGCTCCGCGCCGCCGACGTACATATCCACCGGTAGCCAGTACTTGGTTCTTTCTTTAAATTCCGCGCCTGCAACTTGCTTGGAAATTGGAGCTTGTGATTTGATATTTTCGCTTATGCAATAAGCGATGTAGTACCAACTGGAGCCGGCCCACTGCGGCATGGTGTTCGTCTCGCGTTTCCCTTCTCCGCCGCATTTCGGGCACGGTACATTGACCCACTCGGCAATATTCGCGAGCGGCGATTCCCCCGTGCCGGAGGGCTCATAGCTCTCTACTTCCGGCAAAAGCACCGGCAGCTGATCTTCAGGCACGGGAATCCATCCAGCATTTGCTACTTGATGCTTGTTACTTGATACTTCCGCTGTTTTTTTGCAGTTCTCGCAAAAAATCAGCGGTATAGGCTCTCCCCAATAGCGCTGGCGGGAGAATACCCAATCGCGCAGCTTATATTGCACGGTCAGTTTTCCGCCGACGAACTCGGTGATTTTTTGTTTTGCTTCCTCACTTTTAAGTCCTGTAAACTTCCCGGATTCCCACAGTTTACCGAGGTTGGCATAATGGTCATTCCATTCGTCCGCATAGTTATTGAGGCTCCATCCCACCTGAACACTGCCACCTGACAGAACTACAGGACGAATCGGTAAATTAAATTTCTTCGCGAACGCAAAATCCCGCTCATCGTGCGCTGGGACGGCCATGATGGCGCCGGTGCCGTAATGACCGAGCACGTAGTCCGCGACGAACACGGGAATTTCTTCCTGGTTCGCAGGATTGATTGCTTTGACGCCTTTCAGTTCGACGCCGGTCTTTTCCTTTCCTTCCGCCGTGCGCTCTATTTCCGTCTTGTTTTGCGACACTTTCATATATGAAAGTATTTCCTCTTTGTTCTCTATTGTCAGTTGTTCGTTGTCAGTCGTCAGTTGTGCAAGTAGCGGATGCTCGGGCGCGAGCACCATATAGGTCGCGCCGAAGAGCGTGTCGGGACGGGTCGTAAAAACTTCTACTATTCCTACTTTTTCCGCGTTAGTCCGCGTACGTTCTGCGTCGTTCCGCGAGATAAGCTGAAAGCTTATCTGCGCTCCTTCGGAGCGCCCTATCCAATTGCGCTGGGATTCCTTGATATGCTCGGGCCAGCCCGAAAGGAGGTCCAAATCTTTCAGCATCCGCTCTGCGTAATCGGTAATCTTCAGCACCCACTGGCGCAGGCGTTTTTTCTCAACGACCGAGCCGCAGCGCTCGCATTTGCCGTCGTCGAGGTCTTCGTTCGAAAGCCCCGTCATGCACGAAGGACACCAGTTGATGGGATCATCGCTCTGATACGCGAGGCCTTTTTCGAAGAGCTTCAAAAATATCCACTGCGTCCATTTATAGTACGCAGGGTTTGTAGTATTTATCTCGCGGCTCCAGTCGTAGTCAAATCCGATGCCTTCGAGCTGTTCTTTGAAATGCGCGATATTTTTCTCCACCGCGATGCGCGGATGTATTTTGTTGGCAAGCGCGTAATTCTCCGCCGGAAGCCCGAACGCGTCCCAGCCCATCGGATGCAACACCGAATGGCCCGTCATACGCTTGTGGCGGGAATAGATGTCGGTCGCGATGTAGCCTTTCGGATGCCCCACATGAAGACCTTCGCCGGAAGGATACGGGAACATGTCGAGTACGTAAGCCTTCGGTTTGCCCGCATCTTCCGTGGTGGCGTAGATGCTGTCCGCGGCCCATTTCTCGCGCCACTTTTTCTCTATTTCTTTGTGGTTATATCCTTCGGCCATTGTGTATCCAACAGTAGCACACGCACCCCGCATCGTGTATAGTTTTGCCGGAATCGTTTGTCGGAGAACCCTCATGTGGCAAGACTTAGTGCTCGGGATTGGCGCCTGGATATTTCTCGCGGCCATTATTCCCTCCATTATCCATCCCTCGGCCAAAGCGCCCTTCTCGACTTCTGTTCTTAATACCGCAGTATTGGCAACGTTCTCTGTTACGTACTGGAGTCTCGACCTGTGGGGCGCCTGCGCCTCGAACACGGCCCTCACTCTCGGGTGGGCCGTTCTGACGATGCAACGTTATCGCATGAACCGCCGCAACGGCACTCCGCTCTTCTCGTTACCAACAGTTCCGCACTGGCTTACAGTCGCACGCAACGACCTGTGCGGCACGAGCTAAAACCCGCCCTAATCTTGGACGGGTCTTTCTTTTGTGTGAGTTTGTTATGATGTCGGTCCTTCCGGGGCAAACTTACCCGCCGGAAGCTTCGGATAAAGCTCTTGGTCTATGGTGCGGCTGAAGCAGACCTCCCCCGCCCCGTGCTGCCATTTCTCCGGCGCCGGAAGGTCGGAATACATCCGTTGCGCTTCGTTGGAGGTGAGGCGATTCGGCGCACTGAATGTGGCGCACAGCTTGAACGCCGTCTTGCCGGTCGCCGCATAAATGTAGGACGTGCCTGTCTCCGGGTCCACGGGCAGCGTGAAGTAAGAGATGGAGTCGCTCAGGTCAGATATCTGAGACGGCAGCTTCTGCTTCATCTGCCAGTAGTACACGACTTGGCTCTGTATCTCCTGGAGATTGGAGACACGCTGTTCATCGAGGCGGAACTGGCGGGCCTGCTGCGGCGTGCCGACGATGAAGAATCCTGCGACTATCACCACCAGCACCAGCACGGCGACACCCCAGTTGATATAGCGGGCGTAGTGCGGATTGGTGCGCCAGTAGCCGCTTAAATCCGCGAGGAAGTGGAGAAACCCGGCACCCGCCACCAGGAGAACCACCAGCACCTTCAGCAGGAAGGCGAGAGTAATTTCCTCGCCGCGCAGGAAGTACATAATGAGCGTGATAAGGTCGACGACGATAGTTGCGCCCGCCGCGAACACGGTGAAGTACAGCGCCCAACGGCGCACCCAGATATCGTTACGACTCGGGTCGGCAGTGATGCCCCGGCGTATGACGCGCATCAGAATGAGGAATACCGGCGCTAGCACGATAAGCGAGGCCATTTCATAGCTTACGCTCCCCCACGGGTCCGAGGGGTAGTATGCGAGAACGTTCGGAAACGCGTAGTTAATGTAATCGAATATGAGGGCGATGAGTGCGACGACGCCCGCCCAGAGCGCCACCATCGCGCCCGCCCAGAGGAAGAAATCTTTCGGAGTTGCTTTTGGTTTGTCCATGCCTTTATTCTACCATAGTGGCAATTGGACAATGGTAACATGTCTTGACCGTATCATTATACCATTTGCGCAAATGAGAATATTCAGTATCAGTCAGAACGACCGGCAACAGCGCGGGTTACAAGCTTGATAAGAGCAGCTTCACCACCGGATGCAGAGGAGCGGCCAGGCGATACTGCGCATACGGGCCAACCTGGTCTCGTTCAACTACTTCAGCATCCAACAGCAGCCGGAGATGCTTAGATGTCGCCATCAGCGAAAGTTTTATATCCTCCGCAACCGAACCCACGCTAGCCGGAGCTTTTTTATTAAGATATCGGACTATCATCAGCCGCCGCCGATTCGCAAGCGCCTTCAGAAGTTTTTCATTCTCACGAATGGTATTCATGCTCTCACTATACCATTTGCGCAAATGAGATATACACAACACGAAGCGGCAGGTAGGGGGCACATGGGCAACATTGGAGGGTTGCCGCCACGCTGCACTGAAACCCATCTCAAAATATTAGGAATAGTGCCGTCACCACAGGAGTACTTCCATTTTCTAAGAGGATTACCTCTAAGAAAATTAGGTCGCGCTCGCTCGGAAATGAAAGCGAACCCAGTAGGTTATTCTGCTGAATGAGACGCTTTCATTTCTCTCGCTTCTCTAGACAATGAAAAAACGGCTTTGCAGAAGCAAGGCCGTTTGAATGGAATACTGGGGACTTTGTCCCGTCGAATGAGAAATTGATGAATTAACGAGGAACTGTAGCGGGGCCGGGAGCGCAACTCCAATCACGGCGGGGTTTCCCCCACGTGGACCAGACGTTCGCCCCCGACCCTCGCGTCGACAGCGGGATGCCCCCCTCCGTCACTGACAGATTAGCCGATGCGAGGTCGGTCCGTCAAGTTGAAAAATATCCCTCGTGTGAACTAACCGTGTAAAAATTCGATGACGTCACCATCCTGCACGATGTATTCTTTCCCTTCCGTGCGGATGAGGCCCTTCTCGCGCGCGGCGGCGTAGGAACCGACCTCCAAGAGTTTATCCCACTGAATGACTTCCGCGCGGATGAACTTGTTGAAAAAATCGGTGTGGATTGCCGCGCCCGCTTCCGGAGCCGTTGAACCTTTCGGAATGGTCCACGCGCGCGTCTCGTCTTCGCCGGTGGTGAAAAAACTCATAAGGCCGAGCAGTTCATAGCCGGCGCGGATGAGGTCATTGACGCCGTCGCCGAACACGCCGTACTCCTGCCGGAACGACTGCTTATCTTCGCTCTGCAAATCTTTCAGCTCGCTTTCAACGTTTGCATCCACGCTCACATACGTCGCACCGCTGGCATCAAGAAAATTTTTCAGCCTTTTCCAGCGCTCATCGTTCTGATTTTCGTCGAGATTGTGCCCGTTCGCTTCGCGATTGAGCACATAAAGAATCGGCTTCATAGTGAGCAGGTGCAATCCGCCGAGCAGTTTTTTTTCGTCTGCCGAAAGCGGCACGGAGTTCGCCAACTTCCCCGCCTCAAGCGCTTTGAGCGCTTTGCCGAGCGCAACCTGCTCGATAGCCGCCTCTTTCTTGCCCGCGCGCACGTCCCGCTCCAACCCCTGCATGCGCTTCTCGGCGGTCTGCAAATCCGCAAGCGTGAGCTCTACATGGATGGTCTCGATATCGCGCAGGGGGTCCACATCGCCTTCCACGTGGAGAATGTTCGAGTTGTCGAAAATGCGCACCACCTGCGCGATGGCGTCCGTCTCGCGGATGTGCGAGAGGAACTGATTGCCGAGCCCCTCGCCCTCGCTTGCCCCGCGCACGAGCCCCGCGATATCCACGAATTCCACCGCCGCCGGAACGTCTTTCTGTGAGTGCGAGAATGCGGCCAGCTTTTCGCGCCGGGGGTCGGGCACCACGACGACGCCGACCGAAGGGTCGATGGTCGCGAACGGATAGTTAGCCGCAAGCACGCTCTTTTTGGTGAGCGCGTTAAAAAGGGTCGACTTTCCGACATTAGGCAAACCAACAATACCAATACTAAGTCCCATAATTATATTAGAACCAGTCTTGATAAAAATGGCTTAGCGAAGTTCCGCCGCTTCGCGCGAGGTGCCGCCCTGGAGGCCGAGCCGTATCAGAGATACGGCGAGCGCCGAAAGGCAAGCCGCAGCCGAAGTGGTGGAACTCTCGCAAGCCAAGTTGAAATAATGTTTTCATACAACGGTTTTTATTGAGACTGGTTCTAGGCCCTACGACCTGTCCCGTTAGAGGCGAAGCTCTCTAACGGGATGCCGATTGACAATCCTATGCAGAAGTTACAGTATCAAGTCGGCTGCAAATTCACAACGGGAGGATACCATGACTGACCCGCGGTTGAAGGATCCGATACTAGGCAAAGACAAGCCGGTTGTCGGTGTGTGGGGTTGGATTGCCATTTTTGTGATTTTGGTGGCGAGTGCAGGCGTCATTAGCTGGAAAGCCAACCAAAACACCCAGCCTGTCATCAAGATAGAAGCAACGCCCCCGCCCCCAATTGTCCGGGAGTG
>ORJL011867402.1_pt1 | contig 14434 bp, 2 predicted proteins | sample 1779941 | NCBI WGS metagenome assembly ORJL01 (sample SAMEA104232317, study PRJEB22302) | groundwater metagenome | biome: forest; feature: aquifer; material: groundwater | place: USA | collected 2011-08-07 | depth 5.8 m
GGTGTTCCTGGAATTGCGTTGCACACAGTGCCTGATCCATCATTCAGGCATATTTTTATGCCTACTGCTTCACAAACACCCAAGCCTGTTGCGCATGAATTGCCTACATCAAATGTTTCATCTATTTGTTGGTTGCAGTTGTCATCAATGTAGTTGCAAACTTCTTGTGCGCCCGGATGAATTTCTGGGTTATTGTCGTCACAATCATTGCCTGTTGGGCACAGATTGCTTATAGCATCATAACCATCTCCGTCGTTATCAGCGCACTGATCTATGACACAAACATTATTTTCATCAACCTGACCGTTGCAATTATTATCTTTTTCATCACAGGTTTCTGCTGCTGGCTGGCCTGGCATTGCGTTGCATGCTGTTGACAACCCGTCTTGCGCGCACACTAACGTGCCGTTTCTCATGCACTCGCCTGTTCCTGCATTGCAGGCTTCACCTTTGTTGAAACCTTCGTCTGTCAAGTTGTTACAATTATCATCTATGTTGTTGCAAAGCTCTGCTGCACCAGGGTGCACATTAGCATTATTGTCGTTGCAGTCGTTTCCGTTAGAACATAATGCAGATGTTGCATTGAAATTATCATGGTCCGCATCTGTACAATTTTGCGTACATACAAGACCTTCGTCTGTCTGGCTGTTGCAATTATCGTCTATTGAGTTGCATATTTCAGTTGAAGGCTGGCCAGCTGTTGCATTGCACACAGTTCCGTTTCCTATTTGGTTGCATACAAATACACCAGACCTCATACATGCCCCTATTCCTGTAGCGCAAGTCTGATCTTTATTAAATGTTTCGTCAATTTGGCCATTGCAGTTATCATCTATGCTGTTGCAAAACTCTGCTGCTCCAGGATAGACATTTGGATTTGAATCATTGCAATCATTACCATTGCTGCATAATGGACTTGTGACGTTGAACCTATCACCATCTGCATCTGTGCAGTTCTGAGTAATATTACCTATAATTACAGAATCAAAGTCTGTATCGTTGTTCAATCCGTCTGTGACAGTCATGGTGCATGTTATTACTTCTCCAACTGATGTTTCTGATGCTGGGACATTTGCTCTCCATACGTTGCTGCTTATTTGTGTGGCTGCACCGGATGCTGCATATCCGTTTGTAAATATATATGTAACTGTTAAAGTATCATTGTCAGGATCTGATGTTGTTCCTATGCATATTAAATCATCACTGTCTACTGGATTGTCTGGCGTTAAATCAACGTGAATCTCAGGAGGATTGTTTATGCTGCAAACATTGTTTTCATCTACCTGGCCATTGCAATTATTATCTTTGTTGTCGCATACCTCTGTTGTAGGCTGGCCAGCAATTGCGTTGCAAATAGATGTTGACTGATTTTGTGAGCAAACAAGAGTTCCGTTTCTCTGGCACATGCCTGTTCCTGCAGAACATACGGAGCCGAGATTGAATTCTTCATCTGTCTGACCGTTACAATTATTATCCACATTGTCGCAAACTTCTGATGTTGGTTGCTTTGGCGTGGCATCACAGACTGTATTGAAGCCGTTTGCAGAACATATTTTTACACCTATTGACTGACATGCGCCTACGCCTGTTGTGCACAAGCTGCCAACATCAAAATTTTCATCAGTTAAGTTGTTGCAGTTATCATCAGCATAATTGCACAACTCTGTTGCGCCTGGATGTACTGTTGGATTGTTATCATTGCAGTCGTCGCCTGCAGGGCAGGCTAAACTTATTGCGCTATGTCCATCACTGTCGTTGTCAACACAAGGATTTGTTCCATTGCCTACTATTACAGAGTCGAAATCAGTATCGTTTCCAAAACCGTCTGTTACAGTCATTATGCATGTTATTCTGTCGCTAGGGAACGTTTCTGCTGCTGGTACTGTAGCTATCCAGAATCCATTTACTTTTGTCGCTGTTCCATTTGCAGTATAGTTTCCTGTAAACCTGAACGTTACTGTCAGCGGATCGTTTTCTGGATCAAATGCAGTGCCATAGCAAATAAGATCGTCTGAATCTTTAGGATTATCCGGCGTAAGATCTACGTGAATCTCTGGCGGATTGTTGAGCTTGCATATATTGTTTTCATCTATATGGCCATTGCAGTTGTCATCTATGTTGTTGCAAGTTTCATTTGTTGGCTGGCCTGGATCTGAATCGCAGGTTGTTCCAGAACCATCTCCCAAACATATTTTAACGCCTGTGTCCTGGCATGCACCAACACCTTCGATACATAATTGACCAACATCAAAGCCTTCGTCTGTTAAATTATTGCAGTTGTCATCCATATAGTTGCAGAGCTCTTGCGCACCTGGGTGGATGTTTGGATCTGCATCATTGCAGTCGTCGCCTGTTGGGCAAAGGTTGTTTATCGCATCATGGCCATCTTGATCTGCGTCTGTGCAGTTGGTTATTTCTTTGCAGAAATAATTCTGATCATCATTGCCTAGGCCGTCCCAGAAACAGGCTTCCTTGTCGGTACATATTTCATCTACGTTCCAATCTCCAATTATTTCTGTGCATGCGTTGTTTTGGCATGTTGAATTGTGGAAGCGTCTGCCTGTGTCATCTCCTGGAGATGTGCCAAATGGACATGCGTACTCATAGAAATCATTTCCGCAGCTTGTTATGACAAGCGTATAGTTAGGCGTGCCCTGATTTGTGCAGAAGAAATCTATATCTGCAGTAGAGTCGCCGGTGCAAGTTGTTGAATCGAGGTAATCAAAATCTTTTAATTGTGTTATTTTGAATGCGCAAGTATCATTTAATCCCATGTCCTGGCAGAAGTAATCCCTGTTCTCGCATGTAGGATCGTCAAAGCCTTCTACATTTCCAAAATTATACCATCCGTCTGACTGACAAACAGTTGTTTGGGTAACATTGTATGTGCATGCGGAAGGCGAACAGAAATAATTTCTTGTCTCTGTTCCATCACCAGCGCAGTAAGCGCCGTCCTGATTACAATTCTCTGCCTGATATTGACAGACGAACTGATCATTGCAAATTCCATTGAAGTTTCTTGCATCTCCATTGCAGAAATTATTCTGGCAGACAGTATTATTCTTTGTTGTATTGACAACTTCACATGAAGGTGTTCCGTTATCTACACATGACCAGTCTTGTACGCCACATTGATTAACATTGGAGCCATCTCTGGCGTCACAATTTTCAACTACAGTTTCATCCACTATTCTTACTGTCTCGGTGCATCCATTTCCTCCACAGGAGAAATCATGGAATAATCTGTGCTGTTTTAATTCACTTCCAGCGCAGAAGATTGTAATATTCTCATAATAATCTTTTGAGTTGCAGTCAAACTGCTGGAATGAACATCCGCTAGCAGAGCAAGCGCCCTGATAGTTGAAAGTATCATTTGTGCAGAAGTTTGAAAGCGAACACTGCTGACCAAAGTTGCATGAATTTGTATTGCATCCAAAGTTGCAAATGTTTCCAGTGACATTAAAATCATTTTCATTATCACAAGTTGCGCCGCATGTTTCTGAACATGCTATAGTGTAGTTTGTTGCACCAGGCTGGCAACCGTTTTGCGGGGTCTGTAAATTACATGTTTCTAAATTACACCAATAATCTGTTTCACCCAATGTTGTTCCTATGCATATATTTGCAACATCCTGATTGTCAAAGTCTTGTGTTAAGGTGTTGTTCGACTGGCATACGCTGTTATTGCTGTTGCTTACGCAGAAATAATCTGTGTATACACAAGCAGGATCATCGCCTATACCTGTCGTATCCCCACCGCCTGCCCATGCTTCATTGCCACAATCTTGTTGGTTGGAAGATGCAAATGTTGCTTGGCCTGTGCTGTTGCAGAAGTAATCTCTGCTTTCAGTTGACTCGCTGTCTGAGCAGTAAGTTCCGTCTAAATTATCATAATCATTTGCTTGTGTAATATTGAACATACAAGTGTCATTTAACCCTTTGTCTATACAGAAGTAATTCCTGTTCTCGCATGTAGGATCATCGTTTCCTGACGCATCGCCAAAGTTGTACCATCCGTCTTGTTCACACATAGTTGTTTGGGTAACATTGTATGTGCATGCAGAAGGCGAGCAGAAATAATCTCTTGTCTCTGTGCCGTTGCCTGCACAATATGACCCGTCCTGATTGCAATTCTCTGTTTGATATTCACATAAAAATTGTTCGTTGCACTGGCCATTGAAATTTCTTATGTCGCTATTACAGAAGTTTCCTTGACATTTTGTATCATCTTGTGTTGTATTTACTACTGTGCACATAGCTGTATTATTAATTTCTGAACATGACCAGTCTTGCACACCACACTGATTCTTTGTTGAATTATCGCGAGCATCACAATTCTCTGCAATGCTATCATCAACTAATCTTGTTGTTTCATTGCAGCCGTTTAATCCACAACTAAAGTCGTGGAATACCCTATGTTGCCTTATTTCATTTCCTGAGCAGTATGTTGTGAAGTTTTCATAGTAATCTAGGGCATTACAGTCCTGTTGTTGGAATGAGCATCCGCCAGCAGAGCATGTGCCCTGGAAGTTGTAAGTATCATTTGTGCAAAAGCTTGCCAGCGAGCACTGATTATTAAATCCGCAAGATTCTAAATTGCATCCAAAGTTGCATGCAGTGCCATTTACAGTAAAATCGTTTGCATTGTCGCAAGTTGCCCCGCATATCTGTGCGCAAGCTTCTGGGTACTCTGTTGTTCCCGCATCACATCCATTAATAGGATTTGCATTGTCGCATGTCTCAAGCTTACACCAGTAATCTATTCTTCCCAATTTTTCATCTATACACACGTTGCTTATGTCAAATGTATCAAAATCTTCTGCATTTGTTACAGTAGAATTGCAGAAGCTGGCTTGGCTGTTATCAACACAGAAATAATCTGTGTAATCGCATGAAGGGTCATTTCCAAAGCCTGAGGCGTCTCCCCCGCCTGACCATGTTTCGTTGCCGCAGTCAATCTGGTTTGATGAGGTGAACGCAGACTGCCCAAATTGATTGCAGAAATAATCTCTTGTTTCTGTTGATTCTGTATTTGCACAATACGTGCCGTCTAAATTATCATAATCATTTGTCTGAGTAATATTGAATTCACAATGATCTGTTAAATTCTGGTCAACGCAGAAGTAATCCCTGTTCTCGCACGCAGGATCATCGTTTCCTGACGCATCGCCGAAGTTGTACCATCCGTCTGAAGAGCATTTCTCAGTTGTTGTTATGTTGAAGGTGCATGCTGCTGGGGTGCAGAAATAATCTCTTGTTTGCACTTTGTCATAAACACAATATGATCCATCTTTATTGCAATCTTCCATTTTATATTCGCAGAAGAACTGATCATTGCACATGCCATCAAAGTTTCTTGAATCGCCGTCACAGAAGTTTGCAGCGCATTTGTTGTTGTCTTTTGTTGTGTTCACAACTTCACACATTGGCGTTCCATTGTCAGTACATGTCCAATCTTGAATGCCACACTGGTTCTTTGCAGAGCCGTCGCGCAGGTCGCAGTTTTCTATTGTAGTATCTTTCTTTGTATTATTGACTTCCTGACAACTATCAATGACGCATGAAAATGCGTGCTTTGTTTCTGTTGAAATTATGCTGCTTCCCTGACATGTTGTATCATTTTCAGTAAAATCTCTGCCGTTGCAATTTTCTATCAATGTATCATTAATAAATTTAATTGTTTCTTTGCATCCTGATGGATCGCATGAAAAGTCATGAAATATCCTGTGCTGTTTTTGTTGCGTGCCGTCACAGTAAATTGTAAAGTTTTCATAATAATCTTTTGAGTTGCAGTCAAACTGCTGGAATGAACATCCGCTAGCAGAGCAAGCGCCCTGATAGTTGAAAGTATCGTTCGTGCAGAAGCTTGCTAACGAACACTGCTGGCCAAAGTTGCATACATTTGCATTGCAGCCAAAGTTGCAAATGTTTCCAGTGACATTAAAATCATTTTCATTATCACAAGTTGCGCCGCATGTTTCTGCGCATACATCTGAAGTAATTGTTGTGCCTGGTTGGCAGCCATTGTTAGGATTTACATCATCGCATGTTGATAATTTACACCAATAATCTATTGATGTCAAGTTTGTATCCATGCATACGTCTGATTGATCTTGGCTATCAAAATCTTGAGTATGTGTTATGTTAGAACTGCACGTGCTATTATTGTTGTTATTTATGCAGAAGAAATCCTTGTATGCGCATGCTGGGTCATCTCCAAATCCTGGAGTGTCATTGCCGCCTGACCAAAATTCTGTGCCGCAATCTATACTTATTGACTGTGTGAATTCTGCCTGTCCTGTGCTGTTGCAGAAGTAATCTCTTGTTGTTATAGATTCTGCATTTGCACAATATGTGCCGTCTAAATTATCATAATCATTTGTCTGAGTAATATTGAACATACAAGTGTCATTTAACCCTTTGTCTATACAGAAGTAATCCCTGTTCTCGCATGTGGGATCATCATTTCCTTGTGCATCGCCAAAGTTATACCATCCATCCTGTTGGCATGTTGTTTGCTGTGTGACATTAAATTTGCACATGTCTGGCGAGCAGAAATAATTTCGTGTTTCTGTTCCATTTCCTGCGCAATATGTTCCATCGCCTTCGCAGTTTTCTTTTTGATATTCACAAAATAACTGGTCATTGCATGTTCCATTGTAATTTCTTTCATCGCCGTTGCAGAAATTTCCTTGGCATACAGTTTTTGTTGTGTTTACTATTTGACATGCTGCTGTGCCTTTGATTGGCATGACGCAAGACCAATCTTCAAGTCCGCATTCATTTTTCTTTGATCCATCCCTGGCATCGCAGTTTTCAACTAAAGTGTCGTTGACAAATCTTGTTGTTTCATTGCACCCGCCTATTCCACATGAGAAGTCATGAAACAGTCTATGCTGTCGTATTTCTCCGCCTTTACAGTATGTTATAAATGAATCATAATAATCAAGCGAGTTGCAGTTTAATTTCTGGAATGCACATCCGGTTGGCGAACAAGCGCCCTGGTAATTGTATGTATCATTTGAGCAAAAGCTTGCTAGCGAGCATTTGTTAGTGAAGCCGCATGAATTTTGCGCATCACATCCGAATTTGCATGTTGTTCCGCTAATACTTATATCATTAACATTATCACAAACTGCTCCGCACTTTCCTTCAGCGCACTTGAATACAAATGGATCCTGGGAACATCCGCAAACATTTGTGCATGCGCCAAGCGAGTCCCTTGTTCCTTCCTTGGCGCCTGAACATGTTGTTGTTGATTGATTACAAAACGCATTATTGTTTGTATTTGGAAGTTCACAGCTTTCAATTTGATTTTGACCATTAGGCTTTTGCACTATACTGTCCCCGCAGAATGTTAATTTACATTGATTGTTGCATTTATCATTATTATTTATGTTTCCGTCATCACATTGCTCTCCTGAGCCTATTATTCCGTCTCCACACACATTTAATGTGCAGTCATTTTTACAGGCATCAGTATTAATTTTATTTCCGTCATCACATGCTTCTCCTGGGCCTATTTTACCGTCTCCGCATACTGGAGCACAAATGACATACTTTGGAGAATTTGTAAGCAAAGGATTTGTGCCTGATGGAATGTTTATTGCATACGCATAGATGCTGTGTGGAACATTATCTTTCAAGTCAACTGATAATGAAGAAAGCGGCACGCTAAATCCGTGATTTTTGTTTCCGCCGCATTGAGCGCCAACAGCATCTTCTCTTTGTATGTTGGCAGTTGTTGTTCCGGCAAATTTACCGCTCCCTGCAGGGCCGTCAACATAGAAATGAATCTGCAATGGCTGGTTATAATTGTCAGCATCACATGCCCAGCCAGCTGTTAAGGCGCAATCAGCGCCATCATGAAAACCTTTTGGAGCTTCTATTTTTGGCTCACATACATATCTGTAAGATTCTACTGCCAAGCTGCCGTAAGGAAATGAGAATCTTAATACATTCCCAGCGTCTTTTGCTTCTACATTGCTGAAGCTTGTTGTATATATTGATGTGGAACATGAACTACTGCTGCATTGATCAGGAACCCTGCCTACTGATAAACCGTTTACATATATATCCACTAATTCATCGCCACTCGACGATATTTCGTAGCGTGTTGTTTTTACGCTGATTGTGCATGTCCATTTTCCTGATGTTGATGCTGCAATGTCAAAATTTCTTTCAAACCAGCCGCCGTCAAAGCCCCAACATTCGCCAAATCCTGAGGCATCCCCATTACCGCATGTTTCATGAGCGCCCCATGAGCAGCCTATTTTACCCTGACATGCATCAACATTTTTGTACTCCTGATAACCCCAGCTGCCATAACCTTCTTGCAGGCATCTATCACAGCTCTCCCAGTAAGCTGAACATTCCGGACCACATCCTCTTATTGCATCTTTGTTTGCTGACAGGTATCCTGAGTCGTAGGCTGCATATACAGGCAGCGCTATGAATGACAATGATACAAGCAATGCCATTGCGATCAATGTTTTATTTTTCATTCCCTACACACCCCTTGCGGACGACAAACCTTAGGATTTTCTTTACGCTTAATCTGTTGGCTAAAGCATAGCTTTGCCGACATACGTGACGTAGTCACGATATTTTCCTAAGCGAATGCTCCGCATTATACCTAGTGACATAAATTTTTGTACATAATATGTCGCTTGGTATATGGGGAAGACATACTTATTTGTTCAAAAACTTATGTCTTCCACTATAGTATTACAATTCTATGTTACTTGAAATTCCTTTGCTGCTGATTTTGATAAAATTTTGAAAGATGAAGGATCCTGATCAATCCAGTGATTCCAGTTGAATGCATTTGCGCTGTATGTTCCTGTATCTGCTGTCTGCGGCATGACAAAGCCCAGCGTAATGTTAGATGTTGTGCCCGGCGCAATTGTTGATGTGACAGTGCCGAGGTTGATTGGCAGAGTTCCTTTCATTACCTGAATAATTTGCATTGACTCTACAGAGACATTGCAAACATTTGTGTTAGAAACTCTTACATTGTAGAATTTTCCTTTGCCAACAGACGCTGTAGTGTTAAATGTAGAATTCAGTATTTGCACATTTGATATAATTATACAAAAGTCCTCATCGTCTGCTTGAAGAACCGTGAATTTCTTTGCAGAAGAACTTCCGTTAAATGCTGACTGGACTTCATATTCGCCTGCTTCAGCATTTTCTAAAGACATGGATGCTGAATATGAACCGTCAGAAGATGTTGCCTGCTGAGTTGTAAGCACCACATTTCCGCTTGGCCCTTTGACTATAATTCCTATCTGTTTGTTAGCCTCTGAACCGCAAGAAATGTCCAGCATACCTGATATAGATACTGTATTTCCAACTTCATAAATGTTCTTGTCTGTTGTTACTGACAAGCTTTGATTATTCACACATTGGCAGTTGCTGTCAGCAGAATCTGTTGAACCATCACAATCATTATCAATCTGATCGTTGCAAATTTCTGCTGAAGGATTTAATGGCACGCATGCATTGTTGTTGCCATTGACACATACATTGGCAGTAGTTTGGCATGCTCCCACACCGCATGTTTGTGTTCCTAATTCATCTGTCTGACCATTGCAATTATTATCTAAGTTATCACAGACTTCTGTTTGTGCGTTTCCAGGGATTGCGTTGCATGTAGTGCCTGTTCCTGTCTGGTTGCAAACAAATGTTCCTGAAGCCTGGCAGACACCTGTGCCTGCTGTACAAGAAACACCTACATTAAATGTTTCATCAGTTGAACTATCACAATCATCATCTACGCTGTTGCATGTTTCATTTTTTGGTCCTACACTATTTTGGCAAACTCCCCACTGTCCTGCATTGCATGTCTGAGCGCCGAACTCACATGCTCCTACGTCAGTTGAGCCGCATTGCCGAACAATTTGCTCATCTATAGCGCCGTCACAATTATTATCAATGTTGTCACAAACTTCTGCAGAGCCATCGCCTGCTACAGCATTGCATACTGTTGATGCGCCATCCTGTGAGCAGACAAAAGTGCCTGATACTTCACACGATCCTTCACCTGCTGTACAGGCAGCTCCTAAATTGAACCCTTCATCTGTCTGACCGTTACAATTATTATCCACATTGTCGCAAATTTCTGCTGCTGGTGTGCCAGCTACAGCATTGCATACTGTTGTTGTCTTGTCCTGCGAGCATACTTTTGTCCCGCTCCTGAAACATGCGCCAATTCCTGCGCTGCATGAAGAGCCTACATCAAAGCCTTCATCAACTTGTCCATTACAATTATTATCTATTCCATCACCGCACAATTCTAAAGAAGGCTGGCCTGCAGTTGCACTGCACTTTGCAGTGCCGTCTTGCGCGCATACAAATGCGCCTGTTCTCTGGCAAGCGCCCACTCCAACATTGCATGATGTTCCTAAATTAAATCCTTCATCTGTCTGGTTGTTGCAGTTGTTATCTATAGTGTCGCATGTTTCTGCTGATGGCTGGCCTGGCACTGCGTTGCATGTTGTTGATGATCCGTCTTGGCTGCATATAAATGTTCCAGCAGTTTGGCAAGATCCTGTGCCAGCATTGCATGAAGAACCAAGATTTACAAATGTTTCATCAGTAAAACTGTCGCAGTCATCATCTATACTGTTGCACGTTTCATTTTTTGGTCCTACACTATTTTGACAAACTCCCCATTGACCTGCATTGCATGTCTGAGTGCCAAATTCACAAGCACCTACATTAGTTGAACCACATTGCTGGACAAGCTGTTCATCAATAGTTCCATCACAATTATTATCAACATTATCACAAGTCTCTGCTATTGGCTGGCCTGCAATTGCATTGCATGCTGTTCCTGTGCCTGCCTGGTTGCATGCAAAAGTTCCTTCATTAGTGCAAGCGCCAATGCCTTCTGAGCATGCAGAGCCTACATTGAATATTTCGTCAGTTGAGCCATCACAATCATCATCAATATTGTTGCAGGTTTCTGCAGCAGGTCCTATGCTACCAACACATGCGCCCCAAACCCCTGAGGAACATGTCTGAGTGCCGAACTCACAAGCACCAACATCTGTTGAGCCGCATGATCTTGTCTGGTCATTAACACATTGCTGTGGTATATTTACAGTAAGATTAATGTTTCTCCTGCTTCCGCCAAATGTCGATCCTGTTGGAGTTGCTGCAACAAATGACGACATGTCAGGAGTTTTTATTTCAAAAGTAATTGTTTGGCCGGATGTATCGCCCTGCACTTGGAATTTTCCTGATGCTGTCAAAGAACCATACTGACCAGATGTTGAAGTGAAGTATGGACCTTCAAATGTCCTGTCAATACCGTTGATCATGCCTTTTATTTGTGTTCCTGCAGGCGCAGGATTTCCGTTTATTATAAGCGAACCGTGAAAACTATCAGGAAGAGACAAAGCAAATGCAAACTGTGACAGAGCCAATGCAGCGACAGCTACAACGGCAATGCTCAGTATTTTTATTTGTCCATTCATTGTTACCACACCCTGCGACGGAAAAACCTAAGGTTTTCCTCCACGCTTCCTCCTTTCCTATAGGAGCTAAAGCGATATTATTTTTCCTGCTTATTTCTTTCCTATGTGTCGCTTGCGCGAAATAATCATTTTTTCTTTGCTTTTGTTTTAGCTGTGTCTGTTTGACGTCTAGGGACGTCGTTTCGTGTTGTTGTAGTCATTATTTTTGTATTTTTTGCCGGTTGGACCGACGCCTTTGGCGTCAATACACTTCGTTTTTTCAACAAAAAATAAGCCAGTATAATGATTATAATGATCACAACAACTATGATCGCTGTGTTTGCATCCAAGCCGTCTCCAAATGCCAAACCTGTTATTCCAGCTCCTTCAGCCGGTGCGCTGACAGCAGCAAGTTTTGTCAATTCAAATGTTGCTTTGTTGCCTGCTATGCGCGTAAGTCTTATTTTCAAATCGCTTTCTTGATTGCTGTTAAGATCAACATCAATTGATTCATCAAAGTTGATAAGTGTATTTGCCCCGTCAATTGTTACAATTGCTGCATCGCTTCCTAAAACTTTTAGCTTTAGTTCATGTTTTTTATAAAGATTGAATAATGCCGAGTCTCCCTGCGTTAATGTTACTTCAACTGTGACCAAACTCAGCAGATTGTTTCCCATGTCTTGCACTGTGCTCTGCACGCCCTGCTCGTTTGCTTCTGTTGTTGTTACAGTTGTTTTTGTTCCGTCATCAGGATTTGTAATTGTTTTTGATGAAGTACCACTGCTTCCACCACCGCCTCCTCCGCCACCCGATCCACCGGAAGGAGTTCCAGAAGAGCCAGCAGGTTTCAACACTTCAGTTCCTGTGAAAGTAAAATCAAGCTTCTGATTTGAACCTGCAAGCCATGTTCCTTTCTGAGCAGCGACAATTTTGTTTGTCATCTGCGGTGTTTGGATATAAAATAAAACTTCGTCTCCGTTTCTCCCGTCATATACAACTAATTTGCCATCTGCTGCATAGTATCCGCCATATTTTCCTTCTGTTGTTGTTGTTATTGATCCTTTCTGCACGCCGTTTATTTCTGCAGTTATTACAGAGCCTGCCGGCACTGGGCGTCCATTGATTGCTGCATCGCCATAAAATGCAGAAGGCAATGATGGCGCTGCTAGCACAGGCACAATCATAAGAATAAATGCAATAAGCATAATGCTTGTTAACATTTTCTTGTTAGTGAATTTTTTTGATGCCATATTTTTTATCTCTGTTGAACTTTTTCCAATTCTTTTTGATCAGCATGAATATAATGTGAAAATATAAAAAAGAAAAAAGGGTGAAAATGGGCATTACGCCCAAATCACTTCTATCACACAGCCCATCCTTGCAACATGCCTGTGCCTATTGCCCAGATCCAGTAGCCTTGTTTAGGCTCCATTGTTGCTCCACCAGTTGTGAACTGGCTTACGCCGTCCACATTTGCAACAGGCAATGCGTATTTCTGTATCATTTCGTTCCAATCTATCACTGATGTGTATTGTGGATCTATTGATATCAGCGCATTTTCCACTACCATTGGCGAATCAAGAGACAAGCCAACAGTGTTCCATCCTGCTACAATGTTCTTTGTTGGTGGTGTTTGCACTCCAGTTGGTGCGTATGTTAGAGTTGCAACTGCTGGTGCTGGCATTTCTACCCAATAACCGTTGAGCGGTTGTATGACTGTTGCCATACTGCCTGTGAAGCTTTGTGTTCCTTCATTCCATGCATAGAAGCCTGTTGCATTTGGGAATAGTATTGATGCATTTGGGCTTCCTGTTAATGCAAATGGAACTGACACGAAATTCCATCCTTTGACCAAACTCAACTCGTTATTTGCGACCTCAAGGAATTCTATTGTTATTGTTTTTGGGGTCAAGTCCTTGAAGTTTGAGTAGCCGCAGTTTCTGTACTCTTTCTCGAACATTGGATCTAACAGTCCTGGGTCAAGCCATAACACTGGGCGTGCTGATGTTGGGAATGGATATATGTCGCACACGTAAGCGTCACCGCCGACTACTGTTATCTCTGCTGTTCCTGGCTCTGTGGATGTTATGAACAATGTTGCATGACCTGTTATCGGGTCTGTCATAAAGCGTGCTTTTGTCGGGTTTAGGCCGTCAACTTCTCCTTCCCATGATACTGTTACGCCTGCCTCTGCTTTTCCTCCTACATACAGGCTGCCCATTATTGCATTTCTTACATCCATGAAGTCATTCTCAACCTGTACATTTATCTCAGCTGCGCTTATTCCGTCAGCAAGCACAACCTGTTGGAATGATTCAATGTTCCACTTTGTTGCTGGGTCTACATAGTCTATTGATCCGAATGCTGGATCAAGCTGTGTTGTTTTTTCACTTGCAGGCAGACCGTTTTCATTTATTTCCTGGCCTTGCCATGGCAGTGCGTCCCAGACTTCTGCTTCTATTCTTCCGCCGTGGTTGTTTCTATTGTTGCCGTACGTTATGTATAAGCTTCCGCGTCCGAACAAAATGTCGAAGCAATACTGTGATGGGTTTATTTGTGAAATGCTTACTACTCCGAATCTTGAATCGTCAACGTCCATCAACCATGGTGGCAATGAAGCGTCTGCATCATCCAGATCTATGCAGATTTCTTCAAATCTGTAATCTGGATTTCCTGTTGTGTCGTCTGGGTCACCTGCGAAACCGCCGCCAAGATATCCTGTTACGCGGTTTCCGAGTATGTCCTGCACTTCAATAGTCATCCATGCTCCTGTTTCTCCGTCTGCTGGCAATCTATCTGATGGCGTTATGCTTACGATTTCCAACTTTACCGGAGCACCCTGGAACACTACTGTTGTTGTGTCGGACAATAGTCCTGGTGCTGTTGCTGTTATTGTTGCTGTTTCTGGGAAGTCGTCCAGTACTCTTAGTGTTTTGTCTGCACCGAACCACTTTCCAAGGAAGCCACCTGCA
>ORJL010792578.1_pt1 | contig 14431 bp, 14 predicted proteins | sample 1779941 | NCBI WGS metagenome assembly ORJL01 (sample SAMEA104232317, study PRJEB22302) | groundwater metagenome | biome: forest; feature: aquifer; material: groundwater | place: USA | collected 2011-08-07 | depth 5.8 m
CGGCACGTCCAGGAAGATCTCGTCCAACCGCTTCATCAGCGCCAAATTCTTCGGCGTCTCACCGGAAGTCTTGTAGTAGAACGTAGAGCGGCAAAGTCCCAGCAGGTGGCATTGCCGCACAACTCCGAGCCTCGGATGGTTCGTCTCCACCACCGATTTCCTTCGATCCCGGCTCATCGACCGAAGGCGCGTGCTAAAAAATCGCGTTCCACCGTCAGTTGCCCGATCTTCTCGTGCAATTCCTTGATCCGGGTTTCTTGGGACACCTCGTGCCGATTCGCCTTCCCTGTGAAAAGCGACGACATCCCCTCGACCGTCTGGCGTTTCCACAGGCTCACCATGTTCGAGTGGATCTCGAATCGGGCCGCGATCTCCGACAGCGTCGCGTCCTCCTTCAGCGCCGCAAGGGCGACCTTCGCCTTAAACTCCGCAGAGTACCGCTTCCGGTTCCGTTTGCTCATTTCCTCCTCCTTCCGTCAGTCGAATCTTCACCTTATCCGACTGTCCGAAAAAAGGTGAACAGCTCTTCCGCCCCGCCGGCCGGAGCCGGCCTGTCTCCCAGAACACCACCTCGGCGAAGGTGCGGTGGATGTCCATGCCGATCACACATTGCATCTCCTGCTCCTCTCATTTCGGTTCGACGGGAGCAGTGGGCCACACGACAACTACGGATCCGCGCTCACGGCGCAACCGGGTGGGTCGCAGGGGCGGCCAGCTACTAACACGAGCTCACAGCTCATCGTACAGATCGGCCTGCCCACTGACGTGCTCCCGGTGCCCCTCGTCCCGGATGGTCACACCACACGCCAGGACCAAGGCGGTCCCGGCCGGATGAGCGGGCACCGCGATCCTCATACCGGTTACAAACCCAATCGAGAGCACGTTCGCGACCGTCCGCCATCGAACGATCCGATCGAGGGGATGCCTCTCGAACAAGACCGCTCTCGCCATGATCTTCAAGCTCGCACAGGCCGCCGAGAAAAGCTGGAATCGTCTCTGCGGTCACAACCAGTTGCCGAAAATCATCCTTGGTGTAACGTTCAACGACGGAACCGAGGTCGTCAGATCGCAAACTCAAGCCGCTGCCGCCTGACCTCGCTCGTCACCAAAATTCGGCGATAGCTCTCCGCTTTACTGGGACAAGTATTTTCACTGTCTTACTCCCGTATTCATCGCGACGAGGGCCTCTTTACCCACACCAATGCGCTATAGGCCGACTGGCACGAAGTTATGCTTTCACTGAAGGATCTACGCCATATCGTCCGCACCATCGGCCTGATCGCCGGCATCGAACTCGCAACCGCGAGGTGCGGTCGGTGCTCGCGTTGTTTCTCGGGATGATAGCCATGACCATGATCCAATGTATCTCGCCGATTGACGGATGGTGTTCATCGAGCGTCCGGCGAAGTCACTGGATGCGGACCCTGTGTTAACCACGAAGAAAACCACACCTCATCCACCCTAATTCAGGCGGCACCAGACAGCCTTTTCGTTCATGTACCCTTGATCGCGTGGAGCGCTTCATCGACTGGTATGCGCAGCGACGCAATCTTGATCCGCATTCGCACAGTCTGAGTCGATTCCGGAGCGCATTGCATGCGCATTTCGCAAAAGCCGGACAGGTGAAATCACTGTCCGGGACTTATATTACTGAAACACGCATGTCCACCAAACCGGCAGCAGGCCATCCGGCAAACCCGCGTCGATCCTGCTCACTCATAGAAACGCAGGACAAATCTATCCTCGCGTCGAATATTTTCGGCGTTTCGCGCCATCGCGGCAACATCGTAGCTCGCTCGTATGCAGCGACCGGAGAGGTTATCTGCCTGCCCGGACGCCAAGTACATAACCAGTGGCACCGCGCCATTGGGAGAACCGCTTCGCCCAGCGGCATATAACGATTCAACCTCGGGCAGCCATCGCTGGCCGGACTTCGAGCGCATCATGTGATCCGTTAGCGTGGTTTGCATCCACCCTGGGCTAACACCGAATACACCGATACCATATGCTCGGGTCATGGCTGCCAGATGGCGTGTCAAGATCAGAACACCTGCTTTGCTGCTACTGTAGCCAGAGGCATAAGGCGAGGGCTCGATTCCCAGCGAATTCTGAATTCCAAACAAGCTTGCGACGTTGATAATCCGCCCCTCGCGGCGGGCGATCATGCCGGGCAGGACCGCCCTAGCGCAAAGAAATGTCCCACGTAGATTAACGGTGACGTCATGCCACCATGCATCGGGCTCGACCTCCCAGACCGGACCCAATGCGCCGGCACTGCCCGCATTATTCACCAGAAGGTCGACAGGTCCAAGACGCCGGACTGTTTCTTCCACGACCGAGGCTACAGCGTGCGGAAGCGTGATATCTGCCTCAAGGGCGATCACGCGCGCATCAACAGCCTTGATCGCTTCAGCAGCTTCCCGAACTGCCATCGAGCGTGCCACCAAGGCTACCTTGGTCCCCTCCGCGGCGAGTGCCGTGGCGACCGCCAGACCGAACCCTCGACTGCCGCCAGTGACAATAGCAACTTTCCCCGCCAGAGCCGCTCCACTACTCGCTGGTTGCGGCGAATGAATCATGGGGCCCACCCTCCTTCAGCAGCTTCTTTGCGATGGAGACGCGATGAATCTCAGACGGCCCTTCCACCACTCTCCACACCCGCACCATCCTCGCGACATATTCAATTCCCATTTCTCGCGACAGTCCCATGCCGCCGTGCAACTGAATTGCCCGATCCGCGATCCTCGTAAGCATCTCGGTGGCCGCGATCTTCAGCGCCGCCCCTTCCATGCGTAGATCCTTGTGGCCCATGTCCGACTTCCATGCCGCGTGGTAGAGCATGAGCCGGACGCTTTCCAACTCGATGGTCGAATCGGCGATCCAGTTTTGCACCGTTTGGCGTGGCGCCAAGGGTTCGCCGAACGTGGTCCTGCCGTTGGCTTGATCGATCATCATCTGAATGAGCTTCTCGGCCATGCCCGTGCAGTGTGCGGCCAGCTCTATCCTCCGGACGCCAAACCGGTTTTGCAATGGAATAACCCGGCATTCCGGCCAGTATTTCTTCGGTATGCTGCCCCATCTCTGGCGCCGCGGTTTCCATCGATAACGGCGTTTCCGAGAACGACTCCTGGAAATGTAGTGTTACGCCCAAAAACCACCAAAATAAGAGCTAATAAATCAACCACTTGCAAGACACCCTGTCAAAGATAAGCCTAAAATAACTGTCCACGCCTAATTAAAAGACATCAAACCCATCGTAAGGTTTGCCGTTCTTTAACACTTCTCTGGCCAATACCCAGCGGTGAATCTCGGAAGGGCCTTCGACTATACGAAAGATTCGGACCAAACGATAAATAAATTCGATCGGCATTTCTTTTGTAAGTCCCATGCCACCGTGGACTTGGATAGCCCTGTCCGCTACCTTGGTCAGCATTTCTGTGGCATAGACTTTTAACATAGACGCCTCTTTACGCATATCACTAACACCCCGATCCATTTTCAAAGCTGCGTGATACATCATTAAACGGCAGGCATGAAGTTCCGTGGTTGAATCAGCGATCCACCATTGGACAGCTTGCCGCTCAGCCAAGAGTTTTCCAAACGTTTTTCGCAGGTTCGCCTGTACTATCATCAACTGTATAAGACGATCAGCATAACCACAGCACCAAGAAGCTAACTCCAACCGCCGAACCCCGAACCTGTTCTGAAGAGGAATAAATGCCTGCCCGATCTCGCCCAAAACCTGAGAGGGATCTAATTCTACATCTTCAAAAACCATCTCATAGGCAAGCATTTCTCCAATGGTGTTGACATTACGTACAATTTGCATACCAGGTGTTCCCTTGTCCACCAAAAATGCAGTGAATCCGCCTTTTTTACCTTTTTCCTTGTCATTTACTGCCAAAGTAATAAAAAAGTCTGCTTTCGGGCCAACGCTAATAAAACTTTTGGCCCCATTTAAAATCCACTTGCCATCTTTAAATTCAGCCCGCATCTGAATGCCACTCGCATCGGATCCCGCACCAGGTTCCGTCATAGCCAGCGCTGATTTCTTTTCCCCTTTGACATACGGAATAAGGTATTTCTCATGTTGCGCTTTCGTACAGCAAGCCAGAAGATAGTTTAAATTCGGGGCATCAGGCGGCAGAAAAAACGGCACGATAGACCTTTTTATTTCTTCCGACACTACTACTTTGGCCAAGGCTCCCAAGCCTTGCCCTCCTAACTCTTCGGGCACATCAATCCCCCAAAGACCCAATTCCTTGGTTTTTTCCATTAATTTTGTCTCTTCCTCAAGCGATAGAGCCGATAGATCAGTGAAGCCACGGCTTGCCTCACGTTCAATCACTGCTTTCTCTAAAGGGAACAACTCATTTTCTGTGAATTTTCTGACCGTCCGTTTTAATTGCACGTATTCTTCCGGCAAGGATAAATCCATAATTACACTCTCCTTTTTCCGCTTCTAAGGAATGACGGCAGTACGCAAAAGTTGAGTTATCCTATTTCTTCTATCGTTTTTTTCCTTGTTTCAGGACCCCAAATGATGACGGATATGGCTGCTATTATAAAAATAACCACTACTGTAAAGTAGACATAGTAAGTCGAGTTGAACTTTTCTAGAATATAAGCCGCCCAGAAAGGGGAAATAATTAAACATACCCTCCCTACTACATTTACAAATCCAGTAGCCCTCAAACGTACATTGGTAGGGAACATCTCAGGAACGTAGGTAGCAAAATTTACCGAATTATACATAAACAGAGCGCACATAAAGAAAGCGCCGCTAATTATTAATAACGTAGGCGTAACCTGCATGCTATAAATAATCCCAAATAAAGCACACAATAGTGCTGTTATAACTACGAGCCACTTCCGACTGAATCGATCGATGACCGTTAGTGCGATAAGCCCTCCTACGGGTCCACCAAGAGCTATTGCGGCCGTAAATCCAAGAGAGTGCTTAAAATCTATTCCCTGGCGCATTAATAGTGTGGGAAGCCAAACCACCCAGACCCCCGCTGCAATACTTTGCGCCGACCACGTTAAACTAGCAGTTATTGTTCTTCCAAGTAATTTTCCCTTAAAAATACACAACCACGGTAATTGCTCTTCTTTTGTGGAACTCTTGACGGAAGGTACCACTGGCGGTAATGGACCTTTCTCTTTCTCGACTTCTTTTTCAATTGAAGAAACAACCTCCTCGGCCTTTTGATGCAACCCCTTGCTTTCTAACCAGCGTGGCGATTCCGTCAAAACCCTTCGGGAAAACCAAAGAAAAAGTGCTCCCACCGCAACGATTATAAACATATATCTCCAACTTATCGGGACGAGTACCACTGCTAAAAGTGCTGAACAAGCAAACGAGAAATTGGCTATTAGTGTTGTATAACCTAACCATGTTCCCCTTACTCGAGCTGGCACAAATTCGGCTATGGTGCCATAACCAATGACAACTTCCGCCCCAAGACCCACTGCCATTAAGAATCTAAGAGCTATTAACCAAGTCATATTAGGTACCAGAGCTGCCGCCAGGGAACCTAATCCAAAAATTAGTAAGTTAAATTGATAGGAAAATTTTCTGCCATAATGGTCTCCCAAATATCCCCCCGCCAAGGCGCCAATACCCAAGCCCAAACCTGTAACTGAAATAAATAGGGCGCTTGACTTAACAGTAGCAAAGTTTGACTTCACCAATGCAGCTACAACTCCACCTGCCAGCCAGATATCAAATGTATCAAAAAACAACCCCAATGCAATCAACCATAACACTCGTCTGTGAAACTTCGCGACCGGGAGACGATCAAGCCTTGCCCCAATCGTAATTTCAGTGCTCACTTTAATAGACCTCCTTGTAAAAAAATTTCATTGCAATTTCACGGCGGCGCAATCCCTTTTTTAGTTGAAATTGACGAAGCGCCCATGGTGGACTACGCCAGTATCTCTTCGTAGTTCGAGACCAAGTTCAGCTCCATCTGGAGCGCGTGACGCAACGTCGGCAGATGGCGATTCCCCCGGATCCTTCATAGCCCCGGTTCGATGTCCAGCAATGCGGTGGCCACCCACCGTTGCCGCTGGTTCGAGTTCTTCCAGTAGTCCACCTTGTCGGTGCAGGGCGCCATGAGGGAGGTGGAGCGACTCGATGCTGTTGGTCGTCTTCAGGCTGATTCCCAACTCCCGGAACAGGCCGAGGCGATGAAGGGTTCGCGTCTTCTCGAACCCCTCATCTCCCGAAATCTGTTCCAACCCCATCTCGTAAGTTTGCTTGACCCGGTTCCCGATCCGAATTACTTTTTCATGGAGCGACCCCTTTCGTGTGTGGTTTGTGGTTGGTCGTGCTTCCACTTCGCCACACCAAGGGCCGCTTCGTCAAACTTCAGCTAATTTTTCCACTCCTCCTCTGCAGGGTAGAACCCTTGTTATAGGTACTTCCCATTTTCAACTCAGAGAAGCCAGTGGTCGAAATCCATAACCAGCTGGTTCTAGTCGGGTTATTGTGGGACAGCAGTGATATTAAAAGAATGGTTTTAAGACAGGGCCCCTTTGCATATCAATATCGTAGTCCGGACTATCTATATTCCACCAATTCTTACAAACACTCTTATCTTGGGCCCAACGCATATAGGGATGATCCATTTCATAAACAACCCCATGACGAATCCACTCCACCAGCTTGACATCAGACGGCATGATGTTGGCCAGATTCAGGTCGGGTCCAATTTCTTTGACCAGCCAAGCAATAATTGGATGGTTCGGTTGATTGCGATCATCCCAGACTTCAAAAATGAGTTTCTTGGGATCCATTTGTTGGGCCACTTCCAATAACTGTTTCTGTCCACGCTTGTTTTCCAGTTGAGTGCCGATTAAGTTACGGACTATCATTCCTTCCCAATAAACATAATCAGCACCCGCTTCGATAAGCCCTAAGCCTTGTTCTAAAGTTCGATCGACAGAAATAAGATCTCGGCTGACTCGAGTGGGGTCCTTCCACCACCATTTTTTCCCCATCTCTCCGACCACCACAAACCCCTCATCCTTCATCCTTTTAACTTCGTCCTGCATCTCCTTAAGAGTGGTACCGGAGGCGTGGTTCTCAACTTCAACCTCATCAATCCCTATCGCTTTTAACAGTTTGATATATTCCTTGATTCCTTTCTGAGCCTTGGCAATTTCAAATTGAGTACCACCCATCGCCACACCCATCCCCATCGAACGGAAAGCAGCAACCGCTTCGGTGACAACCTTAAGGTCGTGATGCCATAAGGTGTCTAATAATTTAATCCGGTCCACTAACTCTTGGAAAGGCTCAATAAATTTTGGCCCCTGATTAACAACATCAAAGACCAAAACCATAGTGATGCCCGTTTTTCTTGGCTTTTTCGTACGCTGAGAATCAGCGTCTAATTTATCCTGGAAACTTTTCAGCAATGGCAACAACTCCGTTGATCCCGTTGACATAGTAGTAAGACCTCCTCACTTGAATTAATGACTACTACCTAAACCCACTAATGAAAAACGTATCACTACATTCGTACTTCCCCTCCTGCTATTCCCCCCTTTCTCGAAAATGTCAACAACCTTCACCCCTAACTTGCAACTTTAAATTAGCAAGACCCATGCCAAATTACTTTAGCTGTCTTCTCCTCATATTATCTGCGTTGGCGAGAGATATAAGCAAGTTTCGCCCTGCCATGCTTCAATTATGAAATGAACTATGATTCCGGAGGTGAAATAATCCGCGAAGAAGCTGGGGATGACGACGATCGCCCTAACCGGCGAAGGGAAGGCGGCGTTCCTCTGCGAACATCACTTCCCACCTTCCGGACGTTCTGCTCCCTCGTCGCGAGCGGGTGAATTTTCAATTCCCACAAAGGGTAAAATTTGGATTCCCATTGACATTCAGACCGTCGTCTCTTCCCCCGGAGGCAGGACGATTGGGCGCGTGCCGGGGGAGACCTTCTCCAACTCCGCGACGAACCGGTCCGCGTTCGGCTCGAGGATCGGGAAGGTGCCGTAGTGCATCGGGATCACCGTCTTGGCCTTGAGGAGGGCGCACGCCTTCGCCGCCTGGCGGTAATCCATCGTGAACACGGACCCGATCGGCAGCATCGCCACGTCGATCGGGTACAGTTCGCCGAGGAGCGCCATGCCGGCGAAGATCCCCGTGTCGCCGGAGTGGTAGACGGTGAGGCCCGACGGAGTTTTCAGGACGTAGCCGACCGGGGCGCCGAGCGCGCACGAGTGGCGCGCCTCCGTCATCGTGATCTCGAACCCCTGGACGCCGACCGTCCCTCCCACGTTCATCCCGGCGCCCCCGTGGAGCAGCTGTGCCTCGGGGATCCCTTTCGCCTTCAGGTCCCCCGCGACCTCGAAGATCGCCACGATAAGGGCTCCCGTCCTCCTCGCCGTCGCGACCGCGTCTCCCGCGTGGTCGAAGTGGTCGTGGGTGAGGAGGACCAGGTCCGCGGCGGGCGCGGCGTCCACCCCTCCCGGCGCCTTCGGGTTCCCCTCGAACCACGGGTCGATGAGCGCGGTCTTCCCGTCCCGGATGGAAAAGCCGGAGTGTCCGAACCAGCGGATCCGAACCGATGCCATGGCTGCCCTCCTTCGTGTGATGGTAATGAACTAAATGCTCCGATTCGTAAATACGGTAGTATTTGATCCTAAAAACGGCAGTTACCCCGCCGCCGTGGCGGGTAATGCCGGCTGATTTTGCCTAACGGCCTGAGCCGAAGCCATGGACTTCCCCTAGTTTCGTAGACACCTGATCGGGTAATAAAAATAAACTATGAACAAAGGGACAACATGTCGCCAATATTCGATACATCTTCTAGCTTCATTATTCTTGCTACCAACTCATCGATATTCCCAGCAGGTATGACGTTTTCAACAAGACCTCTAAATTTTCCCACCAGTTCATCATAAGAAAGGGGGTTCTCGGGACCCCCTTTCGGAGACTTGGCACACGCCCTGAATTCTCTCCCATCTTTCATTCGTATTACTGCCCTTGCGCCAAAATGAAGATCTGTTTCAGGAACAATGACGGTTTTCACTTTTTTCCGCAACGCTACAAGCTCTGGGGCATTCACCTTTTCATTGGTGAATTTATCAAGTCCCGCCCCACCTTCGGCCAAGGCCACCGCCGCGCAGTAATAGACGCTGAATTTCCCCTCCAGCGCATTTTTGGGTTCGATTTTCCCGGCCGCATCTACCATTATTCGACTGACCTCTATTATTATCTCTTCCACTTCATCTATGGGAATATCCTCTTTCCCCCGCAATTCTCTCATCAAATCAATGGTCGTGTGGGTTCCCCCACAGGAAGCGTAAGGCTTAAAACTCACCGTAGGAAGGTGATAATACTTTCCTAATCTATCCAGCATTTTGTCTATATCCGGGTTTTCCGAAAAAAGATGCATAAACCCGTTTTCGCCTTCGATGATCTCTTTTGAGCAATCAAAACCTTTCTGAGCCAACAGGGCGGCCAGTATTCCGTCCATTGAAGCCTTGCCCGCATGAAAAGGTTTGCCCATTGTGCCAAACACCTGCCGAACTCCTCCTGCCACTGTTCCGGCAATTCCAAAGGCGTTGACAAGAGCATCGACATTCAGGCCCATCAGTTTTCCGGCACCAGCGGCAGCTCCAAATCTGCCGAGCGTTGAAGTAGCATGCCAGCCTCTGTCATAGTGAATCCGTTTGGCGCCATAACCTATCCTCACAAGCACATCAAATGCCACAGTCATGGCAGTGATTATATCCCTTCCTCCCAAGTTGTTGTTCTCAGCAACCGCCAAAATAGCAGGCAGAAAGGTCGCTGTCGGATGAGTTATGGTCGGGCCGTGATAGTCATCCAAATCCAGAGCATGAGACATCGAACCATTCGCCAGAGCCGCCTTAAGGATATCCGTTTTAACACCTTTACCCAGTACGGTGGCTTGGTCGGATATCACTTCCCCATCAATCTCTCTAACCATTTTTATCATGACGGAAGCAATCTCTTCCCTTGATCCGGCCATGGTTACCCCAAGCCAATCAAGAAATATGAGCTTGCAATGGTCCCTGACCTCAAACGGTATGTCTTTATACGAAGTCCCGTTTACAAACTCTGCCAATTTTCTTGTAGCTCTTCTTGTATCCATAACCCCACCTTCCAATTTCTGGAGGACGGCTTCTATACAATATACTTCACATTCCGCAAACTCGCACGGGTCCTGCAGATCATGGCAACGATCACGCGTACGGAGGCGTGCATCCCCTTCAAACTGATTTAGCCCACTACCTTTTCTTCCCTAAGCTTATCGATCTCCTCTTGATTCAAACCCAAGATATTGCTCAGCACCTCATCTGTGTGCTCCCCCAATAAAGGTGCCGGTGTGTTAATCTGAGTTGGTGTCTTTGAGAGATGAAACGGTGAATTATTATAAACATGGCGACGCATTTCAGGGTGATTCAGGTAGATCCAAAAATCTCTGGCGTGAAGATGAGGATCCGCCAAAAGGTTCATGGCATTCTGAACCACTCCGGCCCGGATACCCGTTCTGACGAGCTGATCCATAAGTTTATAACCCTCTTGGGTTGTAGTCCATTTTTCGATCAGCATATCCAGTTGATCTTGGTGTTCGATACGGCGGTCATGAGTGCAAAAAATCTCTTCGCTCGCCCAAGGCGGATTGCCCATAACCTCTCTGAATGTTTCCCATTCAGCATCATTAAAGATGGCAATGGCTATCCAATGCTTCTTGCCAACCGTTGCGTATACCCCATGAGGCGCCGCATTTAAATCCCTATTTCCTATGCGCTTCTGAATCCTGTTATTGACAGCATAGTCCATAATGGCCGTGGGTAAAACGTTAAGAGCCACTTCTGTTTGAGCTACTTCGATCAACTGCCCTTCACCCGTTCTCCGCCGATGCCAAAGTGCGGCAATTATAGCAAAAGCAGTATGCGTTGGATTGGGAACATGATCCGGATAGTTTGTACCAGTACCGAAAGGGGCCTTGTCGGGGAAACCACTCAGATAGTTAATTCCTACGAGGGCATTCATGGATGATCCAAAACCCCTGTAGTGACTATGAGGACCGCTGGAACCTTGAGTCGGCATATTTACGTAAATAATATCCGGTTTAATTATCTTAACCTCTTCGTAACCCAGATTCCATTTATCCATGATTCCGACGGTAAAATTATTAATAATAAGATCGCTCTTTTTAATGAGTCCTTCAACCAACCCCCGTGCCTTGATCTGATTCATATCGATATCAATGCTTTTTTTGTTTGGATTCCGTCCGCTATAATAACCACTCCGTTCAATCCCAGGAATTCCGTCTTTGTATGGCCCATGCAATCTAACAATGTCTAATCTATTATTACTCTCCAGGCGAATGACTTCCGCTCCAAATTCGGCCAACAGCCTGGTAGTGATCGGACCGGCACCCACCCAGGAAAAATCCGTTACTCTTATGCCTGCCAAAGCCTGTTTACTTGACATAAGCGGCACCCCTTTTCACCAATGCCACTATTGTGCCCATTGAATAGCCTAATTCTATTAGGATACGCTCCGTATGCTGCCCGAAAACGGGGGCTGCAGTCTTTAACCTCCACGGTATTTTCTCCAAATAATACGGAGCACCAGGATAGACAATATCATTTCCTAAAGAATCTACGTGCATTTTTTTAAAGAATTTTCTATAGATCAATTGAGAATTTTCCAGTATGTCTTTTGGCGTATTAATAGGATAAATAACAATTTTACGTTTTTGACTTATTTCATATAAAACCTGTTTAGGATACCTCTGGGCAAATGTTTCAAATATACGCTTGAACGTTGATATCGCCTCTTCTTTTTCCAAATATTTAGGTGATTTCCATTTATCATCGGTAAGAATTTGCGCGTCCGGTATGTTTTCTTCAATTAGCCAGTTTACCAATGGATTCCACATTCCAGCGATGATCGCAATAACATAAACATAGCCGTCTAAACATTTATATGGTCCGTACCCCGCCATTAAAGACGACCTGCGGATCTGCCCTTCTAAATCAAAGGCCTGAATGGCGGTCTCCAATGCGGTGGCTACACTTTCTTGTATCGATACATCAATAAATTGCCCCTCCCCGGTTGAATCAGCGTGAAACACCGCAACAATACTCGCATAAGCAGCATAAAGGTCGGCTTGAAAAAAAGACTGGTTATCAGCTACCCTGGCTGGTTTTTCATCCCCAATTCCTGCCAGGTAGAGCATCCCACCCATGGCTAAACAAGTTAGATCACTAAAAGGGTAGTCCTTGTTTGGACCAAATTGTCCATAGGGCGTGATGGCCGTGTGTACTAATTTAGGTTTTAGCTGGCTTAGCTTCTCATAACCTAGTCCCGACTTGTCAAGATATCCAGGTGGACAACTCTCAATCAGCAAATCTGATGTCCTAATAAGGTTGAGGAAAATATCTCTTGCTTCTGTGTCATTCAGATCCAGAACAATAGACTTCTTGTTCGTATTTAAATATTGATAGCGCAGACTGTTTTCTTTGCCCGGAATATCGTTAAAATAGGGCTTGCGTTTTCGGGTCGGATCTCCATCTACCCCTTCGATCCGGATGACATCCGCGCCCAAGTCGGCAAACATCTTCCCGGTGTAAGCCCCCAATTCCCCCGCAATTTCTAAGACTCTTAAAGTACTAAATACAATATTTTCAGTTCGCGTCATTAAATTTGTACCCCCTTCTCCTCGCTCAAAAACACAAAAGCATGTGTTGGCAGAAACAATTTCCCCAGATGTCGGATCAACCTCTCATCAGAAGAGAGGAACGAGCTGGCACAACGCGCTCGTTAAAAGAAATTATATTGGGCGTAGAATCCCACATGGTGGAGATGCCCACTTTTTCCATTCTGGATGCGCCTTTCACCATAGCCGTATTCCGGACCAAATTTGACATTGGGCACCGGGGACCATATCAAGTTGCAAACGAGCGTTGAGTTTCTATTCGCTAAAGATGTTTCACTCACAGGCGGAGATGCAGTCAAGAGGATGGACGGATTTGTGGTCTTCACGCCGGAAAGAATAAGATTAGAACGAAGCTTGGGTGTCCAGTAGTGACGATAGGCAACCGTGGCACCTGTCCGGGTTATCGTCTGGATTTTTCCATTGATCAACATAGCATCCCCATGTTCTCCAAGTCCTCCGATGTAGCGGCCGAATCCATCTCCGCGATATAGCTGGAACTTAAATTCGTCTTTCCCAAATGTAGGAATATTGCCGTTGAAAATAACAGCCCACCCTGTTGCGGAGTCAACAGCCAGCGGGTTATCGATATGCAAAAAACGAACAAGACCCGCAGCTTCAAGAGTGCTTCTCCCCACATTAAATCTCACTGCTCCAGTGACATCCGGAAATTTGTCGTCATCTGGGCTGACCACCCCCGCAGGCAAAGACCCAAGCATAAAAGTGTCCGGATTTTCCGCTGAGATTGAAAAAGAACCGCCGTTAAACTTTTGGTCCCATTTTACAATAAGCTGTCGGCCACCAAGTATGGCCGCAGGGCCACCTCTATCAAAAAATTCAGGGATTGAGGTAAAAGATGTGATGTTGCTCCAAGTCTGTCCTATGGTAAGGTGTCCAAGACTTCCATAGAACTCCCGTACCCTGAATCCATGGCTATTTGTTGCAGTTTCAGTACCGCTCGTCCCATTAAAATCACCCGAGAAATACGTTTTCACCGGTCCGTATTCACTCGGAGTATAGGTAGCGAAAGTCAATCGCGATTGCCTTGCGGAAGTGTGTATCTGTGATCTGTTATGACCCCCTGTATTCGGACCAACAGGAATCAGGGTGGTAGCCAGCGCTACGTCTCCTGGATTGTAAGCGCCACCAGCACTGATGCTGTCCCACATTACTACAGCTTTTACGTATCCTCCTATGGTTATACTGGTGTTCGTGCCAGGAAGTTTAAATGAACCTCTCGTATTTCCCCCAGTTACCACATTGTCTTTAGGAATACTATTTGCCTTTAATTCCGCAATTTCTTTCTGTAAGGAATCCAGCTTGGCATTGACCTCAGACACATCCGCAGCTTGGACCCATGAGGCAGCGGACATCACGCTAATTGAAAATAAAGACAGAATACAAAAAGCTTGCCTAAGAAAAAACCGTCCCATGCGATTCACTTACCACCCCCTCCATGCGAGATTTTCTATATATAATTTTAATGTGCATTATTTATGCCAATTGCGGCCAAGGCTCATTGATACATGACGCCAAAAATCATTACGCGTAATGCCGTTTCGTGCTCCAATATTTCTGAATCGCCCCGGGTTTGCCGGAGACTCCGTCGTTTTAGAGGATGGGGTCATGGACAAACAGAAGCGTTACCCATGGGAAGTGCGTGAGCGGGCGGTCCGGATGGTTCTGGAGCACACGGAGGAGCACAGTAGCCAATGAGC
>ORJL011174877.1_pt1 | contig 14430 bp, 16 predicted proteins | sample 1779941 | NCBI WGS metagenome assembly ORJL01 (sample SAMEA104232317, study PRJEB22302) | groundwater metagenome | biome: forest; feature: aquifer; material: groundwater | place: USA | collected 2011-08-07 | depth 5.8 m
CAATGCGCGGAGGTGATAGCGAACGATTATATTTTTTTGGTGTGTTGATGTTTTGCTTGTGATGCCAGCCTGCCCGGCCCAAAGCCGGGCGAGCGGACGGCAAAGCGGGCTAGACATTTGGAGTTTCAGCAAAATTATTTCCGGACCCAATGAAAGATTATAAAAATCGATATTTCGTATTCGTTGATAAAGCTCATGTTTTTCAGGATGAAAATGAGTTTAAGAAATTTATTAGAAATGAATGCAATTTTGCTAATTGGAAACACTACACGGCATATTACTTATATCCGAAAATGCGGCGCAATATTAGAATAAAACCACTTTCTGTGGGTTCTAGGTATTAGCATGGTTACTCTAACATTTTTCGGCGGCGTCAATGAAATCGGCGGAAACAAAATACTGGTTGAAGACAAGAAAACAAGGATTTTCCTTGACTTCGGGCAGTCTTTCTCCTTGCTGGATGACTATTTTGTTGACTGGCTGCAGCCAAGGGGAAGATTTGGGTTAAAGGATTATTTTGCCCTTGGGCTGATGCCAAAACTGCCCGGATTGTACAATAGGCAGTCACTTGATAAGACGGATTTGGAATTTAAGGAGCCCGCTTTTGATGCGGTTTTCATTACGCACCCGCATTTTGACCACACCGCACATCTGCAGTATTTGCATCCGGAAATTCCAATTTACCTAGGTGAAACTGCCAAAAGCATATTGGAATCCACCATGGAAACCACAAATTCGTTCTTTTTTACAGAGGAGCAGATAGAGAAAAGGGACAAGACGGTGATTGAGCCGAATAAGGTGGAGACATTCAGGACGGGCAAAAAAATCAGCGTTGGGGAAATTGAAGTCACCCCAATCCATGTGGACCATTCCGTGCCCGGTGCATATGGGTTTTTGGTGGAAACAAGCAAGGGAAGAATAGCGTATTCCGGGGATTTGCGCGCGCATGGCAACAAGCCGCAAATGACAGAGGAATTTGTGAGGAAAAGTGAGGAATTCGAGCCTGACGCGCTTATTATGGAAGGGACGCGCGTGAGCGCAAACGAAACAAGAAAGAACCACACAGAGCCTATTGTGAGGCAGGAGGGGGAAAAGGGGGCGGAGGAGTCAAAAGGGCTGATTCTTGCCATGAGGTATCCCAAGGATTTGGACAGATTCAGGACTTTCTATGAATTGGCAAAAAAGACAGGTAAAAAAATAGTCATTAGCTTGAAGACTGCGCATTTGCTTATCACCTTGTGCAATGACGAGAAATTGAACTTACCTGACCCGCGCAAGGACAAGAATATTGAAATTTACGCGCGGGAAATGAAAATGTACAAAAAATGGGAACAGGAGCTGCTTAATCGCACGGTTGATGCTTCGTGGGTGAAGGAGAATCAGAAAAACGTGATTTGGGAGCTTGACTTCACGCAATTGACGGAATTGATAGATGTCAATCCACCGGGCGGAGAGTGCATACATTCCATGAGCGAGCCGTTTGAGGAAGACCCCATGTCGCAGCTGCAGGATGAGGTGCTGCACCACTGGCTTGATGACTTTGGCCTTGTGCATCATCAATTGCACGCATCCGGGCATGCGTCAAAAGAGGAAGTGTTTGGAATGATTGAGAAAATCGGGGCAAAGAAATTACTTCCGGTGCACACGCATGGGACGGATGACTTCCCCAAGCACGTGAAGGTGGAAAAGGGGAAGAAGATTGAGATATAAACAGGCAGGCAGCCGAAAAACAAGGCAAAAGGGTGTAAAAGCCTAACCCTTTATCAATTCGATGAATTTGCCAATGGCATGCGCAAGCTTCTCTTTCCTTATGGTTCCGAATTTTTTCACAAGGGCATGTTTTGAATAACGGGCGACAATGTCATACCGGATTGCGGATGGCTCTGCCAACTCGCATTTTTCCATATCTTTCTTGTAGTCCAGCGGTATCGCAAACTGATGATGCGAATCCGTGCTGAGATGAAGGCAGATAACCTCCTCGTTTTTGTCGTTGTATGAATCATTTGATATTACAACCGCAGGCCGCACCTTGATTGAGCCGTCCGCAGTGGTACGGGCGGTTTTGCAGAGCCATACGCTTCCTGGAGGGAAATCGGACATGGCATCACTTCAGGTATTTGTTCCAGGCCTTGTCCTCTTTGGGGTCGTTCCAGTAATCCTCATTGGAGTTTTCAGAGGCGAAACGGCTAAGCTCTTCATTTTCTGGAATCGGATTGGCCCGTTTATTTTCAAAATGCTCGCGCAAAGCCACGCGGATTACTTCGGCTTTCGAGCCTGCAAGTCCGGTCTTTACTTCGTTGACCACATACCTTTCAAGAATGCCGTCAAGCCGTATATTTACGTTCATCATATCGCCACCGTATAGTTTATTGAAGTTTATCATATTTAAAGCTATCTTATCTTGCTTTAATCCCACAAATCCCGAAAGTATTTCACGAACAGCTTCATCGCGGTTTTGAATTTCCTCTCCTTTTCCTTATTGCGGAAAAGTTTCGCATCATTGAGCTGCTCCATCCGGGAGGTGCCGTCCGGCTGCTTGATAAATTCGAATTTTCCCCGGATGCCATCCTTCCATTCGAAGAAATCCCCGTCGCACTTGTAGTACATTCTGAAGCCGTCCCGGATTTGCCCAAGAATCGAATCCCATTCCCTTACCGCCTTTTCCTCATTTCGCCCGTTTTTCTCAAAGATGGAATTCGGATACCCGTGCTGGTGCTTGATGAGGTAATCCGCGCAGAAGACGATTTCGTGCGCAAGATAGATGTGGCTGCTCCATCGGCGCATGTCCTTGAGGGGGTATTTTCGTTTTGCCATGTGGCCACGTTTTCAGCCATCGGCTGCTTTTGCCCCGTCATCGCCATGCGGCCCGTCGTTGTGCCTCCTTCCGGTAAACCAATCGAACATATCCCGCCTAAGTTTTGCCATCCTCCCGTCAGGGTGGGTAAAGACAACTCCTTCCACATAATGCTTGTCGTACTTCTGCCCGTGCTTTTTCCACGAATACAGCGGCTGCAGCTCCTTGAACCATTCGGATATGGCTTCATATGTTTTCGGATATTTGCCCCATGACTTGTAGGCAAGATGCTCCTTGGCGTAAGTGGCGAATGGCACCCACACGTTGCCCTCAATGTTGTAGGGATTTCCATTCACTTTTTCCCCGATAAGCTCCCCGAACCATTGCCCGTCAGGAAGCTCGCAATAATTCCGCTCGTAAGCCTCAAGCACCCCCCGGATGATATGCGCCTTGCCCTTGTTGAAAAAAGGCAGCCGTGCGGTGCGGTTCCATATTGAGGAAATCTGGGCATTCTCGATAATTATGCTCACATTTGTGCCGTGCAGCTTCTCTACGGCAATTACCGAAGGGTCTTCAAAAACCCATTCGAAGCCTTCCGCAATCCTTGGCGTGCAGATGTAAGCCCCGTCTTTTTCAACCCTCACGAAAGGGCTTTCCAGTTTCGGCATATCTTTCACAGGTATCATTTTCCCACCCCTTGCCAGCCAATCGCTCTACTGCCATTGCATCAATTTCTTGCCGAATTCAAGTGTTTATAAAGTTTCGAAAGGGTAGCTTTCCGGGCTTTCCGAAATCGCCGGCTTCCCGCAGGAAGCGGGCGAGCCTTGCGGCGAAGCCGCAAGCGAAGGTACGGGGTAAACCTGCCGGAAAGTGCATCATATCGGAATGGTTCGTGATAGATTCTCAATTCTGCAACTGATGGTTGCAGTTTTCACAAAGTGAGTCAAAACTCTCACCGATGGTGAGAGAATTCCAAAAGGTGATCTAGTAAAAAGCCAGCGGATGGCTTTTATACCCCGTCTGTGCCAATATCTACTGCAAATAGGTGATATGATGAAAGGAAAAATAAAAATGTTCAACACTGAGCGCGGATTCGGCTTCATAACCGGAGAGGACGCCAAGGACTGCTACGTGCACAAAAGCCAAATCGAGGGCGGCGTGGCGCTGGCAGTCGGCGATGCGGTGGAGTATGAAGTCGAAACGGACGCCAAGGGGCTTCATGCAAAGGGCGTAAAGAAGATTTAATTTGATTTTTTTTAGTTTTTTGGCTTAGGCTAAGCCTTGCAGGTTGGAATTGTCAGGATTGCCCCTGAAGGCGGAAAGGGCGGATTTCCGAAAAAAAAGAATCTCGGCGCTGTATCAATTCCCCTTTTATTCCCCTCCTTCTTATCTCAACTTATGAAGCCCCTCCGTCCCGTTGATTTGAAGTCGATTGCAAGGAAAACCATGAGGGCATACGGGTTTGAGCCCCTTTTTCCGGAAAATGTGATGAAGCAGGCAGATGCCCTTGATGGGAAGAAACCCCAGATGCAGAAAGCAAGCGTGCGCGACCTCACAGCCCTTCCCTGGTCCTCAATTGACAACATTGACACCTAGGATTTGGACCAGATTGAATACTGCCAGATGGGGAAAAAAGGCGAAATTGATGTCATGGTGGCAATTGCAGATGTTGATGCGTATGTGCCAAAGGGAAGTGCGCTTGATTTGCATGCGCGCAAGAACACCACATCAGTCTATACCGGCATAGAGACATTCCCGATGCTCCCGGACAGATTGTCTAAGAATATGTCATCGCTTCCTGTTGGAGAGGCTTGCGATTGAATTTGACGTGCTGGCGTGAGGGGTTCGCTAAATTGTGGCTTTTCCGGTGCCTTCAAAATTCAGGCAGTTCATGTCCCAAAACAGGCAGCTTGCAACAAAAGTGGCCTCTCTTTCATCCCGGGTTTCCCACTCGGAAATGAGTTCTGCCATCTTTTCCTTGGCTTTTTGGACCGCAGTTTCAACATTTGCGCCCTTAAGCAAGGCCAACGGAACCATGTTGGAAGTGTATAAGCAAGGATACGCTAGGCAGTCCTTGAGGGGGCGCGCGCTGCTGTTTGGATCGGAAACGAAAACAAAAGGTGCGGAATAGCCAATGAAAGCGGTGCAACCGCTTCCAACTGATGCCTTGCCAAGAGAAGACAATGTGTAGCAGCTCCTTGCGTATGCAACCGTGCCTTTAAGCAGCGCATGGTTGGAATTTTCCTCAATCAATGGCTCCTGCATGTGCCCGCAGATGGTTTTTCCATCCCCATGGCCGTTGAACACCAAAAAATCCGGCGCGGATGATTTCAGATGGCCTTCGAGGGCCTGCCGGTTGGCTTTTTCCCTTTCAAGCTTCACGACCTTGAAGCCCTTTTCAGCCGCCACGTCGATTATTTCCTTACTCCAAATACTCAGATAGTATTCGGCGTCATCGCCGCTTGGCAGGGTAATCAGGAATTGCTTGCTCATTCCTTCACCCTTTCCTTGAAAGAGCGCAAATAGTTCATCTGCATCTGGACGACCATTTCCCCCACATTTGTGTGGCCGGATACTTCGGTAATGAGCTGGTCCCGGGTTAAAGAGCCAAAATTGCCTATATTGAGCTTGATATCGCGCGGCATTACGCGGAGGCGTTCTATTACAATGTTTGTCTCGTCGTTTGATGCTGCCATGTTCTCGCCTAGATTATTCTTAGCTCTTTGAGCTTTTTTAGGATATCGCCTGCTCTTTTCGTATTGTGGATAATCTCATTCCTCGCCAATTCCCAGCTTATCGGCTGGGCATCAATTACGACAATTGTCTGCAAGCGTTCTGAAATAGGCAGGTTTGAGTATAATTTAAGGAAACTTTCAGCCGCCCCAGCCTCAGGCATATCTCCACCATACTAACCTAATATGGGAAAGCTTAAAGATAAATCGGGCTTAAGCCCGGTTCCAGTTCTCCCAGTATATCGCGTGGAGTCTTTCCTTTCCAAACTCGGTCTCTGAGCTTGCTGCCCACTTCGGAAGGCGGGCATTTCAGCTCTTTTAGGAGCGTTTCGTATGCTTTTTTGGAGCTGGGGGCATTGACCAGTTTCATGAATTCCTTTGTCTTGCCGTTGAATTCGTGTATGGTCGGGAAAATAAGAGTCTCGGACTTCTTCCCCACGCAAATCACCGTTAGGTATCAGGCGTTCATTACTTTTAAAGAAATCGCATCAGGGAAGGGTTTTAATAAGGCTGTGGGAATTTTGTTGATTTATAAATAGGGCAGGCAGCCGAAGCACATCTAAAATTCGAGCCAATCTCCTTTTATTCCAATCATGATTATTCAGATTATGAAGCCCCTCCGTCCCGTTGATTTGAAAACCATTGCACGGAAAACCATGCGCTCATACGGGTTTGAGCCGAGTTTTCCGAATAATGTAATGGCGCAGGCAAATGGGCTGGATGGGAAGAAGCCCCAGATGCAAAAATCCAAAGTTGCTGACCTCACGAATTTGCCCTGGTCATCAATCGACAATATCGACACCGAGGATTTGGACCAGATTGAATACTGCCAAATGGGGAAAAAAGGCGAAATTGATGTCATGGTGGCAATTGCGGACGTGGATGCGTATGTGCCCAAGGGAAGTGCGCTTGATTTGCACGCAAGAAAAAATACGACTTCGGTGTATACCGGCATAGAAACTTTTCCGATGCTCCCGGACAGATTGTCTAAGAATATGTCATCGCTTCCTGTTGGAGAGGAGAGGCTTGCGGTGGCAATTGAGTTTGCGGTGCTGCCAAACGGCGCATTCCGGCCCGGGAAAGTGTATCGGGCGCTTGTGAAAAACACGGCTAAACTTGTGTATGAGCAGGTGGGCGCGTGGCTTGAGGGCAAGGGAGAGGTGCCGGAGAGGCTCAAGGACGATGGGGCGATGCAGGCGCAGGTGAGGCTGCAAAACACTGCGGCGCAGCGATTGAGCAAATACAGGCTGGAGCAAGGGGCGCTTGAGCTTGAGACGCTGGAGGCAAGGGCGGTGATTGAGAACGAGCAGGTGATGGGGCTTGTGGTGATTGAGGAGAATTTGGCAAGGCACATCATTGAAAACTTCATGATAGGGGCAAACGGCACAATGTCGCTCATGCTGGAGAGGATGAAAATACCCCTGATACAGAGAGTGGTGCGCACGCCAAAATACTGGGATGAAATAGTGGAAGTGGCAAGGGAAAAAGGAACGGCATTGCCGCGCACTCCGAATGCGCGCGCACTCACACTTTTTTTGGCAAAGCAGAAGAAAGAGGACCCGGAAAGGTTTCCGGATTTGTCTTTAACCATTGTGAAATTGCTAGGCTCGGGCGAATACGTGATGTTTGACAAGGGAGACCCGTTGGGGCACTTCTGCCTGGCAGTCACGCACTATACGCATTCTACTGCGCCAAACCGAAGATATGTGGATTTGATAATACAGAGGCTGGTGAAATCTGCTTTGGACAAAAAACCATCCCCATATGGGAAACAGGAGCTTTCTTTGATTTCGCAGTGGTGCACCGAGCAGGAGCATGCGTCAAAGAAAGTGGAAAGGTTCATGGTGAAGGCGGAGGCGGCATCACTTTTGGCAGGAAGAATAGGCGAGACATTTGATGCCTTGATTACAGGGGCGTCGGACAAGGGCATTTATGCAAGAATGATTGAGCCGCCGGTGGAAGGCAAGGTGATGAGTTGGGCAAGGGGCACGCAGGTGGGGCAGAAAGTGAAAGTGAGATTGGTGAATTTGAATCCTTACATGGGATTTATTGATTTGGAAATAGTCGGAAGCGAAGGGGGGGAAGGAGGCTGGAAAGGAAGTGGCGGGGAAAGAGGGTGGAAAGGAGCAGGCGGAGGATGGAAGCCTGATTATGGCAAGAAACAGGGATGGAAGAAAGGCAGGCAGCGGAAGCGCAGGCGCTGAAATGCAAGGAAAAAAAGCCCAAAATTTTCAGCGCAATGCCAAGGCGGCCCTGCCAACGTCTGAATCCCGCGGCTTGACAGGCATACATTTAATTATATTTGGACATACCTAGATTACTTGTGAAACACGGGCAGGCATCCTCGGAATATTTGCCCCTTCTTGCAGTGGTACTGTTGATAGCCCTTGCAGGGATTTACCTCCTGGGAAACTTCTCTTCCGGCATGTCCGATGTCAACATAGCCATATCCAAGGGCTACTGGAAAAGCGCAAGCCCGCTTAGGATAGATGACTGGGCAGTCAAGGGAACCGAATCGGACCCTGCCGGAAACGGGACAGTGCAGCTTGCCATGGTGATGTCGAACCCGACGGAAAATGCCGTGGTGCTGCGCAAAATATTGGTCAGTGGAATGAATTTCACCCAAGCCTATTCCAAAGGAGTGAATTTTGCCGGCAAGCCCGATGACCTTGCCCCCATAATTTTTGCGCCCGGCGAAACCAATACCGTGGTGATAATCCAGCTTTCCGGGCCGGCGGTGAGGAAGAGTTACGAAATAGGGATAAGCTTCCTGCTTGAAGACCAGAATTTGCAGCGCTCCGAGGAAGGGCTGGTGCCGCTTAGGGGCAGGGCGGAATACGTCAGCTCGTCATCGGCATCCTCTCCTCCGGGACTTGGCTGCTCGATAGGGCAGACGCCTTGCAACCAGACCGGCACCCCGATTTGCTGCTCTTCCTCGCAAATTTGCACCTTGAGGACAATGTGCTGCAACCCGGGGCAGGTGGCGTGCGGGGGAAGCTGCTGCACCGGCAGCTGCCAGGGGAGCACATGCGTGACGGCAGGGTATTACGTATGCGGCGTAAGCCAGTGCGCAATCGGACAGCCCTGCTGCAATGGCGTGTGCGGAAGCTGCCCGGATTATGCGGCTTTCCTTGCGGTTGCAAATTCCACAAGCCTTCAGGACGGCCAGAGCGCCCGGATTAATTTCACCACGAAAAATTCCGGCGGCGGGGATGCCGGAATTACCACGTATACGGTGATTAACCGCGTTTTTGGCGGGGTGCCATCGCTTTTTGCAAACTATACCATAAACGGGCTTATTGCAGGCACGAATGCGACAAATTCCACGACGTTCACGTGCAATGCCGCAAGCGGCTACGGGGGGCATGATTTTGACATGTATGCCGACAACACATCGGCTTTGCAGGAAGCGGACGAGGCAAACAACGTGCTTCTTGCGTCAATCACAATATCGTGCGCCAACCCGACGGGCACGCCGGACTTGGCAATAACCGAGCTTGGGGCGAATTACATCCAAGTCACCTATGGCCAAACCGCGGCTATTCGGGTGGTCACCAAGAACATCGGAGATGCCAACGCAGGCGCCTCCAACACCACGATTGAAAGCAACATAAGCTCAAGCGCGGTCAGCCCATCCTCGTTTGACATAACATCATTGTCGGCCGGGCTTTCGCAGACGAAATACGCATTCTTAATTTGCAATGCCGCAAATGCGGGTTCGCACCGCATCAGCGCATTTGCAGACAATGAGAGCGAAGTTGCGGAATCCAATGAAAGCAATAACGCGAATTCATCGCTTGTGGTAAACTGCAGCGCAATAGACCTGAATATCACCGGCCTTGATTCCACCCCGGTTCCGCCAATATCCGCAGGCGCAACCGCCGTGATAACGATTACTTTGAAAAATTCCGGCTCGCCCATCGGCAGGGGCAATTGGACCGTGATTCCGGACGTGTCTGTGGACCCGAACGGGGGCACCATCGGCACCACGCCGGTCATCGTTGTGCCTTGGGACGGCACGGAAGCGAACGGCACATTCAATTTCACATGCGATGGCAACCTGTCCGTGCAGACGGATTACATAATCAATGTCAGCGTGCCGGCAATGCCCGAGGAGGTTAATTTCGCAAACAATATTCGGAACATCACCATAAGCTGCGCCGCTACAGCCGACCCGGACCTTGAGATGCTCCCGTTGAATATGACGCAATCGATATTGAATCCCCTGAACAACAAGGTGAAAAACATCGGATTCTCCATGAAAAACTCCGGCGGAATACGGGGGGGCAACTGGAGCGTGACGCCAACAGCCGGTGCAGTGCCCCCGGGCGGGACTTTTGGAATTGTGCCCACAGTTATTGTGCAAAAGGATGGCACGGCATCGGGGGGCATTGTGGACTTCACATGCCCAAACGGGCTGCTTGTCCCGACATTATTCATTTTAACATTGACGGCGCCGACGCAGATTGATGAAGTGAATGGTGCAAACAATGCAAAAACCCTCTCGCTGACCTGCTACCCGCCTTCCCCGGACATTCAAATCGAAAGCCTTACTGCAATCCCCCCCTCGCCCATTTCTGTCAACACCGCAACGCAGGTCGATATGCTAATCAAGAACATCGGGGACCTTGCAACTGGGGCGTTCAATGTGCAGCTGACCGACACCCCGGCAAGCGGAAGCTTTGCCCCCATGCCCACGATATCATTCCCTGCGGGCATTGATGCGAATTCCCAGACGATTGCAAGCTTTTCCTACATTTGCGGGGCAACGCCCGGAACATACATAATAACCACGCAGGCGGATGTTGTTGCCGGCGAATGGAATTCAACGAACAACGTTCTCAACATAAGCATAGTGTGCAATCCGGCAAATACTCCCGACCTTGACGTTTCCTCGATTACTTCAGACCCTGAAAAGCCCGTGACAGGCCAGGATACGCTTGTGCAGGTGTGGGTGAGGAATGTCGGCACGGCGGCAAGCGGGAATTTCAACGTTGCGCTAAGCGCAAGCGGCGGCAACCTGTCGGTAAATACCAAGGCGTATGCCAGCATTGCGGCAGGGGCCGGGCCGGACATGCAGTCCGTGACATATACATGCCCGGCTGCAGGCGGAACCTACAATATTATTGCAACGGCAGACACTGCCCCGGGCGAAACAAACACCGCAAACAACGCCAGGACATTGCAGATAACCTGCACCGGAGTGCCGGACCTCCATGTCATGAGCCTGTCAGGGACAACGCCGATATATGTAAACAACTCCACTACAATCAACATTCCGATAAGGAACATCGGCTCCCAGGCATTGGGGGCATTCACCATCAGCATAACCGCAAGCGGGGGGACGCTTATTTCGCCCACTTCGCAATCTTATTCATCCATAGCTGCAAATTCCGGACCGGTTTACCGCAGCGTAACATTCACCTGCCCGGCAGCAAACGGCACATACACCATAAACGCAAGCGCGCCGGCGGTGAATGGCGAGATTGCCACCGCAAACAACTGGAACATCACAAACATCACATGCATGCCGCCGATACCATACCTACGGACAACCGTCGTCTATTCTACGTGGTGGGATTCGATCAATAGCCAGACTATTGAATGCTTCAACCCGCAAACATGCTTTATCAATTATGGCGAAATATTCCAATTCGTATATGTAACCTGCAATGTGGGGCAAGTCCCAAGCACTGTAACAACAATAACAAGAAGGACGGCAGTCCTCGGTCCGGGCATCCTCACTTATGGAAGCACTTATGACAGAAGCATTCCGCCGCTTGCCGCTGGCGCATGCACCACTTTCGGCATCACAGAAGATGGAGTGTGCCCACTCTACAACGTCGAGGTTGGCATTTCCATTTATTCCGATTTTACCGACCTGATTGAGGGGAAGCCTCCGGGTGGATTCGAACCGGGATATGGCAACTATTTCTGCATTCCGCCCTGAGCTGGTTGATAGAAGCGCTGAAATGGGAGCGGAACTAAAATTTGCCATGCCCAAGCGGCAGGAACATGGAGCAGTTAAATACTCCAAAAACCGACATTCTGCCATGCCAAAAACAGCTTCCGGCAGGGCGTTTTGGGGGTTTGCCAGAATTGCACTACCTGTGGCTGTTTTAACCATTTTCCCATTAACTGATGGATGCGGCCCATCAAAACAGGGTGAGAAAACGTTTGTTATGCAATCCAACCGGACTTTGGCGCAAAGGGACAGTCTTGCTGAAAAAGACCGCCTTGACATGTCAAAGAAAGAAAACAAGCCTGCCGCTGGAACGGTTTTCCTTCCTAAATCTGAAGGAAGGCAAATTGTCCAGATTGATTCCGCCACATTGCAAAAATTGAGGGAAGCCTTCATCGATGAAGTGATAAAAATACGCCAAGAACCTAAAAATAGGAAGGAGGCAACCGCAAGGGGGCAGAAAAAGCCGAAAAATCCTTATTTGCAGCCGGTGATGGGAAAAGTGGCGCAGGATTACGCGGACCTTCTTGCAACCGCCCCGCCCGAAACCTTTGAGAGCGTGTCAAAAGCCCATAATTATAAAATCCCATTCGACCAGCGTGTGGACAAGGTTTATGGTGCAGCATATGGGATGAATGAGGCAATAAGTACCTCAATCGTAGAATCCATATTGGAACCTTCTGCAAGAAACTTTGAGGAACTGGAAAAAATCGTCCGGCATTCAGCCCATAAGCTGAGAGAATCAAAATACGGGCATGCCCTGATAATCCTGCAAAAGGACCGGAACGATTTCCCTGCCGGTGTTGGCATTTCCGCCTGGAAGGAATTTGACAAGGGCGAAGGAACATGGACATACAAGACCGTACTGGTGTATGATGCCGGCCACACTGAGCTGGTGGGAAAAAGATAGGGTGCTTTTTTGCAGGCTACTTTTCAGCAACCCTTCCAATCCGAATTCAATGCAGCACTGCCTAAAAACGAAGAAATGTTGCAGGGTAAAATTGACGTTTCGCCATGAGCGGGCTGATAGAAGCGCTGAAATTGGAGTGGAACTAAAATTTGCCATGCCCGTGCAGGGGTGACCTCCAGCTCCAAGATTGCCAGGATGCGCTTATCGCAACCGCAAGCCAAGGCGGGATAGATATTCCCCCCATGGGGCTCGTCTATTCGCGCCTAGTTTTGCTCAGATTTATATTCCCCCCGTAGGTTTACACTTTCATGCCCCAAGTCATGCTTTCGCAGCCCAAAACTGAATCCGGGGTTGAAGCAGAGCTGCAAGCATTCATGCAAACCCTTTCTTCTTCCATCTACGCCTTGGGGGAAACCGCAAGGAACATGGCTAGGAATTGGGAGCATCCTGAGCAGCCTATTGTTGCCCAAAAAGAACTAAAACTGCCAGATAGCTTGAAGCCACGGCTTCCCGACCTAGTGAATTATGCGCGGGATTTGGGAGCATCGCTTGCCTTGGATGGCGAAAATCTGCGGGTCACCATAACCATCCCGCCTAGGGTGGCAGCCGTAGAGGCTGACCGGCCGTTCCTGCATCCGGGCGATGCCATCCCCCTGAAGGATTATTTCAAGGAAAACGAGGAACAAACCCTTATGGCGGTCGCCCACGCGGCAACAGAAATACTGCATGGAAGCCAGCAAAGCTCGTTCTTCTACGCAGCCATGGAAGCGGTAAAAATGGTGCATGAGGGCAGGCTGCATCCGGATGAGGCAGTGCTGGTAGTGGAGCAGGGCGGGAAATTCGTCCTTGAACAAAACGAGCCATCCGAAAGGGCAAGAGTCTCCATGTCACAGGAAAATTATGAAAAAATACGCGATGAAGTGCTTGACAAGGCTGGAATCACAAGCAAAGATTTCATGACGGGAAAATTTCTCCAATCTGAGGAGAAAAAAGAGCTTTTCCTGAAAAAGCTGGCAACTGTCATCCGCAGCAAGGCAAAGCCGGTTGAAGCTGCGAAATCTGTGTCATTGCCGGACGAAGTAATGGCTGGCGCTGAAAAAAATGCCAAAGTGGAAGCTGATTGCGTTACTTATGCGCTAATCACCCAGCAATTTCTCAAAATGACCGGAAAATTCGATGCAGCAATACTCAACATAAGCGCCATCAACAAGCACGGGGAAGAGATTGACGGGCACATGACCGCAACGGTAGAGGTAGAAGGCTATCTGGTTGACCCCGCTGTATTGCAGGGAATAACGCGGCTTTGGAAGCCAAAAGTGGGAAGGGCAAACCCAACCTATGAAGAAAAACACGATGAAATCTTGAAAATATACCATGACGCCGGATTTCTGAAAGGTGCCGAGAAACTTGAATTTTCTGTGGAAAAAGAGGACAATGAGCTGAATTCGGTTTACCATCTGGAATCCGCAAGAAAACCGGCAAGCAGGCTTGCAAATTACGATGCCCTGATGTTTCAGGCTTACGAAGAAAATCCTAAGAACGCGGTAGCAGCCGTAAAGGTGGGGAATATCTACAAACTTAGGGGAGAAATAGATAAAGCCTGCGAAGCTTATTCAACGGCCGCCAAATACAATCCGAATTCCTACCTAGCGAATGTTGATGCCGGCATGGGAGTGTACAACCTTTATGCGGGCAATGAACGGGCGTATGCTGAAGATGCCTTAGCCCTGCTTGGGAAGGCAAACGCCATTATCCCGAACATGGGGAATGCGGTGTACAATTATTGCAATGCGGCTAAATATCTCGGAAAATCTGCACAAATCAAAACAATGGTGAAGGCAGTTTATCCATTGCTTCCAGAAGACAGCCCATACCGTGAAGAGTTAGCTAAAATGGAGAACGTAACGAATTTTGTTGAAACTCCATAAAAGCCATTCCGGCTAAAAAGCCGGTTGGACATATGGAGGGACAACATGGAAATAATGAACCAAGAGGAAGCCAAGGCTTTCCTCAAGAAGAACAACATCAGGGA
>ORJL010432832.1_pt1 | contig 14427 bp, 9 predicted proteins | sample 1779941 | NCBI WGS metagenome assembly ORJL01 (sample SAMEA104232317, study PRJEB22302) | groundwater metagenome | biome: forest; feature: aquifer; material: groundwater | place: USA | collected 2011-08-07 | depth 5.8 m
GCGCCCGGCAAGGCGGCAGGGCAGACGGCTGAAGCCGGGACTCGGAACCTCGGAGTCCCGCCGTGGGGAGCCCCGGCGTCGGGCGGTCGGAAGCCAAAATGAGCACTGCTGGATGAATGAAACCGGCATGACGCCCAATCCGTGGATGATTTTGCCCTTTGGCGTGCTGTTGGCAGCCATTGCGCTCGCTCCCTTGTTCTTCGCCGGTTGGTGGGGCCGACACTATCCGAAGGTGGCCTACGTTCTTGGCGGAACCACCTTGGTTTACTACCTGGCAGGTCTTCATGCCTATCCTAGGGTCCTCGAGGTGGGGCATGAGTACCTCAGCTTCATCGCGCTGATCGGCTCCCTCTTCGTTGTCTCCGGCGGCATCCATATCACGGTCAAGGGTGAGGCGACTCCCTGGACGAACGTCTTGTTTCTTTTCATTGGCGCTCTCGTGTCAAATGTCCTGGGCACGACGGGCGCCTCGATGCTCCTGATCCGGCCCTGGCTGCGGTTGAACAAATACCGCGTCACCGGGCACCATGTGGTTTTCTTCATTTTCATCGTCTCCAATGTGGGCGGTTGCCTGACTCCGGTGGGTGATCCACCGTTGTTTCTCGGATACCTGAAGGGAGTGCCCTTCTGGTGGGTGGCCGAGCATTGCTGGCCCATGTGGGCTCTCGCGGTCGGCATTCTGCTGGCGATGTTCTACGCAGTGGACCGGCGAAATTACCTCAGAGCCCCCAAGGAGGTGCGCCACGTTCTCGCCGAGCCCGCCGACCAGTGGCGCTTCGAGGGCCTCGGCAATCTCTTCTTCCTCGCGGTGATTCTGGGGGCGGTCTTCGTCAACGAGCCGCTGTTCCTGCGCGAGATCCTGATGACGGCCGCCGCTGCCGGGTCGTACTTCACGACTCGTAAGCCTATCCACGCGGCCAACCACTTCAACTTCCATCCCATCCAGGAAGTGGCGATCCTGTTCATCGGCATCTTTGCGACGATGATTCCCGCTTTGGACTGGCTGAATGCGAATGCCGGGAGGATGGGCGACCCGGTCGTGGGCTTCTATTATTGGGGGGCGGGGGCGCTCTCGAGTGTGCTCGACAACGCGCCCACCTACCTGAGCTTTCTGAGCGCCATTTTCGGCACATTTATCGATAAAGACGTCGTTCAACAGGCAGCGCACCTGGTGCGGACGCATGGTGCGGACCTGGCCGCGGTCTCGGGCCCGCATGCAGGGCAGATCCGGGAGACTTTCCTTGCGCTACAGAAGTACCATGCGGCCCACATCGCCGCCGGCACCGTCTCGGTGGACGAGATCAAGATTGCCTTCCTTCTCGGCAATGTCCTTTTCAACAACCATCTCCTCGCCGTCAGTGTGGGGGCGGTGTTTTTCGGCGCAAACACCTACATCGGCAACGGCCCGAATTTCATGGTGAAATCGATTGCGGACCAGCAACGGGTCCATACGCCGGGCTTTCTGGGTTACATCTTCCGATATACTCTGCCCTACATGGTCCCCATGCTGGCCATCGTCTGGTGGGTGTTCTTTCGAAAGTAAGCCCGTGACAATCGGCGTGCGAGACGCTACAGAAGGACCGGTTTAATGATTGCGACTGAATATGACTAAGCCTATGCGCTCTGATACTATTAAGAAGGGATTCGAACGTGCTCCGCACCGCAGCCTGCTGCGGGCCACCGGCTCGATCCAGTCTGAGGACGATTTCGACAAACCGTTCATTGCCATCTGCAACAGCTACACCGACGCGATTCCAGGCCACGCCCACCTCAACGAGGTGGGTTCGTTGGTGAAACGGATGGTTCGGGAGGCGGGGGGCGTGCCCTTCGTCTTCAACACCATCGGCGTGGATGACGGCATCGCCATGGGCCACTCCGGGATGAAATACTCGCTCCCCTCACGGGAGTTGATCGCCGACTGCGTGGAGACGATGCTCCGCGCGCATTGCTACGATGGCATGGTCTGCATTCCGAACTGCGACAAGATCGTGCCTGGCATGCTCATGGCCGCGATGCGGGTCAACATTCCCACCATCTTCGTCAGCGGCGGTCCCATGGCTGCGGGCATCGCCGAGCAGAAGGCCACCCACGAGGATCTGGCGGCTCACCTTCAGCCCGCCTCGAAGACCTCGGATTTGATCACTGTTTTCAAAGGCGTGGCGGAACTCAAGGCCGGCACAATCACGGAGGCGGATTTGACGGCCCTCGAGAAGACCGCCTGCCCCACCTGTGGCTCCTGTTCGGGCATGTTCACGGCCAACTCCATGAACTGCCTTTGCGAGGTCCTCGGCATGGCCCTTCCCGGCAACGGCACTGTCCTGGCCGTGTCCAAGGAGCGCGAAGCGCTCTACCGCCGCGCCGCCACGCAGATTCTTCGCCTGGTGGAAATGGACCTCAAACCCCGCGATATCGCCACTGTCGCCGCGTTCGACAACGCGCTGGCGTTGGACGTTGCCATGGGCGGTTCCACCAACACGATCCTGCACACCCTGGCGGTGGCGCGCGAGGCGGGCATTGCCTATGACATCGCGCGCATTGACGCCATCTCGCGCCGCGTGCCCTGTTTGTGCAAGGTCTCCCCTTCCTCGACTTATCACGTTCAAGACGTGCACCGCGCGGGTGGAATCCACACGATCCTTGGGGAACTCAAGCGCTTTGATGAGAGCAACGGCTACGTCAACGGGGTTTTCCGGGGTGAGGGGCAGCCCAAAGACGCGCCCGCCCTCAATCTTGCCTGTCGTACTGTGACCGGCAAGACTCTCGGCGAAGACATCGCTGAATGGGACGTGCGCGGCCCGGAATGCTCCTCCCTGGCCAGGATCATTCAAGTTTCCGGCGCCTCCGCGCTCGTACTCGATCCGGCCGACAAACTCGGTCCCGCGGCAATCACCGCCAGCGGCAACCTTGCCCCAAAACCTCTCCTCTTCTTCCCTGGCGACGACCGTGCGGTCTCGCTCTGGCGTCTGGCCGCCGCGTGGAATATCGGTAATCTCGACACTCTTGCCGCTCTGTTCAGCCCGACGGCCGAACTCCAGATGGAACCGGGAATCACGCTGAAGGGTCCTGAGGCTATCCACGCCGCGATCGAGCAACAGTGGAAGGACGCCCGAGGGCTCGTCCGGGCGGAACTGGGTTCTCTCAAACAGGTGCCGGTGCTCATCTTCTGGCATTACGTGAAAGGCGCCGACAAGCAATGCACGAGCGTTCTGCGCGTCTCCCAGTACCGTCAGGGCCTCGTGAAGAAGGGCTACTTCGAGCGCCGCCCCGCCCAGATGGCGCAGACGGTCCCCGCCGGCTTGATGCCTTATGATTCGAGCTTCATGTTCGATGCCCTCGACTGCATCCGCCCCGCGTCAAAGGCCTACTCCGCCGATGGCGGGTTGGCGATTCTCTACGGCCAGTTGGCTCCCGAGGGTTGCGTGGTGAAGACCGCTGGGATCAGCGAGGGCTTCAAGCAATTCTGCGGCACAGGGTTCGTGTTCGAAGGTCCTTGTGTCATCTTCGAGAGCCAGGACGATGCCTGCGAAGGCATTCTGGGCGGCAAGGTCAAGGCTGGTGATGTCGCCATCATCCGCAATGAAGGTCCGCGTGGCGGGCCTGGGATGCAGGAGATGCTTTCCCCCACCAGCTACATCGTTGGTATGGGTCTGGGGGACAAGGTTGCCCTCGTCACCGATGGGCGTTTCAGTGGCGGCACCGCCGGCGCCTGCATCGGCCATGTGTCGCCGGAGGCGGCCGAAGGCGGCCCCATCGGCCTGCTCCGCGAGGGTGACCGGGTTCGGATCGACTTCCCGAATCGTCGTATTGACATCCTGGTGTCCGAAGCGGAGTTGGCGGAACGCCGTCTGACCTTCCAGCCCGTCAAACGGGAACTCAGCGGTTGGCTGGCGCGCTATCAGAAGCTCGTCACCAATGCCAGCCAGGGCGGGGTCCTTGGCTAACAAATCCGCCATTCGGTTGGACCAGGCTCTCGTGGAGCGCGGGCTCTGCGAGAGCCGGGAGAAGGCCAAGCGAGCCGTCCTCGCCGGCCGGGTCCAGATCAACCACCAGCGGGCGCACAAACCGAGTGACACCGTCTTCCCGAGAGATGAGGTGTCTGTGATTGCCGCCGAGAAGTACGTGAGCCGCGGTGGTTACAAGCTGGAGCATGCGCTTGTCCATTTCCAGTTGGATGTCGCCGGGTGCGCTGCCATCGATGTGGGCGCGTCCACAGGCGGGTTCACGGATTGTCTGCTCCAGTTCGGCGCGGCCCGGGTTTACGCCGTGGATGTCGGGCGGGGCCAATTGGCCTGGCGATTGCGTCAGGATCCGCGTGTGGTCGTCATGGAGGGGATGAACGCCCGTCATTTGGCGGCCGGCAACTTCGTTCCACCATTCAGCCCGGTGGACATCGTGGTGATGGATTGCTCCTTCATTTCCCTGAAGCTCGTGCTTCCGCCCGCAGTTGCTTTAGTCAGAATGTCAGGTAAATTAATTGGGCTGATCAAACCTCAGTTCGAGGCGGGGAAAGCGGAAGTCGGGAAGGGCGCGGGTGTGATCCGGGACCCGGAAATTCACCGGCGCGTGCTTGCGGAGATCCAGGATTTTGTGGGCAGCCAACGCGGTTTGCGGTGGCGGGGAGTGGTGGAATCGCCGATTCTCGGCCCCGCTGGCAACAAAGAGTTTCTGGCACTGATTGAAAAAGTTAGCTGACAATCTTCAGAACGTGGGAGTCATCGCCAATCCAGAGAAACTGGCTGGGCGGGCCGCCATCCGCCGCGCCGTTCGGTGGGTAACCGCCAGCGGACGACAGGTCCTCACTGAGCCGGAGACCGCGAAGATGGCGGGTCTGGATCTCCCGCTCCATGCCAACGCGGCGGAGTTGGCGCGCCAGTGCGACTTGCTCTTGGTTTTCGGTGGTGATGGGACGATCCTGCACGTGGCGCGGGACATCGCGGGCTCCCGCGCGCCGATGTTGGGAGTGAACTTGGGCAGCCTGGGGTTCCTGACCGCAGTCTCCTCAGAGGGCCTCGCGCCCGCGTTGGACGAACTCTGGAAGGGCCGCTGCCAGGTGGAGTCTCGCCCTCTCATCGAGGCGCGCGGTGCCGTCGAGGGCTTGCCTTTCCGGGAACTGGCGCTAAATGATTTCGTCATTACCCGCGGCACAGTACCCCGACTCATCGAGCTGCAAGTGAGCGTGGATGGGGAGATCCTCACCAGCTATCGGGGGGACGGACTCATCATCAGCTCACCTACAGGTTCCACGGCCTACTCGTTGGCCGCGGGCGGCGCCGTTGTTAGCCCCCAGGCGAGTGTCTTCGCCCTAACCCCCATCTGCCCGCACACCCTGTCGAACCGATCCGTGATCGTTAGCCTGCGCTCCACGGTCGAGGTCAGACTCCTCAGCAGGCGCGTAGAAACACTCCTTTCCGCCGACGGCCAGACCCGGGCTCGGCTTGAGGCTGGAGAAGCGTTGACATTCCGGCGAGCGAGGCACTCGGCCCACTTGGTGCGCATGCCTGGGAGTTCCTTTTTCAAGACCCTCCGCCAAAAACTCAACTGGAGCGGTTCGAGCGTGTAACATGGTGCGTCTCCGAGATATCGCGCAGAAAGCCGGGGTCTCGATCATGACCGTCTCCCGGGTCCTCCACGACTCCCCAGACATCGCCGACGCCACCAAGGTTCGTGTGGCGGCCATTGCCTCGCAGATGGGTTATGTCCCGGACTTTGCCGCCCGCGGGCTCCGGACCCGCACAACGCATATTCTCGGCTTGGTGGTTCCCACCGTCACCGACCCCCTCCATGCCGCCGCCTTGGCCGCCCTCCAGCAAGAGGCCATCGCCCTGGGCTACGACCTCTTGGTGGCCCAATCCTTGAACCAGATCGAACGCGAGGAAGACTCGATCCAAAGGTTTCTTGGCCGGCATGTGGACGGTCTCGTGGTGGCGCCGGTCTATCGTGTCGGTGCAACCGCGTCGCTGTACGAAAGACTCCTCCGATCTTCCTCGAAAGTGGTCCTCCTGGGGCACCCGGCGCCATTCTGCCACGGGTTCCCGAGTGTGGCTACAGACGATCTTGCCGGCGCGATAACCGCGACCCGGCACCTTCTCGAACTTGGCCATCGCCGGATCGCATTCCTGGCGGGACCATCCCTTTCCCCAGCGGCGCAGGAACGGTTCGAGGGCTATCGCCGCGCGCTACGGGACGCGCGCATCGAGATCGACGACCGCCTTGTCTTCAATGCGGGCTCCGCCTTTGAAGACGGGGTGAAGGCGGCCCGGCAGTTGCTCTCGGAGTTTACGGGCGCATCCGCGATCGTGGCTTTCAACGATCCCGTTGCCATGGGAGCCGCCACAGTCGTTCTGGCGCGGGGATTAGCCATCCCGTCGCAGATCTCGGTGGTGGGCTTCGGCGGCTTCCCCGCCAGCGCGTTATTCCGCGTGCCTCTCACCACCGTGAGCCAGCCTGTGGTCGAAATCGCCACCGCGGCCATGCGGGCAATGGTCCGGTCGCTGCGTGGAGAGCCCGCCCAAAACGAACGGTTCCTCCCTGAGTTGACCGTACGCGCAAGCACCGCATCAGCGGCCGTTGCATCCCCGGCGGCACCACCTCCCCTCTCGTCATGATTCAACCTTGTCTTCAGGACGACGCCTTTCTGGCTGATGTACGCGCCGCCGTCCAGTCTCCCGGCCTGCACCTCTGGTGGCTCGGCCAGAGCGGATTTCTCGTCCAATGGGAGGGCCGGCATTTGCTGATGGACCCCTACCTTTCCGACTCGCTTACCAGGAAATACGCGGCCACCGACAAACCGCACGTCCGACTCACCGAACGGGTCGTCGCGCCGGATCGCCTCGACTTCATTCATGTCGTCACTTCCAGCCACAACCACACCGATCATCTGGACGCCGAAACCTTGATCCCTCTCCTGCGGGCCAACCCGACCCTGCCGATCCTCGCGCCCGAGGCCAACCGATCCTTCGTAACGGAGCGGCTGGGGGTACCGCCGTCGCGAGTGCATGGGGTGGATGCCGGGGCTTCCATCACTCTGGGGGGCTTCTCGTTCCACGCGCTCCCAGCCGCGCACGAGACCGTGGAACGGGACGAGGCCGGACGTTGCCTCTTCCTCGGCTACGTGGTGCGGTGCGGCCCGTGGACTCTTTATCACAGCGGTGACACGGTCCTTTTTGAAGGGTTGGTGGCGGCCCTTCGCCCCTGGCGCGTGGACGTGGCCCTCCTGCCCATCAACGGACGCGCTCCTGAGCGCCGTGTGGCAGGCAACTTTTGGGGGCGGGGGGCGGCACAACTCGCCTACGACATCGGCGCCAGAGTGGCAATACCATGCCACTATGGGATGTTTGAGTTCAACACCAGCACACCGGACGACTTTACGGCCACCGCAAGGGCGTTGGATCAGCCCGTGAGAGTGTTGCGCGCCGGGGAGCGATGGAGCAGCGTCGATTCTGGTTTGATGCAGCCCCAGTTTCCGTCGATATCGATTTCTGGTGGTTTACAGCCGGCGTTGGGCGTGGTTTAATCGCCCCGTCAACGGCGCGCGGCAGGTCCGCCGCCAGGGCGGCTTATAGAAATAACTTAAGAAATGGGGCCGAAACTCCGATAATCCCGGTTGATGCTCTTGCGGAGATGGGCTGCACGGTGCATCCATCGCCTCGGGAGAAGCGGACTCAGCCCGAGATGGATTCAAAGGCGCCCCGGCCGCGGAGCGCCGCGTGGCAGAACGGGCCAGAACTAGGAAAAGAAGTGCCAGTTGTCAATTCAAGCGATTGTGTGAGTGAGTCGCCCTCGGCCGTGCGCGCCGCGGAGGCGCGCTTCGAGCGGGCTGATTCTCCAGGCTGGCTCGAGGGTGGTATTGCCATGCTGGATTCCCGCGGACTCGTCGTGGGCATGGATGAAAGCCTGGCGGTATGGCTGGGGTGCGCCTCGGCGGACCTGAAGGGGCAGCCATTCTGGGACCGGCTCTGGGAGCGGGCTCCCGCCTGGAAAGCCGGGTTAAGCGATCTTGTAGTCCGTTCTAACGTACTGGACCGCAGGAGCTTGAAACAAGAGACTCCCACGGGTGTCAGGCACTACGCCCTCGAGTTGGCCGCCCATGAAGGCGGAGCCTTCGTGCGTCTGGCTTCCGCGCTTCCCCCCTTCGGCGAGCTAGGAGAGTCCGGATGCGATGAGTACCTGCGGGAGGAGGCGGCACGGCGCGAGACCTACTTCCGCCTTTTGCGCGCGGAGGCGAATCTCGACAACCTCGTTCATCGCTGGCCTGGCGTCATTTTCAGTCAACGGGCGGATTTCTCATTTCGTTTTGCGAGCCCCGCCATCGAGGAATTGACCGGCGTGCCTCTCTCGGAGTGGCACACGCAACCACAGCGGTTCTGGCAGGTCGTCCACGAGGCTGACAGCGACGAATTCGAGCGCCACATCAAGCGGTGTGTCAGCCAGCGCAAAGGGCTCTCTGCGACGTTCCGCATCCGCCACTCGAAGACAGGGCGCGTAGCCTACTTACTTGAACACCGCCGGAGCCTGCTCAGCGCGAATGGCTTGGTGCTGGGTTACGAAGGAATCTGGCTGGATGTGACCCGCCAGATCATCGCTGAGAAACGTCTTTCCTCGGCGGCCTGGAAGGAGACCCTCGCCGTGTTGACGATGGGCCTGGCCCATGACTTCAGCAATATCATGGCCGGGATCCTTTCCCTGAGCGAATCGTTCCTCTGCCAGCTTGAGGAAGGCCATCCCTTTCGCGAAGGCCTCTCGCTGATCAAGCAAAACTCCCTGCAGGCGTACCAATTGGTTCACCGCATCATCAATCTCCATCATGGCAAGACCGGCTCAAGCCACTATTGCGACCTGAACGAACTGGTGAAGGACCTCGTGGACCTGGTCAAGAAGATCCTCCCGCGCCGTATCGAAGTGGTCACCGAACTGGCTCCCACAGCACTCCCGCTCTATACGGACTCGGTCGAGTTCCGCCAGGTGATCATCAACCTGACCCTGAACGCCGCGGACGCCATGCCGGAGGGCGGGCGAATCACTCTTCGCACGTCGATGCACCAGCAGTTGTCCGACCTCCCGAACCTGCGCGGGGTCCCGCCCCGCCCGCCAGCGATCTGCCTGGCGGTCGAGGACAATGGTTGTGGAATAAAGCCTCGCCATCTTGCCTCCGTGTTCGATCCTTTTTTTACCACCAAGCCGATGAACAAAGGTTCCGGTCTGGGATTGTACAACACCCGGCTCTTTGTCGAAAAACAGCGGGGCGCTGTCTCCGTCGAGTCCCAGGAAGGCGTGGGCACGACCTTTAAGATATGGCTGCCGGAGGCTGACTTTACCGAAGCCGAGCGCGGGATTGACCAAAGCTCCGGACGTCGTCGAAGCGTGCTCCTGCTGGGCCACGCGGACGGCGGGGTGAACACGACCGCGGAGTTCCTCCGCTGCCATGGATACCATGTGGTGGTGGCCTCCTCCGAGGCAAACGCGATGGACCTTCTCGAGTCGGTTGACTACCAGTTTTCCGGGCTGATGATTGTGCTCGAGCCCAAGGATATGAGCCTCGCCCCGATGGTGTTGCGTGTTCGCCAGAAGAGTTTCAAAGTGAGGATCATCTTGCAGCTCCTGGGTTGCCACCCGGACGAACTGGAGACCCGCTTCCTCGAGAAAACCGACGCGCTTATCTCCCCCGACATGTCCGAGGCAGAAATTGTGGACCGGCTGAACAAGAACCTCCCCGAACCGTCCTATGAGCCGGTCTCCGCTCTATGAGCGACATTAACAGTGGCATCATCGAACCCGCCCTGCACCGCATTCTTGTGGTGGACGACGAGGAGATAGTGCTCGTTGCTCTACGCGAGACCCTGCGTCGGGAAGGGTACCAGGTGTCCACCGCCCTCGATGCGCTGCAGGGGCTCGAGCTCATGAAGCAGGGCCAGTTCTCGGTGATCCTTACGGATCAGCAGATGCCCCACTTGACCGGTCTGGAGTTTCTGGCCCAGGTGAAGAAGATGCAACCCGATGCCACGCGCATCCTCATCACGGCCGTCCTGAGCCTGAACACGGTGATCGACGCCATAAACAAAGGTGAGATCTACCGGTTTATCGTCAAGCCGTGGTTGCGCGAGGAGCTCCTGGCCACTGTCCGTAACGCCGTGCAGCGCTACGACATGCTGTGCCGCACCGCGGTCCTCCAAGCCGCCACCCTGGCCATCAACGAGAAACTCACCACTGTCAACAAGGCCCTTGAAGAGCAGGTCCGCCGCGTTGCCGAGCAGAACAAGCTTCTCGAACAGCTCAATCAGGCGCTTCAGCAGAACCTCCAGCAATCGGTCCAGCTCTGTTTGAAGACGATGGAGACGTTCTATCCCACGCTCGGCACTCAAGCCCGTCGTGTGGCCGAACTCTGCAAGGCGATGGCGGCCGGGCTCGACCTCTCCGTCGAGGATCGCCAGACCCTCGAGATCAGCGCGCTTCTCTACGACATCGGCCTGGTGGGTGTGCCGCGCAACCTCATCAAGCGATGGCAGCACGAGCCCGGTTCCATGGCGGAAGCCGAGCGTATCCTCATCGAGCAGCACCCCATCCTGGGCCAGGAGTTGACCCGTTTCGTCCACCACCTCGGGAAAGTGGGTGTCGCCATCCGCGCCCACCACGAGCGTTTCGACGGCACGGGTTATCCAGACTGCCTGACTGGCGACGAGATCCCATGGCTCGGACGCCTTTTGGCGGTGGCGGTCAGCTTTGCCGAAAGTCACCACGAGGGCTACAACGCCGTCGAGGCCATTCGCCTCGGCAGTGGCAGCCTGTTCGATCCGGACGCGGTCCGCGCGTTCCTACGGACGCTGCCGAAGGCCGTCATGCCGCCCCGGGAGCGCGAGGTGCTGCTGTCCGAGCTTCGTCCCGGGATGGTCCTTGCCAAGGGCATCTACACCGCCAACGGCCTCCTTCTTGCCCCCGAGGGCCAGACTCTGAGCGAGCCGTTCATCGATAAGCTTCGCAACCACAATCGCATCAGCCCGATCACACAGTCCCTTCTCGTTTACTGCTAGAGAGCTTATGGCAACCGCCGCTATTTTGAGCATCCCCACCGACACGCGAGCTTCTTACGAATCCTCCCGTGGACGATGGTGGACCAGCGTGTTCGAGGCTTCCGAGGACGCCCAATTGGTTTGCCAGGCGGACGGCGCGGTGATCGAAGCCAACCGCAAGGCCTTCCAGTTGCTCGGCTTCCCGGCGAATCTTGACCTTCCCGCCTACGTCCTGCCTTCCTTCCTCACCGAGGGCACTGCCAGGAAGCTCTTGGATTTGCTGCAACGTCCTGCCGGACGGCAGGAAACGCTTGCCGCCATTTCCCTTCTCACCCAGGGACGGTTGAGCCTCGTCGCCGACCTTCAGGTCGTGCCGCTGGGTGACGGTTGTTCGCTGGTGGCGGTCAAGGACGCCAGCCGCCGGTGGCGCATGGAGTCGCACGTCCAGCGCCTCATCACCGCCATCAACTCGACTACAGACGTCGTCTATCTCACGGACGCCGCGTTCCGGCTTACCTTCGTCAATCCTGCCTTCCAGCAGATCACCGGCCACACCATTGAAGACGCCCTCGGGCGAGACTCGTCCTTCCTTCGCTCACCCGAGCAAGCGATGAAGGCTGAGGCCTGGCGGCAGGCAGTCGCCAACGGCAAGGACTGGCGGGGCGAACTCCTTAACATCCGCCGCGACGGCACAATTTACCCCGTCGAGGCGGCTGTCTCTCCCATTTACGACAAGAACGGGGTTCTCCTGGGTTGCGTGACCTTTGAGCGCGACATCTCCTCTCAGAAACGCCTCCAGGAGGACCTGCAGCTCGAGCGCGACTACACGCAAAGCATCATTAACTCCGTGGATGCCGCGGTCTATACGGTGGATCGCGACCTCTGCCTCTGCCATTTCAACCGTAGTTGGGAGTTCTTCCCGGCCGGCCATGGCGGGCTCTCCTTTGACGGGCCACCCCAGATCGGGCGACCGCTCCTGGATCACGTCCGGGACGATGCGCGACGGAGGGATGTCCAGTGCATCCTGCTCGCTGTGCTGGCGGACGGCCAGCCGCGCGAGATCCGTGGCAACGTCGGCGAGGGCCAGCAATGGCTGGTCAAAGTCACTCCCTGGACGCACAACTCCCAGGTTCTCGGACTCAACTACGTGGTGGTTGACCAGACTCGATTCTGCCAGTTGCAGACCCAGCTATTTCAGTCGCAGAAAATGGAGACCATCGGGGCGCTTGCCGCCGGTGTCGCCCACGACTTCAACAACCTCCTCCTTGCCATTCGGGGCAATGTCACGCTCCTCCAACTGGATCCCTCTATCACCGAGGCGATTCTGGCCCGCCTCAGGCAGATCGACCAGGCCGCGAGCCGCGCCGCCGAGATCACGCAGCAGCTCCTTTCTTTCAGCCGACCTTCCGAGGAGCGCGAGGTGGTCGTGGACTTCAACCAGCTCGTTCGCGAAGCCAGCCAACTGGCCCGTCGCACCCTCAAAGGAAAGGTCGAACTCCACCTCGAACTTCCGGAGACGCCCGTCAAGGTCCGCATCGACTCGACTCGCGGCAACCAACTTCTCCTCAACCTGGCTATCAATGCGGCCGACGCCATGCCCGGAGGAGGCTGCCTGACAATCAGGAACACGCTCGCCCAGATCACCGCCGACCAGGCACAGCGCTTCCAAAAGCCTGTGGATGCGACCTACGTCTGCTGCGCTGTGAGCGACACGGGCACAGGCATCCCTCCCGAGGTGCTCCCCCGGATATTCGATCCGTTCTTTACCACCAAGGCCAAAGGCAAAGGCACCGGTCTGGGACTTGCGATCGTCCACAATATCGTCGCTCGCGCCGGCGGGTTCCTCGAAATCGACACCTGCGTGGGACGCGGCACCACGTTCCTGATCTACCTGCCTGCCGTCACGGCTTGCGTTGTGGCCGAGGTCAAAGCCCCGGAACCGGGATTGATGCAGGGGCACGGACGGGTTCTGATCGTGGACGACATGGATTTCATCCTCGAGTTCACCCAGTCATTCCTGGTGGCCGCCGGTTACGAGGTGCTCACCGCCCTCAGCGCCGAGGCCGCCGCCGGGCTCCTGGAAGAACATGGCGGCCAGGTGGACGTGTTACTGACCGACTACAACATGCCCGGACGCACCGGCCTGGACTTGGTGATGGAGGTCAAGGCCCGGTGGCCTCATATCCGGTGCATCGTTGCCTCCGGCTACCTCGAGGAAGAGGAGATCGAGCGGATTCAATCGGAACTGGGGGCGCGGATACTTTACAAGCCCTACAACATCGGCGAAGCCACCGGGCTCGTAGGCCGGGTGCTCGCCTCTCCCGCATCCTAATGCGTCCCGACGTCCTTGGCGGGCGCCCGCACCCTCTCGGTGCGGCGCCAGCGGCGCTCGTTCTTCGTGGCCTCCGCCCGCAGCAGCTCCTCCGCCGACCATCCTGACCGTTGCGCCCGCTCGACCAGGGCGAAGAGTTCCCGAGCCAGGACGGCTCTCCCCGGCTTCGCCTTGCCTGCGGGTTCGGCTTCGGAGTTCAGCAGGCCGGCCTTGCGGGCCTTCTTGATCAATTTCTCCGATCGCAGCAGAGCGGGCAGGTGACGAGGGATGCCGTCCAACGCCGAGGGGCGCTCGAGATGTGTCCCCTTCTTCTCCGCCCGTTTGAGCTGCTCCCACTGGGCCCAGACGGCCTCCACGGTTTTCACTTTCGAGTCGCCGAACACATGCGGATGCCGGTGGATGAGCTTGTCCACGATCCGGCGCGCGACCTTTTCGAAGTCGAAAGCCCCGCGCTCGTGGGCCAGTTGGCAGTGGAAAACGACCTGAAGGAGCAAATCCCCCAGCTCTTCCTCCAGTTCGTGGTCGTCCCCCGCCTCGATCGCGTCGATCATCTCATACACCTCTTCGATGGCGTGGAAACGGATGGACCTGTGGTCCTGCTCGCGGTCCCACGGGCAGCCGGTGGGGGAGCGCAGTCTCGCCATCACCCTCAGCAAGTCGTCGATGGCGGAATCTTCTTTCTTCGGACGGATCGGTCCGGGTTTTCGTGTCATAAGATAACGAGGTTGTCGCGGTGGATCAGTTCGGTGCGAGGCAACTGCCGGGCTAGCACGGTTGCGGCGTCGAAATCGCAAATCCCGCGCGCGAACTCCGTCCCATTCGGGTCGCAGATCCGCACCACATCGCCACCCACAAAGTCCCCTTCGCAACGGGTGACTCCCGGCGGTAGCAGACTCTTGCCCTTCTCTCGCAGGGCTTTCCTGGCGCCTTCATCGACGAACAAAGTCCCTTTCGGATGATGGAAGAACGCGATCCACCGTTTGCGCCCCTTGAGCTTGTTCGGTTGGGGCACGAAGAGAGTGCCTTCCTCAGCGCCCGAGATAATGCGGGCCAGGGTTTGGTGTTTCCTGCCCGAGGCGATCACCAGCGGGA
>ORJL010719619.1_pt1 | contig 14423 bp, 10 predicted proteins | sample 1779941 | NCBI WGS metagenome assembly ORJL01 (sample SAMEA104232317, study PRJEB22302) | groundwater metagenome | biome: forest; feature: aquifer; material: groundwater | place: USA | collected 2011-08-07 | depth 5.8 m
AATCTTGAGGAGGCGCACGCCCGCGGCGGCCGGATGATCGCCGTGGGGACGGAGGGGGACGACGTCCTGAAAGGGAAAACGGAGGACGTGCTCTACCTTCCTTCCTGCGGACGGTACGCGCGGCCGATCCTCGAGGTGGTCCCGCTCCAGCTTCTCGCGTACCACATGGCGGTGCTCAAAGGCACCGACGTCGACCAGCCCCGCAACCTCGCCAAGTCGGTGACGGTGGAGTAGGGGGGTCTTTCTCTCCCATCCGGTTTATCGGATGCCAATAAAGTTCTTACATTGCCAACAAAGTTTTTACATGGCCAATAAAGTTCTTACGCGGATCGCAAGTTTCGGCTCGACCGCTGACAATAATATTTTTACACGGCTAAGTTCTCGTTATCATAAATTTTGCAACTGATCCCGGAAAATAAAGTTGGGGACTGAGAAATAAAGTTCGATACTGAAAAATAAAGATTGGTACTAAAATATATAGATGGGTACTGCTGATAAACCCCTCGCTGTATACCAGGCGAGATGACCCCCAAGCTATCGGACGCTAAAAGACTTTTTACTAGGCCAATAATGTTCTTGCGACGTGACATCCCATGATGACCAACCGGCATGTCTCTTTCCTCTCGATCGAGCCCTCAGTCAAAGTTCTTCAGGTTGGTGCCGTAATGAAGGCAAGGAATTTGTCACCAAGTGCAGTCGTCTTTTTTTCGAAAATTCCGCGTCCGGTCATCATAGTGTGCAATGACTTCATCCCGATAAGCCCTCTGACTTCCAGATCCCTCACAATCTGATCGTAGAACTCTCGCTGGCCCTTTAGGTCATCGAAGACACCTTCAAGGACAATTGATACTGCACCCGCTAGGTACCCAGTCGTGTCGATTCCCTTTGCCATGGCCATGCTGTTGATCTCCTTGGAGAAGCGAAGGATCCTTATGTGCCACGGGGTGAAGGTGTCGATGAAGTTCAAAAACATCGCCTGGTAATCTTCCTCCGGCGCTCTTCCCGCGGCGACGTTCAGGACGGCGTTTCTCAGGGCTTCCCGTTTTTCATCGTTGTGGTTCCGGACAGCGATTTGCGTTGCATGGAGGACAGCCGTTACGAAGGGGTCGTTTCCAGTAAGGGACTCGATCTTGAACCCCTCCACGGTTTCTTCGAGCCGCAACAACCTCTCAGCGAGATCCCTCAGCCACTCGTCGCGCCGCAGTGCAAGGGAGGGAGCGATAATCGCGGCGAACAACTCGGCTGCGGGTCCGCCGACGATGGGAACTGCGGAAAGAACCGCTTTGATGGCGGTGTGAGCGTGGTCATCCATCGTTGATTCCGGCAACACTGTCTTGTCATTGGTGTCTTTTCTTGATGTCATCCTTTCACCGCCTCAATTCAAAAGTGCTAGTTAGTGAATATCTCCTACAAAAGGCAGGGTAGGGTCAGTGGTAGTATCGACGCAAGTCGATTTATTGACTTGGGCATCCGGTTTGCCATACATTTTCGTAAGTGGTGCCGAGGAGATCTGCCAAAGATTATGTCGTACTTCATTCAGAATCATGACGATATTCGATACGCCATTGCCGTGGATGGGCGGGATGGTCTTCGAAAGAGTCAGATCGGAGCGCTTCACGCCATAAGCGCTCATTTCTCTCTGCACGAACAGCCGGCCGTTGTTGTGCTCCCGACGGGGGCCGGGAAGACCGCGGTATTGATGCTCACTCCTTTCATTCTGCGGGCACAACGCGTCCTTGTTCTTACGCAAAGTCGGTTCGTTCGTGATCAAATAACCCAGGACTACCAAGCACTGCGGACACTGAAGACGGTAAGGGCGTTGCCGCAAGACCTGCCTCCGCCGACTCTTTATGAAAATAAGCATTTGGTTGGCACCGGTGAAGCATGGGAGGCATTCCGCCAGTACGACGGTGTCATTTCGACGCCTAGCAGCGCCAGTCCCGCGAAGAACCACGTTGCCACTCCACCCGAAGACCTTTTCGACCTTGTTCTCGTTGATGAGGCACACCATAGTCCAGCCCCGACATGGAACGCACTAATCGAAGCCTTTCCTCGTGCCCGGTGCGTCCTTTTCACTGCAACCCCGTTCCGGCGTGATGGGAAAGAGATCAAGGGGAAATATATATATACCTATCCCATCCAGCGGGCTTACGACGACGGGATCTACGGGGACATGATCTACATCCCTGTCGAGCCAACTCTTGGCACCAGCGCTGATATGGCCTTGGCACGGGAAGCGGAACGCGTGTTCCGGCAAGACGCTGCAAACGGGTTTGCCCACATACTCATGGTGCGAGCAGATTCGCTTCGACGCGCCACCCAACTTGAAGCGGTGTACACGACACATACGGGCCTCTCTCTGGGCGTCGTTGACAGCGGGAAAAGCCAACGCAAGACAGAGGCGGTAGTCCAGCAACTGCGCCATGGGGAGCTGGACGGCGTCATCTGCGTAAACATGCTGGGGGAAGGATTCGACCTTCCAAACCTCAAAATAGCCGCACTGCATGCACCTCATCGCTCCCTGGCCGTCACCCTTCAGTTCTTCGGCCGCTTTGCACGGGTCAACGGTGATTGCTTGGGGGAAGCGAAGTTTCTGGCCGTCCAATCCGAAATCGGGGGCCCCCTGGAGGATCTTTTTCAGGAAAGCGAGGCATGGGGGAAAAGGATTCAAACAATTGGCCAGGCAAGGATCGGGGAGGAGGAGTCAACACGCGAGTTCCTCGCAGATTTCCGAGATCGGAAGATCTCGGATCACGAGGCCGACCTGTCTGACCTTTCTCTGTATGGTTTTCACCTCTTCAATCACGTGAAGGTGTATCAGGTTGTTGGCGATGTACGACTGGATGCGTTCCCCGAACTGCTTGGCTTTGTAACAGAGAAGGTGTGGGGCAGCGAGTTGCGCTCGACGGTTGCCTTCTTGCTACGCGAAGAGATCCGTCCCAAGTGGGTGTCGACGGACGGCCTCAATCAGGTGGAACACCATATGTTCGTCGTCTACCATGATAAGCCCACGGGGCTTCTTTTCATTTGTGCCACGTATAGGGAAGAATGGGCCTACAAGGAGATCGCGTCGCTATTCACGGAAGGATTCAGGCCAATATCACTGGGGAAGACCAGCCGCGCCCTTCGCAGTTTCTCCGACCTCGAACTCTTCAATGTGGGGATGCGGAACCGCAAGACCGGAGTCGTAGCGGAGTCCTACCGCCAGATCGCCGGCTCGGCCGTCCACGACGCGATTGATAAGGGCGACGGTTTGCTCTACCACAGGGGTCATGTTTTCGGTCGAGGAAGGACTCCGAAGGGAATCAGCACGATTGGGCTGAGCAGCCTCTCGAAGATATGGCGTTTAAATTACACCAAGATTCCCGTGCTGGTCGAGTGGTGCCAGAGTCTTGCAAATGATATCCAGGATCCGGCGCCATTTACGACAGGAATAGCCCTCGATCATCTCGATGCCGGATGTGATGCCACCGCAATACCGGATCAGGTTGTGCTGGGGGTAGATTGGCAAGAGGATGTCTATCAGAACCCGCCCTTCGTTCGTTTCCGCGGTGCGGAGGGGGTTGAGAAATCCGTGCCCCTGCTGGAGTTTGATCTGCGTGTGGATTTGAAAGCCTCGGGGACGGAAGTGATCCTCGTGGAAGTGCAGGCGGAGGTATCCACCCGGCTCAAGTTCTCCTTTTCACCCCTTCCCACCATCGAATACGAAAACGACGCTCAACCTCGGTGGCAGATTGAGAAGGGCCCCCGGATTCTAGACTTCGCCGATTATCTGACGGACAATCCCCTTCGCTTCCATCTTGCCGATGGTTCGCTTCTGGAAGGGGGGGAGCTTTTCGAATCTCAAGACGAAGACGAGCCATACGATGCGGCGTCTTTGATGGAGGTTGCCGATTGGAGTAGTGCCGGGGTGAACATCGAAAAGGAGTACGACGACCCCAAGTCGCCCAAACCTGGCAAATCAATCCAAGACTGGCTAGGGAACAAACTGATTGCCGGAGACGCGCCAGTCGTGTTTTTCGACCACCGCAGCGGAGAGTGCGCTGACTATCTCACCGTAAGCGTGGACGGAGACGGGAAGCCAGCGATTCGTTTGTACCATTGTAAGGCGTCCGGGGGAGTGGCTCCTGGAGATCGGGTGGACGATCTCTACGAAGTGTGTGGACAGGCCACGAAATCCAGCCAGTGGCGTGCCAAGAAGGTACTACTCCGGCAGGTGAAAAGTCGGTTTCGGAGTGGCTCGTCGTTCTCGAAGGGCGACCTCGATACGTTCTCCAAGATGATTGGATCGCATGCCCGGTATGAGTTTCCACTGGAAATATTCATCGTTCAACCGGGGGTGTCGAAAAGTGCTCTCTCTATAAAAATGTCAACGCTCTTGTCCGTGACCAGCAGGGGGCTGGTTGCTTCCGGTTGCCAGCGACTGCGGGTGATATGCTCTCCCTAATAGAAATGCCGGGGGAGAGGAAGACAGGTGCTTCTGGGGCAAGTACTGTACACCCGAGAAGGTTACCATTGTGGCCAGATCCCGACAATGACTTCTGTGGAGTGATATGGGAAAACCGTACGCAGCCGAATTGACGCAACTGGGTTCGACCTGGGGGTGGGCCGCCGATGTGGACATTGCGCCCCTTGCGCGGGCTCTCCACTCGGGGATTTTTTTTCCGCTGATAGCCGTGGGGTCGGGTGGATCACTGTCGGTAGCCCACCTTCTATCCCTCCTGCACCGGCATTTCGCCGGCAAAGTATCCTCTGTCTTGACGCCGTATGAGGTGAAGGCAACTCCGCCCAACGCCGGAGCCTCGATTTGGCTGATAAGTGCCGGCGGTTCGAACCGAGACATCCTCGACAGCTTTCGCAACATCGTGTGTGTGGAGCCAAGGCAGGTGGGTGTCATCTGCGGAAAACCAGACAGTCATCTGGGCGAACAGGCAGCCGCATATCAATATGTCGATTTCTTCGGTTTCCCCCTCCCGTCCGGGAAAGACGGATTCTTGGCGACGAACTCGCTCGTTGCCTTTTCGGTATTGATCGCCCGAGCTTACGCAATAAATTTCGCCGTTGCCTGGGACCCGAAAGGCCCGGTGGACGATGTGTTCGCCGGTGGTGCGCGACAAGCAGACCATCTTGCGACCCTCCAGGAAAAAGCGGGCGTGCTGTGGCAGCGTCCTACCCTGCTGGTACTACACGGCAATGCCACTCGGGTCGGTGCCGTTGACCTGGAATCGAAATTCACAGAGGCTGCCCTGGGGAATCTTCAGGTGGCGGACTACAGAAACTTTGCCCACGGCCGACACCACTGGCTTGCCAAGAGGGGAGAGTCTTCCGGTATCTTGGCGTTCACCACACCTGAGGACCGGAAGCTGGCGGAGAAGACGTTGGCGCTTGTTCCAAGGGAGATCCCTGTAATCCGTGTGGATTTTTCCGGCGATCTGATCCGATCTTCTTTGGCGTCCCTTCTCTTCTCTCTTCACTTTACCGGATGGGCCGGTTCTGCACGGGGAATCGACCCCGGCCGACCCGGTGTCCCGAGTTTCGGCGAGCGGCTGTACCACCTGAGTGTGCCGAAGTCTTCTCCCCAATCTGGTCGGATTCGACTGACCCCGACGGAACGTGCAGCGATAGAGAGGAAAGCCGGTGCCTCCGCTGAGAAGCTCGCCGCCAAAGGAACCCTACCGAGGTGGCGAAAGACACTTGCGAGTTTCCGACGGTCCTTGTCCAAGGGAATCTTTTCCGCGGTAGTGTTCGATTACGATGGCACTCTCGTCGATTCCCGGAATCGGTTTAAGCCCCCGACTTCCGAAATCACCCGTGAATTGGTGCGGCTCTTGGATGCTGGCCTGCTCATCGGCATTGCAACCGGGCGGGGCCAATCGGTTCGCAAGGACTTAAGGAAATGCATCCCGCACAAACACTGGGAACACGTCATCATCGGCTATTACAACTGCGCTGACATTGCTCCGCTGGCAGATGAAACCCGTCCAGACGGATCTCATGCGACGTGCCAGGAACTTGCCCTCGTTTCCGACGTGTTACGCCGGAATCAGGAGCTTGCCGAAATTGCCTGTCAGGAGGATCGGCCAAAGCAGATCACGCTGGAGCCCAAGGTGCCTATGCCCGAGGACCGTTTGTGGCACATCGCCATGGAGACGATTCGGTTGATCGGTGCGGGAGAGGTCTCCATCTTCCGATCGAGTCATTCCATAGATGTCTTAGCACCCGGGGTATCGAAGCTCAGATTAATCGAGTATCTGCGACCTTTCCGCAGGCGGGAGACCGAGGGCGACATTCTCCGAATCGGAGATCGTGGACGCTGGCCCGGCAACGACTTCGAGTTGCTCCGCGATCAGTACGCCTTGAGCGTAGACGAGGTTTCCTCGGATTCAGCGTCGTGCTGGAATCTGGCGCCCCGCGGGCACAGGGGTATTCAGGCGACCTTGGGCTATTTGCGTGCGATTCGTACCGATGGCCACAGAGGTCGGATACAGATATGACCTCCTTGGTATAGTGCAAGAGGGACATGGACCGAGAGCTGGGTCTCAATATTTTAAGTAGAATCATGGGGTGGACAGACGAGAAGTCCACAGAGGAATTCGACTGGCTGCGTCTCATAGCCCGCCTGAAGTACGACGACTATCGTGAATTCTTGGCCGGTGTCCGATTTTTCGAAAGCCTTGCCTATTGGTTGCAGCAGTTTCAGCCGGAAGAACGAGAGACGGCGTACCAGTTTGTCAGGAAGAATTTGGTGTACGTGGGGCCCACGGAATTCCGCCGTCTGGCGGAGAGGTTCTATCATCACGAGGTCGAAGAGAGGCTTCTTAGGACCGTATCCCGAAAGAATGGTGTTCCGAAGTACCGCGTATGGGTCGATCCTGCATCACGTGCGGAGTTCGAGCGACAAAAGCGCAAGACACTCTTCATGGCGCTAAGCGATGGGGCACGGATCGACGCGATTAGGCGCGCCAATGTCGGTAACCTCGGCAACGAGCAGTTCGTCGGTTTTACGCAAGTCGATCCCGAAAAATGGGAGGATCTCCTAAAAGAACTTCGGAAAGATCTGAACGACGAACAGGCCGTGTTCTCGACGGTCTACCTGATCGATGATTTTATGGGAACCGGAACCTCCCTTCTTCGCCACGACGAGGAAAAGGATGAATGGAAGGGCAAGCTGGTGCGTTTTCTGAATTCCATAAAGAAGATGGAGGACAAGCCCTGTCTTGATGATGATTGGACGCTGTGCGTTCACTACTACATAGCGGGGCACGCAGCGGCAGAAAGCGTTAAAAAACGTGAAATCGTGGCGCGCGACCAACACGGGGAAAATGGATGGTTCAACACTGTCGAGTTTTCTTTTGGAACGGTTCTGGGATCGAATTTCCCTATTCAGGCCGACGAAGCGGCAAACAGGGATTTCATCGCGTTGGCAAAAAAGTATTACAACCCGTCGATCGAGGATCGGCATACCAAGGTGGGCGGCGTGTCCAATATCGCCCTGGGCTACGGTGACTGCGGGTTCCCCTTAATACTCGAACACAATACTCCAAACAACTCCATTGCCCTCCTTTGGGCAGAAGCCGAGCCGCGCACGTTAGACGGCGTGTCGTATCCCGGGATGCGGCCGCTCTTCCGGCGACGGCCGCGGCATTCGTGATGGATCGAACCGATGCATAACCCCTTCGAGAAGCGTGCCACTGAATACTTGCGCGACGACGTTGCCTTCTTGGCTGTTGTCACGCCGGAGCCGCTGGTGGCATTCTTCAGTCAACCAGCGACTGAGGACCGGCTTTATGACCGCTTGGTCACAGTCATCGGGACTCCTGGCAGCGGGAAGACGACGTTGGCACGGCTGTTTCAGTACCCCACCCTGTGCGCCCTACTCAGGAATCAAGGATACAGACCTCTCGCCGACGCGATGCGTATGTGCCAGGCGGTACAAGTGGAAGACCCTATCATCGCGGGGTGCCGGATCCCCCTTGAGGCGGAATACCGGGATATCTGGGAACTGCCATATCCAGACGACCTCCGGATCAATCTGATGCTCACCCTCCTTCAATCAAGGGCCGTCCTCGGTTGGCTGCGGAACCTTCAGAACGGAGGGGTGCCCCTCGAAAATATCGATATTGTGCCGAGAGAGGATGCTGATGCCGCCACCGCTTCGATCGGCGGGACGGACCCGAAGTCTGTGCTTTCACGAGCACAGCAGGTAGAGGCCGTCATCTATGAAATTACTGCCGCTCTCATCCCCGAGGAGATCGGCCTGCTAGACCTCAAGTCCGTTGCGGCCTACCGGCCATTAGACGTTATCAAGGAGTTCCACGTCCATCGTGAGGGTTCCGTTCTCTCCTTGCGGCCGCTCGTGATCTTCGACGACGCCCACAACCTGCACCCAGCCCAACTTGCATCCCTGCGGAAATGGCTCGTCCGCAGGGAGCTTCGCGTCGCACGTTGGATCCTGATGCGACTCGATGCGCTGACGCCCGAGGAGGTGTTGGCCCGTACAAACGGTATATCCGGCGTGATTCGGGACGAGGAGCCGGGCGTTAAGAGGACACGGGAGACCACCGAGATCCACCTCCAAAGCAACGATGATCGTGGAGGCCAGCGGCGCACATTTCGGAAAATGGCGAAGGATATGGCGAACCGGTATTTGGGCCAGATGGACGTATTCAGCCGGCACCGACTAAACAACCTCGGCGATCTTTTAAACGTCGAGCCAGAAGCCATCTCCACGTCCCAATTGGAAGTCCTTCGTAAGTCCGTCAACGCAACCCAGGCTCGTCTGGGCATCTCACGGGAGTGGCGGAACCGCCTGGAAACGGAAGTTGAGCAGTATATGCAGGGAGCGGTGAAGCAGGATGGCGGGGACGATGTGCGGCTAGCGATGGTAAAAATTCTTTTGGAACGATATGGCAAACGGGTACCCCAGGGAAGGTTGTTCGGCGGGGACGAAGACGCCGAGCCGTCCCGCCCATTGACGGCAGACAGCAACATTGCGGACGGCGCCAAGATCCATCTGCTGCACAAGTATGACCGGCCCTATTATTTCGGGATCGATATGCTGTGCGACGCCAGCTCTGAGAACGCCGAGCAGTTCCTGCAACTTGCCGCGCGCCTGGTTTCCCACAGCGAGACGCAGATTATCCGAGGACGTCCCTCCGTCATCTCCGCCCGGGTGCAGCACCAACTGCTGCGGGAACGAGCAAAGAAAATCTTCGATGACTGGGATTTTCCTCAATACCGCCTGGTTCAACGGTTTGTCGATGGGCTTGCCAAACAATGCTTGGAAAAATCTGTTGAGCCCAATGCTTCACTGGGTGGAGGTGCAACCGCGTTCGGGATTCCACAGGAGGAGTTCCTGCAGATCCCAACGAAGCACAAGGACCTCGCAGGGGTCATCCAGTTCGGGATCGCCTACAACGCCTTGAATCTCGTGCGAGATTACCAGACCAAGCACAAGACTTGGTGTCTCGTTGAACTCGGAGGTATTCTTCTCGTGAGGAATGGGCTGACCCTCCGCAGGGGAGGGTTCCTGGAGAGGCGTGTCGACGATCTACTCGTTCTGCTCGGCTCGGGGTAAAACATGCCGAGCAAGCGCCGATGGGACCACTGCATAACGCACCGCAACCCGGAAATCGGGCCCTTCGTCGCCGAGTATTTCGGCGGGAAGAACCGTAACGTCCTCGTGATTGCTGCCGCCGGTTTCGATCCCCGATCTGCGGTTGTGTGCCGGCTTCTTTCCGGTGCTACCACAAACCTTCGAGCGATTCTAATTCGGGAACAACGTCCCGAACCGCCAGGCGACCTTGTAAGTCGTGCGGAAGAGAATCTTGCCGATTTGAGAGGGCTTATCCGTTCGCACAAGGTTCTGCCCATATCCATCTTCGGGGAAGACGACGCGGTTGTCGGTGGACGAAGCATCGTTCAGGCACTCCGTAACGAAGACCTCAGTGGTGTTACGGACGTTGTTGTGGACGGAAGCGCTATGTCGATCGGCGTCAGCTTCCCCCTGATCGCTTTCATGCTGAATCGGGCAAGAAAGATTGGTATGCCGCGGAACTTGCACGTGATCGTAGCGTTCGATGCGGAGATGGACGAAGCCATCCAGCCGATGCCGTGCGACACGGTAAGCTATGTCCACGGATTCAAGGGGAAGCTCTCGCTCGCAACGAACGCGAATGCTGCGAAATTGTGGATGCCCCAGCTCGCACGTGGAAGACGCCTGATGTTGCGGAAAATCCATGGAAATATCGACAATCTGCACGACGTCTGTCCCATCCTCCCGTTCCCGGCCGCCAATCCCCGCTTGGGGGACGAACTGGCCGAATACTTTCTAGAAGAATTTGAAAAAGCTTGGAGGATCGACACCAGAAATATCATGTACGCCGCTGAGAATGACCCGCTTGATCTCTATCGAACCATCCTCAGGATCGACGACATGCGGAGTTCCGTCTTTGAAAACCTCGGCGGATCAAAGCTCGTTTTGTCGCCAGTCGGAAGCAAGGTGTTGGCTCTGGGCGCGCTCATGGCGGCAATCGAGCGCGATCTCCCCGTCCTGCACCTGGAGGCGATCGGCTACGAATGTCCCCCCTTGCCTCCAGCGGAGCCGGAAAGCCCCAAGCAAGATCTTATCCACGTCTGGCTTGAAGGGGAGGTGTATCCCATAGAGGAAATCGGTTAGAATCCAATCATGAGCCCCCCATCCCGCGGAAAGAGTCAAATTCGCCCCGCCGTGGTTGGTGTGGGCCTGATCGCCTTGGACATTGTAGTCAGCGCGGATTCCACTAAGGACCTTTTGTCCTACGCTGGGGGAACCTGCGGAAACGTCCTTTCCGTCCTAAGTTTTCTCGGGTGGGATTCATATCCCATTGCGCGGCTCAACGGCGATGTGGCTTCTCTTCGAGTGAAGGCTGACTTCAGGCGGTGGGGAGTCCATCTTGATTTCGCTGAGTGCGAGCCGACGACAGATACGCCGATTATTGTACAAGTTATTCAGCGGAGCCAAGAATCAGGGACGCACCATCGTTTTGAGTCGTCTTGCCCTTTTTGCGGTCACCTATTGCCCCGTTTCAAATCGGTCACCTTGGATGCCGTCGAACCTCTTTTGCGGGCCATGAGTACACCTGCAGTGTTTTTCATTGATCGCCTATCGCCCGCCTCGCTGGAGATGGCGCGCATTGCCGCCACACGAGGAGCGGTCGTAGTTTTTGAGCCCTCAGGAAAGGCGGCGGAGCGACTCTTTGCCGAGGCTCTCGCGCTTGCTCATGTCGTGAAATATTCGGAGGAGCGATCCGGTTCTTTGCGTGAAGCCATGGAAAGCCGGCACACGAAGTTTCTAGAGATCCAGACGCTCGGAGGAAAGGGGCTGAGGTATCGCAACCGATTGCCCGGTTCGGCGTTGCCCAGAGACTGGAAACATCTAACAGCGTACCGTTTGCCCGATATCGTAGACACATGCGGGGCGGGTGACTGGTGTACGGCTGGGTTTATCGCCAGTATTTGCAGAAACGGTCTTAATGGATTGCTGGCGGCTTCTGCGGCTGATGTAGAAGAATCTCTATGTTATGGGCAGGCACTAGCTGCATGGAATTGTGAGTTTGAGGGTGCACGGGGTGGGATGTACTGCACCGATAAGAACGACTTTGATCGGCAGGTCAGGGAAATAATGAGTGGCGGTCGGTCGAGTAATCTGCGCGATGCATTGCCGAAAAGGGATTTGAAGATCGCCGACCGAATCTGTCCTGCATGCGAGAAGACTCCGGTGGCTTTAGGTATGGGGACGGGACAGAACCGGCAAATGGTTCGTTCCGCGAATCGAAAGATTGGATAATCCTCGGCGGACCAAAGGTGTCAGCGTCCACACAGGGCGGCGACGCTTAACGATTCCTTCACCGCGCCCGATTGCGATTTTCTCTGTTTAGCAACCTTTCTTAATTCCATTCGCAATTCCATCAGCATTGTGCCCAGTGTGTTCTGCCCTCGTCCGTTTACCTCGCCCCAGAGTCGGTTGACGGCGTTATCCACTGTTGCCGCCTCCACCAGCCGAGCGTTTCCGGTAGATAGAAGCAGTTCCCGAAGATCGGCGTGTTGGGTGAACTTGGCCCTTAGAACTGCTCGCATACGGTCGTATTTTGTCCTGGCCCAGTCAGGGACGACATCCCACTGATAAAGCCCGTGCGCTGCCATGGCCAGAAGCGCCGGGGTAGGAGCGGCAAGTAGCCACTCCCGAACTTCCGGTCGCCGAGCTTTTCCTGCCTGGTAGGCGTGCTCCGCGGTGGGATAGAGGACGCCCTCAAATTCGACGTCGCGGCGTAACAAATTGCTGAACGCTCCATATGGTTTTTCGTTCGCCCGATAGAACCTGATTTCGACTCGAACCGTCTTCATTTTTTCCCCTAAAGACAACGATGTGTGTTGACAACGATCATTATTACGGCACATATTATATGCGAATATGCAAAATATCAAGCAGAAATCCAATGATCTTGTCAACTTGCCAGGGCGTCTCAAGTTGGCGATGCGGAATGCTGGCCATAAGCAGAAAGATGTGGAAAAACAAACAGGAATAAGCCAAAGCCAAATCAGTAGAATCCTCAAGGGAAAATTCAAACGTGAAGGGAAAACGGTTCGAGAGTTATACAAATATGCTAATAATTATTCGTCACAGGAGCCTAATCGAGACCGGGTTGTGGTCCGGGAACTGCTTATGGAAGGGATCTGCAGCGTGTGGGATGGCACCCCAGATAACGGACATCGATTATTGCGGCTGCTTGAAATTGTAAAAGAAATCCGAGGGAAACCAGTATAGAAATAAGACGGAATTTCTCGTTCAGCGCTCCGCCAACATCCGCGCCAACATCGAAAAATTTTCTTGAAGGGCGGCGGCGTCCATCCTGTCGATCCACTCGTGAACCACCAATGACCTAATAGGAGCAATTCTGTCCGTTATGATCAACAATTCACCCTAGGTGTGTGAACACCGTGGCGGGGAAATCGGCGAAGAATGTGGGGTCGCCGTAGAGTCCACTTAAGCTCTAAACGGAAATATTGCCAAGGCGATGTGGGCCGGTTCGATTTGGCGCAACTCCCGGAGGATACGAGCGGGAATTATTCCAATCGAAGAACTGGTTTGTATGGGGGTGTTTTCCTTCTCTCGTACTCGTAAAGCTGGATTGGCGGGTTCATTCGAGGGTTGATTGCCTGACCGGCAACAATTGCACAACCGGTTGGGCCGGCATAGAAGAGATGGATCCGCACACAATTCGGCGCGACCCTCCGGAGCTCCCTTAAGATATTCCGGAAAGTTCGCATGAATTCGGTGATCTGCTTTGGATGGACAAGCCACATTACGTCTGGGTCGTTAACCGCAACATCGACGGCTATCGGAAGTTGACCGGTGGCGGCATCCGTCTCTTCCGCGCGAATCCGATCGCTCAGCGAGACACGGATCACGACCTCAATATGTTCTACAGTGGGAGTCATGGGCAACCCCCTCACCGAAAATCTTGTATCGTATTTTTTCTTCTCGCTATCCCAACACCATGTCTTTCGGTCTCGGTCGAACTGGAAGGGTATAACCTCGACCCTGTCCGACAACAGATAGCCCAGGTGGATGGCCATGGGTATGGGAGAAAGGCTAAATACCGCGAATCGCGGCAGTTGCTCTCGGCTCCTTGTGATTGCTTCCTCCACCAAAGACCGCTGATGCTCCGCCATCATTTTCCATGATGTATTACCAGATGGCCTACGAAGAAATAACGGCGGTGCGAACGGCTTCATCGGCCTCAATGCTTTGACGGAGTCCGATAAGTTGATAGGCGAGAGAATGTCCTGGACGATGATAAACCGGCCGGTTCGCAGTCGATCCCTGATCTCTTTCGGTAACGAGCTGGTCAACGGGAAGAGCATCTCATACCCAGGAGGAGGGCCCAGGATTTCCGTCCGATCTTGGACCGACAGGGTCCGCACTATCTTCCACAGATCGTCGTCACCGAGGGGTCTTATATCCAGGCCGGGGTATTTCTTCCCTTCCATCTTGAGGAGACGCGGGATGTCCGGGGCCAATCCTTGGCGCGTGTTGTGGACGAACACCCAGCTTTTCAAATCGTCTTTCCAATGCTTGACGGCGCCGGCAAGATCCTCCTCGATCTTGGAGATCGTTTTTGCCTGCTTCATCGCATCTGGAGAAAATACTTGGTAAGCGATGCCCTTGCCGTAGTACAGGCCGTCGCACTTCCGGTCGCCGATTTTCCCGTAGGGGCGGACGCGGACGAACCCGGAGTTTGCTCGCGCTGCCACGTTCTCAAAGAGTCTTTGAAATTCCACCGGGGACGCCTCCAGGCAGCGGAGGCGCCAGTATAACCAATGGATGAAAGTGACGGGATCGTATCGTTCCGCTGTAGTGGCGATCATAGTTGACGAAGGAC
>ORJL011433471.1_pt1 | contig 14422 bp, 14 predicted proteins | sample 1779941 | NCBI WGS metagenome assembly ORJL01 (sample SAMEA104232317, study PRJEB22302) | groundwater metagenome | biome: forest; feature: aquifer; material: groundwater | place: USA | collected 2011-08-07 | depth 5.8 m
AAATCGGAGCCAAACTCGGGAAAAGACGAAAAAGAAAAACTCTACCAAGCAAATAAGACCGCCGCCGAATTTTTTCACAATTTGCTTGTTAATTCTCCTGCGGGTGAGAAAGTGCGACACTACCTGGCTAGCCGGGGTGTAAACGCCAAAGCTGTTGACGATTTTCAACTTGGTGTTAGTCCGAATAGCTGGGAAGACCTGAAACATCACCTCACCGAAAGAGGCTACACTGAAGCTGATTTACTTCAAGCAGGATTGATAATAGCGGCAGAGAACGGGAAAACGCACGACCGATTTCGCCAGCGACTTATGTTCCCCATAAATGACGACCGGGGGCGTACCATAGGCTTCGGTGCCAGGGTTCTTGATGATTCACTCCCAAAATATTTGAACTCTCCCCAAACACCTCTCTTTGATAAAAGTAGCTGTCTCTATGGCATACACCTCGCGAAATCGGTGATAAGGCAGTTAGGGGTTACGGTAATCGTCGAGGGCTACATGGATGTTATCATTGCCCATCAATACGGCTGCGCCAACGTGATTGCGGCGATGGGGACGGCCATCACTGAAAAACAAGTCAGTGACCTCAAGAAATTATCTAAAAATATAGTCTTAGCGCTTGATGCCGATGCCGCCGGAGAAGAAGCTATGCTGCGGTGCGTCGGCTACGAAAATAGCCTTGGCGCTGAGGTAAAGGTCGTCGTGCTTCCCCAGGGAAAAGACCCTGATGAAGTGATTAAAGAAGATGTAAAAGCCTGGCAGCATTTGATTGACAACGCACTACCGGTTATTGACTACACTTTCAGTATGGTTACCAGCAAGCTCGATTTGACTACAGCGCGAGATAAGTCTGCAGCGATAGAAGGTCTGCTCCCCATTGTTGCGGCAATAAAAGATGGTGTGCGTCAGGACCATTATCTGAACAAGCTATCACGCCTGACCGGGGTTGGTTATGCCAGGTTGGAGACAGCGCTGGGTGCGCTAAAGACCAACCGCAAAGCTAAAGAACCAAAACAAGAGCCGGTAGCGAGTATTTCCCGCGAGCTGCTTTCCAGTCGGAAGGAGGAGAGGTGTCTCGTTCTGCTCCTCCAGCATCCTGAGCTGCGATGCCGGTGTGATGAGGTGTTACCGGAATACTTCCAAAATAGCGAAAACCGTGAAATCTTTAACGCCTTGAAACAAACTAACGACCTGCCGTCAATCAAGAGTAAACTTGATGCAGCCCTATGTGAATACCTTGCTAGTCTAGCGGCGCAAAACGTCCCTGCCGGCGATGTAGAGCCGAGATTCGCCGATTGTGTCCTCAATCTGCGAAAAGAGTTTCTGCGCAATCTAGAGACGAGAAAAGAGATGTCATTAACTCTGGAAGCCGAGACGGGAGGTGCCAGTGCCGCCCTGGTTAAGCTCAGCGAGCAAGGTATTGAAGAAAGTAAAGAATTGAAGAAAATCTTTAATCAAAAAGCGAGAAGCGGTCAGGAGCATGGGAGGTAGCAATGACTCTAGAGAACTATGATAGCGCAGAACAGTTCCCTCCTCATAGTGAGGATATCGAGGAGCTATCCCCCGAAGTAGACCTGGGCGAGTCTCCTACCGAGTTAGAATCGGAAACGGCATTAGAACTGGAAGAGCAAGAGATTACCGATGACCCGGTTCGTCTCTACCTTCACGAAATTGGCAAAGTACAACTTCTTAGTGCTGATGATGAAAAGTTCCTCGCCAAGAAGATAGAGGCTGTCAAGCGTTTGAGAGAAATCAAACATAGCTACCTTGAAGCATATGGCAGGCTTCCATCGGCCCCGGAAGTAGTACTTACGCTACTCAGGGAAATCGGGCAGGCAGCTATTGTCATTCATCTACTTCAAGAACAGCTTGAACTTCCCACAACCGACAATTTTGTTGAAAGCATCTCAAATACTAAACTGAGAAGCAGTATTGATAGTGTGATGGACCAGCAGATGATTCAGGCGATGGCCACTAAAGCCGGAAAACCACTGCCGGAGGTGGAACAATCTCTGATAAACTTATCGCTGAATTGCGAAGTGTTACCGGAGCAAATGCTCAATGTTCTTGGCAAAGATGTGTCATTAGCCGACATCGAGAATCTAGTCAAGCAAGAAAGTTTTGTCAGTACCATACAGGCACGGCAGAGGCAACTGAAAACCTATTTGGAACACGTCGAGCGTGAAGGTGAACGAGCGCAGGGTCATCTCATTGAAGCCAACCTCCGTCTCGTAGTGAGCGTGGCCAAAAAACATATCGGACGGGGTATGTCGCTCCTAGACCTCATGCAGGAGGGTAATATCGGCTTAATCCGAGGCGTCGAGAAATCCAACCACCGCCGGGGCTACAAATTCAGCACCTACGCCACCTGGTGGATTCGGCAGGCGATTACCAGAGCCATTGCCGACCAGGCACGCACCATCCGTGTACCGGTGCACATGATTGAGACTATCAACAAGTTACTCCGGGTAAGCCGCCGTCTGGCCCAGGAATTCGGGCGGGAGCCAACCCCCAGAGAAATCGGGAAGAAGATGGACCTTCCCCCGGAAAAGGTGAGAGAAGTGCACAAGGTGGCACAACTACCCGTATCACTGGAAGCTCCGGTAGGAGAAGAGGAAGACAGCCACCTGGGCGACTTTATCGAGGACCGTAATGCTCTGCCGCCAGTTGATGCCGCTTCCAAACAGCTGCTTAAGGAGCAGATTGATGAGGTGCTCTCCTGTCTCAGTCCCCGCGAGCAACAGGTGTTAAAGATGAGGTTCGGCCTGGAAGACGGGCGCAGTCGCACACTGGAAGAAGTGGGGGCCGAGTTCAAGGTAACCCGGGAGCGCATCCGCCAGATAGAAGCCAAGGCATTAAGGAAGTTACGCCACCCCAGCCGCAGCCGTAAGCTAAAAGACTATCTGGAATAAGGAAATCTTTTAGCTTATATCCCTTACCCTGGTATCCAGATTTTGTCGGCTGCTATCAGTTCGATGTCGCCTGGAAGCAACAACAGTGTCGGCGCTTTCGTAAAGAAAACCAGCCCCTTGTAGCTCGTCAAGTATTGATAGTTAGGCTTGAATATTCCACCTTTGGCCATTACCACAATTGGTTTGTCGGCTTTAGACAGTATTGTCAAAAAAGCATCTGGCTCTACCCTAACAATAGCACCTGATGCTTTTATGGCCTTAGCAATAGCCGCCGCTCTGGCGGCCGCCGCTCCAGCAGAAGCACTACTATATGCCATCGCTGTCACCTCCGGAAGTAAACTTATGAAACATCCTATTGAATAGTATGGATATCCATATTTATCTTACTGGGACTTTGATTGGGTATTTACCATCTCCAATATTTTCTTCCATCTTTCCTCGTTGGGAAAAGTAAGAATTAATGCGCCTGCAGAAAACACAAAAAAGATTATTGATATCTGCCATTTTGTTCCCAAAAGACCTAATATCAGTCCATAAATGGCAATGGATTCAAAGAATGCACAACGGACCATATGAATCGATGATAACCCTTGTGCATCATGCTTGTATCGCTTTGGTATCCATCGTGGCGAGAAATAACCAATAATAAGAACGAGAGCAGCAATAACACTCAACACAACTGTCGTGACAGTAAGTATATAGTGGTCTAGCGGTACTCGGGGTGTAGTGCCTGCGTAAGTCAAATTCCAATAGAGTATTCCGGCATATACCAATATTGAAACAATTGCGACGGTCTGAATTATTTTTACAGTCATGAGAGCCTTATTTTGTTCGTAATCCAACACTATCTTCCCCCTTTGAACCTGACTAAAGCTTTATCCTCACTACACTATAAATTTGATATTGCCTGACCGATTGGAAACTAGCTAACAATGATTTCGTCCAGGCTCCGCTTGGGCACATGGTGTACGCCTTCACTATCCCGCCAGTACCTAGTATCCCCGTCGGGTTTAACCGGTTCGATGACTATCTTTTCCTTGGGCTTGCCCAGGGCAACAACCAGGAGTATCTCGTATTTAGGCGGCAGGTTAAGCGCTTTGCTCAGCGAGGGGCGGTTGACGTTGTTGAGCATACAACCGCCCAGACCCTTCTCCACCGCACCAAGAAGCATGCTCTGGGCGACGATACCATGGTCGCAGCTACCTGCCGGTCCCAGTTCCGTGTCTTGCAGAATAACGATGTAGGCTGATGGCCGTTCCCCTTCCGCCGGCCCGGGCCATTCCTTGAGAAGGGCAGCCCACTTGAGGTTCGCAAATATAAGAGCATTCTTTTGCGGCTCCCAGGAAAGAAGATATTTTATGGGCTGCCGGTTGCGTGACGACGCCGTGAGACGGGCGATGTCAACCAGGTCTCTCAACGTCTCTTTGTCTATGGCTACTTCTTGATGAAACCGTCGATAGCTCCTATTCTGCCTTACCAGGTCTTTAAGCATGACACCTCCTTTATTTCCTTTTGTAAAACCATATTAACCATTCTGTGCTGGCACAGAATCCAGGTGGCCGTGCTAGTGGATTCCAGCCGGAGTTTACCCCGCACTTGGTACGGGGCTGGAATGACAAATGGCATTTTACGTATAAAACTTAATACCGATGCAAGGGGCAGGAAAGGCATTACTCGTTTTTCTTTGGGATTTCGTGTGAGCCAGCGGATAATTCTTCAGCAGAGCTGCCCCCGGCAATTTCCAGTCTCTCGCCGAATCGGGTTAGACGGGAAGAAGTCTCCTCATATTTCTTGGAGGCGTCGGAAAGATGTCCCCCTAACACTTTATAGTCTTTTTGCAGCGTGGTGAAATCGCCCTTCAGCCGCTGGAGACGGCCGAGTATTTCCTGGGCGGTGTTCTCGATATGCAATCCCTCCAGTCCCAGCGTAATTACCTGCAGATAGGCATAAAAACTGTTGGGCGATACCAGGAAGACTTTCTTTTGTATGCAGCTTTGATAGATATCATTCTGGCAGATGGTCTCGTAGTAGATATTTTCCGCGGGAACATACATCAGGGCGAAGTCGAAGGTTTTTTCGTCGGGACGTATGTATTTCGCCACCTTGTCAATGTGCTTTTTAACGGCGCGGCAAAACTCCGTTCTGGAACTCTTCTGCTCTTCTTCGGAACAGGTTTGCACCATACGCTCAAAGCTTTCCTGGGGAAACTTGGCATCAATCGGCACCAGCTTATCCCCGATTATTACCACTGCGTCTACCGCTTCGCCATTACGAAAAGCGTACTGTAGTTTGTAGTATGGAGAGGCCAGCCCGTCATCCAATAATCGCTCCAGGAATAACTCGCCCAGGCCTCCCCTGGTCTTTGGGGCACGGAGGATTTCATGCAGGCTGGAGATATTCTGCCCGACCTCCTGTATTTGCCTGGTGCGTTCGGCAAGTTGTCCCAGGCTTTCTTTGACTTCCCCAAACACTCTCGTGGTATCGGCGATTCTTTCGCCCACAGTTTTGGATAGGGCTTCACTCTGCTCCCGCCATCTGCTGCCTGAGCGCAGTCTATCGGCGATAACCCAGATGAGGGCAGCAATCACAATCAGTAAAAGGATAAGTATAATAATTTCCACAAATTAAACCCTTCTTTACTTATATCGTTTTACTTCAAAGCGATACAGCTTTACCGGTTCCTCAGGCCCGATGCCCGCCTTCATGCGGCAGATGTTGATTTGCTCGTCCACGCAACCTACCCCGTCCAAGTCGGGTAGTAACAGACCGCGCCTCCAGCCGCATTCCGCAATCACCCCGTATTTCTTTTCATCCAGCTCATCCTTGCTTGCCACCGGCTCCGGCCTGGTCAGGACATCCACACTGTAGTCCAAGTCGGCCAGTTCCTCAGGGGCGATGGGTGAAAAACGGGGGTCTCGCGTGGCGGCGCTGATGGCATTGGAGACGATTTCTTCGGCTATGTTCCGTCTGGTAGGTTCAAAAGTACCGATACAACCGCGAAGCTCACCAAGCTTATGAATGGAGACAAAAACACCTGCCTTTTCCTTCATCTCAGGAGTAAGCTCCCTCGGCTTAATGACTTTATCATCTCTAACGTAAGTCTCGACGGTCTCTTTGGCTAGCTTCACTATAGGGGACATCCCCATTAATATGATGCCGGCGTAGCCCACCACCGCCGAGTAGTCGCCCGTGGCATCACCGCTGGTCTGATATTTGACCAGTTCGGCTCTGGTAGCGCCGAGTTCCTTTGCCGCCGCGATAAGAGCCATCGTCGGTGCATAGCCGCACATGGAGATGTTCAGTTCCTCCACCCGTTTAAATAGCTCATCTTCGTCCAACGCCAGGATTGCCTCTATCGCCCGGGTGTCCTTCTGCTTCGCCTCGTCTTGTGGCTCATAGTGCGTCATATCGCTGGAGGCGATAATAACCACCTTTTTCTTGGTCTCTTTGATGGCTTTGGCAATTTCCTTCCCGATGGCTTTATAGACATTGCCGCTGGCGCTGCCGAGCGTCATCGGGACAATCTTGATATCCGGCTTGAAATATTGCAGGAAGGGAATCTGTACCTCGACGGAGTGTTCGTATTTGTGGGCGATATCATCATCACGGAGGTATTGGGTGGTGGCCAAAATATGTTGCGCCAGCTCCGTGTCAATCTCGACATTACCGAGCGGTGTTTTCCAGGTACCGCTGCCCATCAGACTGAGGGGGTCGCCGCTGCCGGTGTGATTGGGTCCGACGATGACGAAGGTATCTTTAAACTTGATTCTGGAGAGCACCGCGCCGGTGACCGGCCCGGAGTAAGGGTATCCGGCGTGGGGCGAGACCAGGCCGATGACATCATCTTTGGGCGCCTTTTCGTCCACCATTTTTTTAATTAAAGACTTGAGACGCTCGGGCGAGCCGGGATAAAACTGGCCGGCCACAACGGGTTCTCTAATCATGGGTCACCTCCCCCTATGTTGTCCGGAAATTGAGTTCGGCCCCGCAGTAACGACACTTGGAACCGGCAAGACCGACAACTCTCGTTTCATAACCAAACCTTTCGATAATAAGTTTCCCGCAGGAGTAGCAGGTAGTGCTTTCGCTCTTGTGTCCGGGAACATTGCCGCTATAGACAAATTTAAGACCGGCCTTTTGTCCGATTTCATAGGCGTGTTCCAGAGTAGCGATAGGGGTGGGGGGTAAATGCTGCAGGTGATGGTGGGGATAAAACCGGGTGACATGCCACGGCGTAAGTTCGCCCAGTTCATCGTGTATCCAGTTGGCGATGCCCCGAAGCTGGAGGTCATCGTCATTCATGGTCGGGATGATGTTGGTCACCACCTCGACGTGCATGTGCCATTTCGTTTTGGCACGTTTGGCTGTTTCCAGAATGCGACGCCAATGAGGCACACGGGCAAGGTCGCGATAAAAATAATCGGAGAAGCCCTTGACGTCAACGCGCCAGGCATCCAGGTAAGGGCCGATGGTGTCCAGCGCCTCAGGAGTGGAGTAACCGTTGGTCACGTAGACAGTGTAAAGATTATTCTGCTTGGCCAGTTTAGCGCAATCCAGGGTATATTCGAACCAGGTGGCTGGCTCGTTGTATGTCCAGGCGATGCCCTGGCACCGGTGGGTTTTGGCCGTTTCGATGGCTATTTGCGGCGACATCTCTTCACAGCTATGTACAGCGCCGCCATCGGCCATGGCAATCTCCCAGTTCTGGCAGTGCTGGCAGTGAAAGTTGCAGCCCAGGGTGCCCAGCGAGAAAACAAGGCTACCGGGATAGAAGTGGAACAAAGGTTTCTTTTCCACCGGGTCGGCGGCTGCCGAGGACACCATGGCATAGTTGAGATTATAGAGGGTGCCATCCTGGTTTTGGTACATGCCGCAGACGCCGAACTTGCCCGGTAAGATGCGGCACAGCCACTGGCAGGTGTGGCAGTGGACTATGGATTGCGCCAGTTTTTCGTAAAGCAGAGCCTCATGCATGGTTCAGCCTCTAATATGTACCTTGATACTACTATACGATACTACAGGCGCTATTTCAACCATACCTTATTTTCTATGTGGTTTTACTTGACGTAAATCTTATAGGTGTTAGAATAGAGGCATGGAACAACACCTTCTCAGTCAATCCGCAATATACAGGGCAAATAAAGATTCCAAGAAATGGTTACTTGACCATATTTTCTCTTGGTTTCTAGCTTTTGTATTGCCTGGTGTCGGTACTATTGTAGCCGCATTGTTGCTTCCGCCTACTGCGAATATCAAGATGTCTGCGTTATATGGTTTCATTGGAGGTCTCTTTGGATTGACACTGCTGTTAGCCATTAACTATCTTATTCATCTTATTTTAGCTCCTTATAGACAACGCAACGAGGCTAGGGTATTGTTAAAGGCAAAACCGAAGCCGTTTATTTTAGCCAATAGGGAAGCGTTATTAAGAACCATTGCTGAGGCTAGAATGGCAACCATTGGATTGGTTCAACATTTTGAAATGCTTAATCGATTGGGTAGAGAGAATCCTAACAGAATAGACATAAAAGCGATTGGTGAAATGGAAAAAACCCAACAGCGATTCAATCAAGCATGTGAATCATTTGAAAAGGAAATCCTCGTTGCTGGCAGCGATTATGAACCTATCTTGAAGCCACTCTATTTATTTATGCAAACCAGCGCTATATTGAATGCCTCGCCCGGTAACGTGTCAAATCGAAATACTATAATGGTTTATAAATCTAAACTGGAAGAACTGGTAAATGAGACAAGAAATAAAATTGATGAATCCAGCTAACCAAATTCTCGTTGGGAAGATTCTCAAGGTTGATTAGCCTTAACTTAGTACAAATGCAGCGTCGCTAAAGCCACCTGGTTTTCTTGCTCCGGCTCTTACCGGAGGTGGTGTTGGGCAGGTGCTCATCCGCCAGTAATGTCTCCACCAGTTGCCAGAAGTTGGCTCTATCCGCCTCTCTGACCACGGCCTGCTCGTGGGCTTCGGAAAGGGCTACGGGGTATCCCTGTCCTCGGCGGCACTGGTCTAACACCAGGGTGTGCGTCAGATTCAGTAAATTCTCGTCTTGTGCCACCCACTGTGGCACCTCCACGCGGGCAATCTCATCATCCGCTTTCACATAAAAGAAATGAACGCAGTGCTCCCCGTAATGCTGCTGCACCACCGAGGAGCGACTAACAAATATGGCCGACCTCTCCTGCGGACCCAATAGCTCGGTGAAAAGGTGTGCATCCTGGACACCAGCTAATGCCTCGCAATCCTTTTGCGCCTTCATGGCACAGTACTTGTCACAGTTGGGCGGTTCATGCGGACAGATAGCCACGCGCAGGGTGTTGACGACGTCGGTGCTGCGGGGATAACTGACATAGCTGGCGACGGCCAACCGCCGGTCTTTATTGAGCTTTCTCATCTGCTCCAGATAGATAAGAAGGCCCTTCTCCAGCAAAGCCTGGCTGACAAAGTCGGGGTAATCCTTACTGGTTAAACCCCAGAGAATGAGAGAGCCATCGAGAAGAGCTAGCGTCATACTACCGGCAGGCAGTTCTTGCGACAACTGGGCCAGCCGCTGGCACTCGGCGACGGCGCGTTTTATGCCGAGCAGAGGGCCTTCTACCGGCTGCTCGCGGCCTCCAACCTCGCCGGGTTTAATGACCAGGTCTTCCTCGTTGATATAGAGATAGGGAGTACTATCGAGAATGGCATCAGGCGTGGAACCATAACGTAACGTAATACTGCCGATGTTTATCAGGTAGCACCTCGCCGACTGATTACGGTCTACTTCGATTTGCGAGCCATCGGTGGCGATGACGGTAAATTCTTCCGGCAGAGGCAACGGCTTGTAATGGCGGTCAGGCCTATCTACCAGACCGGCCACCAGCCAACTAGTCTTACTAGCGGCGATTTTAGCTTTAAGTTGTTCCAATTCCCCGGACTGGCGGTGGAGGACATCCAGCGCCTGCGGAAGGCTATTGCCCCTTTCATTGCCGGCCGCTTTCAGTCGGGCGACCATTTGCCCCACTTGCCCCACCACTTTGGTTAAGTCTAAGGACACCTGTTATACCTCGCTATTTGGCTACCTTGCTTTAAACCTTCGTTATTTTTCACCAGTATAGTTTATCCGTTTGGGGAACTCAAGCATTGCCTTGCTCCGGCTATTTGTGGTAATATTTCATTGAACAATGATTTATTGAGCCAATAATGGAGGGATTTTTCGATGGGTGCATTAACCAAGCTCACTAGCGGCGGACAGGTTACTCTTCCTAAAGAAATCAGGAAAAGGATTAACATGGAGCCTGGCGATTTTGTTGAAGTGAATCTCGACGAGGAAGGGCACATTGTGTTGACGCCGAAGAAGCTTGTGGATGCCAGCCAGGCCTATTTCTGGACGGAAGAGTGGCAAAAAGGCGAACGTAAAGCAGACGAAGATATAAAGGCTGGACGAGTGAAAAGGTTCAAATCGGGCGCTGACGCAGTGGAATATCTCGAAGGTAAAGCATAGCGGTGGAAATTCTCTTCACCGAGCAATTTGAGTGGGCATACGAGAAGCTCACCGGTACTGAGAAACAGAGTGTGCGTAAAGCGCTTACTCTACTTGGTGATAATCCAAAACACCCCGGACTTCATGTCAAGAAAATGGGAGGACGGAAGAACATCTGGGAAGCTTGCCCTTCGAAAAGATTGAGGATGACCTTTGAGATGTCTGGGGAAACTCTCTTCATGCGCAACGTGGGAGAGCACGACAAGGTGTTGAAAAAGCCGTGACTTAATGGAAAGTCCGTTAGCCCAGGGAGCGATTTTGCTGTTTTCGAACCTGATAGATACAAAATGGCCAGAACTTATGCGAAAATGAGGGAGGGAAGGGAATGGACAAGAAGAGCCTAGATGAATTACTGAGCACGCTTGCTCTCATCGCGTTGTACAAGTCATGGTTGCCTTTTAATCTGCGTGGCTGGGTTAACGCTCTTGGTCTTCATGTTCAAGAGCGCACGGCTGGCCAGGGAACGCGATTACAGGCTGGAGGTAGCTTACGTAGCTATATAGACGTGTGGCGTGAAGGTAATGGTGACTGGCATGTCAAGAAATTCGACAGGGAAAACTGGAAACGTCGCTTCGAACATCTTATAGAACCAACATGTGAGATTGCTGAGTTCCTAAGCCAACGTGTGCACCTGTTCGGTGACCTGGATGCGGAAGGAGCAACTGCCTTAAATCAGGCTCTTCAGCACTACAAAGACACAGGCGCTTGGTTGCGATTGCCCAAGGTGCCCGAAGATGTCATAGATAGACGACTTCAGGAAGAAGCTAGGGCAGAAGCGAAAGCGGAACATCAAAATAGACTTCGTTTAATTTCGGTTAATAAGAATTTACTTAAGAAAGACCAATTAAACAGAGATGCTTTAATTTCATTGGCTGAGTTATTTTGTAAGGAGCAAAAGTATGAAGACATGGAAAATGTACTCAAGATGCAACTGAAAGCCGATGAATCTAAACTAGGATTTCAATACTGGTCTACTTATCTACAGTTGGGAGAAATCTATCTTGCTGCTTTATCCACATCAATGCGAGGTAAAGGCATCCGTATATGGGGTGATATACTACCATCCAATGTAAAGCCTGATCTCTTAAATTATGCGGTTGACCAACTCGGCACGTTAGCAATAGACAACTTATCTAAAGCCTACGAATTGCTGAAAAAAGCAGGCTTTAAGGATAAGGACCCTTGGATTGAGCAAGTAGAACTTGCCATAAAAGCTGCTAGCACACTTACAGTTGAGGCTTTTGAGGAGTTTGATAGATATGACGAACAACAGAGAGAGCAAGAGCGGAGACAGCAAAAGGAGAGACTACAGAAATTATTTGACAGACACAAAAACGAAGCGAGACAAAAGGACGTGTAGCTCGGGTGACGAGTGGAGTAGCCAACCCATGGAGGACTGATAGTGCTATTGCCAAAGAAGGATAGTGAAGAGAGAGCCATCAGAAGATTCTTGCAGTATTATAATCAGGCCAATAGGACGTCTTATAGAATTAAAGAATGGCTGGATAGGCCACCCTGTATTGGGCAGGAGTTGCAGGGGCCTATCCCGGATTGTCTATGCGTAGACGCAGCCAGTGAAACTGAGATGGTCATTGAACGCACTATGTTAACCGGTGAGCAAGACTTGAAATGGACCCAAGGCGCAGAAAAGTTCCTAGCTGATGTCAGAGCACAGTTAAGCTGCAGACTTCCCGGCGTGTTCTTTCTACACGACTGGGGAGTCAATGCGATAAGGTTTACGGCCAAGAACCGGAAACAGAAAATCGCCGAACTCTGTCAGGCAATACTAAAGGTAGCGCCTACGCTAGCGGAGGGAGAAGAAGCCTGGCTATATCAACCATTCCCGGTGAAATTGAGGAAAGAGATAGCTTGTAAAGTGAAAACTAATTGTGCTCTAGTTTTTGTTTCTCCTGAAGGGGCATGTTTTACCAATGAAAACCAACTTGACCAGCAACTTAGACATGTCCTTAGTGAAGCAAACAAGAAATTCACGAGCTATACTGACAAACAAACGGTACTTCTTATTAACATTTGGGAAACCGGGCTCGACTATGAAGAGTTCGCAAAGGAAGTGTTTGAAGGGGTAGATTTGAAAGAATACTCCAATATTAGGCACATTTATCTATCTGAAGGTCTGCCAGACCCACCGATATACCACTTATGGTCGGGAGGAGAAATGTGATACGGCCATATGGAATACGGCACCTTCCCCCTGGAAGCCAAAGAGCCATTAATTTCGATGTCGTAGACGATTGAGGCATTTATTCAAGTGGATTCTTAGTCTGTCTCATAACAGCACACCCTGCGCCGTTAGCTCGGGGAGACAGGTTGGCTTTTAGGGGTGTTTAAGAGGGGTTTGAAGCCCCTCTTTTGTCATCTATCCCTTTACAAGGTAGAACTAGCTTTTCAGATAAGCATCTATCGAGGCGACGGCACGTTTACCGGCACCCATGGCGCTGATGACCGTCGCCGCACCAGTGACGATATCGCCTCCGGCCCAGACCTTATCCTTAACGGTCTTGCCGGTGGTCTCATCGGCAACCACGGTGCCGTGATGGGTTGTTTCCAGTCCCTTAGTGGTCGAGGCTATAAGCGGGTTAGGCGTGGTGCCCAGAGCCACAATGACCTCGTCCACGTCCATAACGAACTCGCTACCCGGCTTGACGATAGGACGGCGGCGTCCGCTGGCATCAGGCTCACCCAGCGCCATCTCGTCGCATTCCATACCTACCACGCGGTTAGTCTCGTTGCCCTTGAACTGCCTGGGGTTAGTCAAAAATTTGAACTTAATGCCTTCTTCCTTGGCGTTTTCCGCTTCTTCACGGCGGGCGGGCATTTCAGCCTCGGAGCGCCGGTAGACGATGGTAACCTCGTCAGCACCGAGGCGCAGGGCACAGCGGGCGGAATCCATAGCCACATTACCGCCGCCAATCACGGCTACCTTTTTACCAATCTGCACCGGGGTGTCATATTCGGGGAAGCGATACGCCTTCATCAGGTTGACGCGTGTCAAGAACTCATTGGCGGAATAGATGCCGTTTAGGTTCTCCCCTGCTATATTCAAAAACATGGGTAGTCCGGCGCCGGTGCCCAAAAAAACCGCGTCGTAGCCGGTGCTTAATAGCTCGTCAATAGTGACCATCTTCCCGACAAGTGAATCCAGGACAAGCTCCACGCCTAAAGAAGTAACGTAGTTGACTTCGTTCTGGACAATCTCTTTGGGTAAGCGGAACTGGGGAATGCCGTACATCAGTACGCCACCAGCGACATGGAGTGCTTCGAAAATGGTTACGCTGTAACCCAGCTTGGCTAAATCGGCGGCAGCGGTCAACCCGGACGGCCCGGAACCGACCACGGCCACTTTTTTACCGGTAGGTTTGGGCAAGGTAAACGTGCCTGCTTCCTGGCGGTGTGCTCTCTCCCAGTCGGCGACAAAGCGCTCCAACCGCCCGATAGCCACGGCACTACCTTTCTTTCCCAGGGTACACTGTGACTCGCACTGTGTCTCCTGAGGACAAACGCGCCCGCAGATGCCGGGCAGGGCATTCTTGTTCTTGAGCGCCTTTACGGCTTCCTGCATATCACCTTCACGTAACGCCTTAACAAACTCCGGAATGTCCACACTTACCGGACATCCTTGGGTGCAAGGACGCTTGGGGCACTGGATACAGCGGCTGGCCTCGGTAAGGGCTTGTTCGTTGCTATAACCCAGCGCTACTTCGTTAAAATTTTTCGCGCGCACGGCCGGTTCTTGCCGCGGCATTTCCTCTCGTTTCATATTCGCTTTAGGCATTTATCTTCACTCTCCTCGCTATTAGGATGCGACACCATGCTTTTGTTGCCATTGCGCAAAGGATAATTTTTCTTCGTCTAGATAAGTGCGCTGCCGGGCAAAGAGCAAATCCCAGTCTACCTGATGGCCATCGAAATCAGGCCCATCAACACAGGCAAACTTGGTAACCCCGCCGACGGATA